>SWCA01003766.1_pt1 | contig 32137 bp, 31 predicted proteins | sample 4692961 | NCBI WGS metagenome assembly SWCA01 (sample SAMN10267275, study PRJNA491770) | bioreactor metagenome | isolation source: DHS bioreactor inoculated with | place: Japan: off Shimokita Peninsula
GAACCCGGGTATGTCCGTATTTTTCCTTAAACAGGACAAGCTGATCGTACATTTTCATCCAATAGGATTCGTGAAGATTCCAGGCAAACCCGATCTGCTCAAGCTTTTTGATCTTCCAGTCCGCGAGTTTACCTGTTAGTTTTTCTCTTCTTTGGATACATGTCCAACGTTCCAGAGGCCAATCGATACTTACAGAAACCTGAATTTCACCGTATTGCTTTTTGTATGCTTTCAACCTCTGGTAATTTCTTTTCCATTGCTCATCATATTTCCTGAGTTGAAGCTTCCAGGCTTCGTTACTCCAAACAAATCCCGTGTCCTCCAGTTTTTTCTTTTTCGCCGGGTCAAGTTTTCGTCTTTTTGCTAATGTTCTTTGAGTGTTCACCCAGGTACCCAACGCAGGGTTTTTCTTCCAGTTTACCGGCACCTGACAATCACCGTATTGCTTTTTATATTGTTCAAGCTGATCAAATTTCTCCTGCCAGTATTCTTCTTGTAAAACCGTGCAGTCCCAAATGAAGCCGATTTCGCTAAGTTTTTGTTCCCGCCTTGCAGAAAGCCTGCCGTTGGTTTTTAACGTTCGCTGACGATCCACCCAGCCTGCCAAATGCTGATCAGAATAGGTCCCAGGAACTTTACAATGCCCATATTTACTTTTAAAGGCGATAAGCTGCTCGAATTTATCTTCCCATTGGCTTTCATACACTTCCCTGAAATCCCAAACAAACCCCATCGCATCCAGCTTGTCTTTGCGTTTTCTTTTCATATTCCCTTCCGCAACTCTGCGTCGCTGAACACTCACCCAGTTGCTCAGTTGTTTGTTTACCTTCCATTTTTGCGGCACATTGCAATGCCCATGTTCCTGATAGAATTCTTTTAGCTGAATGTACATATCGTGCCATCTCCAATCTCGGATATCCTTGAATTCCCAATGTACACCAAGGGAATCAAGCTTCGCTCTTTGATCCTGGCTCATGGCGTTCTTATTTCTGACCTGGGCGATCAGCCATTCATGAAGCGATGCATACTGAGGATCGGTGGCCGGCACATGGGCATGTCCATATTTTGCAAAAAACCGTTCCAAATCATCAAACCGCTCGTACCAGTAATAGGTGTGATCAATAGAGAAATCAAAGTCTATCGCTTTTAGTTTGTCTCTGAATTCTTTTGGTAACTGGTGTTTTGTCCTCTTCTGGATCAGCATCCATTTCACCAGTTCCTTATTTTTCTTGTTGTCGGGCAGAACGTTACAATGACCATGTACGCATTGAAAATGAACTAACTCATCATAAAAATAATACCATTGGACGATTGCTTCTTTTGATAAAATCATTACTGCTCCTGTGAAATAGTTGTTAAAAAATAATTTTGTATCAAAATTATCAAATAAACAGACATGCATTTTAGTTTTTCAGATTTTTAACAGATCGTATTTGCAGTCAAGCTTTTTTATACGTTCAAAAAATCTTTGTCCCAACCTCAAATTTATGAGTTCCAGCATTCGATTGATTCCAGAAAGACAGCTTGGAACCCCTTTGGACCCCTTGGAATAAATGCAAAACGCCTGCCTGCTGAGTGGTTAAAAACATTCGTGTCGGTTGTGTCATTTGTGGACCAACAATCGAATGACCGCAGATCATAAACAATTCATAATCCTTATCCTCTGTGTTCTCTGCGGTTAAAAAATAAACGAGAACCCGTAGTTCCAGTTTCCAGCAGACCAATGAAGCAACCGCCCGGAAAGAAGTAAAGACGCCCGAATGGGGCATCTTTACAGCTATTTTATTTAACGGTACCTCGATTATTCAACCGCTTTTTTGGGTTGGTTGTCTTCGGGCAACAGGTTCATCATTTTCTTGATCCGGTAGTTGATCCGGATCGTCAGCATGTACATTACCGGAGCAATAAGCAGGGTGAGGAAGGTGGCAAAGCTGAGGCCAAAGATCACCGTCCACGACATGGGCCCCCAGAAAGCCACACTTTCGCCGCCCAGTGAAAAGTCGGGATCGAAGTGGGTGTACAGGGTAATGAAATCGAAGTTGAGCCCAACAGCCAGCGGCACCAATCCGAGCACCGTAGTAATGGCGGTCAGCAACACGGGCCGCAGCCTGGTTTTTCCGGCAATGACGAGGCATTCAATTTCTTCTTTTACCGGCAGGAAAGCTCCCTCGCCGTAGCCCAGCTCATCACGCCGTTTCTTCCGCATCAGGTCGATGTAGTCGATCAGCACGATGCCGTTGTTGACCACAATCCCCGCCAGGGAGATGATACCGATGCCGGTCATGATGATGACAAACTCCATTTTGAAGATCGCCAGCCCCAGGAACACTCCAATGGTGCTAAACAGCACGGTGATCATGATAATCATGGGCCGGATAAAGGAGTTGAACTGGGTAACCATGATCAATCCAATGAGGGCTACCGCCACCAGCAAGGCAAAGATGAGGAAGGAGCTGCTTTCGTCCTGCTCCTGCTGCTCGCCGGTAAAGGCATAGTCGTAACCGCTGGGCATTTCGTAATTGGCCAGCACCTGCCGGATCCGGGCATTCACCTCGTTGGCGTTAAAGCCTTCGGTCACGTTGGAGCTGATTGTCAGCACCCGCTTGTGATCGATGCGGTTCACCTTGTCGTAGGTGGATGAGTACTCAAAATCGGCCACCGCCGAGATGGGGATCTTATTGCCTTCCACCATTAGCTTTTGGTTCATCAGGGTCGACACATCGTTGCGGTATTCTTCTTTCAGGCGAATGAAAATATCGTATTCATCCTCCCCGTCTTTGTAGTCGCCCACATCGTAGCCATACAGCGAGTTGCGCAGGGCCATGGCGATTTCCTGGGTCGACAGCTCATAGCGTCGTGCCTTGTCGCGATCCACATGGATCAGCATCTCGGGCTGGTTCACGTTGATATCCAGCTTCAATGCTTCCAATCCCGGAATGTTGTCCCTGTTGATCCGGTTCATGAAATCATCGGTAATTTTAATGAGTTTTTCAAAATCATCACCGCTCACTTCAATATTCACATCGGCCCCTACGGGCGGCCCGTTCTCTTCTTTTTCAACAAAGATCTTCGCACCTACAAATCCCTTCAGGTTGGCCGATAACTCGCGCATAATTTCGGACGTGTTGATGCCATCGCGCAGCTTAAACTCGACAAATGAGATTGAGGTCAATGACTTGTTTGGGCTCTGGTCATTCTCGAACATGCCCCCTTTGCCGTTGCCCACCGAGGTGGTTACCGATTTGACAATGTCCTGGTAGGGTTCAATCGTGCTATTGATGATGTCTTCCACCCGGCGCGACACCTCATCAGTACGGTCGATCGAAGTTCCCAATGGCAACTCCATCGTAACATAGATGGTTTGCGGATCGGTATCCGGGAAAAAGACGACACTGGGCTGACGGACCATATAAAACCAGATGGACACGATGAGCAGCAGGAAGGTACCAGCAAAATAGGCAATGGGCTTCCAGCCGGTGAGGGCAGTACGCAACTGGTCTTCGTAAAAGTTTTCGAGCCACACCAGGAAGCGGGTTTGAAACCAACGCGCCCAGGGACGGAAGATCAACACGTTGAGCACCATCAGCAGCGCTACGGTCATCAACAGATTACCAATCAGGTAAATTTTGGGCAGGTAAAAAACCACGGAAATGATGGCCAGGATACCCGCCTTCTTCACAACCTTTTTCCAGTCCATTCTCTCGCGGATATCATCAATCTTCATGAATCGGGCGATGAATGGCGGATTGAGCACCAGGGCCACAAAGAGTGAGGAGGCCAGCACCACGATCAGGGTTTGTGGCAAGATGCCCATAAACTCACCCACGATCCCTTCCCAAAACATGAGCGGAACAAAGGCCGCCAGGGTGGTCAGGGTGGAGGATATAATGGGATAGGCAATTTCGCTGACCCCTTTTTTGGTGGCACTCAACTGTGAGTAGCCCAGCCCATGCAGACGGTACACGTTTTCGACCACCACAATGGCATTGTCGACCAACATCCCCAGAGCCAGGATCAGTCCGTACAGCACCATGGAATTGAGCGTGATGCCCATCTGGTCGAGCACGACAAAGGAGATGAACATGGACATGGGAATGGCCAGCCCGGAGAACAAGGCATTGCGGAAACCAAGGAAGAGGAAGAGCACAAAAATCACCAGGATCATACCCATAATGATGCTGTTCTCCAAGGTGGCAATGTCGTTCTTAATGTAGGTCGACATGTCGTCGGTGACGATGATCTCCAGGTTTTTGGGCAGATAGCCCAGCTCCACCTGCTCATCGAGAATATGACGGATTTTATCGGTCGCATCCAGGATGTTGGCCCCGCTTTTTTTCACCACGGCCAGGGTAACCACGGGTTTGTTGTCGAGTCGCGAGATGGTTGACTTTTCCTTGTAGCCATCGACCACCTCGGCCACATCGCGCACATACACCGGTTTACCTTCATTCAGTTTGATGATGGTATTGCGGATCTGGTCCATGTTGGTGTAATCCGATTCGGTACGCACCACGCGGCGGGTTTGGTCGGCGGTAAATTCGCCGGCGCCGATGGTGACATTTTCCATTTGCAGGGCCAGCGCAATGTCGTCGTAGGTCATGCCGCGTGCTTCCAACTTATACGGATCGACGTTGACCTGAATTTCGCGGTCGTCGATTCCCCGGATGTTGGCTTCCGAAATTTCGGCCAGGCTTTCAAATTCATCCTGAAGAATTTCGGCATATTCTTTCAGCTCGCGCATACTGAAATCGCCTGAAATATTGACATTCAAAATCGGGAATTCCGAAAAGTCGAGGTCCATCACCAGCGGATCGTCTTCCAGGTCGCCGGGCAGATCCGAACGCGCCTTGTCCACATTGTCCTTGGTGTCCTGCAAGGCCTGTTTGATCTCTACGTCGGTGTTAAACTCCACCACAATGGTACTCACATCCTGGTACGAGGCCGAGGAAACTTTTTTGACGCCGTCCATCCCTTTCAGTTCCTGCTCGATGGGCCGGGTAATCAGGTTCTCAATATCCACCGGCGAGTTGCCGGGATAAATCGTTTGGATGAAAACATAGGGAATAGCGATTTCCGGAAATGACTCCCTTGGCATTTGGTTGTAGGAAAACAATCCGAACACCACCAGCATACCGGTTAAGATGTAGACAGTAATCTTATTCTTGAGCGCCAGGTAGGCTGGTCGAAACTTCCGCTGTATATGTTGCGAGTTGTCGCTTACTTTTTCTTTCTTCATGCTTGTGTGTTTTTACAGCTATCCATTCTGATCATGAATTGACATGCACCACGGTTCCGTCAATCACCTGGCTGAATCCTTCGGAGACCACCTTCATGCCGGCTTCCAGCCCTTGCTTCACTTCGGTCATGTTATTGTCGGACACGCCGGTTTTAACATAGACTTTCCGGGCAACCTGGCTGCCGTTGTTGGCCTCAACCACGTAGGTGTACTTGCCTTTGAAGTCTTCCTTGATCAGCAGGGAAGGAATCACGATCGCCTCTTCGGCCATATAGTCGCGAAGCTTCACCACGGCGTCGAGGTTAGGTTTGATCAGATTATCTTTATTTTGGAGATCCAGCCGGATACGGAAGGTCCGGTTGTTGGGATCAATGAAATTACCAATCATTTGGATTTTGGTGGTGTGTGTCTCGCCAATGGCCGGGAAATACACCTGCACCTCATCGCCCTGTTCAATTTTTGTCAGGTACGACTCGGCCACATCGGCATACACCTTAATTTTCTGAATGTTGACCAGTTTGGCAAAAGGCACCTGGGGACTGGCAATCTGCCCCTGCTTCTGATAAATCACATCAATCACCCCATCCACAGGAGCGGTAATGCTCGACATGCTTCTCTGAGCCTTCAAACCTTCCAGTTGCTGCTCCAGCGAATTCATGGTCGACTTGGCTTGCAGGTACTGCAACTCGGAGCCAATGTTCTGGTCCCACAGGTTTTTCTGCCGTTCGTAGGTGGTTCGGGCCATGTCCAGGTTGATTTCCACTTCATCAATGGTCCGTTCAATGGGCTCGGCGTTCAGTGTAGCCAATACAGTTCCCTTCGAAACTCGCTGCCCTTCCCTGACCTTAATGTCCAGAATCTGTCCTGATCCTTCGGGGCTGACATTGACTTCCTGGTCGGCCTCCACACTGCCGCTCACTTCAATAAAGTGTTCAAACTTTTGCGGCTGAATTTCGGAGAGTACCACTTCTACTTTTTCTTCTTCGGTTGTGGCTTTCAGCTCTTTTTCGAGCTCGGCTATCTTGAGCTCCAGTTCATGGAGCTGCTGCTTGTATTCCACCAGCTGGGCTTGCTTTTCCTGGCTCTCGTTTCCGGCATTACCCGAAGAGCAGGAAGCCAGAAGGACAACAACCATGAGGCCTACGAGCGGATGAATTAATTTTTTGTGTCTAACGATTCGGTTCATCTTGTTTCTTGTTTAAAGTTTTCCAATTGCTTTGTCTAAGGTAATTTTCGAGTTCAGGAGTTGAATGACTGAGGCCACCCACGCTGCCTGTGCCTGAATGTATTGGGTTTCAGTTTGCGAAAGCTCCACACTGCTGCTGATTCCGTTGTTGTACTTAATGGTTGTTTTGTCGTAGATCTTTCGGGCCAGCTGTTTATTATCCACATCGTTTCTGAATTGATCAACCGCACTTTCAATATCGGCTACCGCTGTGAGGTAATCTTTCTGCAGGGTTTGTTCGGCCAGTTTCTGATTATTCTCGGCCTGCTGGTAGGCAAACTGTGCTTGTTTCACGATGGCCCGCTGCTGGCCCGACGTAAAAATAGGCACGGTAAGGTTGAAGCCCACCATGGATGATTTAAACCAGGGCACACTGCTTTTTAACAGGTTGGCGCTGTTTCCGTAGGCCGTCTTCGACCAGTTGTAAAATCCGCTGAGCTTGGGCAAATAAGCTGATCGGGCCAGCTTAAATTCCTTCATCGACAATTGCCGCTGGGTATCCAGCATCCGAAAGTCGATGTGCGACGCGTAGTCGAATCCACCGATGGTTTCCTTCTCTTTCAGCAAAGGATCCAGAAACTCATCCAGTCTTTCGGTTAACTGAAGGGTTTCTTCCACATCCACACCCATGGTATATTTCAACACCATGCGGGCGACGCGGATTTCGCGCTCGGCTTTCAGGATTTCGTTTTCCGCTTTCTGAACCAACAGGCGCATCTGATCCACATCCTGTTCTTCGGAGAAGCCATTCTCATACATGGCACGGGTATCATTTTCGAGTTTCTTTGAGTTCAGCAGGTTTTCCTTCATCACCTTCAAATTTTCCTCGGCTGCCAGCACCATAAAATAAGATTGGGCTACGGCATGCTTAATGTCGATCTCCGTTTTCTCTTTGGTTTGCGCAGCCATCTGCAGGTAAACTTTGGCTGATCCGATTCCCACGATGTAGGAGCCGTCAAAAATCAACTGGTCGACTGTGAATCCAAAGTCGGAGTTGTAGTCCTGCCCAAACTTCACCGGGATATAAGTTCCGGCTTCTTCGCCAAAAAACTCTCCTGGAATAAGCGATACCGGCAGATTCAAAAACTTGGTGTAATTAACACGGCCCGAAACCTGAGGCAAACCCATGGCTATGGTTTCCCACACTTTCTTTTGAGCAGCAGAAACATCAAGCCCGCTGTTTTGGATGACATAAGAATGCTTTAGCGCGTATTCCTGTGCTTCGGCCAAAGTAAACTTAAGATCGTCCTGAGCTTTTAAACCCCCTGCCAGCAAAAAGAAAATGAGCAAGGTCGTGAGCTGTTTCGTCTTAGTTTTCATTCTGAACATTGTTTAATTGTTGTTTATAGTATTTCAAGCCTTTTTCTGTACAAACGCCATAAAAGTGGTAATCCAGCAATTGGTCGAACAGGGACATATCACGCACCTCTTCTTCCGAAAAAATTCCATTATCGGGGTTGAACACAAATAAAAAACGCCCCACGACTATCCGTGCCATCACGTCGCTGTCCAACTCTTCCCGAAACAAGCCTTCCTGTTTTCCCTGGTTCATAATGGTCAGATTATCCAGGTAGATCCGCTTCCTTTTATATTCCGTTATTTTGCGATATACATCCGGATAACTTTTCCTCAGATCATATTCCATGTTGTTGTGGACGATCTTCAGCATTTCACTAATGTGCTTCCGAATCCACAGGATCTTGTCGATGGCATTCAGCGATTTGCTTTCCTGGCAATGAAACGCTTCATCTTTCATTAAAAAAGCATCGACAACCTCACCCACTAAATCCGCCTTATCTTTAAAATACTGATAGAGGGTCTTTTTCGAAATCCCCAGTTCTGCGGCTACGTCATCCATCGTTACACTTCGTATGCCGTGTCGCATATACAGCTGTCCCACCTGATCCAGTATGTGTGCTTTCTTTTCTTCCATAATCCTTGCAAAGGTAGATTCCTTGTCGTATCGGAAACTATAATTCATTTAAAAGTTTCCACAGTTTACGAAGAATTAACATTCCTGTATCAAGATTGTTTCCAATTTTCGGACACAAAACTATTTTATTACCCAAAGTTTCTCAGATAAGAATCGGTGAACAAAGAAATAAGTCGAGGAATGGAGATAATCGGTTTGCGGATTGCTGTAGAGTTATACAGACCAATTCGACATACACCGGAGCATTTCACTGATTTTTGGCGTCTTTCGGGTTTTGATTCAGAAAGAAGGCAAATCAATGTACGACGTTTGGATCCGGAACTTGAATCGGACTCGCCTTTTATGCCGGGGGACTATCCCCGCGATTTTAAAAGGGCTTCTGCCACGCGAAGATCTATGGGATTGGTGATTTTGATGTTTTCGGGATTTCCGTCCACCAGGTGAATGTGTACTCCGTCCGCTTCACAAACCGAAGCGTCGTCGGTAAAAAAATCGCTTTCCGGCTGCCGGTAGGCTTTCTTGATCAATTCGGTTTGAAAGGTTTGTGGGGTTTGCACCAGCCGGAACTGGTTCCGGTCGACATGCCGGCTCTCATGCCCGGTAAGCTGTCGCAGGGACTCCACCACCGGCGAAACTGGCAGCGCATTTCCTTTTTCCAGCGCCGTTTGAAAGCAACGCTGCAAGGTTTCGGATGACACCAGGGGACGCACACCATCGTGAATAAAAACGATCCCATCACCGCCGATGGCATCCAATCCATTCCTGACCGACTGAAAGCGGGTATCTCCTCCGCCAACCAGGCTGATTTTACCGGTAAGTTGAAATTGCTGACGAACTTGCTGCCAACGGTCAAATTGCGAAGAGGGTAGAACAAGCACCAGTTCTATTTCGGGGTCAAAATCCAGAAAACGTTGGATCGTCCACAACAGGATGGGGCGGCCTGCCAGCTCGATAAACTGTTTGGGAACCTCTGCTCCCATTCTTGAACCCACTCCTCCTGCAACGATTAATGCAAACTTTTTCATCCATCAACATGTTTAGGTCATGAACCTGTTTCGCCCGCCCGGAATCACTGGCCTCTGGCAGACCGGCGACACACGCAGGAGCACAGCGTCAGGAAACAAAAATAGCATTCCATTTTCAATTCCTGTTGCTTCGGCAAAACAATCGGTTTATCTTCACGATAAAATTGAAAATAACCCACATAAAACAACACAGTCCATGAAAGTACTATTCGATTTTCTGACCGAACTTCGCGAAAACAATACCCGCGAATGGTTTAACGAGAACAAAAAACGCTACGAAGAAAGCAAAGAGCAGATCCTCTTTTTTAGCGAATTGATGATCCAGGAAATTCGTAAGTTTGATGCGGACGTCCCACTGATTGATCCCAAAGATTGCCTGTTCCGGATTTTCAGGGATGTGCGCTTTTCGCATGATAAGTCGCCTTACAAAACCCATTTCGGAAGTTTTATTGCCAAAGGAGGCCGCAAGAGCGATCGGGCCGGCTATTACATTCACCTGGAACCGGGAAACTCGTTTCTGGGCGGCGGTGTTTGGCACCCCGAAGCGGCTCCGCTCAAAGCCATTCGAACTGAAATCTTAAATCATCCGGAAGGATTGAAGGAAGTGGTGGACGATGAACAGTTCAAAAAATACTATCCCACGATTGAAGGCGAAAAGCTGAAAACGGCGCCCAAAGGCTTTCCGAAAGATTTTGAGCAGGTGGATTTGCTGCGCTACAAATCCTATGCGTTCGGTTTCCAGGTGGATGACCAAACCGTTTTAAACGATGATTTTGTCGGTCTCGCAGTCGACGCTTTTCAGGAACTTTCGAAGGCCAATCGCTTTTTAAACGATGCCTTGGATAAATGGTGTTGAACAATATCTAATCGTTCGTCGGAGTTATAGCGTGTTTTAGGCCCCAAAATGACCAGTTCATGATTTTTTTAAAAAAATGGGGTTACCTATCTGCCCGAAACTGAATAAACCTATAGAATAGTTACCAGAATAGTTTCTTCCCAATCTACCCATTCTAAAAATAAAGCCGGATGATCGTCCGGCTTTATTTTTTACTTGGTGTATAAGTATCGTTTAATATTTCGCTTGGGAGTTTTCTCAAATTCCTGGCTCACCAGTTCAAGTTGGGCCAGCTGACTGTATTTAGGCAATTCGCGGTTGGCATGCAGCCTGTTATGTTCCATCAATTTAGCCAAGTGTACCTCATCGAGTTTTTCCGCTTCAACCAATTCCGGATCAGGAAAAACCAGGGCCACCAGCTTTCCTTCGCGTTCAACCACCACGTTCTCCAATATTCCGGGTAAATTCGACAACTTCGCCTCAATCTCTTCGGGGTAAATATTCTGCCCCGATGCCCCCAGCAGCATATTTTTACTCCGTCCTCTAATGTAGATGTAGTTCTGCGAATCGATCAGCCCCAGGTCGCCGGTTTTCAACCAGCCATCAGCGGTAAAAGCCTGCCGGGTGGCCTCCTCATTTTTATAATATCCCTGCATAACATGGATTCCTTTCACCTGAATTTCTCCCACTTCCCTGTAGGGATCGCTGGAGTCAATGCGTACCTGCATCCGGTCGACCAGCTTGCCAGCCGACATGGGCTGGGTGGTACGCCATGCGTCATATGAAATGAGCGGCCCGCATTCGGTCATGCCATAGCCAATCGTAAACGGAAATTCGATTTTCCGGAAGAATTCCTCCACTTCATGACTTAGCGGAGCGCCGCCAATCACAATTTCGTGGAAACGTCCGCCAAAGGTTTCAACCAGCTTTTCCTTTACTTTCCGATGCAACACGCCCGAAATTCCCGGAACTTTCAGCAGGAATTTCATGAAAGGTTTTTCAAGACTTGGAAGGATCCGTTTCTTGTAAATTTTCTCAATCACCAGGGGCACCGATAAAATCAGGTGTGGCTGAATCTCGCCAAAGGCTTTCAAAATCACTTGAGGCGTGGGGGTTTTGCTCAAAAAGGTGATGTGACAGCCAACAGATGCGGGAAACAAATATTCGAACAACAAGCCAAAAACATGGGCCATGGGTAAGAATGACACGATTTTGTTGCCGGTTGTCAAAGGCATGTGCTCGCGCGCATAAATCAGGTTCGACAGCAAGCTACGCGCAGGAAGCATGACCCCTTTGGTAAAGCCTGAAGTTCCGCTGGTGTATGAAATCACGCACAATTGCTCGTCGTCCACTTCATCCAGACCAAAATTCTCGGGCAAAATCGGATCAACAGCACCCGCTTTTAAGTTCTGTTCCCAGGCTGTTAAACAGGCGGCATCCTGATCAAAAAGCAGGTTGAACGCCGTCAAACTAACCACCGCCTGAAGCTGCGGCATAGCCTCGGCATCAAGCTTGTCGAACAAGAGATCGCTGGCAAACAAGAGCTTCGATCCGGAATGCTTAACAATGTGGTGTACATCACCCGGGTTAAAATCGGGAAGTATCGGCACTGCGACGGCGCCATAGCCTATGGTGGCTAAAAAAGAAATGGCCCAGCTAGCCGAATTACGACCCAACAGGGCGACCTTATCTCCTTTTTGAATTCCACTTTCCCTGAAAAACAAATGGATTTGATGAATTTTTTGTGCCACTTCCCCGTAGTGATAAGTGGAACCACCATAGTCCGTAAACATCGGTAAATCCCAATTTTGCAGCAGCGATTCCTTATAAAGCCCGGTCAGGCTTTGAGCAGCAAGTGTTTGGTTCATAAGTTTCCCTCTCAATTATTCCTTCAGCCGGAATTATTTTTAGTAATGCGTGCAATTCGCTCCACGGCATCGTCAACATAAGCTGTCTTTTCCATACCAATGGTCATCGTGTGCACGTTTCCACTCTTCCAGGCAAATCTAAGAGATTTTTCACGAACTTCCTCTTGCGTCAAATCGCCACCCCCGAAAATCTTCATCCCAATCACTCCCTTTCCACTGTCTTTAGCCGTTTTCAGGATTTTCATGATCTCTTCGGGCGTTCCGTCCATTCGAACCTGATCAGGATTAATGCGGGCCAGGATCACGTCTACCCAAGGATCGACCACTGCGGCCTTCATGGCATCGATGTTGTGGCACGACACGCCCACCAGCTTCACCTCGCCTTTTTGCTTGGCTTCGGAAAGCTGCTCTCGAAAGGAGGCTTTCTCCGTCACCCAATTGCCATTCATCAGGCAGTGCAGCAACACGATGTCAAAGTACTCTGTCCCCAGTTCCTTTTTAAACCGGTCGAGGGTCTGCTGCACCGGAACGACTTTGTTCCAGTTGTTATCCTCGGTCCAGATCTTGGTCATCAGCTGAAAATTGTCACGCGGCACTTCTTTAAACAGCTCGCGGACAAAGGTGTGGGTGCCATACGAATCAGCCGTATCGATAAAGGTTACCCCACGGTCATAAGCATGGCGCGACACCTTTTTAAAGGCTTCCATACCTCCGCGTGTCAACACCGATTCGTGCGCCCAACCATTGGTTCCGCAGCCAAAAGCCAGCTGCGAAACGTTTAAGCCGGTTTGGCCTAGCTTTACCTGATTCATTGATTCATAGGCAGGGGCGTCAAATCCCGCAAAAGCAATCCCTGCTGAAACGGCTGAAACTCCGGCAATTCCCTTGCGAACAAATTCACGACGATTAATCTTTTTCATTTTGTAAGTATTTTTAAGGGTTGTATTTAAAAAAACCCTGAATTTCAAAACAGTACCAAATCAGATATAATGGTCCTTAATATACAACGATTGATTGAGCATGCAAAATCCTGCTTGTTAAGAAGTTTAAACGGTTTGTCGTAACTGTTTTTTATTATTTTAGCGCTTTCTTTTAAACGAACACTTTAAATTAAAACCAAAATGAAGAAACTTTTACTGGCTCTTTTTGTGAGCGTTGTCGCCTTGGGTGCTACTGCCCAGAATGTACAACTGCATTATGATTTGGGGGAAACCCGAAAACTGGTCACAACAACGGTTGAAATGTTCCGTCCTGACAAGTATGGTTCAACCTTTTTCTTTGTTGATATGGATTACAGCTCGGACGAACGCGATGTAGACAACGGTTTTTCTCTGGCTTATTGGGAAATTGCACGGGCCTTTAAATGGACCGAAACCCAAAAATTCATGCCGCGTGTGGAATTTAACGGTGGAGTATTAAAGCTCGACGGTGTAGGCGCTCCGTTCATTCCGATTGAAAATTGCTGGTTGGCTGGGGTTGAACGCACTTGGGCATCGGCCGACTTCTCAAAAATCCTGACCTTGCAGGCCAACTACAAATACATTAAAGACAAGGAAGATGCTGCTTTCCAATTGACTGCCGTTTGGACGGTTCAAATGCTGCAAAATAAATTGACTTTTACTGGTTTTGCCGATTTCTGGAAAGAAGAAATGTTCTGGGGAACCGACTACCGCTTTTTAACAGAGCCACAATTGTGGTATAACGTCTGCTCTAATTTCGCTTTCGGTACTGAAATAGAGATGAGCAATAATTTTGCAAAGGACGGATTCCAGATCAATCCAACCTTGGCAGCCAAGTGGACCTTTTAATCTAAAACTTCCACAAACATGAAACGTTTTTTCAAACTCGATGAAAACCACACCACCGTAAAAACGGAAGTTTTAGCGGGAATCACGACCTTTATGACGATGGCCTACATCCTGGCGGTTAACCCCAGCATTTTGAGCGCCACCGGAATGGATAAAAACGCCCTTTTCACCGCCACAGCCCTTTCGGCTTTGGTGGCTACTTTGGTCATGGCCCTGGTGGCCCGCCTGCCTTTTGCATTGGCTCCCGGAATGGGACTGAATGCCTTTTTTGCCTTCACGGTTGTGTTGGGTATGGGCTACAGCTGGCAATTTGCGCTAACTGCCGTTTTCCTGGAAGGGATCATTTTCCTGATTCTTACGGCCTTCAACATTCGCGAACTCATTATCAATGCCATTCCCATGTCGATGAAGCATGCGGTATCTGCAGGTATTGGGCTGTTTATCGCCTTTATTGGCTTGCAGGGTGCCGGTGTCATCGTCAACAACGATGCTGTATTGGTTGGCTTGGGAGATATGGGATCACCGAGCGTTTTAATCGCCTTATTCGGCGTATTGCTCATCGGAATTCTGCTGGCTTTAAAAGTCAAAGGCGCTTTATTGATTGGAATTTTCGCGGCTACCATCGCCGGGATTCCATTTGGAGTCACCCATTTGCCTGAAGGGCATCTGGTTTCATTGCCTCCCTCTATCGAACCCATTTTCTTCAAATTCGATTTCCACCAGATTTTCACCATCGACATGCTGATCGTGTTGTTCACCTTCCTGTTTGTTGATATGTTTGATACCGTTGGAACCCTGGTTGGTGTTTCGTCGAAAGCGGATATGCTGACCCCAGATGGCAAGGTGCCACGGGCCAAGCAAGCCCTGTTTGCCGATGCGATTGGAACAACAGTTGGTGCCATGCTGGGAACCAGTACGGTAACCACTTATGTAGAAAGTGCTTCGGGTGTTGCTGAAGGTGGACGTACCGGACTGACTTCGCTGACCGTAGCGGGTTTGTTCCTGGTCGCCTTGTTTTTTGCTCCGCTGTTTATCATGATTCCGGGAGCAGCAACCGCACCTGCGCTGATCATTGTTGGTTTATTCATGCTAACACCCATTCTGAAAATTGATATGGAAGACTTCACCGAGTCGATTCCAGCCTTTTTCACCATTATCATGATGCCATTGGCCTACAGCATTGCCGAAGGAATCGTGTTCGGTATGTTGGCCTACGTCGTGCTGAAACTGCTGACCGGAAAGCACAAAGATGTGTCCATTGTCATGTATGTTCTGGCTTTGCTCTTTATTGTGAAATTCATCATCTAGGCGAATCCCGCTAAAACCATATTAAAAGCTCCATGATTCATGGGGCTTTTTTTAGTTTCATGAAAGCGACCCCAGGTGTCGCGGACGCAGATCCACGATTAATTTTCAAATAGCCGGAATACCCAATAAAAATGGTTAGGCATCATGCAAAATGTATAATTTTAGAGACGGACAGAATGCCAAATATTCAATGCTTCAATCATCACTTTCAGATTTCCGGAAGTGACCAGGTTCACTTCTGCCTGGCTCTCCGCATCAAGTAACTGGTTATGAGCCCGGATCTATTTTCTTCGGATGGTGTGATACTCCTTCTTTTCCATGTTCGAAACGGATGGTTGGAAGAACCAGCTTACTAAATCATTGGATTTTATGCAGCGCCCCCGGCTGTCGCGGATTCCGATCCGCGATTTCGCTTACTTGTCATTGGGCCTTTCGTTCTGCGATTAATTTTCGGCGGATTGGAATCCGCCGCTCATCAAAAATCACCTTTCGCAAATCAAAAGAGGCTGCTTCACTCGAAACAGCCTCTCTTCAGTTTGTATATCGAATCGTTGTTTACTTCAGTTTGGCAAACAACGCTTTAAAATTCACTTGCGAGGCGATAATTCCCTTCAGGTCGGCAATGGCTACGCGCTCCTGCAACATGGTGTCGCGGTGGCGAATGGTAACCGTGGCATCCTCCAGTGTTTGGTGGTCGACCGTAGCACAGAATGGGGTTCCAATGGCATCCTGACGACGGTAACGTTTGCCGATGGAGTCTTTCTCATCGTACTGGCAGTTGAAATCGAATTTCAGGTCGTCGATAATTTCGCGGGCTTTCTCCGGCAGGCCATCTCTCTTGATCAGGGGCATCACGGCCAGCTTGATCGGAGCCAAAGGTGCAGGCAACTTCAACACCACGCGGGTGTCCGTTTTGCCATTGGCTGCTTCCAGTTCCTCTTCAAAATACGAAGCCGACATCACTTGCAGGAACATGCGGTCGACCCCAATGGAGGTCTCCACCACAAAGGGGACATACGATTTTTCCAGCTCCGGATCGTAGTACTGAATTTTCTTCCCGGAAAACTCCTGGTGCTGCGACAAATCGAAGTCGGTGCGCGAGTGAATCCCCTCCACTTCCTTGAAACCAAAGGGGAACTTGTATTCCACATCAACGGCGGCATTGGCGTAGTGCGCCAGCTTTTCGTGTTCGTGAAAGCGGTAGTTCTCTTCGCCAAAACCAAGGGCCTGGTGCCACTTCATGCGGGTTTCCTTCCACTTGTCGAACCACTCCAGCTCCGAGCCGGGGCGAACAAAAAACTGCATTTCCATTTGCTCGAACTCGCGCATGCGGAAAATAAACTGGCGGGCAACAATCTCATTCCGGAATGCTTTCCCGATTTGAGCGATGCCAAACGGAATTTTCATGCGACCAGTTTTTTGCACATTCAGGTAGTTAACGAAAATTCCCTGGGCCGTTTCCGGGCGAAGGTAAACTTTCAGCGCGCCATCGGCTGTTGATCCCATTTCAGTGCCAAACATCAGGTTGAACTGGCGCACATCGGTCCAGTTGCGGGTTCCGCTGATGGGGCAAACGATTTCCTGATCAACAATGATTTGTTTCAACCCAGCCAGGTCATTTTCATTTAAGGCTCTCGAAAATTGGGCATGCAATTCGTCCCATTTTTCCTGGTTGGCCAGTACGCGTGGGTTGGTTTCGCGGAATTGCTTTTCATCGAAAGCATCGCCAAAGCGTTTTTGCGCCTTCGCCACTTCCTTATCCATTTTTTCCTCGAACTTAGCCAGTTGCTCTTCGATCAGTACATCGGCGCGGTAGCGTTTTTTCGAATCCTTGTTGTCAATCAAGGGGTCATTGAACGCATCGACATGGCCCGAAGCCTTCCATATGGTTGGATGCATAAAAATAGCCGAATCCAGTCCGACGACATTTTCGTGCAACATCACCATGCTGTCCCACCAATATTTTTTGATGTTATTTTTAAGTTCTACTCCATTTTGTCCGTAATCGTACACTGCACCCAGCCCATCGTAAATTTCGCTCGATTGAAACACAAATCCATACTCTTTACAATGCGCGATCAGCTTCTTAAAAATATCTTCCTGAGCCATATGTTATTGATGATTAAATATTGTTACTTGATGATAAAATTGATCCTTGATGATAAAATGAACCGGTCCGACTTCCAATCCCCTTGGCCCTGTGCCCATGCACTCGGCCCTCCGCCTACTCAATCGATTTCTTCAAAATCAACATACTCGCCTTCATCCTTCCGAATCCGTCCGCCATTATAGCGATCTTTTTCGATGGTTACTTCACCTTCAGGCTTGGAATTCCGGGGATCCCGAAAATCACGATGTTGCTTTGGCTGGTTGATAAACAGAGGCAGAACATATTTTGTTAAAATCTTGATCAGGTAGTAAATGACCACAATAACAAATAAGGTTCTGAAAAAACCAACCAAAAATAAAATCACATTTAATTGTACCATAACTCTTGAAAATCAGCGGCCGTAAAATTAGTAATTAATTATGAAACCGAAATTCATTCCTTTAATAAATCCCAATTGCCGCCATATCGGGTGAAATCCATTTTAGAATATTTTTACCTTTGCAGGAAATAAAATAAAAATGACGACATACAAACGCGTGCTGTTAAAGCTGAGCGGCGAATCGCTCATGGGAGAACAAGCCTACGGTATTGACCAGGAGCGGCTGAATGATTACGCGGTTCAAATTAAGGAAGCGGTAGCCCTGGGTGTCCAGATTGGTATTGTGATTGGCGGTGGAAATATTTTTCGCGGCTTGAGTGGAGCAGCCAAAGGATTTGACCGGGTAAAAGGCGACCAAATGGGTATGCTGGCCACCGTAATTAACAGTCTGGCGCTTAATTCGGCACTCACAGCCAATGGTGTCAAGTCGAAAGTTTTGACGGCCATTCGCATGGAGCCCGTGGGCGAGTTTTACTCGAAAGACAAGGCCATTGAAACCTTGGAACGAGGCGAAGTCGCCATCTTTTCAGCCGGAACCGGCAACCCCTATTTTACCACCGACACCGGTTCATCATTGCGCGGAATTGAAATTGAAGCCGATGCCATGCTGAAAGGAACGCGGGTTGATGGCATCTATACTGCCGACCCCGAAAAAGACCCGACCGCCACCAAGTTTGACCGAATCTCGTTTGATGAAATCTACAACCAAGGCTTAAAAGTGATGGACCTGACCGCCACGACCATGTGTAAGGAAAACAATTTACCCATCGTGGTTTTCAACATGGACAAAAAAGGAAACCTGCTTAAAGTCCTGTCTGGCGAAGACATTGGAACACTTGTACACGTATAGAACCAGGTTAAAGCCCAATTTTTGATTAAAAAAATTAAGAAATTCCAAAATTCTTTAATTTTTTCTATATTTGCTCTCAGCACAAAAAGAACGGACCATTTATTTGGATATGGAAGAAGAATTAGAATTGATACTTGAAGTTTGCAAAGAAAAGATGGAAGCTGCTATTGACCATTTGGAAAATGAATTGGTTCATATTCGTGCCGGCAAAGCTTCAACCAGAATGTTAGACGGAATCGTGGTTGACTACTACGGAAGTATGACACCTTTAAATCAGGTTTCCAATATCAGTACACCAGATGCACGCAGCATTGCTGTTCAACCTTGGGAAAAGACAATGATTTCGCCCATTGAAAAAGCAATCATGAATGCAAATTTGGGTTTCAATCCTGAAAATAATGGTGAGATTATTCGGATTAATGTGCCGCCATTGACCGAAGAACGCCGGAGAAACCTGACCAAGCAAGTGAGTCACGAAGGCGAAAAAGCCCGCATCAGTATTCGCGGAGCACGAAAAGAAGCCAACGAAGGCTTGAAAAAGCTTTTAAAAGAAGGCTTGTCTGAAGACCAGGAAAAAGTCGCCGAAGCAGAGGTGCAAGAGATGACCGATAACTTCGGTAAAAAGGTCGACAGCTTATTGGAGGATAAAAATCAAGAGATTTTAACGATATAATTGTTTCTAGTTTTCTGTTTTCTGAACATTGTTTAATTGTTTTCATGGCTTTGAGGCAGCTTATTGAGGCTGCCTCATTTTTTTTGCTCCAATTTCAATCCTGTAAACAATCTGTCAACAAAAGCTGTTCCTCTCAAAGAAGCTGCGGAAAGAGCTTCTACCAAAATCATCCAATCAAACTTTCACCGCTATTTTTATATTCGCTTGCTTTCATTAATTTTAGGATGCAAAAAAACCGAATCTCAGATTTCATCATCCGTTTCAAACTTCACATTGCAAATAAAGAATAGACTATGGTAGGATTGGTTGATTACCACATGCACAGTGTTCTTTCCGACGGGAAGAACTCCTACGAAGAGATGATCAAAACAGCCATTGACATCGGACTGGAGGAAGTCGGTTTTAGCGATCATGTTTGCCTAAAGACAGTCGAATGGGCCGTCATGCCGATTGACATCCCCGTGATGACCGAGCAGATCTTGGAGCTTCGTGATAAATACAGTTCGCAAATCAAGGTCCGCTATGGGATCGAAATGGACTACTTCCCTGGAAGAGAAAAAGAAATCCTGAAAATCATCAGTAGTTTACCCCTGGACTATGTCATTGGCTCGGTTCATTTTATTGGTGACTGGAATTTCGATACCGATCAGTCGCTTTACGGAAAATGGTCGAACGATGAGCTATACAACATGTATTACGAGTTAATCCAACTAGCCGCCCGATCAGGTTTATTTGATACGATCGGCCACCTCGACATCATCAAGAAGTTTCGTGTTTATCCCGAAAGCGACCAAAGTCGGCTCATGGAAGACACACTGAAAGTACTCAAGGAAAGCAATGTGGTGGTGGAACTCAACACGGGAGGACTGGACCGCCCCTGCGCCGAATTAACACCCAGCCCCGAACTTGTTGCCCTTTGCTACCAGCACCACATTCCGATGACCATCTCATCGGATGCCCACAGCACCACCCAAATCGCCCGCCATTATGAAACAGCCCTCAACCTGATGAAGAAAATTGGCTTTGAAGAAATTGTGACCTTCAAAAACCGTGAGCGAAAAATGATCCGAATCTAAATTAACTGAAAGTCGAAAAACTTGCAGACAACATATGCTGTTTAATTTAAATCTGTTTTTAGTTCAGGCTGTAACTAATAGAAATTGTATCTTTGAGGCCTAATTTTTTTTCATTGAAGAACCTGTGGGAAGTATACTTGAAAAGATCAACACTCCATCCGACTTACGTCTGTTAAAAGAGGAAGAATTGACTTCACTTTGTGATGAACTCCGGCAGTTCATTATTGACGAAGTATCGAATAATCCGGGACATCTGGGGGCCAGCCTCGGCGTGGTTGAACTTACCGTAGCTCTTCACTACGTTTACAATACCCCTTACGACCAGCTCATCTGGGATGTCGGACATCAGGCCTACGGGCACAAAATTTTAACCGGTCGCCGGGCCGAATTTCACACCAACCGAAAGTACAAGGGAATCAGCGGCTTCCCTAAACCTTCGGAGAGTGAATATGATGCCTTTGGTGTTGGACATGCCAGTACCTCAATTTCTGCTGCACTTGGCATGGCCCTGGCCGCAACCGTCAAGAAAGAAAAAGACCGGAAGATTGTAGCCGTTATTGGCGATGGCTCTATGACCGGAGGAATGGCCTTTGAAGGGTTGAACAATGCCGCGTCGAACAACTCGGATGTACTTATCATACTAAATGACAACAACATGGCCATCGACCCCAATGTGGGCGGCGTTAGCAATTATTTATTGAATATCTCCAAATCAAAATCATACAACAAACTCAAAAACGAAGTTTGGGAAGGATTGGGGAAACTCAACGGTTTTGGGCCAAAAGCCCGGCGGTTGGTTCAGAAAACCGAAGGGGCCCTGAAATCCTATCTGCTAAAAGAATCCAATCTTTTTGAAAGTTTGGGCATTCGTTATTTTGGGCCGGTTGACGGGCACGATGTGGAATACCTGACCAACGTACTGCGCGATCTGCGTGCGATTAAAGGCCCCAAGTTACTTCATGTTCTTACTAAAAAAGGCAAAGGTTTCAGACTGGCAGAAATGAACCAGACAGTTTACCATGCCCCTGGAAAATTTGATAAGGACACCGGCGAGATCATCGGTTGCGAATGCGAATTGAACAAGCCTCCGAAGTTTCAAAATGTTTTTGGGAACACGCTTGTCGAGTTGGCCGAAATAAATCCTAAGATCGTAGGGGTAACGCCCGCCATGCCAACTGGCAGCTCACTCAACATCATGATGGAAAAAATGCCTGATCGTGCCTTTGATGTGGGCATTGCTGAGCCCCATGCGGTAACTTTTTCGGCGGGAATGGCGATCCAGGGGCTGGTGCCTTTTTGTAATATCTACTCCAGCTTTATGCAGCGGGCATACGACCAGATTATCCATGACGTAGCCATCCAAAAACTGAACGTCGTATTTTGCCTCGACCGCGGCGGGCTGGTTGGCGCCGACGGAGCAACACATCACGGGGTGTTCGACCTGGCCTACATGCGTAACATTCCCAATATGATTGTATCCGCCCCCATGGACGAAATTGAACTGCGCAACCTAATGTACACCGCGCAGCAGGAAAATATGGGCCCCTTCTCCATCCGCTATCCACGAGGTTGTGGATGTAAAGTTGACTGGAAACAGGAATTTGAACCGATCGAAGTTGGCAAGGGCCGAATCATCTCGGAAGGTGAAGAACTAGCCATTCTGACCATTGGCACCACTGGAATCGCCGCCTCGCGAGCTGTCAAATCCCTCAAAAACAAAAACATTTCCGCTGCCCATTACGACCTGCGTTTTGTCAAACCAATCGATGAAGAGCTGCTTCACCAGGTGTTTAAGCAATTCAAGAAAATTATTACCGTCGAAGATGGCGTAATTCAGGGAGGTTTTGGTTCTGCCGTACTCGAGTTTATGGCTGCAAACGACTATCACGCCAAACTGGTCCGCCTTGGGGTTCCCGATCAGTTTATTGAACACGGAACGCCTGAAGAATTGCAACGCGATTGCGGCTTCGACCAGAAAGGCATTTACCAGGCCTGTATTGAATTGCTTCAGATATAATTGTAATTTCAACACACACATACTTTCTATCGGGATGATGCGTTTAGCAAAATGAACTAAACATTATTAGCTTGGAACTCTATTTTAAAAAAAGGCGCTGGAAAATTCTACTCCTCCTTGCTGCAGTACTCATCGGAGCCGGCTCTCTGTTTTATACCAACTGGCTGATTGGTCAGATGTCTATTCAGGAACGGAAAAGTGTGGAGCTTTGGGCTGAAGCCATGAAAAGACTGGTGGATACGGAGGCCGGAGGAAATCAGGATCTGACGTTCCTTCAGACAATCATGGAGAACAACACCACCATTCCCATTGTCTGGACTTCCGGCGACGGGACAATTTTGGGCGACCGAAACATTAAATACAATGAAAAACGCCGGGAAATTGTTCTTCAGCAGGAACTGGCGAAAATGACAAGCCAAAAAGCCCCCATCGAAATTGTCCTTTCGAAGGATGTTTCGCAATATTTATTCTACCGCGACTCCAACCTGTTGCTTAACCTGCGTTATTTCCCATTGGTGCAATTTGGAGTCATCATGCTATTTATCTCCGTGTCCTATTTTGCCTTTAGCGCATCGCGAAATGCCGAACAAAACCAGGTTTGGGTAGGCATGTCGAAAGAAACCGCACACCAGCTGGGCACGCCCATCTCATCGTTAATGGCCTGGGTTGAGATCCTGAAAATGAAAAACATGGATGAAAACATGATTGAAGAAATTCAAAAAGATGTTTCCCGACTCGAAAAAATCACCGAACGCTTTTCCAAAATTGGTTCAGCACCCGAACTACTAACCGACGACCTCAAGCTAGTCCTGCAATCAACCGTCAGTTACCTCGAAAACCGCTCGTCGAAAAAAGTTCGTTTCGAACTTGATCTGGATGAAAAGGTCCGTTACGATGTTCCTCACAATGCTGCCCTATTTAGTTGGGTCATTGAAAATTTGTGTAAAAATGCTATCGATGCCATCGAATCCGACGGTGTGATTAATCTGCAGTTGATCAAGAAAAAGGACCAATTCATACTCGATATTTCCGACAATGGCAAAGGAATTCCGAAATCACAGTTTAAGACCATTTTCGAGCCTGGATACACGACCAAAAAGCGTGGTTGGGGTCTTGGACTCTCGCTGGCCAAGCGCATTGTCGAGAATTACCACCAAGGCAAAATTTTCATTAAACACTCGGAAATCGGCAAAGGGACTACCTTTCGTATAATTTTGCGAAACGGTTGATTTTTCAACATCTTTGATTTCGATAATCGCTTGAAAGAAAGAATTTTGCAGAAAAGGTTGGATTCGATGTTAAAAAAATCAGATAATTTTCTCCGTTTGTTTATTTTTTATACTTTTGCAACACTTTTTTCCAAGCAATGGCAAACTTGAAAGCATACAACATTGCACTCAAAGGACTTGCAATTGGCAAGCATGAATTTGACTACCAGATCGGAAAGCAATTCTTTGAGTATTTCGACGGAGGAATCGTCGGCGATGGGCGTGTTGACGTAAAACTGGAGCTGGAAAAACAAAGTGCATTAATGGTTCTTTGGTTTCATGTAAAAGGAACGGTAAATATACAATGCGATCGCTGTTTAGACTTGTTTGACCAACCGGTTGAAAGTGAAAACAGGGTTTTTGTAAAGTATGGAGAAGAGAAATTTGAGGAAGGTGACGATGTGATCTGGATCAGCCCGGGCGAAACACACATTTCAATTGCCAAACTCATTTACGACTTCATCATTTTATCGATTCCAATTAAGCATGTTCATTCGGACGATGCCGATGGCAAAAGCCTGTGCAACCCGGAAATGCTAAAGCGGCTAAACCTGTTGTCTGTAAAGGTAGAACCGGAAGAAGAACCTGAGAAGACAGACTCAAGGTGGGATGAATTGAAAAAATTATTAGATAACAAATAAAGACTTTTTAAAATGGCACATCCAAAACACAAAACATCAAAATCCAGAAGGGATAAGAGAAGAACACACTATAAAGCAACGCCATCAACATTGGCAACGTGTTCTAACTGTGGCACCACAGTAAAATACCATACTGTTTGTCCAGAATGTGGGTATTACCGCGGTAAGCTTGCAATCGAAAAAGACGTTACTGTTTAACCTTCATAACACGATCAGAAGACAGGCTCTTCTGATCTTTTTTTACCCCTTCAATAAACTTTTCGAACAGTTTAATTAATTGTTTTAAAACGACTTACAGGCATTCTTTTGCCTTATTTTTCTTTGCTGTTCAAATTTTTCACCCTATCTTTCGCAATTATTTTAACTGAATTTTGTTAATCAACTGCCAATGTGCTTTCATTCAGGAAATGACTGCGTTATTGGATTGAATAAAGTACAAACTATGCGAGATATTCGTGCTGCTATCACAGGCATTGGTGCCTTTTTACCTGAATACAGGCTCACCAATGAAGAATTAAGCACTATGGTTGAGACCACCGATGAATGGATCATGCAACGCATCGGTATTAAAGAAAGACGCATCCTTAAAGGGGATGGAAAAGCGACTTCAGACATGGGAACCGAAGCGGTAAACGAACTGCTGAAGAAAACAAACACCCATCCCGACGAAATTGATCTGCTGATATGTGCCACCATTACCCCCGACAGGCCGTTGCCGGCAGCTGCCAATGTAATCAGCCGGAAAGCACGGCTGACCAATGCGTGGAGTTTCGACATCAACGCAGCCTGTTCCGGGTTTGTATTTGCTTTAACTACCGGCGTTCAATTTGTTGAAAGCGGCCGGTACAAAAAAGTGATTATTGTTGGTGCTGACATGATGTCGTCAATAACCGACTACACCGACCGAAGCACCTGTCCACTGTTTGGCGATGGAGCCGCAGCAGTTTTGCTTGAGCCCACGACCGAAGATCTCGGCATTATCGACCACATCAATCACACCGATGGCAAAGGACGCCACTACCTGCACATGAAAGCCGGTGGCTCCAAGTTTCCCGCTTCAATTGAAACCGTGGAAAAACGGATGCATTACGTTCATCAGGATGGGCAAACGGTATTCAAATATGCCGTATCACGCATGGCCGATGTGGCAGTCGAAATCATGGAGAAAAACAAGGTGACTCCCGAAAATCTGGCTTGGCTGGTTCCTCACCAGGCAAATATGCGCATCATTGATGCTGTTGCGCGCCGCATGAAAATCAGCCCGAAACAAGTGATGATCAACATTCAAAAATATGGCAACACAACCGCAGCAACTATTCCACTGTGTTTGTACGATTATGAAAGTCAGCTAAAAAAAGGTGACAACATTATCTTAGCCGCTTTTGGTGCCGGTTTCACCTGGGGGTCCATGTATTTGAAATGGGCCTATGACACAGACAAATAATCTCAAAAAGAACATAAACGATGGCCTCATGAGCAGACTGTTAATTCAAAGCCACCAGGAGTTTGAGAACTACCTGAGTGAAAAGCTGGGTGTTTCGGACTACCACACGGTGACCCAAGAACAAATCGACAAATTTGCGGAAGCAACTCTGGATCACCAATGGATTCATACCAACCCCGAAAAAGCAAAAACCGAAGGTGCTTTTGGAAGTACCATTGCCCATGGTTACTTAACCCTTTCACTGCTTCCATACATGTGGGAACAAGTCGTGGAAGTGAAAAACTTTAAAATGCTTGTCAATTACGGCATCGAACAGTTTAAATTTGGCGCTCCGGTTTTGGTAAACAGCAAAGTACGCACTCACGTTTGGTTGCAGGAATGTACCAACCTCCGGGGAATTAGCCGGATCAAACTCCGGGTTCAAATGGAAATCGAAGGAAGCAAAAAGCCAGCTTTTGATGGCACCATCACCTTCCTGTATCATTTCAACAATTAACCATTCCTTGCCTGGCAGAATAAATTTTTGATCCAATCGTTTACATTAGGTAATCGATTTTCATTTTTCCCGGTCTGAAAAATCATGCCACGGCTTGGTTGTGTATGAAGGAGGTTTCCTGTTTTTAATCATGTGTCATGACAAGATCGAAGAAAAGCCGAAGATTTAAACCAGTTTCTTAGTATATTTGATGCTCTTCAAAAAAACACACAGCATGGCAAAAACAAGTAATGAAATTGATTCTCAAGGAATTAATTTAATCGGAAAAGGAACCCGCATCACTGGTGATGTTGTTTCGGATGGCGACATCAGGATCGATGGGGAATTGAACGGAAATTTAGATTGCTCCGGCAGAGTGGTCGTTGGAGACACGGGAAAAGTTACCGGAGAAATTCGGTGCAAAGATTGTGAAATATCGGGCTACCAAAAAGGAAAACTTCAGATTGAACAGCTTTTAAGCCTGAAATCTTCATCGAAGATTTATGGAGAAATTAGCACGGGAAAATTGAGCATTGAACCCGGCGCTTTATTTTCCGGTTCGTGCAAAATGGGCGAACAAATCAAACACGATGAAGCCAAAGAACTTAAAAAAGCATAAAAAGAAGTTTGACGATTTTATACGCTACTCCAACCTGGCTTTTGAAATGATTGCCATTATGGGGCTCAGTGTCTTTGCTGGGTTCAAGATCGATCAGTGGCTCGATCTATCTTTTCCTGCTTTTACGCTGGCATTTATGATTATCTCTGTTATCGCCGCCATTTATCATGCCATTAAAAACTTTCTGAAATGAACGCACTCATCAAGCGATTCTTAAGCCGGTCTGTTATCCTATTCGCAACGCTGCTGGTTTTAGGCTGGGTACTTTATACTCAGATCATTCCGCAACACCTCTTCGAACCGTGGCCATTTATTCTTATTTTTTTCTTTGTCACAACAAACCTTGTCCACTTTTATTTGTTAAGAATTGCCGAAAGTAACATGCCGAAGTTCACAGCCCGGTATATGGTTTTAAGCACAATGAAATTGTTATTCTACCTGCTTGTAGCCATTGTTTTTTTTATGGCGAAAAGTGAACAGGCAAAATTATTCTTAATCAATTATCTAATCGGCTATGTTTGCTTCACGATATTGGAAGTTGCTGAAATAAGCTACGTCGTAAAATTGAAGAATTAACTTGAAACAATTGATTTTTTTAGTAATTTGGAGGTACTTTTTTAAAAGTGACATTCAGACTGATTAAAACTTTATGAAAGCAACAAAAAGCCAAAGATATACCGCTTTTATTCTATTTTTTCTTTTAATATTCGGCATCACATCAACACCTGTTTTTGCTGAAGCTGACAGCCACGATTCGCATTCCAAAGAATTTATTCCTGGCGAATACATCATGCACCACGTGGCCGATGCATTTGAATGGCATCTGGCAACCATCGGAGAAACACACATTGCCGTACCGCTCCCCATTATCCTGTATAGCAAAACCAGTGGATGGCACGTTTTTATGTCTTCGAAGTTCGATCACGGAAACACAACCTATAAAAATTTTCGCATTTCACACGAAGGTGAAAACTCGGGTAAAATTGAGGAAGTCAACCAACAGGGAGAAGTCATCGGACTGCCCATAAACTTATCCATTACCAAAGTAATCGCCGGAGCACTTTTCAGCGTCGTCCTTTTGCTCCTGATTTTTATTTCAGCAGCAAAATCCGCCAAACGACGGACCGGACAAGCCCCCAAAGGCATTCAAAACACCGTTGAGCCAATCATCCTGTTTGTTCGCGACGAAATTGCGAAGCCTGCCATTGGCGACAAGAAATACGAAAAGTTCATGCCCTTTCTCTTAACCTTGTTCTTCTTTATTTTGCTGAACAACCTGATGGGGCTGATCCCAATTTTTCCATTTGGAGCGAATGTTACCGGAAATATTGCCGTGACCATGTCGCTGGCCCTGTTTACCTTTGCGGTGACCAACCTGAATGGCAACAAGCATTACTGGAAAGAAATTTTCAACCCCGATGTTCCCATGTGGTTAAAATTCCCTCTTCCACTGATGCCGATCATTGAACTATCGGGTGTAATTACCAAACCTTTTGTGTTGATGGTTCGTCTCTTTGCCAACATGATGGCCGGGCACATGATTGTGACCGTATTCGTCAGCCTGATTTTTATTTTCGGAAAGCTAATGGGCCCCACGGCAGGTTTGGCAATCAGCCCGGTATCCATCGTATTTTCTCTTTTTATCCTGATGCTTGATCTGTTGGTATCATTTATTCAGGCTTATGTTTTCACCTTACTGTCAGCCCTTTATTTTGGGATGGCCAAAGCAGAACATCACTAGTTTTAACACAATAAATTAACATTTATGCTATCAGCTATTTTAACAGTTCTATTGCAAGTAACAGATGTGCTGGATGCGGAAACAGCAGCCGCCACTTTTGAAGGTTTTGCAAAATTAGGTGCAGCTCTTGGAGCAAGTTTTGCTGCCATTGGTGCAGGTATGGGTATCGGCAAAATCGGTGCCGCAGCCATGGAAGCAATTGCACGCCAGCCAGAAGCCAGCGGCGATATCCGGTCAAGTATGATCGTATCGGCAGCTCTAATTGAAGGTGTTGCGTTCTTTGCTGTTATCACCTGTGCTCTGGTCCTTTTTGTTTAAAGGCATGTATTGATTGGTTGTCCGCTCCCGGGGTTGCCGGGAGGCTGGACAACAACAACTAAAAAAAACACAAGTTATGGGATTTGTTACTCCGGATTTTGGAACCCTGTTTTGGATGACTATTATCTTTGGGATTCTGCTTATTATCCTGAAAAAGTTTGCCTGGAAGCCTATTTTGACAGCGCTCAAAGACCGGGAAACTTCGATCGCCAACGCGCTTTCGTCAGCTGATAAAGCCCGCGAAGAAGTGAAGGACCTAAAAGCAGATCACGAAAAGATTATTGCGCAGGCAAAAAAAGAAAAGGATTTGATCATAAAAGAAGCCAGAGACTTAAAAGATAACCTGTTGGCTGAGGCAAAAACCCAGGCATCCGTCGAAGGACAAAAAATTGTCGCCGCAGCGCGTCAGCAAATTCAAGCTGAGAAACAAGCTGCCATCAGCGAAATGAGAAAACAAATCGCTGAATTGTCCGTCCTGGTAGCCGAAAAAGTCATCCAAAGAGAATTAAAAGACAAGGCCTCTCAGGAAAACCTGGTTGAGGACCTCCTGAAAGATCTTAAATTACAATAGTTTCATGGATCAAAGTAAAGTGACCGTCCGCTACGCGAAAGCTCTTTTCGGCCTGGCAAAAGAAAAACAATTGCTGGATGAGGTGAAGAACGACATGGAGATGATCGAACTGCTGATTAACGAAAGTACCGATCTACGATTGCTTTTGGAAAGTCCGGTTGTAAAAACATCGCAAAAAGTCAAGCTTCTGAAGATGATCTTCGAAGGAAAAGTAAACAAACTGACGGGTGACTTTTTGGGGATGGTGGCTAAAAACAAGCGTGAGATCTTCACTCCGGGAATCTGTCGCAATTTTGCTGCATTGTATCGTAAAGACCAGGGCATCAAATTGGCTGTCATTACCACTGCGATTCCATTACAAAAAGAATTGGTCACCCAAATACAACAACAACTCGAAAGCGATTTTAAAACGAAAGTTGAATTAAGCCAACGGGTAAACACCGACATGATCGGAGGATTTGTGTTGCGTGTTGACGACCGCCAGGTTGATGCCAGCATGGCCTCTAAGCTGCGTAAGGTCAAAGAAGAATTTTTACAAACTGAAATCAACAAGTAAAAAATTACATAACAATGGCTGATATTAAACCCGCCGAAGTATCCGCAATACTAAAACAGCAACTGGAAGGCTTTAAGTCGCAAGCCGAATTGGAGGAAGTTGGAACAGTACTCCAGGTTGGTGATGGTATCGCCCGTATCTACGGGCTTTCTAATGTTGAAGCAAACGAAATGCTTGAGTTCGAAGATGGCATGAAGGGAATTGTTTTGAACCTTGAAGAAGACAATGTTGGAGCCGTGCTTTTAGGTCCATCAGAGCACATCAAAGAAGGCGACACCGTAAAACGTCTGCGACGAATCGCCTCCATTGAAGTAGGCGAAGGAGTGTTAGGAAGGGTGATCAACACCATTGGCGAGCCTATCGACGGAAAAGGAGCTATTCAGGGCGAAAAATTTGAGATGCCGTTGGAACGCAAAGCTCCAGGAGTTATTTTCCGGCAACCCGTTACCCAGCCCTTACAAACCGGCATTAAAGCCATTGATGCCATGATCCCGATTGGACGTGGACAGCGCGAGTTGATCATCGGCGACCGCCAAACCGGAAAAACAGCTGTGGCCATCGATACCATCATCAATCAACGCGAAAATTACGAAGCCGGAACGCCGGTTTACTGTATTTATGTTGCCGTTGGCCAAAAGGGATCAACCGTTGCCAACATTGCGGCAACCCTCAAAAAATATGGCGCTATGGATTACACGGTCATCGTTTCGGCGACGGCCTCCGATCCGGCAGCTCTTCAATATTATGCCCCCTATGCCGGAGCTTCCATTGGCGAATATTTCCGTGATACCGGACGGGATGCCTTAATTGTTTTTGATGATCTTTCAAAACAAGCCGTTTCCTATCGTGAGGTTTCCCTGCTGCTTCGCCGTCCACCAGGCCGTGAAGCTTATCCGGGTGATGTTTTTTACTTACACTCGCGACTGCTGGAGCGTGCGGCAAAAATTATTGACTCCGACGAAATCGCTGCAAAAATGAACGACCTGCCCGAGTGCCTGCAAGGAAAGGTTAAAGGGGGAGGCTCACTCACCGCCTTGCCCATCATTGAAACGCAGGCCAGCGACGTTTCAGCCTATATTCCTACCAACGTGATTTCGATTACCGATGGTCAGATTTTCCTGGAATCCAACTTGTTTAACTCCGGAGTGCGGCCAGCGATTAACGTGGGAATTTCGGTTTCGCGTGTGGGTGGTAACGCACAGGTGAAAGCCATGAAAAAGATCTCCGGAACCCTCAAGCTTGACCAGGCCCAGTTTCGCGAACTGGAAGCATTCTCCAAATTTGGATCCGACCTGGATGCTGCAACCATGCGTGTGCTCGACAAAGGACGCAAGAACGTAGAGATTTTGAAGCAGGGACAGTATGCCCCAATAAAAATCGAGCACCAAATCGCGATCATTTACTGCGGTACCAAGGAACTGCTGCGCCCCATTCCGGTGGAAAAGGTGAAAGCCTTCGAGAAAGATTTTATCGATATGCTGGAAATGGAATATCGCCCTACACTCGATCAATTGAGAAAAGGAATCCTCAATGACGATATTATCAGAGTTCTGGAAAAAGTAGCAAAAGAAGTAGCAGAACGATTTAAATAATGAAACGATTGAATGATCGAACACTAAGATTTCGATCATTCAACCATTCAATCATTTCTAGAAGATGGCCAGTTTAAAAGAAATACGCACACGAATTTCATCGGTAAAAACCACCCGGCAAGTGACCAGTGCCATGAAAATGGTTTCGGCTGCCAAGCTCAAGAAGGCTCAGGATGCCATCCTTCAGATCAGGCCTTACGCCGATAAGCTGCACGAAATACTCAGTTCCATTGGCTCTAGCCTGGAGAACAGCGATGAATCCGTTTATACCCAACAACGCGAACCGGAAAAGGTGCTGCTAATTCTGATCAGCTCGAACCGCGGGCTTTGTGGTGCTTTTAACACCAACATCGCCAAAACAGCGTACGAATTGGCACTAACCAAATACAACAAACAACTGAAATTGGGACAACTCGGGTTTCTTATCGTTGGAAAACAAGGTGAGAAATACCTGAAGCTGAAAAAAATGCCCATTGTAGGACAAGCCAATGATATTTTTGACCCCCTGACCTTTGAGCACTCTTCAAAGCTGGCATCGAACCTGATGGCTGATTTTACAGAGCAAAAAT
>SWCA01001922.1_pt1 | contig 31913 bp, 32 predicted proteins | sample 4692961 | NCBI WGS metagenome assembly SWCA01 (sample SAMN10267275, study PRJNA491770) | bioreactor metagenome | isolation source: DHS bioreactor inoculated with | place: Japan: off Shimokita Peninsula
CCCCCCAACAAAGCTAGGAGGGGTTTTTTTGTTGCACTCAAAAATACATAAAAAGGTACTCCAGTAAACTGGAGTCCCTTTTTATATTTATTATTCTTAAGAATTACTTAACTGTAACAGACGCACCGGCTTCTTCTAGTTTAGCCTTAATTGCTTCAGCTTCTTCTTTTGCAATTCCTTCTTTAAGAGCCTTAGGCGCATTGTCTACTACCTCTTTAGCTTCTTTTAAGCCTAATCCAGTGATTTCTCTAACAACTTTGATTACGTTGATTTTAGATGCACCAGCATTGTCAAGGATTACATCAAATTCTGTTTGCTCTTCAGCTACAGCTGCTGCGGCTCCACCTGCTACTGCTACAGGAGCAGCTGCAGATACACCAAATTTTTCTTCTGCTGCCTTCACTAACTCATTTAATTCTAAAACCTTCATATTCTCAATAGCTTCTAAAATTTGCTCAATTGTCATGTTCAGCACCTCCGATATTTTTCTTTAATTTTTAATTTTTTCTTAAGCACCTTCGGCTTCTTTCTTTTCAGCTAACGCCTTAATTAAGTAAGCGAAGTTTGATACTGGCGCCTTCAAGCTGCCAAGTAATTTTGCAATAAGCACTTCTCTTGATGGAACCTTAGCAAGAGCTTGCATTTGGGCTTCATTGTAAAAGGCACCCTCTACAACACCAAATTTCAGTTCAAGATTTTTATGATCTTTCATAAAATTATCAATGATTCGCGCTGGAGCAACGGGATCATCGTAGCTAAATGCAATTGCGTTGGGTCCAACTAAATTTTCTACTAATTCTTCAAAACCAGCCTCTTTAGCTGCTCTTCTCATCATCGTATTCTTATATACTTTATATTCGACTCCAGCTTCTCTGAATTGTTTTCTCAACTCAGTTACTTCTTCAACCTTTAGTCCTCGATAATCTACAAGCACTGCAGCAGATGATTTTTGAAATTTCTCTGTAATTTCTGCAACAAGCTCTTTTTTAATGTCAATAGCCTTTACCATGTGGACCTCCACCTCCTTCGACTTAGTTTACAGATATTTTGCCGACAATTTAAAAGCCTCCTTTTATCAAATAGACACAAGGAGGCTGATTTTTCTTTCATTTATCAGAAGCCTCGGTAGGGTATTTAAGCCTTGGCACCTACTGTCTATGGCAAAATATTCTCTTTTAACTCTAGTCAGTTTATCAGTTTATATGAATTATGTCAATGGAAAATTTTAAAATCTATGATAGTTGACAATTATTCAGTCACTTTACTTGGATTTACCTTTACGCCAGGTCCCATGGTGCTGGTTAAGGTCACGCTTTTTAGATATTGACCTTTAGCAGCCGATGGCTTAGCCTTCACAATGGCTTCCATTAAAGTTCTGAAGTTGTCAGCTAGCTTATCATCCTCAAAGGATGCTTTTCCAACTGGAACGTGAATAATATTTGTTTTATCCAAACGATATTCTACTTTACCGGCCTTAATTTCTTTAACCGCTTTTTCAACGTCAAAGGTAACCGTACCGGATTTAGGATTGGGCATTAGGCCCTTTGGTCCTAATACTCTACCAAGGCGACCAACAACACCCATCATATCTGGTGTTGCCACAACAACATCAAAATCAAACCAGTTTTCACCTTGAATTTTAGCAACCATGTCATCTGCCCCTACAAAATCGGCACCTGCATTTTGGGCTTCAGTGGCTTTTTCACCCTTAGCAAAAACTAAAACTCTTGAAGTTTTACCTGTTCCGTGGGGAAGTACGATGGCACCTCTTACCTGTTGATCTGCGTGTCTTGAGTCAACACCCAGCTTAATATGAGCCTCTACAGTCTCATCAAATTTGGCAACAGCAGTTTTCTTAACCAGTTCAACTGCCTCATTTACATCGTATAATTTTGTGCTATCAATCAACTTACTAGCCTCTTGATACTTTTTACCTCTCTTTGGCATAATACTAACCTCCTCGTGGTATTAACGGTTTTTGTGAGAACCTCCCACTTAACGCGCATTCTTTTTTATTCTTCGACAACAACACCCATACTTCTTGCTGTTCCTGCAATCATGCTCATGGCAGATTCTAAAGAAGCAGCATTTAAGTCTGGCATTTTTAATTCTGCAATTTCTTTGATTTTATCCTTAGAAATTTTAGCAACCTTTTTCTTGTTTGGTTCTCCTGATCCACTTTCAATACCAATTGCTTTTTTAATTAAAACAGCAGCTGGTGGTGTTTTGGTGATGAAAGTATAGGATCTATCTTGGTAAACTGAGATAACAACAGGAATAATTAGCCCAGCTTGATCTGCAGTTTTCGCATTAAATTCTTTACAGAAGCCCATTATGTTAACACCGTGTTGACCTAGTGCTGGCCCAACTGGTGGAGCTGGAGTAGCTTTTCCTGCAGGGATTTGTAATTTGATTTGTCCAACTATTTTTTTTGCCATTTTGTTTACACCTCCTTAATGATTCTGGCTTTGTTAAGGCGTTTTGCCATTGTAAAATAATTTATAGAATTAAATTTTCGCCTTAATGAAAGCAAAACTTAATTATAAAGCTTCAACCTGATGAAACTCAAGCTCAACAGGTGTCTCTCTACCGAACATTGAAATAAGCACCTTAAATGTCTGCTTTTCAAGGTTAATGTTTTCAATTGTTCCAATAAAGCTCTCAAAGGGTCCAGAAACTACCCTTACTGTGTCCCCTAGCTTTAAGTTAATTTCATGTCGAACTTCTTCAACACCCATATCCCTAACCTCTTTATCAGTCAATGGAATAGGCTTAGAGCTAGGACCAACAAAGCCCGTTACTCCCCTGGTGTTTCTGACTAAATACCAGGATTCATCTGTCATCACCATTTTCACAATAACATAACCAGGGAATAGCTTTGTTTCCTTGACTTTTTTCTTGCCATTTTTAATTTCAATTTTTTCTTCTGTTGGTACCTTTACCTCTACAATTACGTCTTCCATTCCACGATTCTCAACCATTTTTTCGATATTAACCTTCACCTTTTTTTCATGGCCAGAATAGGTATGGACAACATACCATTTAGCATCTTGGGTCATTTTTAAGGAGCCTCCATCTAATTGATAGATAGCTCTCCCCTCCTTTAAACATATTTGTTACCTAAGTATTAATTTTAAGCCAAAACCAAAGGTAGTATCTAAAACCCACAGAAGGGCAATCATCATGGCGCAGGTGACCACAACAACACTAGTATGATTCATTAATTCTTTACGGTTAGGCCAGTTCACCTTTTTTAATTCAGATCTAACGCCTTTTAAATATTTTCCAAAGCTTTTAGATTTCTCTTTGTTAGGATTTGGTTGGGTGCTCATTTCTAATTCACATCCTTATAGTACATTTTTCATACTAAACTACTTCGTTTCTTTGTGTGTAGTGTGGGTTTTGCAAAATTTACAGTATTTTTTCATTTCTATACGATCAGGGTTGTTCTTTTTGTTCTTGGTTGTATTGTAATTTCTTTGCTTGCACTCGGTACACGCTAATGTAATTTTAACTCGCAACTGTTACACCTCCTAAAAACGACAGCATGAATATTTGTATTTATCTACAACACACAGGTGCTTCGATTATATATATTGGTACCTAATAAAATCTATCATACTTTTATTTTCATGTCAATAAAAATTTCCCCGGGGCTCAAGTCCCTAAGCCCTTGAAATGGTGTGTTTAATGATAGCTTAGTATGATCCTTCAGGCTTCCTAATATTTACACTATTATTGCTTTAGAAGGGACTAGGCTTCACCTAGTCCCCTACATAAACTAGCTTTATTATTCAATAATTGAAGCAACAACACCTGCTCCTACTGTTCTTCCACCTTCACGGATCGCAAATCTTAAGCCTTCTTCTGTTGCGATTGGGCTGATTAATTCGATTTCCATTGTGATGTTGTCTCCTGGCATTACCATTTCTACTCCTTCTGGTAACTTAATGCTTCCTGTTACGTCTGTTGTTCTGAAGTAGAATTGGGGTCTGTATCCATCAAAGAATGGGGTATGTCTTCCTCCCTCTTCTTTCTTTAATACGTATACCTCTGCCTTAAACTTTGTATGGGGATTGATTGTTCCTGGCTTCGATAATACTTGCCCTCTTTCGATCTCTGTTCTTTGGATTCCTCTTAATAATACCCCTACGTTATCTCCTGCTTGGGCTTGATCAAGAAGCTTTCTGAACATTTCTACTCCTGTTACTACTAGCTTTCTCTTTTCTTCTGCCAGTCCTACTAATTCTACTTCGTCCTGTACCTTTACAATTCCTCTTTCTACTCTTCCTGTTGCCACTGTTCCTCTTCCTGTAATCGAGAATACGTCTTCCACTGGCATTAGGAATGGTTTGTCTGTATCTCTTTGAGGCTCTGGAATATACTCATCTATAATGTTAAATAATTCTACAATTTTGTCTCCCCATGGTCCGTCTGGATCGTTTAATGCTTGTAATGCTGATCCTCTTACGATTGGTGTGTCATCTCCTGGGAATTCATACATATTTAATAGATCTCTTACTTCCATTTCTACTAGCTCTAGTAATTCTTCGTCATCTACCATATCACATTTGTTTAGGAATACTACGATGTATGGTACCCCTACCTGTCTTGACAATAGGATGTGCTCTCTTGTTTGGGGCATTGGTCCGTCTGCTGCTGAACATACCAGGATCGCTCCGTCCATTTGGGCCGCTCCTGTAATCATGTTCTTTACATAGTCAGCATGGCCTGGGCAGTCTACGTGGGCGTAGTGTCGGCTTTCTGTTTCGTATTCCACGTGGGATGTTGAAATTGTAATTCCTCTTTCTTTTTCTTCTGGTGCCTTGTCGATTTGATCGAAGGCTACTGCTCCACCTGTACCGTATTTTTTGTTTAATGTAATGGTGATTGCTGCTGTTAATGTTGTTTTACCATGGTCTACGTGTCCGATTGTTCCTATGTTTACATGGGGCTTGTTTCTTTCAAATTTAGCTTTTGCCATTTCTTCTCCTCCTTAATATTAAGATGGTATCCAAAAAACAATTAATTCATTCACCCTTTGAGGGCTATATTGATGGATTTGATTCCCCCCGATCCAAGAACACGATGCCGTGTGTATCTAAAACCCTTCGGAGAAAAATGTGCAATTTTGAAGGCCTTCAGGAAAGGCCTTGGTTTTTGCACGAAATCAAGCTCCATACTATTCGTAAAATATTTTACTATGTATTCCAGGTCATTGTCAATACCATTCCAAAAAGTCGTCTACCCCCAGGCAGACGAAATTCTTTAACTGTTTCTCACTTCTAAATATCTTTCAAGCTTACGTTTCACCCGTTGCAGCGCATTATCTATGGATTTAACATGCCGATCTAAGTCAGCTGCAATTTCCTGGTAAGAGCGTCCCTGTAAATAAAGCATCAATACCTTCCACTCTAAATCACTTAAAATTTCGCCTATTTTCCCCTCTATATGCCCTAATTCCTCACGGCAAATGATTAGCTCCTCTGGATCTGTTATCTTTTGACCAGAAATGACATCCAGCAGGGTACGATCTGATTCTTCATCGTAAATGGGCTTATTTAGAGATACATAGGAATTCAAAGGAATGTGCTTTTGCCTTGTGGCCGTTTTAATGGCCGTAATAATTTGTCTTGTAATACATAATTCTGCAAAGGCTTTGAAGGAGGATAGCTTGTCCGGTCTAAAATCACGTATTGCCTTATATAGGCCGATCATCCCTTCCTGTACAATATCTTCCCTGTCTGCCCCAATAAGAAAATAGGATCTCGCCTTAGCTCGTACAAAATTTCGGTATTTTTTAATCAAAAGCTCCAGGGCAACAATGTCGCCATTCTTGGCATCTTCAACAATTGCCTCATCTGGTAATTCTGAACAGGCTTCTATTATATCTCTTTTTGCTACACCAATACCCACACACATCGCCTCCACCATGATAAAATGCCCAAAAACCTGTTTCTATTATAACCTATCAAATTATGTAAAGTCAAGGCATTTCACAGCTTGCGTCTGAATTTTTCGAGTTTTTCCAAAACAGATTCATCTAGTCGATTAGAGAGGTAATCTTTTTTTAATTGGATTTCTTGGGTTTTTTTTGAAATTTTTTCTTTAATATGTTGATAATCCAACAGTAATTCTCGTACAGAGATTCTAGTGGCCCCACTTCCTAAAATCATCTGCTGCTCCAGCCAATCATTGGTTACCACCCTCACTCGATTTCGCAGGGATAATTCAGCAATTTTTTTCTCAATATAACCATCGGCTGTTTCCTTTTCCTTTGTGAAAACCACCGTTACCCCTTTTTGCTGCTCTTTTTTTTCCATGCTGAATTTAACAAGGTGGGCATCGAAGACAATCGTCACCTTTATTCCCTTATAGGCCTGGTATTCTGCCATCATTTCAATCAGCTGCCGGCGGGCTCCTTCCAAATCATCCTTGCTTATCTCCCTTAATTGAGGCCATGCGTTGATGACATTATAGCCATCAATGAATAGATGCTCCTTTGGACTTTTCACTTCTCAGCCACCAACTACGCCCCGGTGGAACGTTGGCGAAATACTTCATACATCAGGACAGCTGCAGCAACAGAAGCATTTAGAGAGCTAATTTCTCCCACCATGGGGAGCTTCACCAGAAAGTCACACTTTTCCTTTACCAATCTTGAGATACCACTTCCTTCGCTGCCGACGACCAAGGCAATGGGTCCCTTTAAATTCATTGAATAATGCTCCTTTTCCCCTGACATATCTGCCCCGGTGACCCAAATTCCCATTTTCTTTAGTTTATCAATGGTTTGGCTTATATTTGAAACCTTTGCCACAGGAACATATTCTATAGCCCCTGCAGAGATCTTGGCTACCACTGCCGTTAGACCCACTGCCCTTCTTTTAGGAATAATAATGCCGTCTGCACCCACAGCATCGGCGGTTCTCATGATGGAGCCCAGATTATGGGGGTCCATGATTTCATCTAAAATGATTAAAAAGGGCTCTTTTCCTTTTTGCTTTGCCCTTTCTAAAATATCCTCTAGGGGTACATAATCGTGGGCCGCAGCAAAGGCAACAACCCCTTGATGGCCCTCGGAGGACGACAGTTCATTGAGCTTCTGCCTTTCCACCTGTTGTACCGGAATGCCCCTTTCCTTGGCCATGGCCATGATTTTTTTGATAGAGCCCTCAACAGCTCCCTTGGCCACTAATATCTTATCAATTTCTCTACCAGACTTTAATCCCTCTATTACAGGATTTCTTCCCACTATTTTATCGTCATTCATTTTCTTCACTTCCTTTACAGTTCATAGGATAATCTACTACTTATTATTGTTTCTCAAGTAGCAATTTATAGGTCAATTTTATTTATTTTACTTTTCAGGTTTTCTGTAACCTTGTCTTAGGTCTATAGCTCCTTAAAAAATGTTCTGACTTCCTTTATTTTGCCACAGGTCATTTTTCCTTCGGGGCAGGGCTGGTTTAAACAATTAGGCCCGCTGTACTTAAACACCGTGGGTGCAACCTGTCTCACAAGCCTTAACATTTCTGTAGCCATTGCTCTGATTTCCCACTGGGCCCGATTACAGCACCGATGATGAAAAAGATTAAATAGTGCCCTGGCATTCATTGTCACAACAATTTTAGTCTCGCAGGCGTTGGGCAGTACAAAGCGGGCATCTTCTATGGCCTGCTTCTTGGCGGTGCCTCGAGCTTGCTTCTCATCAAGGCCTGTCTTTAACAAAGCTTCATAGTGCTGCTGAAATAACAGGTCCGTCAGCTGATCATAGGCCCGTTGCTGTTCTTCCATGGTTTGAATAAACAGCCCATGGGCCGATGGATTTTTTTTAATTTCCGGGGGAACCACATATGCAAACTGGCCCTCCATAACATATCGCTGACTTTTCTGTGAATAGCTTGACCCAATTCTATGTCTCACCAGTTGATGGGTTAAGCTTCTGGACACGCCTTCAATTCCGAAGGTGAAGCTAATATGCTCAAAGGGTGATTCGTGCCCCATATTAGCAAGCATTTCGATAAATTTCCCTATGGTTTCGGGGTTCTGATTCTCTAATAGACCTTGAATATCGCTGGAGGAATAACACAGCTTGGCAGCGGCTGCAAGGATTCTTTCCGGATCTGGTGTATGGGTGATTAGTGTTACCTTCAAATTTGCTTCCATTAATTAATTCCCCCTTTTATTTGAATATCCCGATAGGGAAAAACCCCTAGAAAATATACTCTTACCTTTGCGGAATAATGGCCCTCAAGGGTTACCTGGGATTGTTCGTCCCCTATGTTCGTTAAAATCACCGTTGATTCCCCTTCCTTCTCCCCATGGTTTACCGATACCACCCGATAACTGACTATAGGGGGCTTAAGAAGAATTGGATTATGGGCTTTAGGCGCTATGGCCAGGGCAAATTGACTATACTTGGCTCCAGCCTCATCTAAATTACCCACTGGGTCTATCCAGAGGGATTTAGCCACCAGGGCAACAAGCAATATAATTGTTGCGAAGATCATTACTTTAGTTCGTTTGTCCATTTTTACCGGCCCCCTTTTTCGATAGATTCATATCGTCGATGATATCTACGGATTTGATCATCAGGGTCTGCAGCCTTTCGGTTTTCCCCCTGTAGAACAAATACCCCAGCAGGGCTTCAAAGCCTGTGGCATAGCGGTAATCAGATAAATCAGCGTTTTTAGGAACCGTAGCAGATTTCTGATTTCGGCCTCTTTTCACAATTCCCCATTCTTCCTCAGTTAACTGGGACTCAAGGGCATGTACAATTTCGGCCTGGGCCTTGGCCTTTACATATTGAGTGGCGGTCCTGTGGAGTACATTGACAGAAGCCGTCATTCTTTGTACTAAATAATTACGAATAAACACTTCAAAAATGGCATCTCCCATATAGGCCAAAACCAGGGGAGCCATCATTTTTACCTCCTGCTCTGTTTTAACGGTGCTATTCTCTATCAGCTGCTTTATATAGGATTCCATAGTTAACCTGCCTTTTTATAGTCTGCTTGATACTTTATACCTAACTAATATTATATGTGATGATCGCTATTTTAGCAATTTAAAGCATTTTTTTCAAAAGAAATTGTAGAATTTACAATTTTACCAATATTTTACTTGTAAAATCATGGTATGTATTCTATAATTAGTATTGTACCTGTATTTGCAAAATTTATGGGGTATAAAATAACTATCAGGTACTACCGAAAAAATACTAAGAAAGATGAATGGAGGTTTTACCTATGAAGAAACTATTGATCTTAGTTTTGCTGATTTCTTTATCATCCTTTGTTTTTGTCGGCGCCCAAACTGCTGACCAGGAGGTTTTAGCTGACACAGCCCCTCATTATCATAGGTCCAGTCATTCTCATGAATACATTGATTTATCAGAATTGGAGATTACCCAAGAGGAGTTTGAGGCTAAATCCAACCTATGCCCTAGGTGCGATGGTTGGCTAACTCACACAAAAATTGGTACATCTAGTTGGAAGATTAATGATACCTCCGTTTGCCCTGACGGACATCCGAACTGTGTTCTTAGTGAACAAGTGAGATACCATTATTATGAAGACAGTTGTACAAGCTGTGGTTACAGCGACAGGTACAATACTCGAGAATACCGCTACGTACATCACCGCAGCTAACTTTTGTTCGACCACCCCATCAAAGCTTTAAGTAAAAAGCAAAGCTTTACAGGCCAACTGCAAGGCTTTGCTTTTCTTTTATTATGATAGCTTTACCACTTTGACTCCCTGGGGGGTATCCTCCAAGATAATTCCCCTGGCCTTTAGCAAATCTCGGATTTCATCGGCCCGCTTAAAGTTTTTTTCTTTTCTGGCCCGCTGTCTTTCTTCGATTAAGGCCTCTAGCGCTTCCTCAAGACTTGTATCTTCTTGCTTCTCAAGAAGCCCCAATACCCCCGATAGTTCCATCAACAGATCATAGGCTTTTTGCAGGTCTCGTTTATTGCTGTTCCCCTGGGCATGACTATTGATGTGCCGTACCAATTCAAAGATAACGGCTATTCCATCGGCTGTATTAAAATCATCATCCATCGCCTCAATGAATCTTTGGCGATAGGATACCAGCTCCTGAACCCATTGGGTTTCTCCCTCTGGGGCTTCCTTGGAATTTTCAATGAGATGGGTTAGGGCTTTCTTTGCGTTATATAGCCTTTCTAAACCATTTTTAGCGGCTTCCACCAGCTCCTTGCTGAAATTCACTGGATTTCGATAATGGGCAGAGAAAATAAAGAAGCGAATTACCTCTAAATCATATTCCTTAGCGATTTCTCGAGGAGTAAAAAAGTTATTCAAGGATTTTGACATCTTTTGATTATCCACATTCAAATAACCCACATGGAGCCAATAGTTGGCAAAGGGCTTGCCAAAGGCAGCTTCACTTTGGGCAATTTCATTTTCGTGATGAGGGAAAACCAGATCCCCACCCCCACCATGGATGTCAATGGTTTCTCCTAAATATTTCTTAGCCATGGCTGAGCATTCAATATGCCAGCCAGGCCGACCTTCTCCCCAGGGGCTTTCCCAGCTGGGTTCCCCCTCCTTAGCTGCCTTCCACAGGGCAAAGTCTAGGGGATTTCTCTTTTGTTCATTGACCTCTATTCTGGCCCCAGATTGTAGATCCTCAATGCTTTGCTTTGAAAGCTTACCGTAATGATCAAATTCTGATACATTAAAATAGACATCTCCTTTGATGGGATAGGCATAACCCTTTTGCACCAGCTCTTTTATTAGTTGAATAATTTCAGGGATATTTTCTGTTACCTTGGGATGGACATCTGCAGGTAATATTCCCAGGCTGGCGGCATCTTTAAAGTATTCCTGAATGTATCTTTCACTGATCTCAATGGAGGCTACCCCCTCCTTCTGGGCCTTTTTAATGATTTTATCGTCCACATCGGTGAAGTTTTGAACAAGGGTAACCCTATAGCCCCGATATTGAAGGTATCTTCTTATGGCATCAAAGGTCATAAAGGTACGGGCATTACCTATGTGGAAGTAGTTATATACCGTAGGGCCGCAGGCATACATTGTTACCTTCCCTGGTTCAATGGGAATAAAATCTTCTTTTCTCTTTGTTAAGGTATTATAAAATTTCATCTCCTTAGCTCCTCTCCATTTTTTCTATTCGTTCAGCCAGCTGCTTAAGCTGATTTTTCATGGATTCTAAATCATCGGAAATGGGGTCCGGAAGCTTAATTTGATCAAGATCAATTTCAAAGGCTGAAGAGACCTTCACATTATCCTTCACAACCACCCTGCCGGGGACACCCACAACGGTACAATTGGGTGGCACCTCCTTTAGCACCACTGAGCCTGCTCCGATTTTTGCATTGTCACCCACCTTAAAGGGCCCCAGGACCTTGGCTCCACAGGAAATCACCACATTGTTACCAATGGTGGGATGCCTTTTTCCCTTTTCCTTACCAGTTCCTCCCAAGGTGGCCCCCTGGTAGATGGTAACATTATCTCCCAGCTCGGCGGTCTCTCCGATGACAACCCCTGTACCATGGTCAATAAAAAGTCTTCTGCCAATGGTTGCTCCTGGGTGAATTTCTATTCCTGTCAGAAATCTTGCTATATTTGAAATAATTCTGGGCAATAGTACCCAACCCCTTTTATACAAGGGATGGGAGATGCGATGAAGTATAATTGCATGGAGTCCTGGATAGCACAACAGCACCTCTAGGGTAGTTTTGGCAGCAGGATCTCGCTCAAAAATGGCCTGTATATCATCCTTAACATTTTTAATGAAGTTAGACATCTTCTTACCTCCTAAATATACTCAATACGAAGCGGCTCACCGTGTTGTTTTCCAGGGAACCCATGGGTTCTCTAGGACGCTTCGCTGTACCCTCCTTATTTTAATAAGGGGTGACACACCGCTTAACAATCCCCATTTCGTAGGGAAAAAATGAACTACCCTAGAAATAAATAACCCGTCTCTAGCCAATGCTAGAGACGGGTATCCGCGGTTCCACTCTACTTAAATGCAAATGCATTTTCTTTTACGGTCGATAACGGGACCAAACGATTTGCCCTACTGAAAATTCAAGCAACGGCTCCCAGGTGCATTTCAATCTAACCTACCCTTAAGGTTACTCTCAGCCAATGATAACCCCTCTCTGTAATTCAGTATAGATTTACTTCTCCTAATCTATGCCTTTGATAATATGTGTTTATAAAAGATGATTCTTTACATATTCTATTCGAGTCAGTAAGTTTTGTTTCCCCAATACTTTAATAATTTTATTGATATCTGGACCATGGGCCTTTCCAGTTATGGCCACCCGTATGGGCTTGAACAGCTTTGGCCCCTTCAGCCCCGTTTCTTTTTGAATTGCCTTTAGAGCAGCTTTTCCAAAATCATCATCAATGACCTCAACAGCCTCAACCTTAGCTGTAAAGGCTTCTAATAGGGTTCCCATTGTTTCGTCCTTTACAATTTCCCAGGCTTCTTCATCAGCCGGCTCAATTTCTGTTTTAAAGAAAATATCTGCATAATCTACAATTTCTGCCACATAGGAAAGCTTTTCCTTTAAGACGCCAATTACTTCTGTCAGCCAGTCATAACGGTTCTTAGCTTCTTCCTCTGTAATATAGCCGGCAGCCACCAGGTGGGGTATCGCCAATTCAGTGATTCTTTGGTCATGGCTTTCCTTAATATAATGAGAGTTTACCCAATTTAGCTTATTTATATCAAAAACTCCACCACTTTTTGAAACCCGTTCTAAGGAGAATTTGGCTTCAAGCTCTTCGATGGTGAAAATCTCTTGATTGTCCTCTGGACTCCAGCCCACCAGTGCAATATAATTGACCAGGGCCTCTGGCAGATAGCCCTTTCTAATGAAGTCTTCAACAGCCACATCTCCGTGACGTTTACTTAGCTTCTTTTTCTCACTATTTAGTATGTTTGGCAAATGTACATATTCCGGTGCCTTCCAGCCAAAGGCTTCATAGAGGTAGACATGCTTAGGGGTGGAAATCAGCCATTCCTCTCCCCGGATCACATGGCTGATATCCATTAGATGGTCGTCCACCACTACAGCAAAATGGTAGGTTGGAAATCCATCGGATTTGATCAACACCTGATCATCCATATCCGCTGTATTCACTACCACATTTCCCCGTACCACATCAGTAAATGCAATGTCTTTGTTTTCAGGGAGTCTTAATCGTATTACATAGGATTCTCCCTTGGCTATTTTTTCTTCAACTGCTTCTTTTGAAAGGTTTCTGCAATGGCCATCGTACTTGGGCAATTCTCCTTGGGCCTTTTGCTTTTCCCGAACCTCGTCAATTCTCTCCTTGGAGCAGAAGCAATGATAGGCATGGCCTGCCTCTAATAGTTCTTTACTATATTGCTGATAGATCGCTAGTCTTTGCGATTGAACATAGGGCCCGAAATCTCCTTGGCTAGTCATTTTCCCCTGGTCCACAACAACCCCCTCATCATGGTTGATACCGGCCCAGGCCATGGCCTCAAGCATTCCTTCAACAGCCCCCTCCACCAGACGGCTTTGGTCAGTATCCTCAATCCTTAGAATATACTTACCGTTATTTCTTCGGGCATACAAATAATTGTACAGAGCAGTCCTTAAGCTGCCTATATGAACAAATCCCGTTGGACTTGGTGCAAATCTTACCCTTACGGACATACGAATCCTCCTATATCTTGCCATTATTTTTTTATTATTTAATTATAACTGATTCTCTAAGGTCTAGCAAGCCAGATTATGGCCCTGGTCAAAGATGGGAGGCCTTTCATTTGCCTGTCAACATTCCCAGAATGGAATTAAAAAAGTTTTTAATCATATCTATAATCCGCCTTAATAGTGATTTTACCTCTTCATTTTGCTTTGTGATTTCTCCTAATTTCTCTCCTATGCCCTTTAATTGTCTTTTGATTTCTTCGGTGTCTAGGTTTAATCGGGTGATTCCTTCCATCAGCTTTGTAATATCCTCTATTTGCTGATTATTAAGATTAATGTCCAGTTTTCCTGCAATTTCAATGATAATTCGCTTTATTTCCTCAGGGTTTTTAATTTTTTTCTCTACAATTTCTTCCTTAACAGTTTGAATCAGCTCTGTGGCCTTTTCTTTTCCTATTGATTGGCCTAATTCTCCTGTTTTAACAATTTCTTCATTGGCGATTTCCTTCTGCTCCTGGTTTAGGGCTTCTCCCCTTAGTTCTTCAAAGGCCTTAAGGATTCCAGTCAGGGCAGCTGTTCCTGAAACATTGAAGGGAGCCGCTGCAATAATCCTTGCATCCTTTACACCAGCCGTTACTAGGGAATTCTGGATCATCCCCTCGGTTACCCAGGTAAGATTATAGATTTGAACCTGGATTCCAGCCCCCTCCTCTAATCCTTCTACGTAGGCCGAAGAAATGGCCTTGGAGCCAATCTGGGCCTCTGAGGCAATCCCCTCCAGGTAGCTTCTTTCTTCTGCATTGGTTACGACCAGTGTTTTTATTTCTCTTTCCTGGGCTCCAAAGAGATCAAGCATTTGTTGTCTCTGCTTTTGGTTTAAGTCATTCCCCAGGGTCACTACCCCTTGATCTGCGCCAAAGACTTGAGAGTTTAGGGTTAATACTAGGAAAAAAGCAATTAGCCCTAGGGCTTTTCTATGCATGTTTTTCATTTCAAATCCTCCCCGATGTTTTTTTTATTTTTCCACAGCCCATGGGGATTATACGCAGGAAAAGCCCCTTATGAAAATTAAGGGGCTTTTGGAAATTGTAATTTTATTTTAATAGGCCTTGGCGTAATAGGCCATCTTTTTCGCTTCCTTACCGCAGAAGGGACAGCTGTCTCCCAGATGCTCCTGCTCGAAAGGAATACATCTCACTGTCACACTGGTATCAGCCTTAATTTTATCCTCGCAGGCCCTGTCACCGCACCACATGGCTTTAACAAATCCTGGTCTTTGTTCCATGACTTCCTTTAGCTCATCCATGGATTTTACATAATAGGACTTTTCATCCCGCAGCTTTTTAGCCTTTAATAATAGATTGTTCTGTATATCGTCCAGCCATTTTTCTACAGAATCCTTAAGGGTCTCCATTGATACGGCTTCCTTTTCCAAGGTATCTCTTCTAAAGAACATCACCTGATTTTTTTCAATATCCTTAGGTCCGATCTCAATTCTAAGGGGTACACCCTTCATTTCCCATTCATTAAACTTCCAACCAGGGGAATAATTTTCCCGGTCATCCACTTCGACCTTAAAATCCTGTTTCAGCTGATCAAACAATTCATCTACCTTTTCCATTACACCGCCCTTATGGCTGGCAATGGGTACAATTACAACCTGGGTTGGAGCCACCCTTGGGGGCAGTACCAGACCGCGATTATCCCCATGGGTCATGATAATTCCCCCAATAAGACGGGTAGAAACTCCCCAGGAGGTGTGATAAGGATTTTTTAGCTCTCCTTCTCGGTCTGAATAGGTGATGTCAAAGGCACTGGTGAAATGCTGCCTCAGGTTATGGGAGGTTCCTGCTTGAAGGGCCTTTCCATCGTGCATCAGGGCTTCCATTGTGTAGGTAGCGTGGGCTCCGGCGAACTTTTCCTTTTCAGTTTTTTGCCCAACCACAACAGGCATTGCCAAGACTTCCTCTGCCAACTCCCGATAAATGTCCAGCATCTGTAGGGTTTCTCTTTGGGCTTCCTCCTCGGTCTCGTGGAGGGTATGGCCCTCTTGCCACAAAAACTCTGAGGTCCTTAGGAAGGGACGGGTGCTTTTTTCCCAGCGGACTACACTACACCACTGGTTGTAAAGGAAGGGCAAATCTCGATAGGATTTCAGCCATTTCGCATACATTTCACAGATAATGGTTTCAGAGGTGGGACGAACACATAACCTTTCAGCTAATTCCTCCTGCCCGCCGTGGGTAACCCAGGCCACTTCAGGAGCAAAGCCCTCAACATGCTCTGCCTCCTTCTTTAGCAGGCTTTCTGGTATTAATAGTGGGAAGTAACAGTTTTTATGACCTGTTTCCTTGAAGCGTCTATCTAAAAATTGTTGTATATTTTCCCAGATGGCATAGCCATAGGGTTTAATGACCATAAATCCCTTCACAGGGGAATAGTCTACCATATCCGTCTTTCTAATCACGTCTGTATACCATTGGGCGAAGTCCACTTCCATTGGTGTGATTTCACTGACAAATTGCTTATCCTTCTTACTCATTCAATTAGCTCCCTTCATCTCTTAATTTTAAATACATAAAAAAGCCCTCATCTCTACTAATAGAGACGAGAGCCAAATTTTCCCGCGGTACCACTCTAATTAATCCATCCAAGCAATGGATTCACTTAAGGGCTTAACGACACCCACCGGCTTAACCTACTAAATTTCAGTCAGCAACTCAAGGACGGGTTCTAAAAACTAGCTTGAAAACCTTTCAGCCATGGGTCCTCTCTCTAAAAAGCATTGTTTTTATACTTTTTCCTGTCAACGTCTTTGTTATTCTTTTTTTATAGCATATCTAAAAGGGTCTCTTCTGTCAATAGCTTTTCAACACAATTTCCTTTTTAGCAAAAACTAATTTTCACTCCCTATTCAGGCCTCTAAGATCTAAAAATAACCGATTCCTTATTGAACATATATTTCATAAAGAGTAGTGAAACCCCAACTAAAACCAGTGAGATTGAAAAGGTGATAGCCATGTGAAGCGGATTGATAATATCCAGCAGTGCCTCCTTCATTAACAGCACGGAATTTAAAAGGGGGATAAAGAAAAGCCCTGTAGAAATCCGTTTCACATCCATAAACATGGTCAAATAGGTGGGAACCATTAATATAATAGTAATGGGACTCAAATAGGTGCCTGCCTCCTTGTAGGATTTTGCAAAGACACTGATGGACAGCATTAGGCCGCTCAGGATCATGGCAATCGTTAGGGAAACCCCTACTAAAATCAGCATAGAAAGGGGAGAAATCTTCACTCCCAAAGGAACCATTTCGGGGGAAAGCTTAGCAGCGACCAGTATACCCACAATCGATGTAATCACCCCGATAATAGAGGTAATTAGTACAGTTATATATTTACCCACCAGGATTGACATACGGTCTGCCCCTGTAGAAAGCAAAGGTTCCAGGGAAAGCCTCTCCTTTTCCCCTGCCCCTAGGTCAATGGCCGCAGGCATACCTCCTACCACAGGATATAGCATCAGTAGGAAGGGTAATAGAAAGGTCATCATCATCAGACCAACACCGCTTCCCTTAGATTCTTCCCCCTCAGGTATATAGGCTTCCTGGGTGATGATCGTAGGATTAAGCCTGTCGGGATCAATACCAAGGGCGTTTAGTCGTTCAAGTCGAATCCCTTCACTGTATTCACTAATGACGTCCTCCACCACCGAAGAGGCCATACTGGATTCACTGCTTACCTCATCGTATACCAGCTTAATTTGAATCGGAAGCTGAGCCTTAAGCTTTTCTTTAAACCCTGATTCAATTACCAAAATCGTCTTTATGGTACCCTCCTCAAGGGCCTGATAAGGATCTTCAACAGCTACTACCTTTATACCCTTTGTCCCATTAATATAGTTCACCAGATCATTTTGAACATCGGTACCCTCTACCGCAATAGAAATTTCTTTTTCTAGATTGCTTTTCATTTTATTCTGACCGATTCCCATTAAATAAAACATTAAAGGGAATACCAATACTGGAACCAATACACTGGCAATCCAGGTTCTTTTGTCTCGAAAGAGGTCCCTAAGCTCTTTCTTTAACACAATGGCTATATGTTTAAAGTTCATTGCCTTCACCTACCAATTCCAAAAATAATTCCTCCAGACTCCTATTATATTTAGACTTCAGAGCCTCCAGGGTTCCTTCCTCTTTGATTTTTCCCTTATGAATAATTGCCACTCGATCACAGAGCTTTTCAACCTCCATCATGGAGTGACTGGAAAAAATAACAGTTTTTCCTTCCTGCTTACAGGTTTCTATGAATTGATGAATCATCCGCGCTCCAGAAACATCGAGCCCCGATGTGGGTTCATCAAAGAGCATAATGGGTGGGTTATGGACAATAGACCTAGCAATGGCTACTTTTTGTTTCATCCCCTTAGAAAATTTCCCTGCCCTTCTATCAATATATTCCTCCATATCTAAGACCTTCATCAAATAATCTATTCTGGTTTTAATTTCTTCCTTAGTCATATCATTTAATTCTCCATAATAGGCAATATTTTCTCTGGCAGTTAGCCGATCATAGATACCACTTTCTCCCCCGAAGAGGATCCCTATTTGCCGTCTAATTATTTGAGGGTCTTTTATTATATTGGTTCCATTAATGATAACCTCTCCTTCGTCAGACTTTAACATGGTGGCTAATATTCTTAAAGTAGTGGTTTTACCAGCTCCATTTTCTCCCAGAAGCCCTAGTACCTCTCCCTGATTAACTTGAAAGGATACCCCCGACAGGGCATCAATATCCCTAAAGGATTTTTTTAAATCTTTTACTGTTATCATTCGGACAACGCCTCCTATAATTTAATGACACTGGCTATAGCCTGGGCCGCCATCCCCTTTCCCTTACCTGTAAAGCTAAGGCCTTCGGTGGTAGTGGCCTTTACGTTCACCCTATCTGTCTCTATGGTCAATGCCTTTGCAATGTTTTCTCTCATCTCTTGAATATAGGGGGCCATCTTAGGCTTTTCAGCAATAATGGTGGCATCCACATTATTTACCTGGTAACCAGCTTCACCCAAAAGCTCTCCCACTCTTTTTAATAGCTCTAAGCTATTGGCTCCCCGATAGCGTTCATCGTTATCGGGAAAATGTCTGCCTATATCCCCCATAGCAGCGGCCCCTAGCAGGGCATCCTTAATGGCGTGCAACAACACATCTGCGTCGGAATGGCCTAATAGTCCTTTATCATAGGGAATGTCTACGCCTCCTAAAATTAATTTCCTACCGATTACTAAACGATGTACATCATAGCCTAAGCCCATTCTAATATTCATCAGAATTCTCCTTTCTTTAGTATCTCCTCTGCCAGCAATAAATCATCCGGTGTCGTAATCTTTATATTTTCGTAACTTCCTCGTATCACTTTAACTGGATGGCCAAGGGCTTCTACCAGCATGGCATCATCAGTCATTTCCTTAAGCTCCCCATGATTATGAGCCTCTAGTAAAAGCTGAAAACGGAATACTTGAGGGGTCTGGACTGCCCACAGGCTCTCTCTGGAGGGGGTACTGACTACCTGACCTTTCTCATCTACTACCTTAATAGTGTCCTTTACAGGTACACCAAGGATGGCAGCACCGATTTTAGAAGCCTCTTCAAGGCTTTCCTGAAGCATGGCCTCTGTTACAAAGGGTCTCGCCCCATCATGGACTACCACAAGATCAGGTTGGGCTGTTATGGCCCTTAGACCTTGGTAAACGGAGTCTCTCCGTTCTTCTCCTCCTGGAACAATAGTTGTCACTTTTTTAAATCTGTATTCCTCAAGAATATGCTTTCGGCAATAGGCGACCTCTTCTTTTCCTACCACTAAGATGACTTCATCAATCATGGCACTTTTTTCAAATACCGATAGGGTGTGGGCCACAATAGGCTTACCCTTAAGATGTATGTATTGCTTGTTTATGTTAGCTCCCATACGTTTACCTTTTCCTGCTGCCACTAAAATGGCCGATACTTTCCTGTTAGCCATGCTTCACCCTCCTTTGTTATAATTTCATCAAGCTTATCTATAGATTATAGTTTTCCACTTCTAAACAAAAACTAAGAACTAACACCAGCTAAAAATCTTCCTTCTCCCCCTTACTAAGGCTTCTCTTTGTTTCATTGTAAAGTATATGAGATATAATATCAATTATATTTGTCTTATGGCAGTTATTGTTTACAATTATCATTAAACAAAGTGGCTCTGCCACACTTGTTTTCCAGGGAACCCATGGTTCCCTAGGATGCTTCGCTGTACCCTCCTTATTTTAATAAGGGGTGATCCCCCCCTTAACAACCCCTCATTTCATAGGAAAAAACGAACTTTCCTATGAAAGTACAAAGTGGCTCTGCCACACTATCACTGGCCCCCAACAGGGATATTGTTGTCGCAGGAAAGTTACCTTAACCGAAAATGGACGACTTCTGGGGCATTTGCTAAAATAGAATTCCTATGGCATAAAAAAGAAACCCCTCTACCACAGGTAAAGGAGCTTCTTTAATTCTATTATGCTGTTTTATCAACCATAGATTTAGGTTTAGCAAAAATCATTCTTCCGGCAGCAGTTTGAAGGACACTGGTCACTAATACATCAATGTTCTTTCCAATGTATTTCTTTCCACAGTCAACGACAATCATAGTACCATCGTCTAAGTAGGCTAATCCCTGGCCAGATTCTTTACCATCCTTAATTACCTGAACAAGCATTTCTTCTCCAGGCAGCACTACCGGTTTGACCGCATTGGCCAATTCATTAATGTTTAATACAGGCACTCCTTGAAATTCTGCAACCTTATTCAGATTGTAATCATTGGTCAATACCTTACCGTCAATTAATTGGGCTAGCTTTAACAGCTTCGTATCTACTTCTGCAATATCTTCAAAATCCTTATCGTTAATTTTCACTTCTATATCCAGCTCTTTTTGAATCTTGTTGAGAATGTCTAAGCCTCTACGACCCCGATTTCGTTTTAGGGAATCAGAGGAATCAGCAATATGCCGAAGCTCCTCCAGAACAAATTCTGGTATAACTAGGGGCCCTTCAATAAATCCGGTTTTACAAATATCTGCAATACGTCCATCTATAATAACACTGGTGTCAAGTATTTTAGGAGATACCCTTGAGTCCTTTTTTGTTTTATCTTTATTGCTACCCTTTTTGAATAGAGATTGTAAATTGGTTAATTCGTCCATTTTCTTCGTGGCAATACTGATACCCAAGTAAGACATAAAAATATACAAAATTGCCGAAAGTACAGGCCCTACGAAGGGAATTGGAATTTCATTAAATATCTTACTGATTAAATAGGCGATTACTAAGCCAATGATCAATCCCACAGAGCCCAATGCCATAGTAACCAGGGGAACCTTTGATAATTCCTTCTCAATCCAGCTCGCCAGGCTCTGGCCCTTACTAATAATCCAGGGAGATCCTATAAAAAGAATTCCACCACCAATTAAAGAAGATACTATTATTCCAGAAATATAGGTTACCAAATTATTTTGCACATTCTCTAAAGCAAAAAGATTAATAAAAAATATAAATACGGTAAAGCCCATAAAAGCACCTAGCGCTGACAAAACACCTCTAATGATTTTATTAATCATTAAACCACCTCCTATCCATCATTATTCCCCCCTTTTACAATTTTAAAATCACTTCTATGAATTTTTTTATCATTATTCTATTATAACGGTAAAAGCTTAAAAAAACCTTAAGAAAAGTTTAATTTTTAGTTATTTTTACTCCTTAATGGCATCTTCTACCATCCCATTGACTTGCTCTTCTGATAATTCTGCAGCCAGTATAATTTCGCTCACTAATATTTGCCGAGCATTGTTGAGTATTTTACGTTCCCCAGTAGAAAGGCTTTTTTCGCGATCACGCAGCACCAAATTCCTCACAACTTCAGCAACCTCAAAAATATCCCCTGTTTTAATACGATCAATATTGGCTCGATACCGTCTGTTCCAATTTTGCGGCATTCTCGTTTCATTGGCCTCAAGGACGGCCATAACACTTTCTACCTCTTCCTTAGAAATCACTTGGCGAATACCGATTCCTTCAATGTTATCCATTGGAATCATCACCTTCATATCATCTAAGGGAATCCGCATAATGTAGTACTTTCTTCGGGTTCCTAATATTTCCCTTTCTTCAATGGCCTCAATAACACCAGCACCGTGCATTGGATAAACAATTTTGTCCCCTATACTAAACATATGTTAACCCCCTAATAAACCCTATATTGAACTAAATATAGTATACAACAGAACCATTTTCATGTCAAATAAATTTCAATTTTATCACATCGTTTTCTACTTGTCAATTATTTTTATGACGGATTTTCGCAAAAAATTTATTAATATGTTGAGATTTCCCCTCAGAAATAACTAGTACCACGTCCCAGTTAAAACTTGGGATATTCCCTGAGGTTAATTTTCCAAGAGCAAGGGCACACCTTAGGAATAATCCATTGATTTAGATGATCAGGGTACTAACCTAATTTAAGTTTATTTTTATGGTTCTAGAGAAAACCGCCCTGTGGCAATTGACAAAGGAATTATTATCACCTTATAATATTAATAAAGATGAGGATAACATGAAAAAATTATAAGTTGTTTTATCCTTTAAAAGGATAATTTTCCATTAGAATCCAAGTGCTATCTATACATATGTAATGAAAATATAATTCAAGGAGTTGTCGTGATGAAAAACTTTTCAATAAACAATTTTCAAGCTGTTGTGGATGATGTTCTGATCCGTCATCGCAGTACACTGGATATTTTGACAAAGTTACAGGAATGTACAGCAAAAGTAAACCGTGCCGTTGCCAAGTCTGCCACCTATTGTGGCTGCATTAAGCTTCAATGTGAAAAGCAAGAGGTGCCAGAGGATGTCTCTTATTCAGAAATGAAGCACTATATGAGTGATCATGTTGAAGGGGAACTATGTGATATCTGCAAGGAAAAGATTGAAAAGGAGCTCTCGGCTAACCTCTTTTACCTAGCTGCCCTTTGTAATGTTTTTTCCATAGATATTGAAGATATGCTTGAGAACCACTATGAACAATTAAAAACCCTTGGTCATTATGGTCTCCTTTAGGATAATATAAAAAGAACTGGAAATGGGTCCAGTTCTTTTTTATAACGAATAGGAAAGTGCTACTTATATCTTATCTTTTTTATATATGTCTTCCCAGCATAACCTGTTCTCTTAATCTAGTCAATCCTTCTTTAATTGCCCTTGCCCGAATCTCTCCAATACCCTCCACATCATCCAACTGTTCTATGGAGGCCTTAATAATATTTTGGAACTCTCCAAATTGCTTAACCAGGTTTTCAATTACCGGGCCAGGCAGTCTAGGGATCTTATTTAAAATACGATACCCCTTAGGGCTAATGGGCATATCCAGGGTTGCCACATTACTTTCATAGCCTAATATTTTAGCTATATTAGAAAGGTCTAAAAGCTCCTCAGAGGAAAGGGTCTTAATGCTTTTCGCTACGGTCTGATGATTATTATCCTTATTTAAATTATAATCGTTGATCACGTGCTTGCCATCGATTTCCACATTAGCCACCAGTTCCTCCTGCTGCATGCTAATTAGCCGCCCTTCATTTCCAAGCTCACAGATGAACTTTTCAATCTCTGTTACGATTCTCATAACCATCTCAGTTCGTTGTAATACCACGGCCACATCGTACACCGTAACAAGATCCTCATATTCCAATGCAGTTAAATGATTCATTGCCATATCTAAAACAACCTTGTATTTTTCCAGGGTCTGAATGGCCTGGTTGGCCTTGGTCAAAATTCTCCCTGTATCCTGGACAATATACTTTGTATAACCCTGATAAAGTGAAATAATATTTCTTCTTTGGGAAATTGAGATTACCACTTCTCCCGTTTCCTTTGCCACCCGTTCTGCGATCCGATGACGGATTCCCGTTTCTGAGGAGTGGATTGCAGGGTTGGGAATCAGTTGGGTATTGGCGTAGAGTATTTTCTTTACATCATGACTTAATATAATGGCACCATCCATTTTAGCCAATTCATAGACATAGGCCGGTGTGAAATCAACATTGATGGCAAAGCCTCCGTCCACAATATTCATAACAGCTTCTCCATCCCCTACAACGATCAGTGCCCCCATTTTCCCCTTTAGAATATTTTCTAGTCCCTCCCTGAGGGGTGTTCCGGGAGAAAGCATTTTAATCGTATCTAATAATTGCTTCTGCTTGTATTCTTCTTCCTTCATGGATTCTGTCCTCCTTTCAAGACCAGGATATCTCCTTTTAGGATTAGTTTTTCCTAAATTTCACAAGGTTAACCATCTAAGGGAATATATCCTTATTTTTTTTATTGATTATTGTTAACGGTTAATCCATTTTATTGCTTCCATAATATTGTTTACCGTCACTAATTGTATACTGTTAATACTCCATTTTTGACTGTTTTTACTAGGTACAATACAGGCTTCAAAGCCCATTTTTTCTGCTTCCTTTACCATTTTTTCCAGATTGATAACGGGTCTGATGTCGGCGGTTAAACTGATTTCTCCTACCACCAGCAGTCTGCGAGTGGGTATAACCATATTCTTTAGACTAGAAACAATGGCCAGGGCTACCCCTAAATCAGCACAGGTTCCCTCCAGCTTAATTCCTCCGACCACATTAATATATACGTCATAATTTACCAGGGGTAAACCCATCTTTTTTTCCAGTACAGCAATAATTAGATTTAATCGGTTTAAATCGATTCCAACAGCCGTTCTCCTGGGAAAACCCGTATTGGTGGGAGTCACCAGAGCTTGTATTTCTACCAGAAGAGGTCTTGTCCCTTCTACAGTACCCACCACAACAGCTCCCTCCGCCGCCTCGGTCAGGGATTCCAACAGCATAGCAGAGGGATTGCCCACTTCAATTAATCCCTCTTGTCTCATCTCGAAAACACCTATTTCGCTAGTGGTTCCAAAACGATTTTTCAGGGCCCTTAATATTCTAAATTCCTGGGTACGCTCCCCTTCAAAATGTAAAACAGTATCTACCATATGCTCTAAGACCCTTGGCCCTGCCAGCTCCCCCTGCTTAGTAACATGGGCAACGATGAACATGGGAATATGGGTGCTTTTCCCTATTCGCATTAGGTTATTCACAGATTCCTTTACCTGGGAAACACTCCCTGGGGCAGAGGACAAGTCTTCTTTAAAAAGGGTTTGAACCGAATCAACGATAATAAAAACAGGCTGAATTTCCTGTATATATTTCTCAATAACGTCTACATTGGTTTCAGAAACAATATAAAGGTTTTCTGCCATGGCCCCTAGTCTTTCAGCTCGCATCTTTATTTGCTCCTCTGACTCCTCCCCCGAAACATACAGCACCTTGCCATATTTTTCAGCAATTTTGCTTCCGGCTTGTAAAATTAAAGTAGATTTTCCGATACCTGGCTCCCCGGAAATTAGGGTCAAGGACCCCTTCACAAGGCCTCCCCCCAACACTCTGTTAAGCTCACCATTGGCTGTGTCATATCTTTCATGGGCACTGGATTTAATTGAGCGAATCGGCTGAGGTCGTGACTGTCCAAGAATTGTTGGCGATCGTTTCATATCCTTTTTAGTGATAATTAATTCTTCTTCCATGGTGCTCCACTGGTTGCAACCGGGACAGCGACCTAACCATTTGGGGCTTTCATAGCCGCATTCAGTACATAAAAACTTGGTTTTTGCCTTTGCCACATTCTCACCCCCCTTATATGTAAAACATCTATTTCTAATTGTAGCATATAAATGGCACAAACAAAATTATCCAATCATTACAAAAATGAAATAGGGGCCATGGCCCCTATTTCTTAATACCGCTGAAGAAATACCCTATTTTCCTGTTAATACTAGTTTATCATCCTTGACTTGAACTGCCACCTTATTTCCCCCTTGAATAGTTCCCTTCAGAAGTTCCTCTGATAGATTATCTTCGATCATTTTTTGAATAGCCCGCTTTAATGGTCTAGCTCCAAACTGTGCATCAAAGCCCTTTTCTGCAATATATTCCTTTGCCTCCTGGGTTACGTCCAGTTCGATATTTAAGCCCTTCAATCTTTTATTTAGATCCTCAAGCATTAAATCTATAATACGGCCGATATGCTCCCTTTCAAGGCTATGGAATACGATAATATCATCGATTCGATTTAGAAATTCTGGTCGGAAGGTCCTTCTTAATTCCTCCATGACATTTTCCTTCATCTTTTCGTATTCTCCCTTGGCATGATCGGCTTCTGCCGCCACAAAGCCCAGGGTTTTTTGTTTTTTAATTGTATGGGCCCCCACATTTGATGTCATGATGATTACCGTATTTTTAAAGTCTACAGTTTTTCCCTTGGCATCGGTCAATCGTCCATCATCTAATATTTGAAGTAAAATATTAAATACATCGGGATGAGCCTTCTCAATTTCATCAAAGAGCACCACTGAATAAGGCTTTCTTCTTACCTTTTCAGTCAGTTGCCCGCCTTCATCATAGCCAACATAGCCTGGGGGTGAACCAATTAATCTGGAAACCGTATGCTTTTCCATATATTCAGACATATCAATTCGTATCATAGCATCCTCTTCCCCGAACATGGCTTCTGCCAGGGCCCTGGAAAGCTCGGTTTTCCCTACACCTGTAGGCCCAAGGAAGATAAAGGAGCCTATGGGGCGTTTAGGATCCTTAAGTCCTATTCGGGCTCGGCGAATGGCCTTTGCTACGGATTTTACTGCCTCTTCTTGGCTAATGACACGATCATGTAAAATTTCTTCCAGCTTTAGTAATCGGTCTGATTCCTCCTGCTGTAATTTGTTCACTGGTACCCCTGTCCAGTTGGCTACGACAGTGGCAATGTCCTCTGCCTCTACCACAGCTTCGGTAGAATGCTTCTTCGTTTTCCACTCCTGATTTCTTTGCTCCAGGGTTTCTTGCGTTTGTTTTTCTTCATCCCGAAGTTTAGCAGCCCTTTCAAAATCTTGAATACTGATAGCCTCTTCTTTTTCCTTTTGCAGCTGTTCCAACTGCTCTTCCAAATCCTTTAAGTCTGGTGGTGCTGTGACTGCTTTCAATCTAATTTTAGAGGCAGCTTCATCAATTAGGTCAATGGCTTTATCGGGCAAGAAACGATCAGTAATATAGCGATGAGACAATTCCACTGCTGCCCGAAGTGCTTCATCGGTAATTTTTACTCGATGATGGGCCTCATATCTGTCTCTTAACCCTTCTAATATCTTCACTGAATCGTCCACTGAGGGCTCTTCAATGGTTATCGGCTGGAATCTTCTTTCCAGGGCAGCGTCCTTTTCAATATGCTTTCGATATTCATCTATGGTGGTTGCCCCAATTACCTGTAATTCACCTCTGGCCAGGGCAGGCTTTAAAATGTTGGAGGCATCTATGGCTCCTTCTGCTGCTCCGGCCCCAACGATTGTATGGATTTCATCAATAAATAATATAACATCCCCCGATTGTTTTAATTCCTCCATTACTTTTTTTAATCGTTCCTCAAATTCACCCCGATATTTCGAGCCAGCCACCATGGAGGGTAAATCAATTGTTACTACCCTTTTATTCTTTAAAAGCTCTGGAATGTTGCCTTCGATAATCTTTTGGGCTAAGCCCTCGGCAATGGCAGTTTTCCCCACACCAGGTTCTCCAATTAAACAAGGATTGTTTTTTGTTCTTCTGCTTAATATTTGAATAATCCGATCTATCTCCTGGGCCCTGCCTATGACGGGGTCTAATTTTCCCTCCAGGGCATATTGATTTAAATCTCTGCCAAATTGATCCAAGGTTGGAGTGGCATTGGACTTTTTACTTCCGCCAGAGGAATGGTTCGGTTTGCTGGTTCCACCATTGCTTAAAAGCTTTACCACCTCTCGACGAACAGCCTCAAGACTAATATTGCCCTCCAGCAAAAGCTTTGCACCAACCCCTTCACCCTCTCTGATTAAGCCCAACAGTAGATGCTCTGTCCCTACATAATTGTGCCCAAGACTTCTGGCTTCGGCAAAGGCTAATTCAAATATACGCTTTGTTCGAGGGGTAAAGCCCAGTAATTCTGTACCCTCCTTACCATAGCCAATGGATGCTGCAATTTTTTCTTTAATGCTGGCAAGGTTTATTCCTAAATTAGTTAAGGATTGGGCAGCAATTCCTCCGCCCTCTTGAATTAATCCCATCAATAGATGTTCTGTTCCTACATAATTATGATTCATTTCCTGTGCAAATTGTTGTGAAAGTAAAATAGCTTTTTGTGCCCTTTCTGTAAATCTGCCAAACATGGACATATACTGCACCTCCTAAGATTTTAATGTTTTTCTGATTAATTCTGCCCTTTTACTGTCTCTTTCCCCTTCAGAAAGCTCTTGACCAAAGTATTTCTGCAAATATCCAATTTGTATCATAGCCATAAGCTGATTTAGTTTCTCTAGGGTGACTCCATTAATTAAGTTCATTCCAACACCTAACTTTACATCGGAAATTAATTCCATGGCTTCACTGGTTGAAATTATCCTGGCATTTGATAATATCCCATAGGCTCGATGTACCTTATCCTCTAGCTCCATGGGCTTTTCTTGAAGCAGGTTTTCCCTAAGCATCCTTTCTTTTTGAATAATTTGCCTAGACACATCCTTCAGGTTTTTAATCAGCTCTTCCTCTGATAGGCCCAGGGTTACCTGGTTGGAGATCTGAAAAAGATTTCCTAAAAATTCTGTCCCCTCCCCATAGATACCGCGAACTGCAATTCCAATCTGGCTAGAGGCTTGAAAGACTCCATTAATATATCCTGTCATATGCAGGGCCGGTAAATGCATCATAACCGAAGCCCTGATTCCGGTTCCCAGATTGGTGGGACAAGAGGTTAGATAGCCAATTTGCTCATGGAAGGCGTATTGAACCGTTTCTTCAATTAAATCATCTATTCTATCTGCCAATCCCCAAGCCTCCTCCAGCTGTAATCCCGGCAGCAAACATTGAATACGAATATGATCCTCTTCATTAATTAATATACTGATGGTCTCTTCTTGATTAACGAGCACCCCCCCCTTTGCTGATTTCCTCGCCAGGTCAGGGCTAATCAAATGCTTTTCCACATAGTTAAGACGATCTATTTTTTCGAGATTTTTCATTTCAATTAATTTAAAATCTTCCTTCAACGTAGCGTTACCGCCTATAACTGCCTGGTAAATCTGATTCATAACGGACTCCGAAGCCCTTTCATCCAAAAGCTGGGGAAAAGGCACCTCTGCCATGTTGCGGGCTACTCTAACACGGCTACTGACGACAATATCCGATTCTGGCCCCGTTTCCTTTAACCACTTTGTCATCCTAATCCCTCCCTACATTTCCTTTAACTGATTTTCGATCTGTTTAATCTGATCCCGAAGCTCAGCTGCCTCTTCAAAGGCTTCTTTTTCTATGGCCTGTTGAAGCCTTCCCTTCAAAAGCTTCAGCTCACGCTTCAAATGAATTGATCCCCCTGCTCTTTTAGGAAGCTTACCCATGTGATTTACATTTCCATGGATTCGACGGACCAGTGGGTGGATATTCTCATAAAATACATCGTAGCAGGTATCACAGCCTAATCTCCCGGTTTGCTTGAACTGGCTGAAGGTTGTTCCACAACGGGGGCATTGCAGCCGATGATAATTTGAGACATTAAATTGGGTATTTATATTATTATCTAGCAAATTAGCCAGAAAATTTTGGATCGAAAAGTCCATTGTATAACTTTTATTTTCTCTTGCTTTAGCACATACCTCACATAGATGGATCGCTTCCTTCTTCCCTTGGATTACCTTTGTCATATGGATAACCGCATTCCTTTTTTGACAATCATCACATAGCATAAACACCCCTCCTATTCTAATAATATTGCCAACATTCCCTTTAAAATACCAGCCCGGATAAGATCCTTCCCTTGGCTGAAAGAAAAGGCTTTATCGTCAAGAGCGCCCTTCATCAGCGTGGCTTCCCTGGCTGTGATCCACTTTTCATGAAGTAAAAATTCAATAATACGATAGGCCTCACTTCTGGAAAGCCGGTCTCCTATTTCCTTTGTAATAATGTAATAGGCTCCCTGACCAGGGGTAAAGGTCAGTCTTTTTATTTTTATATAGCCTCCCCCACCCCTTTGACTTTCTGTGGCATAGCCCTGTTCAGGACTAAAGCGGGTCGTTAATACATAGTTAATCTGGGAAGGGGCACATTGAAAATATTTTGCCAACTCATTCCGTTGGATTTCAATAGGGTTTTCCTGGGCGATCAGGTCCTTCAAAAAGGCTTCAATTATATCACTAATGGTCGGCACTTTTGTCACCTCACTTTGACCTTCTTTGACCTTTGTTGATTATATTATAAATCAACGAAATGATAGAAGCAATTCGCTTCTATCATAATAATTTCTCAAAATTTACAAGATTAAACAGCTATCTTACAATAAATTTATTTTATTCAACATTTCTTTTATTATCTCTATATTTTGAACCTAATTATTGAAGAACAAAGCGACGATGAAATAAAAAAAATGCATGTGCAAAATGCACATGCAAGCAATTTATTCTTTAGCCGCCTTAGCAGCTTCCACTACTTTTTCACTAATGGCCTGGGGTACCTCTTCATACCGAATGAAGTTCATTGTAAAGGCTCCTCGTGCCTGTGTCATTGATCTTAGATCATTGGCGTATTTAAACATTTCTGATTGGGGTACCTCAGCGATTACGAGCTGATCACCATTTTCCTGGGGTTCCATTCCCATGATCCGCCCCCTTCGCTTATTTAAATCTCCCATTATATCGCCCATATATTCATCTGGAATCCTAACCCGAACCTCTACAATTGGCTCTAAAAGTACAGGTCTTGCCAGTTCCATTCCCTTTTTGAAAGCTAAGGAAGCAGCCACTTTAAAAGCCATTTCCGATGAATCCACATCGTGGTAAGATCCGTCATAGAGGGTGGCTTTCATATTTACCACGGGATAACCTGCCAATACACCGCAATCCAAACATTCCCTTAATCCCTTTTCTACTGCAGGGATATAGGCCTTAGGCACCGAACCTCCAAAGATTGCCTCAGCAAATTCAAAGGGTTGATCCGAGGGCTCAAATTTGATCTTGACATCACCGTACTGGCCGTGTCCACCAGATTGTTTTTTATGCTTACCCTGAACATCGGATTTTCCCTTGATGGTTTCTCGATAGGGAACAATTACATCCTTCAGTTCAACATCAGTTCCAAATTTATTTTTCAATTTGCTGGTAATTACCTTAATATGGAGCTCTCCTTGCCCTCTGATAACAGTCTGCCTTGTTTCTTGATTTCTGTCAAGGACAAAGCTCGGGTCTTCTTCTAAAAGCCGTTGAAGTCCTTGAATTATCTTTTCTTCATCTCCCTTTGCCTTGGGTTCAATGGCTAAGTACAGCTGGGGCTCAATAAAATCAATATCGCTGTATATAACAGGGTCGTTAATGCTGCATAGGGTATGCCCCGTATTGGTATATTGGAGCTTGGCAACGGCTGCAATATCCCCTGCCATAACTTCCTTTACTTCAATTTGATTTTTCCCCCTCAATATAAAGGGATTGCTGATCTTTTCCTTTTCATCCCTATTGGCATTTAATACCTCCATATCAGTGGTCAAGCTGCCAGAAATAACCTTCAGTAAAGATATTTTACCTACATAGGGATCAACGATGGTTTTAAATACCTGGGCTGAAAAGGGTTGCCCACTCTCCAGGGTTCTTTCAACAATTTCATCGTTATAGGGATTTCTTCCCTGCTTTGGAGGCATATCCTTTGGAGACGGTGAAAAATCATTGATCATATCTAGCATGGTATGGATTCCAATATTTTTAACTGCAGAACCGCATATAACAGGAACCACATCCCCGCTGATAACGCCATGTCTTAAGCCCTCTTGAATTTCAGCCTCGGTGAATTCTTCGCCAGCAAAATACTTTTCCATTAGCACTTCATCACTTTCGGCAACAGATTCCAAGAGCATTTCTCTTATTTCCATGGCCTGATCCTTTAATTGGTCTGGTATGGGTTTTTCAAGACAATCCTTCCCATTATATTCTCTAGCCACCATTTTTGCGATGTTAACGTTGCCAATAAAGTGATCTTTGTCCCCTAATGGGATTTGAAAGGGTGCAATTTTTTTT
>SWCA01004605.1_pt1 | contig 31621 bp, 33 predicted proteins | sample 4692961 | NCBI WGS metagenome assembly SWCA01 (sample SAMN10267275, study PRJNA491770) | bioreactor metagenome | isolation source: DHS bioreactor inoculated with | place: Japan: off Shimokita Peninsula
AGGCGGCGAATGCCGGCGGCGTGGCCACCTCGGCCCTGGAAATGCAGCAAAACGCCTCGCGTGACAGCTGGACCTTCGAACAGACCGAGACCCGCCTGGCCACGATCATGCACAATATCCACGACACCTGCGCCACCACCGCCGAGGAATACGGCGCGCCGGGCGACTACGTTCTGGGCGCCAATATCGCGGGCTTCGTGCGGGTCGCGGACTCGATGCATGCGCTCGGCGTGATCTGACCGCCGAGCCTGAAACGGAAGGCAACCGCAATGGGCGGCGTGACCCGGTGAGCCGGATTGCGCGGGATCGCCACCGAACCGCGCCCGCCGGTTGACTTCACCCGCGCCACGAGCGAACCGTTCAACGTTGCAACCGCGAGGCCGGCGATGAGCGAACAGGTATTGATCCGCACCGCCCTGGGCGCCTTCAGCGCCCTGCTTCTGGCGACGACCGCCCCGGCCGGGCCGGCTGACGACGCGCTGGCCGCCGCGCGTTCTGCCGAGGCGCGGCTCGATTTCGGCGCGGCGCTGAGCGCACTCGGCAACGCCTTGGCCGCCGCACCGGACGACCCCGCTCCGGCCATCGCCCGCGCCGCTCTCCACCGGAAGATGAACCGGCCGGGCCTCGCCATCGAGGATCTGGGCCGCGCCCTGGCAATCGACCCGGCCAACGTCGCCGCGCTCACCGCGCGGGGCGATCTCTTGCGCGAAGCGGGGGCGTTGGCGCGCGCAATCGCCGACTACGACGCGGCTCTGGCGGCCACGCCCGACCACCTGCCCGCCCTCACCGGACGGGCGCAGGCGCTGACCCGTTCGGGGCTGATCGGCAATGCCCGCGCCGACTATGATCGCGCGCTGGCACTCGCCCCCGACGATCCCGCCCTCATCGCCGCCCGCACCGCCCTTGCCACCGACCGCGACGACCGGCTTGCCGCCACCTTGCGCTATGATCCGGCGGCGTTGATGGACCCGGCCTTCCGCATCAGCGAGGGCAATCCGGCGGCCGCGCGCCAGCTTGTCATCGTCCATGCCGGCAATGCGCTCGACCGCGAAGTCGCCCGCCTGCCCGGCAGCGCCCTCGCCCCCGCCCGCGACAGCGGCGCAATCGGCATCACCCACCTGTTTACCTATACCGGGCAGGACAGCGCGATCTGGGCCAATCTCGCGCTGATCTGCGCCGGGCCTCAGGGGTTTGGCACGGTCTATGACGCGCTCACCACGCAAGCGGCCGGCAACGCCCTCGATGCAATCGACAGCGGCGGCGGTCGTGCAGCCTTCGAGGCGATCGTCGCCACCGCTTACGCCGCCGCCGGACTCGACGCCGAAGCCTCTGCCTGTGCAACCGACCGGGCGCGCGCGATCCGCTACCTCGCCGACTGGAACGACAAGCGCGACGTGCAATCCTGGCGCGGGGCGTCGATCTACGATCAATGGCCGGTTTACGTGCTGGATGGAACCGTCGTCACCACGGCCACGCTCTCCGACACGTTGGCCGAGCTGACACCGCAGAACGCCACTCCGGCGCCCGGCCTGGTCGGCGCCTTGGAGGATGCGCCTGCGGCAGCGATCCCCGACACAACGGCGCCGACAGCGATCTTGCCCCCAGACGATGCAGTGCCAGAAATCGCAGCGGGGGCCGGGGCCGCCGAACCACAGGCGGCCGAAATGGCGGCGACTGCTCCGACACCTGACACCGACACGCTGGCCGTGCCTGCCCCGCTGGACGACGCACCTGCGGCAACATTCGCCGATGCAATCGACATGGCGACGCTGGCCGCGCCGGAGCAAAGCCTGCCGGGGATCGCGTCCGGCGCGGTGCCGGCCGGACTGGATGCGCCCGCCGTGCCCGCTGCGCCCCCCGGCCAGATCGCGGACACCGCCATCCCCACGCTTGCGCCGGACCCGGCCGAAGCGCCCGACGCCCCGGCGCCGAACACGCTGCCTGACGCGGCTGACGACAGCGCCACGGCTCCGCTTGCCAGCGCCCCCGCGCCGCGCCCGCGCCCCGCGCGCCTCGACGATCCGGCGCTGCGCATCCCGGCGGAGTTGAAGGGGGTCTGGGCCAGCAGCCTGCCGGGCTGCATCGCCTATTCCAATGCCATCGAGGCCCCGAATGTGCTCGACGCCGCCCTGCCCGCGCTGAACCCGCTGGACGGGCCGGCGCTCGGCACGGTGCTGCTCACCTCGCAGCGGATGCTGCTGTTCAACGTGGTTGGCACCGAATGCTACGTGACCGCAGGCTCCGACGACGACGCGGCGCCGTGGCGGGCCCAACTCGACTGCATCAACGCCATCGCCCCGGAGTTGACGACCCCGCTCGCGCTGACGCGGATCGAAGCAGACGGCCCGGTCGCCCGGCTCTCGGCCAGCTTTGGCGGGGCCGATCCGGTGACCCTGCTGCAATGCCGCCCGCTCGGGCTGCTCGGGCGCGACTTCGCTCCGCTCTGGGACGTCAACGCCGAGGCCTGCACCGCCACCGCGCCACTCAGCGCAGCCCGGTTTGAATTCAGCGCCGAGAACCAGGGCCCGCTCGCGCTCACCCTCGCCCCGACCGAGCCCGTGGCGACCGGCGCGGCGGCGCAGCTCAGCGTGGCGATTGACGACGCGCCGCTGACCACGGATGCGGCGCAGTGGACCGGCACCGGCTGGCGCATCGCACTTGGAGGTTTCGACGGCACCGCCGCCCGCCTCGCCAATGGCCTGCTGTTCGAGGTGCGGCGCACCCTGCCGGACGGTGGCACCCAGCGTTACCTGCTGCCGCTTCTGGGCAGCGGCCAGGCGATGCGCGCGCTCGCGGAATGTGCGGCCGACTGAGCTTGACTGCGGTCATGCCATCACCCGCCCCGCCGGTTGCGCGCCATCGCCGTGAAACGTGTAGCAGGCACGTCCGCGCGCCTTGGAGGCGTAGAGCGCGCGGTCGGCGTCGTGCATCATCGTTGCCGCATCGGGAGCGCCATAGTCAGTCGATACCGCGAGGCCGATCGAGGCGGAAACCTGCGCGCTGCGGTCGCCCAGGCGCACCGGTGCCTCGATCCGCTCGATCAACCTTGCAGCGATGGCACTCAGCCGGGCATGGTCGGTCAACCCACTGAATATAAGAACGAATTCATCTCCACCCATGCGTGCGACAACATCCTCGGCGCGAATTTCATCTTTCAGGATCAGCGCCACCTCGGTGAGCACCCGATCGCCGGCGGCATGGCCAAAGGTGTCGTTGACCTGTTTGAAAAAATCGAGGTCGAGATGCATCAGCGCGAAGGAGATGCCGCGCCCGACATGGCGGTGCAACATCCGGTCGAGCGCGCGCCGGTTGCTGAGCCCGGTGAGCGTATCCGATTGCGCCTCGGCAGCGGCCACCACCATCGCGCCCTGCAACCGGTCATTGAGCTTGCGGCTTTCGGCCATGGCCGCGGCATTGGCTTCCACCAGGTAGAGCAACTCGAGCGTCAGATCGGTCGCGGCGAAGTCGGAGCCCGCGAGGTTGAACCGGGCGACGGCGTCGATCACCGCGATACCGAACGACAGGTTCACCAGCACCCCGCCGGCATCGAGGCGCACAGCGGTGCCGGTCAAGGGGGTGCGCGCGGCATCGCCGAGCCGAAGCGAGAACCGCGCCCGCGATTGGGCGCAGATATCGGTGAGCCTGGCAATATGCCTGGGGCGGCGCGGCTCGAACAGATCGAAGAAGCGCTGCCCGATACAGACCTTGCCGGGGTGGATCTTGGCCAGCGTCGGGCCGACATGCTCGATCCGCTCATCGGCACCAACGATCACATGCATCGGCATCATCGTATCAAGCGCCGCAGGGCTGACGCGAATATCGGACGGCCCGCTCATGCCGGGGCCTCCGGCACGGCACCCGCGCCCTGTGCCGCCAGCCGAAAGCCGCGCCCGCTGGCAAAATCGGCCTTGAGCAATCTCAGGGACAAATGGACCGGCGCACCCGGCGGCCCGGTATAGTCCACCATGACCAGCGCGCCGTAATCGTCGGCCAGGGCGCGCAAAAGGCCCAGAAAAACTTGTGGTGCACCGGGTTGTTCGCGAGTGAAGCCGACATGATATTCACCGGAACCAAGCTCTGTCAGCTCCACGCCCGGCAGGTCGAGATCGGGCACTGCCAATCGCGCCCGGCCGGCAAGATCCTCCAGCGACAAAAGAAATTCCTCGTAATCCACCCCGCCGAAGCGCAACAACCGGCGCACCCGCTCCGACGCCGGATGGGCGACGAGATAGGTGCCGAAATCTTCCAGCAGCGCCCCGCAGGGCTTGGCCAACCGCGTCTCGGCGATCTCCACCAGCCGGGCGGCCAGCGCATCGTCATAGTGAAACATCGGCTCGAAACGCTCGATCCCGGCATCGAGCTCGGCCAGGATCACCTCCCACAACGCAGCGCCATAGGTATTGCGCAGAAAACCTTCGAACGACCGGATGATCAGCCCGTGCATGCCATAGCCCTTGTGTTCTCGGCGCGAGCCTAGCCAAAAGGTCTTAAGGAAGTGCGAAGGCCGTCGCTCAGGTCGTGAGCCACGACGGCAGGGCGCCGATATCGGCCAGCACCGCGTCGGCGAACGGCGCCAGCACCTCGGCGCTGGCAAGCCCGGTCAGCACGCCGACGGTCTGCATCCCGGCGGCGCGGCCCGCGCGCAGATCATGGGTGCTGTCGCCCACCATCACCACCCGCGCGGGATCGAGCCCGGTGGCGGCGGCAAAGCCAAGGCAGATGCCCGGCGCGGGCTTGCCGCCATGGCCGGAATCGGACCCGGCGATATAGTCGAACAGCCCGGTCACCCCGGCGGCCTCCAGATGGGCGCGGGCGGGCGCTTCGCCGTCATTGGTGGCAACGCCAAGCATCAGCCCCTTGGCGCGAAGCCCGGTAAGCAGCGGCACCAGCGGCACCGCCTCGGCCATCGGCGCGCACGCGGCCTCGGCGTTGAGCAGCGGCACGAGCGCCAAGGCCGGACGGGCGAGAACCGGGGCGAGCGCCGTGGCCACATCATCGGGCGTGCCCGCGATCACCACCGAGCCGGGCAGGAACGCCCGCGCCGCCCGGTCGAACCCCACCGCTACCGCGAGCCGCGATCCGAGGTCGGCATCGCTGCCTGCCCAGCGCCCGATCAGCGCCTCGACCCAGGCAATCCAGGTGGCGTTGAAATCGAACAGCGTGCCGTCCTTGTCGAAAAGGATGCCGTCGGCGCGCATCTCAGGTCCAGTTCATCTGCATCCCGCCCGGAAGCGCCTGGCGCGCGGCCAGCGGTGTTTCGTAACCGATCCCGGCACTGTCGCAGAACGCCATGATCCAGGCATCGTCCATGGTCAGAAAATCAAGCACCGAGGCAAGGAAGGCCGGATCGCTGGCGCCGGCGCGCAGATCGCCCTCGCTGGCCCCGCTGGCGCCAAGAAAAACCGGCAACAGCTCGTCGTTTCCGGCAAGCCAGCCCAGCGCCTGAAGCGCCACGGTTTCGGCGGATTCCTGCTTCATCTCATGTCTTTCCGTGGGGACGGAAACCCTTTGTTAACGATTCTGAGGCAAGTCTTACCAAACCATGCTCAATTCGACACGCCTTGGAAAAAGCAAAAATGGCAGGCCGCATTCTCATCGTCGATCCGACGGCAACCAACAGGATCATCCTGAAGGTGGCGCTTGGTGCCGCGCGCTACCAGACGTTGCAGGCCGAGACCGGGGCGCGCGCACTGGAAATCGCGCAAGCCGACCGGCCCGATCTGGTGATCGTGAATGCCCGCCTGCCCGACCGCAGCGGCGCGGCGCTCTGCGCGGCGCTCAAGCGCGACGGCCGCACCCGTGCCATTCCGGTGCTGGTCGTCGATGCGCGCGGTAACCGGGCCGACAGGCTTGCCGCTCTGCGCGCCGGGGCCGATGACTTCCTTGCCAAGCCGCTGGACGAGACCACCCTGCTCGCGCTGGTGCGCAACCTGATGCGGACCCGCGCCACCTTTGATGAGCTTGCGCGCCGCCAGACCACCTTTGAAACGCTGGGCTTTGCCGAGACCAAGCCCGGTTTCAGCCGGGCGCCACGGGTTGCGGTCATCGCCCCAACGCCCGAGACCGGGTTGGCGTGGCAACGCGCGCTCGGCCCCGAAATGACGGCGCGGATCGCCGCCCTCACCAGCGCACAGGCGCTCGATCCGGCGGCGCGTGGCGAGTTGCCCGATGCTTTCGTGATCGCCGCCGATCTCGCCAGACACGGCGACGGGCTGCAACTGGTGAGCGAATTGCGCTCGCGCGCCGCCACCCGCCATGCCGCGATCATCGTGCAGGACGAGGCCAATGAGGCTGCCACCGTGCCGATGGCCTTCGATCTTGGTGCCAACGGCGTGGTGCCCGGCCGGTTCGACGCCGAAGAGCTGGCGGCGCGGCTCACCGCCCTGCTCGCCCGGAAACTTGAAACCGACGCCATGCGCGAAAGCTTCGACCAACGCCTCGATCTTGCCGCGCTCGACCCGCTCACCGGGCTGTTCAACCGTCGCTATGCCGAGGCCTACCTGGCCCGGATGGCGTTGGAAGCCGGGCAGAGCGGCCAGCCTTTCGCGCTGATGCTGCTCGATCTCGACCGGTTCAAGGATGTCAACGACACACATGGCCACCGGATCGGCGATGCGGTGCTGGCCGAGACCGCGCGCCGCCTCGCCGCCAATGCCCGCGAGATCGACCTGGTGGCCCGCTATGGCGGTGAGGAATTCCTGATCGCGATGCCCCAGACCGACCTCGCCGCCGCCGGAGTGGCGGCGGAACGGCTGCGCCGGATCATCGCCGACAGCCCGATCCGGGTGCAGGATGTGAAGGTGCCGATTACCGTCTCGATCGGGGTGTCGCTCTGCCCCGGCCCCGGTGCGGCGCGCAGCATTTCCGTGCTGCTCGACGCCGCCGACCACGCGCTCTACGCCTCGAAACACGAGGGGCGCAACCTTGTCACCTTCGCGCGGGACGCGGCGGCCTGAGCCGCGCCGTCAGTCGCGGCCAGGCGCGCGGGTGCCGGCATCATGCGAAGCGGGCCCGCGCCCAAGCGCCTGCGAAAACCGCGCTTCAAGCCGGTCGGCAAACTCCTGGCGCTGCGACGCAGACATTGCCGCGATCTGGCCTGCCAGCGCACCCCGTCCGGCGGCGAGCCGCGCCTCCACCCGCTGGTGCTGCGCCGCCAGCAACGCTTCGAACGCCGCCCGGTCATAGGGATCGGCGCGCATGATCGCCAGCATGTCGCCCAGCTCGGCGGCGAGTTCCTCGCGGTCCGGCATCGCCATGCCCGATTGGGTGCGCAGTTCGGCCCCGAGGCGCACCCGCGCCTCGCGCGGCATGGCTTCGAAGAAAGGCCGCAGCCCGGCATCGCTCAGCATCGCCCGGTCGGGTGGCGGAAACCGCCGCGTATCGCGGTCGTCGCGCAGATGCGCCCCGGCAACGAGACCGATCACGGCGAGGTTCATCGTCAGCGACAGCGCCAGCAGAACCGTCGGCCACCGCCGCCTCGGGCGGTCACGCGGCGCCATTTCGGGCATGGTGTTGTCGGACATGATCAGCCCTCCTCCAGCAAGGCGCTCAGGCCACTGGCGCCGGGCACGATATCTTCAAGTTCGTAGCTGGTGACCAGGGCGCTGTCGTCCGACAGCAGGAGCCCCCCCGCCAGCGTGTTCAACTGATCCGGTGCGGCAAACCCGAGCCAGACCCCGGCCACGGTAGCCGTCACCATTCCGGCGAGGGCGGGCCAGCCGCCAAGCACGCCGACAACAGCCGCGATCAGCCCCGGACGGGCGCGTTGCGGCGCGCGCGCCGGGCGCTCATGCGCCGCCGCTTGCGCCTCGGCATCGGCCATGATCCGGGCCAGCAGGCCCTCCGAAGGGATCGGGGACTCGGCACGGGCCGCATCAAAGAAAGCGTCAAGCGCCGTGTCGTCCAGCATCGGGTGTTCAGTCTTCGACATATCCCAACTCCTCTCGCCTGTGGCCGAGCAATACCGCCAGCGATCTCTTTCCGCGGGCGATCAGGCTCTCGACCGCCTCCACGCTGATTTCCAACACCTCGGCGATCTCGGGGTTCGATTGTTCCTCGATATGCCTGAGCGTGACCGCGATCCGCTGCCGCTCGGGCAACTCGGCCAAGGCCGCGTCCAGCGCCTGCGCCCGGGTGCTGCGCATCATCTGCGCCGCCACGCTGGGCGTGTCGTCCGCCGGTTCCGCGATCGCGTCGAGCCCGAGCCCGCGCTTCTTGCGCAGCCGGTCGGTGCACAGGTTCGACGTAACCCGGTAGAGCCAGGTCGATACCTTGGCCTCGCCCTGCCGCCACTCCGGCGCGATCTTCCACAACCGCAACATCGCTTCCTGGGTCACGTCCTCGGCCTCGTGCCGGTCGCCGCCCAGCATTCGCGCGGCAAATCCCAGCACACGGGGTGCCAGCCGCGCCGTCAGCATCGCCGCCGCTTGCCGGTCGCCGTTACCGAAGGCGACCAGAAGCGCCTCGTCCGAGACCTCGGTTTGAGCGTCAAATGCCATAGCCATCACGCTTGAGACGTAACCCCTGAACCCTTGCGTCGCAACTGCGGCGCGTGCCGGGCGACTCCGCCCGGCACCTTTGTGTCGTGCCTAGCGGTGCTTGCCGCCCCAGCCGCGATTATCGCGGCTATCGCGCCTGGCAAAGCGGTCGGCCATCTCGGCCTTGGCGGTATCGAACTCGGCCTGGCTGATGGCGTTGTCGTCATCGGTGTCGAAGCGGTCGATCACCCGGCCAAGGCCGGTGTCGGGGCCAAGTTCGGTGAGGCTGAGCACGCCATCCTTGTCGGTATCGCGTGCCGCGATCATCCGCTCGGCCATCTGGGTGGCCATCGCCTCGGCGGTCATGCCACGCCGCCCGATATCGCGCCCCTGCATCCGCTCGTCCATGCGCGCGGCCACAGCCGCCGCAAGCTCGGTGGCGTCGAGCGTGCCGCTGGCATCGGTATCGACCTCGGCAAGCCGCGCTTCGGCGGCTGCGGTCAGGTCGTCTTCCGTGATCTGGCCATCGCCGTTGAGGTCGAAGTCGGCAAAGGTGGCGGTCAGAAATCCGCCCCGTTCGCCAACGCCGCCAAACCCGGCCATCCCGTCTGCCATCGGCCCGCGAGCCGTTGCCGGACCGGCGGCCAGAGCGACCGCCGAGCCGAGCAGAACCCCGAGGCCAGCTATCTTGAATGCGTGTTTCATGGTCTTGTTTCTCCCGAAAGTGAGATCATTCCTGCCTTTCTTCTGGAACCGGTCTTTGCCCGTTCCATTGCATCTGATACGCGGGGCCCTGGCGGTTCCGTCGCTGGAAATGCGAAAAAGGCGTGTGACAGGCAGACGGCACGAGGCGCGACATCAAGCCGCAAGGCGGCGCGGCGTCCTGTTCATACCCGAATTCGCACCTATGATAGCCACGCGAACAGGATCACGACGAAAAGGTAAGCCCGATGGATGCCACACACGACAATCCGCCCGCTACGGGCGGGTTCCAACTGGACCATATTCATGGCGGCGAGGGCGAACGCGATCTTCGTCAGGCGATTTGGCGTGGCTGGCGGCGGCGCTGCCCGGCCTGCGGCACCGGCCCGATGATGAACGGCTTTCTGAAGGTGCGCGACACCTGCACCGTTTGCGGCGAGGAGCTGCACCACCACCGCGCCGACGATGGCCCGGCCTACCTGACGATTCTCGTCGTCGGGCACCTGATGGCGCCGCTTCTGGGTGCAGCCTTCATGATCTACCGGCCCGACCCGATGGTGTTGTCGGCGGTATTCGCGATCGGCACCGTGGCCGCCTCGCTGTGGCTCCTGCCGCGGTTCAAGGGGCTGATGGTCGGGTTCCAATGGGCCAAGCGGATGCACGGCTTCGCGCCGGATCTGGCCGACGACGCCCACAACCCCGCCTGACGGCACCCACCGGAGACTGACAGCATGGCCGCGAGCAACAAGTCGGACCAGGTGCGCGACGCGGCAACCATCGTGCTGATCCGCGACGCCGATGGACCCGCGCCACGGGTGTTGATGGGACAGCGCGGCGCCGCTGCCGCGTTCATGCCCAGCAAATATGTCTTTCCCGGCGGCGCGGTTGACCCCGGCGATGCCGGCGTGCCGGTGCGTGATGCCCGTGAAGAGCCCGATTTCAGCCGTCTTGCCGAGCACTCCGACCCCAACCTCGCCACTGCCCTGCTGGCCGCCGCAATCCGCGAGCTATGGGAAGAGACCGGGCAGATCCTCGGGGTGCCGGGGCGCTGGGACGGCGATGTGCCCGCCGACTGGCGCGGCTTCGCCGATGCCGGGCTGCTGCCCTCGGCAGCCGGGCTGTCGTTCGTCTTTCGCGCGATCACCCCGCCGGGGCGCAGCCGCCGCTTCGATGCCCGCTTCTTTCTCGCCGACGCCGCCCAGCTCGCCACCGACCCCGACGATTTTTCACGCGCGTCGGAAGAACTGGACCACCTGCACTGGGTGGCGCTGAGCGACCTCAAACGGCTCGATCTGCCGTTCATCACCCAGGTCGTCCTTGCCGAGACCGCTGCCCGCCTGCCGTATCTCGGCCCGCCCGACGCGGTGCCGTTTTTCCGCAACGACGACGAAGAGATTCATTTCCAGCGGCTGGGCGGCAAGGCTCCGTTCAACTGAGCGCTGTCGCTGGGTCTTTCATTTTTCATACAATATCGCCTACCAAACGCCGGCTTCCGGCGCCGCTGTTTGCACAAATCGAACCTGATCCACGAAACATCGAGGTCGCTGTCCCCGCATGATCGCACCCGGTAGCGGGCGCTCCAAGACCGACGTCAGCGCAGCGCCGACAGATCGTAACCGTTCCAGTCGAGGATCTCGCGCGCCGCTTGCAGCCGGTCGGGCGGCATCCGGGCGGCGCGGTCGAGCAGGATCGCAAAACTGCCATCGGGCGTGCCCAGCACAACCGAGCGCATGTCGGCATCGGCCCAGAGCACCCAGAGCGGCGCGGCAAAGGTGCTGAGCGTGAACCGGCCCGGCGCGATCACCCGGCCCTGCCCGGCGCCGTCGCGGCTGGTGCTCACCCGCAAGGCCCCCTCCGGCCCCGGCATCACCGACCAGCGTGCGCCCGGCGGCCGTCCGATCGCCGCCACCTCGTGCCAGTCACCGGCAAAGCGCCCAGGCTCGAAACCCACGATCGCCTGCATCGGCGCATCGGCCCGGCGCTGGCCCTGCATCATCGGCCCGCAGCTTGCGAGCAGGGCAAGAAAAACCACCGCTTTCAGGATGCGCAGCAAGCCAGCCTCCGGTCTCAGGGGCCCTGATGTGCGACCCGTTCCAACTGGCTGCTATCGTAGCCCATGCTTTCCAGCACCGATACCGCCTTGTCGTATTTCTCGGTCGCAAGCTCGGGATTTCGCGCGAGGATCCAGCCGGTCTTGCCCGACGGTTCGCCGACAACGGCGTAGCTGTAGCCGCGATCGACATGGAGCACCCAGTAATCGCCCTTGGCGAAGGGCAGCCACGGCACGAAGGTCACTTCCAGCTTGCCGGGCGCAACCACCTTGGCCTTGCCTTCGGCGACCTCCACCGGGCCGTCCGGCCCGCCCTTGTGGCAGGTATTGGTCACCTTGATCGTATCGTCCGGGTTGAGCGCGTATTCGGCCGTTACCCCGGCACAGCCACGCTCGAACCGGTTCGGGAACCGCGCGATCTCATACCACTTGCCGAGGTAGCGCTCGAGGTCGAGATTGACGACCACGCCGATCGGCACCGCGGTGTCGCGGTAGCCCGCCGCCGACGGCCCGGCAAGGCCCAGCGCGGACGCGGCGGCGAACAGGAATGTTGGCAGTCGCATCATTGTTCTCCTTTCGGGAGGGTTACGCGCGCCAGCCTGAGGCGGATCAGAATGGCAGCGGATGGGCCTTGTGCGCCGCCTCGATCTCGGCCAGCACCTCGTCGCTCAGGGTCACGTCGACCGCACCGAGATTGCGCTCAAGCTGTTCGGGCGTTGTCGCACCGATGATCACCGCGCCCATGAACGGCTTGTCGGCGGCCCAGCGCAGCGCCATCTGCGCCGGATCGAGGCCATGGGCGGCGGCAATGTCGATATAGGCTTGCGCCGCGGGCCAGACCCGGTTGGTAACGCGCCCGCCCAGATTCTTGTTGATCGACATCCGCGAGCCCTCTGGCACGGTCTCGCCGCCGTGGTATTTTCCGCTCAGGATACCGGCCGCGAGCGGCGAATAGGCCAGCAGCGTCACCTCCTCATTGGCCGACAGCTCGGCCAGATCGAGATCGTAGTGGCGGCAGAGCAGCGAATACTCGTTCTGGATCGTCACCACCTCCGGCGCGCCCATCTCGCGGGCGAGCTGGAGCCACATCGCGGTGCCCCAGGCGCTTTCGTTCGACAGCCCGAAATGGCGCACCTTGCCAGCCGCCACCGCCGCCGTCATCGCGGTGAGAACCTCGCGCATATGGCCAATGGTTTCCTCGCGCGATTGCCGCGTGGCGTCGAAGCCCCAGTTCTGCCGGAAATGGTATGACCCGCGCATCGGCCAGTGAAGCTGGTAGATGTCGATCACGTCGGTTTGCAGCCGCGCGAGCGAGGCGTCGATCAGGCCGGGCAGGAGCGCACCCGAAAAGCCCTCGCCGCCACGGATCGCCTTGCTGTCTCCGCTGGCCTTGCTGGCGAGCACCACCTCGTCGCGCCGCCCGGTGCGGGCAAACCAGGTGCCGATGATCTCTTCGGTGCGCCCCACCGTCTCGGTGCGGACCGGGTTGACCGGATACATTTCGGCGGTGTCGATGAAATTGACGCCATGGTCGAGCGCCATGTCGATCTGGGCATGGCCCTCGGCCTCGGTGTTCTGGGTGCCCCAGGTCATCGTCCCGAGACACAGCTCGCTCACTTCCAGCGCGCCGCCGGCAATCCTGTTCATCTTCATCGCTTGGTTCCTTGTTCGCAATCGCGCCACAGAGTTAGCGCCATCGCCGGAGGGTGCAACCCCTGATCGGGCGCCACTTTGGCGCTGACCCCTTGCAGCGGCGGGCGCGACCGACCTGACGCGACGTCAGTCATGACAGTAACGAATTGCTGATCTGCCCTCGGGGGCACTGCAAAGACGCCGACAAAATCCCTAAGTTATCCATGCAGTAAGCAGAATTCTAACAACCCGAGAAGGACACGACATGGAACTCAAGTTTGACAACAAGACCGCCATCGTCACCGGTGGCGCATCGGGTATCGGTGCCTCTGTCGCCGAAGAGCTTGCCGCCAGCGGCGCCACCGTCATCGTCGCCGACCTCAAGCAGGAGGCCTGTGACGCCGAAGTTGAAAAACTTACCAAAGCCGGGGGCAAGGCCTATGGCTTCGTCGCCGACGTGTCGGATGCCGAACAGGTCAAGGCGATGGTCGATTTCGCCGTCGAGAAGACCGGCGGGCTTCATCTGCTCGTCAACAATGCCGGGATCGGCGGCGAGGCCGCGCCGGTGGGCGAGATGAGCATCGAGGGCTGGCACAATCTGATGGGTGTCAACCTGCACGGCGTGTTCTACGGGATGCGCTACGCGATCCCCGCCATGCTCAAGAGCGGCGGCGGCTCGATCGTCAACATGGCCTCGATCCTCGGCTCGGTCGGCTTTGCCGGCAGTTCGGCCTATGTCGCCTCCAAGCACGCCCTGCTCGGCCTGACCAAGTCGGCCGCCATCGAGTATTCGGCGCAAGGTATCCGCGTCAACTCGGTTGGCCCCGGCTTCATCAAGACGCCGCTGCTCGACGCCAACCTCGATGCCGACACCATGAAGGCGCTTGCAAGCGCGCACCCGATCGGCCGCATGGGTGAAGCGGATGAGGTGGCGGCCCTCGTCACCTTCCTGCTGTCGGACCGGGCGAGCTTCATCACCGGCTCGTATCACCTCGTCGACGGCGCCTATACCGCGCAATAACGAGGCTCAAGGCCGGGGGGCGCTGCCCCCCGGACCCCCCGAGGTATTTGCGCCAAGAAAAAGCCTGAAGCGGTCAGGACACTGGTCTTGCTCGGCAGCCTGCGCTAAACGCGGGCGCAAACCAGCCAAGGACGAGACATGGCCCGCATCCTCATCACCTCCGCGCTTCCCTATATCAACGGCATCAAGCATCTCGGCAATCTCGTGGGCTCGCAATTGCCCGCCGATCTCTACGCCCGTTACATGCGGGCGCGCGGCCACGAGGTGATGTTTATCTGTGCCACCGACGAGCACGGCACCCCCGCCGAACTGGCGGCCGCCAAGGCCGGGCAGGACGTGGCCGAATATTGCGCCGAGATGCACGATGTGCAGGCCGGGTTGGCCACCGGGTTCCGGCTTTCGTTCGACCATTTCGGGCGCTCGTCCTCCCCCCAGAACCACAAGCTCACCCAGCATCTCGCCGGCAAGCTCGCCGAGGCCGGGCTGATCGAGGAAGTGAGCGAGAAGCAGGTCTATTCCAACACTGACGGCCGCTTCCTGCCCGATCGCTACATCGAGGGCACCTGCCCCAATTGCGGCTACGAGCGCGCCCGCGGCGACCAGTGCGAGGAATGCACCAAGCAGCTCGACCCGACCGACCTGATCAATCCGCGCTCGGCGATTTCCGGCTCGACCGACCTTGAAGTGCGCGAGACCAAGCACCTGTTCCTCAAGCAGTCGGGAATGCGCGCAAAGCTCAACGACTGGATCGATTCCAAGCATGACTGGCCGGTGCTCACCACCTCGATCGCGAAGAAGTGGCTGAACGACGGCGACGGTTTGCAGGACCGGGGCATCACCCGTGACCTCGACTGGGGCATCCCGGTCAAGCGCGGCACCGAGGACTGGCCCGGCATGGAGGGCAAGGTGTTCTACGTCTGGTTCGACGCGCCGATCGAATACATCTCGGCCACCGCCGAATGGGCCGAGGCCAACGGCTTGGGCGACGCGGCCTGGGAGCGCTGGTGGCGCACCGATAAGGGTGCCGACGACGTGCGCTATGTCGAGTTCATGGGCAAGGACAACGTGCCGTTCCACACCCTCAGCTTTCCCGCCACGCTGATGGGCTCGGGCGAGCCGTGGAAGCTCGTCGACTACATCAAGAGCTTCAATTACCTCAACTACGATGGCGGCCAGTTCTCCACCAGCCAGGGGCGCGGCGTGTTCATGGACCAGGCGCTGGCGATCCTGCCCGCCGATTACTGGCGCTGGTGGCTGCTCAGCCACGCGCCGGAAAACTCCGACAGCGAATTCACCTGGGAGAATTTCCAGCTCAGCATCAACAAGGATCTGGCCGACGTGCTGGGCAACTTCGTCAGCCGCGTGACCAAGTTCTGCCGCTCGAAATTTGGCGAAGAGGTGCCGGCAGGGGGCAGCTACGGTGCGGCGGAAACCGCGCTGATCGCCGACATCACCGCCCGCGTCGCGGCCTATGAGAAGCTGATGGACGCGATGGAGGTGCGCAAGGCCGCCACCGAGCTGCGCGCGATCTGGGCGGTGGGCAACGAATACCTGCAAGGTGCGGCGCCGTGGTCGGTGTTCAAGGACGATCCTGACCAGGCGGCGGCGATCATCCGGCTGATGCTGAACCTGATCGCGATCTATGCCGCGCTGTCGGCCCCGTTCATTCCCGACGCGGCGGCGAAGATGGCGCAAGCCATGGGCACCGACGGCACCTGGCCCGAAGACGTGCCGGCGGCCTTCGCGGCGTTGGCGCCCGGTGATGCCTTCACCGTGCCCGACAACCTGTTCGACAAGATCAGCGACGAGGCGCGCGAAGGCTGGCAGGCAAGTTTCGCCGGTCAGCGCGGCTGACCCCGCCCTCCTGCCGACAACAGCACCCGCCAGGGTCCGGTCACCTCCCTGCCCTTGCGTCAGATCAGGGCGCGGAGACCGGTTGAGTGATATGATGATCACTTAAGGGAGGCATGTGAGTATCGCAGGGAGGGTTCGTCATGTCTTTTCCCGGCCATTAGCCCCTGCGGGGCGTGGCCGCACCGGACCCGACCCGAGACAGGGGAGGAGACCATGGCTTATGGATATGTCACACGCGCAACCGCACGCGCCGCCCTGCTGGCCGGCGCGGCGTTGCTGGCGCTTGCCGCCCCGGTGGCGGCCGCTGAGACCCGCCATTGCAATGTCGAGGTGCGGCTGGTGCCGCAGAACGCCAGCCAGACGTGGCGCAGTTTCGAGTTTTCGGTGCAGAAGACCGTCGACAGTCTGTTGCAGGTCAACCAGGCCCGGCGCGATGCGCGTGGCCGCGCGATCCAGTGTATCCGCGATCATTGGGCCGACCGCGAATCGGGATTGCTGCCGACCAAATGCACCGATACCGCGCGGTTCCACATCGTCGATTATCCGTTCGGGCACATCCGGCTCGATGTGAACCGGGCGCTCTGCGAGGCGAATCCGGATATATCGGGGCCGATGTATTTAACCATCGAGCTGCATATCAGCGGCAATGACGGCTGCTATTTCGGCGGCAGTCACGACCCGGTGGTGATCGCATCCAACCAGCGGATCCTCTGCCTCAGGCCCTCGGAGGCGCGCCCGTCGACCGACGAGCCGCCCCCGGCGGAAGACCCCGCCGCCGAAGCGCCCCCGCCGATCGGTGACGCGGGAGGCTGGGACTGCGTCGGCGAAGGCTGCGACGGCGATGATGGCCCCGGCGCGGAACCGGAAGACGAGGCGGATGACGCCGCCCCTCCGGCGGCGGCCAGCTACCTGCCGCTTCCGGCAATCCGGCTGCCGGGCAACGATCTCTACCTGATCGAGCTCGATGCGCCGAACTGGATGCTGTGCCGGCAGGCCTGCACCGACGATGCGCGCTGCGGCGCCTGGACCTATCGCAACCCGACCGGCGCCTCCGGCCCGATCTGCCTGATCAAGAGCCGCGCCGGGGTGCCGATCCCCGATCCGTGCTGCCGCTCCGGGATCAAGCAATAGCGGTGCGGTCGCGAAAGGCCGTGCCCATGCCCGTATCCCTTGCCAGTGGCCCGCGACACGATATTGTAACTGAAAGACAATAGAACCCGGACAACCAAGTGCGACCAGCCGGGCGACGGGCAGACAGCCGAAAGGGGTTCAAGGTGCCGGCCTTGACAGTAAAGCAGCAACCGATGCGCCTTGCAGGCGCGGGCAAGCGCGAGGTGCGCAGCCAGTTCGGTGCGATTCCGTGGCGGATGAATGACGGCAAGCTCGAGATTCTGCTCATCACCTCGCGCGGCACCAAACGCTGGATCCTGCCCAAGGGCTGGCCGATGGATGACGCCACCCCAGCCGAGGCGGCGGCAACGGAAGCCTATGAGGAGGCCGGGGTCACCGGTGTGGCTTCGAATGCTGCCCTGGGGTTCTATTCCTACCGCAAGGCCTTCGGTGGCGACGACCTGCCGATCGTTGTGGCGATGTTTCCGCTGCGGGTGAAGAAAGTATTCAAGGACTGGCCCGAGAAGGGCGAGCGCAAGCGCAAATGGGTCAGCCCGAAGAAGGCAGCGGCGCTGTTGCAGGTGCCCGAGCTGCGCCAGATGCTGCGCAGCTTCAACCCGCGCGCGCCCAAAGGCTGACTTGCGCGGCGCGGCGGCGGGCATACATACTGGAGCAGTCTCAACACGGAAAGACGGATGATCCGCTACGCGCTCAAATGCCCCGACGGGCACAGGTTTGACAGCTGGTTTCAGAACGCCGCCGCATTCGACGCGCTGGCGGCGGCGGGTCATGTCACCTGCCCCGATTGCGGCGCGACGCAGGTTGAGAAATGCCTGATGACGCCCGATCTGCGCAAACCGCCGGTGCCCGCCGCCGCGCCGCCCGCCCTTGCCCCCGAGACCGAACGCGAACAGGCCATGGCCGCGCTCAAGCGCCGGATCGAGGCCGAGAGCGATTATGTCGGCCCGCGCTTTGCCCGCGAGGCCCGCGCCATGCATGACGGTGAGGCGCCAGAGCGGCCGATCTATGGCGAGGCCAAGCCGGAAGAAGCGCTGGCGCTGCTCGAGGATGGCGTGCCGGTTGCCCCCCTGCCCTTCACCCCGACCCGCAAGACCAACTGACGCCGGCCCGCGCTCTTGCGCGCACTTGCCCTTTGTCGCGCCGCCGCCTAGAACGCGCGGGATAACAGCAGCACAGCACGAGCCTTGGGCGCCATGCAAAAGCCTATCCTGGTCATGAAATTCGGCGGCACCTCGGTGGCCAGCCTCGACCGTATCGCCCGCGCCTCCAAGCGCGTCGCCCGCGAGGTGGCCAACGGCTACGACGTGATCGTCATCGTCTCGGCCATGTCGGGCAAGACCAATGAGCTGGTCGGCTGGGTCGAGGAGACCTCGCCGCTCTACGATGCCCGCGAATACGACGCGGTGGTCAGCTCCGGCGAGAACGTGACCGCCGGGTTGATGGCGCTGCGCTTGCAGGAAATGGACGTGCCCGCCCGCTCCTGGCAGGGTTGGCAAGTGCCGGTGAAGACGACGGCCGCCCACGCCGCGGCGCGGATCGTCGATATCCCGAACGACAATATCAGGTCGAAGTTCGCCGAAGGCATGAAGGTGGCGGTGATCGCGGGCTTTCAGGGCGTCAGCCCCGAGGGCCGCATCACCACGCTCGGCCGTGGCGGCTCCGACACCACCGCCGTGGCCTTCGCCGCCGCCTTCGGAGCCGAGCGGTGCGATATCTACACCGATGTCGATGGCGTCTATACCACCGATCCGCGGATCGAGGACAAGGCCCGCAAGCTCGACAAGATCGCCTTCGAGGAAATGTTGGAACTGGCAAGCCTTGGGGCCAAGGTGTTGCAAACCCGCTCGGTCGAGCTCGCCATGCGCTACAATGTGAAGCTGCGCGTGCTCTCCAGCTTCGGAGACTATGACCCAGAGGCAGGCACACTTGTCTGCGACGAGGAGGAAATCGTGGAAAGCAAAGCCGTGTCCGGCGTCGCCTATAGCCGCGACGAAGCCAAGATGACGCTGATTTCGGTGGCCGACCGCCCCGGCATCGCCAGCGCGATCTTCATGCCGCTCTCCGAGGCGGGGGTGAACGTCGATATGATCGTGCAGAACATCTCCGAAGAGGGCCGCACCGACATGACCTTCTCCTGCCCCACCAACCAGGTGGCGCGGGCCGAGAAGGCGCTTCAGGCGGCCAAGGATGCGGGCGAGATCAACTACCATGATCTCGTCGCCGATACCGACGTGGCCAAGGTGTCGATCGTCGGCATCGGGATGCGCAGCCAGGCCGGCATCGCGGCCAAGATGTTCAAGGTGCTGGCGCGCGAGGGGATCAACATCAAGGTCATCACCACCTCCGAGATCAAGATTTCGGTGCTGATCGACCGCAAATACATGGAGCTTGCCGTGCAGGCGCTGCATGACGCTTTCGAACTCGAAAAGGCCAACTGATCGCGGCCGACAAAACTTTTTCGATTGCCGGTAAAATGCGCCTCGCCCCTTGCGGCGGGGCGTTTTTGTGACCAAATCGGACTCGCAACAACCGGTGCGGGCAAAGCGCTTGTTGGCAAGGCGGCTGCGGCCCCATACTCTGTCCGCTCGAGACAAGAAACGACAGGGACAGCCGTGGACCAGATCCAGGAAAGCGACAGCCGCAAACTGCTCGGCCGTCTGAAGGCTGCACTTGCCGGGGACTCGGCCGGTCAGGAACGGCTTGACCGGATCACCGACATCATCGCCAGTTCGATGGGGGCCGAGGTCTGCTCGATCTACCTGTTTCGCGATTCCGATACGCTCGAGCTTTGCGCCACCGAGGGGTTGAAAGCCGAGGCCGTGCACAAGACCCGGATGCGCATTGGCGAGGGCCTCGTTGGCCGGGTGGCGCGCACCAAGCAGCCGATCAACACCGCCGACGCGCCCGCCGAAAAGGGCTTTCGCTACATGCCCGAGACCGGCGAGGAAATCTATTCCTCCTTCCTCGGCGTGCCGATCCAGCGGCTTGGCGAAACCCTGGGCGTGCTGGTGGTTCAGTCCAAACAGAAGCGCGCATTCTCGGGCGACGAGACCTATGGCATGGAAGTCGTCGCCATGGTGCTGGCCGAGATGACCGAGCTTGGCGCCTTCGTCGGCGAGGGCGCGGCCCTCGCCCCGCTGCACCGGCGCGCCGCCACCTTCAAGGGCGGCATCGGCCAGGAAGGCAGCGCGATGGGCCATGTCTGGCTGCACGAGCCGCGCGTCGTGGTCTCGAACCCGATCGCCGACGACCCGCAGGAAGAGCTGAAAAAGCTCGACGACGCGATCGAGACATTGCGGGTCTCGGTCGACGAATTGCTGGCCACCGCCGACAGCGCCGACAAGGACCAGATGCAGGTTCTCGAAGCCTACCGGATGTTCGCCAATTCGCGCGGCTGGCGGCGACGGATGGAGGAAGACATCGCGCGCGGCCTTTCGGCGGCGGCTGCGGTGGAGAAGGAACAGACCAGCACCCGGGCCCGGATGGAACGGGTGCCCGACGCCTACCTGCGCGAACGGCTGCACGACCTCGACGACCTCTCCAACCGGCTGCTGCGCATCCTCACCGGGCAGGGCCACGAGACCGGCGCGGAAATGCCGGAAGACCCGATTCTGATCGCCTCGAATATCGGCCCCGGCGAGTTGATGGAATACGGCCGGCGCAAGCTCAAGGCGGTGGTGCTGGAAGAGGGCTCGGTGGCCTCGCACGCCGCCATCGTCGCGCGGGCCTGGGCGATTCCGCTCATCGTTCATGCCGGGCCGATCACCTCAGAGGCGCTGAATGGCGATCTGGTTCTGGTCGATGGCGAGCACGGCATCGTGCATCTGCGCCCCGAAGATGCAGTGGTCGAAAGCTTCCGCGACAAGATGGCCATGGAGGCGGCACAGCAGGAGCGCTACGTGTCCTTGCGCGACAAGCCCGCCGAAAGCCCCGATGGCATTCAGGTGCGGCTGACGATGAATGCCGGGCTGATGGCCGATCTGCCGAGCCTCGAAAGCTCGGGCGCCGAGGGCGTCGGGCTGTTTCGCACCGAGCTGCAATTTCTGACCCAGGCCAAGGTGCCGCGCCGGGGCGAGCTGGCGCAGCTTTACTCCAAGGTGCTCGACCGCGCCGGCGATACGCCGGTGGTGTTTCGCACCCTCGATATCGGCTCCGACAAGGTGCTGCCCTACATGAAGGCGCAGGACGAGCCGAACCCGGCGCTGGGCTGGCGCGCGATCCGCGTTGGCCTCGACAAGCCCGGCGTGATGCGCATGCAGATCCAGGCGCTGATCCGCGCCGCCGCCGGGCGCAATCTGACGGTGATGTTCCCGTTCATCGCCCAGCTCCAGGAATTCCGCGATGCGCGCGAGCTGTTCTTTCGCGAGTTGGAGCGCGAGCGGCGGATGGGCCACATCCTGCCGGTCGAGATCAAGGTCGGCGCGATGCTGGAAACCCCGTCGATGGCCTTCGCCCCGGCGCAGTTCTTTGACGAGGCCGACTTCATCTCGATCGGCGGCAACGATCTGAAACAGTTCTTCTATGCCGCCGACCGCGAGAACGAACGCGTCCGCCGCCGCTACGATACCCTGAACGTATCGTTTCTGAACCTGATCGAGATGATCGTGCGCCGCTGCAACGAAGCGGCCACGCCGCTGAGCTTCTGCGGTGAAGATGCCGGGCGGCCGATCGAAGCGGTGACCTTCGCCGCGCTCGGGCTGCGCAGCCTGTCGATGCGGCCGGCCTCCATCGGCCCGGTCAAGCACCTGATCCGCCGCACCAATCTTGCTGAGTTACGCCGGGTGATCGACGATGCCCGCGGCTCAGGTGCGCAATCGGTGCGCGCCGCCGTGGTCGAGCACCTGTATCGCCCGCAGATCAACGCCTGACCCTGCCCGATACCGGGCGTTCACGCCGGGCTGACCCGTGTCACCTCGCCGGTCACGCCCGCCCATGCCCCCGGCACCAGCTCACGGCCCAGCACGCGGTCGGGGTTGGTCGGCGGCGGCATGTTGACACCGGGCAGAACCTCGAAGCCGAAGCGGGTGTAATAGGGTCGGTCGCCGACCAGCATGACGCGGGTCCAGCCCTGCGCGGCCGCCAGCGCCAGGCTGTCGCGGATCAGGAGCCCGCCCAGCCCCTCGCCCTGCCGCGTCGGGTGCACCGCCACCGGTCCGAGCAGCAGCGCGCGGTGCGCACCGACATTGACCGGCCAGAACCGGATCGCGCCGGCCAGAATCCCTTCGCCGTCGCGCGCCGTCAGCGACAGCCCCGCGACCGGCTCCACCCCGTCGCGCAGCCGGTAGGACGAGAGCGCCTCGCGCCCCGGCGCAAAGCAGAGGTCATAGAGCGCCTCGACTTCCCACCAATCCGCCGGTTTTTCTTCCGCAAGCGTGAACACCCGGACGTGCCCCCCCGATTTCGTGGCTCGCCCCTAGCACGTGGCCCGGCGGTTTTCCAGCGCCACCCGCGCGCTGGCCGCGCGGCACAAGGCACCTTCATGTTTGCGCTAAAGCAAGGTATCAGCAGGGCAAACCGAGAAAAGGACAAGCGATGTTCTACCGCCCCGAAGACGGCCATGGCCTGCCGCACAACCCGTTCAACGCCATCATTGCGCCGCGCCCGATCGGCTGGATCTCGACCCGCAGCGCGAACGGCACCGACAATCTCGCGCCCTATTCCTTTTTCAACGGCGCCGCCTACGACCCGCCGCAGGTGATGTTTTCAACCACCGGCGCCAAGCCAGACCGGCTGCACGGCAAGGACACGCTGGGCAATATCGAGCAGACCGGGGTGTTCTGCGTCAACGTCGTCGAGGAGGAAGGGCTGCACGAGATGAACGCCTCGTCGGCGCCGCTGCCGGCCGACACCGACGAGTTTGCCGCCGCCAAGGTGACCAAGGCCGCCTGCAAGGAGATTGCCTGCTCGCGTGTCGCCCTTGCCCCCGCGGCGCTGGAATGCAAGCTCACACAGGTCGTCAAGCTCAAGGGTGCCGACAATTACGTGGTGTTCGGCGAGGTCGTCGGCGTGCATCTGCGCGACGATTGCCTTGTCGACGGCAAGGTCGATGTGAGCCGCTTCGGCCTCGTCGCCCGGCTTGGCTACCGCGACTACGCCGTGATCCGCGACACGTTCGAGCTCAAGCGACCGGGCGAATGAGGCCGGACCGGGGGGCCAGCCCCCCGGACCCCCCGGAGTATTTGCGCCAAGAAAAAGAGGGGCTCAGTGCCCGCCGAGAATGCCGGTGCGCACCGAGTAGTCGGCGGCGATGGCATAGTCGGGATCATCCTCAGAATCCACCATCAGATGCCCGGCCTTGGTGAGCAGCGCATGGCAATCGCGCGACAGGTGGCGCAGTTGCAGCGTCTTGCCCACCGCTTCGTACCTGGCCGCGACCGCCTCGATCGCCTGCAACGCCGACTGGTCGACCACCCGGCTGTCGGCGAAATCCACCACCACGCTGTCCGGGTCGCTGCCGATCTCGAACATCTCGACGAAGCCGTCGGACGACCCGAAAAACAATGGCCCCTGGACCCGGTAGATCTTCTGGCCGTCGGCGGTGCTGTAGACATCGGCATGGATGCGGCGGGCATTGCTCCAGGCATAGGCCAGCGCCGAGATGATCACGCCGACGACCACCGCCGTGGCGAGGTCTTCGGCCACCGTCACCGCGGTGACCAGCACGATCACGAAAGCATCTGTTTTCGGCACCCGGAACAGGATCTTGATCGAGTTCCACGCGAAGGTGCCGATGACCACCATGAACATCACGCCAACCAGGGCGGCGAGCGGGATCTGCTCGATCAGCGGCGAGGCGAACAGGATGAATGACAAAAGGAACAGCGCCGCCGCGACGCCGGAGATGCGCGTGCGGCCGCCGGATTTGACGTTGATCATCGACTGGCCGATCATCGCGCAGCCGCCCATGCCGCCGAAAAAGCCGGTCACCACGTTGGAGGTGCCCTGGGCAATGCATTCCTGGCTGGCGCCGCCGCGCTGACCGGTCATCTCGCCGACGAGGTTGAGCGTGAGCAGGCTTTCGATCAGGCCGATGGCGGCGAGGATCACCGCATAGGGCAGGATGATCCACAAGGTTTCCAGCGTCAGCGGCACGGTGGGGATATGGAACGCCGGCAGCCCGCCCTCGATCGAGGCCATGTCGCCCACCCGCGGCACGTCGATGCCGAAGCCGATCACCACGGCGGCGACCACGGCGATCCCGGCCAGCGGTGCGGGCACGAACCGGGTGATCTTCGGCATCGCCCAGATCACGGCCATGGTCAGCACGACAAGGCCGAGCATGGTGTAGAGCGGCATTCCCGTCAGCCAGACCCCGCCGCCGCCGCTATGGCCCGTTGCCACCACCGTGCCGGGCTGCTTGAACTGGGTGAGCTGGGCCAGAAAGATAACGATGGCGAGGCCGTTGACGAAGCCCAGCATCACCGGGTGCGGCACCAGCCGGATGAACTTGCCCCAGTGCATTACCCCGGCGAACACCTGCAACAGCCCCATCAGAACCACCGTGGCGAAGAGGTATTCCACCCCGTGATCGGCCACCAGCGCCACCATCACCACCGCAAGCGCCCCGGTCGCGCCCGAGATCATCCCCGGCCGGCCGCCGAACAGCGCCGTGATCAGCCCGACGATGAAGGCGGCATAGAGCCCGACCAGCGGATGCACCCCGGCAACGAAGGCAAAGGCCACCGCCTCGGGCACCAGCGCCAGCGCCACGGTCAGCCCCGCCAGGATTTCGATCCGGAACTGGCCCGCATTCAGCTTTTCGGTCGGCGACACGCGCAGATCGGGGCGGATACGGTCAGCAAAGCTCGCCAGCAGGGCTCGGGCCACGGGGCACCTCATGGTGGGGAAAATGTTGGGTTCGCGCCCGTCTACAGCGCTTTTGCCGCCAGCGCCAGCCCCGCCCGGCGCGCGACGTTCCGTCTTATCGCGGCGACGGCGCGCTTTGCGGTTGAATTCACCGGCGCCATTTGCATCCCTGTAGGTAACCAGACGGGGGAAAACATGGAACGTGTGATCGGCGTTATTGGCGGCTCGGGGCTGTATGAAATCGACGGGCTGGAAAACGCCCAATGGGTCAGTGTGAGCACGCCCTGGGGCGCGCCGTCGGACGAGATCTTTACCGGCACGCTGGACGGGGTGCCGATGGCATTTCTGCCGCGCCACGGGCGTGGCCATGTGCACAGCCCCAGCACCGTGCCCTATCGCGCCAATATCGACGCGATGAAGCGGCTGGGGGTCACCGATCTGGTGAGCGTTTCGGCCTGCGGCTCGTTCCGCGACGAGATGAAGCCCGGCGAGTTCGTGATCGTCGACCAGTTCATCGACCGCACTTTCGCCCGCGACAAGAGCTTTTTCGGCACCGGTTGCGTTGCCCATGTGAGCCTTGCCCATCCCACCTGCCCGAAACTGTCGACGGCCTGTTTCGAGGCCGCCGAAGGCGTGACGGTGCATATGGGCGGCACCTATCTGGCCATGGAGGGGCCGCAGTTCTCGACGCTGGCCGAATCGAAGATGTATCGCGAGCACTGGGGCGCCGACGTGATCGGGATGACCAACATGCCCGAGGCCAAACTCGCCCGCGAAGCCGAGATGTGCTATGCCAGCGTGGCGATGATCACCGACTACGACAGCTGGCACCCGGCCCATGGCGAGGTGGACATATCCGAGATCATCGCCACCCTTGGCGCCAATTCCGACGCCGCGCGCAGGCTCATCGCGGGCTTGCCGCGCGCCCTTGGCGTCACCCATGAGACCTGTGCCCACGGCTGCAACACCGCGCTCGATTTCGCCATCATGACCGCCCCTGAGCGGCGCGATCCGGCGCTTGTCGCCAAGCTCGGCGCGGTGGCGGGCCGGGTGTTGTGATCCGGGGCCTCGCCCTCGGCCTCGCCCTCGCCGCCGCGCCCGGTACGGCCAGGGCGCAGGACGTTGTGGCGGTGCCGGGCGTGCTGACCGACGATGACTTCTACCGCGTCGTCGCCTGTGCCGCACCGCCGGGCGGCGATTGCGCCAAGCCCGTTCTGCGCTGGGACGCGACCCGCCCGATCCGGGTGGCGCTGCGCCGGATCGACCCTGCCTTTCTCGGCCGCCGCGCCAAGGTCGCCGACAGCGCGCTCTCGCTCGGGCTGCGGGCGTTGAACGACGCCGGCGCGGGTTTTCGGCTCGCCCGCGTGCCCGACGCCGAGATCGCCGAGATCGAGGTGTTCTTTCTCGACATCCCCGCAGGCGACCCGATCTCGGACACCGGCATCGCGGGCGTCGACGGCGCGCCACTCGCGGGGGCGGCCACCCGCGTGCTGTTCGACCACGATACCGGCTTCATCACCCGCGCCGTCATCGTGGTCTCATCCACGCTGGAAACCGCCGATTTCCGGCGCGCGATGTTGCGCGAACTGACCCAGGCCATGGGCCTGATCACCGCCGTCGCCGGCCCGGCCTATCGCGCCACCTCGGTGCTGGCAGACGGCGATGCCGAAGCCACGGCCTTGGGGTTGCAGGATATCATGGCGCTGAAGCGCCACTACGGGAGAGACTGAACCATCATGCCAGCCCGGCACCCCCGCCTCGACGGGCTCGACATCGCGCGCTTTCTCGGCTTCGTCGGCATGGTGCTGGTGAATTTCCGCATCGCGGCGGAGGTGTCCGCCAGCTCCGATCTGGCAGGTCTCATCACAACCGCGCTCGAAGGGCGCGCCGCCGCGCTCTTCGTGGTGCTGGCGGGGATCGGCCTTGCGCTTGGTCGTCCGAATTGGCGGATCACCGCCCGGCGCGCGCTGTTTCTGTTCGTCGTCGGCCTCGCCAACCTCACCATCTTCGAGGCCGACATCCTGCATTTCTACGCGCTCTATTTCCTCGTTGCCCTGCCCTTCCTGACCGCAACGCGCCCAACGCTCATCCTGCTCGCGCTGGCGGCCGTGGTGCTCGGCACAATAGGCCTGATCCTGTTCGACTACGAAGCGGGCTGGGACTGGAAAGCCCTCACCTACGATGGCTTGTGGACCCTGCCCGGCTTTCTGCGCCACAGCCTCTACAACGGCTGGCACCCGGTGTTGCCCTGGGTTGGGTTCCTGTTCTGGGGCATGGCGCTGGGACGGCTCGATCTGGGGGCGCGCGCGATGCAACTCGGGCTGCTGGCGGGCGGCGCGGTTGCCGCCATCGCCTTCGGCGCGCTCTCGGGCCTGTTCGCAGGCAGCCCGGAATTGCGTGAGTTGCTCGGCACCGCACCGCTGCCGCCGGGGCCGCTCTACATGCTCGCGGCCGGTGCCAGCGCCACGGCGATCATCGGCGCGGTGCTGCTGGCCACCCCGGCAATCACGCGCCTGCATGTTGCCCCGTTGCTGGCAGCGCCCGGTCGCCAGACGCTCACGCTCTATGTCGCCCACATCCTGCTCGGGATGGGCACGCTCGAAGCGATGGGACGGCTCGATGGTTCGCTGTCGTCGTCGCAGATCTTTGCCATTTCGCTCGGCTTTTGCGCGATTGCCGCATTGTATGGCTGGGCCTGGTCGCGCATATTCCGCCGGGGGCCGCTGGAGGCCCTGATGCGCCTGGTCACCGAGGGAAGCCCATGAAAACCGTCAAGGAATATATCCGCACCATCGTCGACTTTCCGCATGAGGGGATCCTGTTTCGCGATGTGACCACGCTGTTCGCCGATCCGCGCGGGTTCCGGATGACGATCGACCAGATGCTGCATCCCTATGCCGGGCAGAAGTTCGACAAGGTGGTGGGGCTCGAGGCGCGGGGCTTCATCATCGGCGGCGCGATCGCCCACCAGCTCACGCTCGGTTTCGTGCCGATCCGCAAGAAGGGCAAGCTGCCGGGGGCGACGCTGAGCGAGGCCTACCAGCTCGAATACGGCGAGGCGGTGATGGAAATCCACGACGACGCAATCCAGCCCGGCGAAAAGATCCTCGTGGTCGACGACCTGCTGGCCACCGGCGGCACCGCCGCCGCCGGGATCAAGCTCATCGAGCGGCTCGGCGGCGAGATTGTCGGCTGCGCCTTCATCGTCGACCTTCCGGAACTGGGCGGGCGCGAACTGCTGGAAGATCTCGGCATGGATGTGCACGTGCTGTGCGAATTCGAGGGCACGTAAACTTCCGGTTAACCTTTCGGGGCTAACAAGGGCCTGGCCTGTGGGAGCAGGCCGCTGCTTGTGCACACGTAATCGAACGTGGCGCGCCCCGCCTTCACCCCGGCGGGGCGCGTTTCGTGGTTTCCAAGGTGCGCCATGGGGATTGCCCCTACGCCCGCAAGACCGAGTGGCACCTTCGCGCCGGATCGCAAACCGGGCCGGCGCGGCGCTATGGCTTTTCGAAAACGTAGCGCAGGTAGACTTCGCGGCCGCTGCGAAACGCCTCGTAGCCCTCTGTCCCGATGCAGCGGCCGAAATTCAGCAGGCCGGTCAGGCGTTCGGGATCATCGCTGATCGTGGAAAAGAACGCCCGCTTGCCGGTGTCGTCCTGGTCCAGCGCCCGCAGGACGCCCGGCGTGATGTCTTCGGTTTCCACCTGGCGAAAGCCAAGATCCACCAAGGTCGCCACGTCGCGGGCCATGCGCTCGGGCGTTCCGAAATCGGTGTAGAGAAACCGGCCACCCGGGCGCAGCACCCGGAAGACCTCGCCGGCAAAACGCGGAAAACTCGGGTAGCAATGTGACGATTCGACGTTGACCACCGCGTCGAACGACGCGCTTTCCACCGGCAGGTTCTCGGCGTCGCCCTGTTTGTAGTCCAGCCCGTCGACCGGAAAGGCCCTGGCGCTGAGCGCAACCGACAAGTCGCACAGGTCGATGCCGAGGACGCGTCCGGCACCCATCGTCGTCCTGATGTAGTGGCTGCCCCCGCCGCGGCCGCTGCCGATCTCGAGAACATCCTTGCCGGCAATGTCGGTAGACCTGACCACGCGATCATAGAGTTGCAGACCGTGCTGGCACGGTTCCTCCGGAATAGCGAGATCGGCCGCCTTGTCGGCCTCGGCAAACCCGTAATTCATGTAGGACATCCGGTGCTGCGACGTCTCTTCGGCGAGCACGGTGTAGCGCTTGCGATAGGAGCGCCGCTGGACCTGGGCGGGAAATGCCGTTCGAGCCGAGGATTTGACCGTGGCCAGAACCCGTTTAACGACGGTCTTGATCATCTTGCCACCCCCGGGTATCGGGACTCCACCCGATCGATCGTTCCATGGTATCAGGCCGGGTGGCGCGTGGGAACTTGTTTGAACAGCAGCCGGAACGGCCTTCCGGCAAGCCGGCAGCGGGACCGCTTCCTAGCGCAGCACCGCGCCCGGATTCATGATCCCGTTCGGATCGAGCGCGGCCTTGATCGCGCGCATCGCGGCAAGCTTTGCCGGGTCGCCGTAGCGCTCCAGATCGCCCACCTTGAGCCGCCCCACCCCGTGTTCGGCCGAAAACGACCCGTCGAACCCGGCAACCACATCATAGATCGCGGTCGCCACGAGCGCCCGCATCTCGGCCGGGTAGTCGGCGCGCTCCCGGCCCTCTGGCGGGAAGACGTTGAAATGCAGGTTGCCGTCGCCCAAATGGCCGAACGCATTGATGCGAAACCTTCCAAGCTCCGCGACGGCGGCATTGGCCGCCGCGATGAAGGCGGGTATCGCCGACAAGGGCAGCGCAATATCCTGGCTCGAAATCGCCCCGATCCGCTTGTTGGCTTCAGGAATATCCTCGCGCATGGTCCAGAGCCCGGCCCGCTGGGCCTCCGATTGCGCGATCACCCCGCCGGTAACCAGCCCCGCCGCCTCGCCGGCCTCGTAGAGCCCGACCAGCGCCGCCTGCGGATCATCCTCGGGGCCAAGCCCGAGATCGACCAGCACCGCCCAATCCGGGATCGGCTCAAGCGGGGCACGGCTGCGACAGCCGGTCTCGGCCAGAAACCGCATTCCCTGCCCCGAGATCAGCTCGAAGGCCGAGATGCCGGGCCCGATCCGCGCGCCCGCCAGTGCCAGGAACTCAAGCGCCGCCGCCGGGCTTGCCACCTCGAACAGCGCCGCCCCGGAATTGGCCGGGCGCGGGAACAGCCGCAGGCTGGCGGCGGTAATCACCCCCAGCGTGCCCTCGGCCCCGATCAGCAGCCCGCGCAGATCGTAGCCGGTATTGTCCTTGCGCAGCCGCTTCAGCCCGTGCCAGATCGTGCCGTCCGGCAGCACCGCCTCCAGCCCGAGACAGAGCTCGCGGGCATTGCCGTAGCGCAGCACGTTGACGCCGCCGGCATTGGTCGCGAGATTGCCACCGATCCGGCATGAGCCTTCGGCCCCGAGCGAGAGCGGAAACAGCCGGTCTGCCGCCGCCGCCGCCGCCTGCACATCCGCGAGCACCGCGCCTGCTTCGGCCACGATCACGTTCTCGCTCGGGTAGACGCCGCGAATGGCTGTCATCCGTTCCAGCGACAACACCAGCGGCGCCGGGCCGTCGGGCATCACCTGCCCGCCGACAAGCCCGGTGCCCCCGCCGTAAGGCACCACGCCCACCCGCGCCGCGTTCGCCGCCCGCAACACAGCCGCTACTTCGCCGACGTTGCGCGGCGCCGCCACCAACCCGGCCTTGCCATGAAACAGCCCGCGCCGCTCTTCGAGGAAATGCGGCGCGACCGGGCGCAGCACGCCTTGGGGCAGATGTGCAGCGAAGCTCTCGTCAGCCTGGGTCAGGGTCGGAAACGACATAGAGCGCAGGATGCACCGTTTTGCGCCGCAGGCAAGCACCGCACCTTTTTCTTGGTGCAAATACTCCCATCCCGCCCGCGCGACAGGCGCCGCCGGTCAGTCAAGCAGGCCCGGCTCCAGCACCATGACCGTGGGCTGGCGCGGCAACCTGTCGAGCGACAGGGTGATCTCGCCCATCCCGGCCTCCACCACGTCGAACCCGCCGTCGCGCATTCCGGTGAGAAACCGTTCCAGCGTGCCGCGCCCGAACCAGTGCATCGGCAACACCACCCGCGCCTTGAACCGTTGCATCACCCGGATCATCGAGGCGGTGTCGAGGGTGATGCCGCCATCAACGGCGGCCATCACCACATCGAGCCGCCCGATCGCGGCGTATTGCCCGGCATCGGGCTCGTGATGAAGATGGCCCAGATGACCGATGCACAGCCCGGCCGCCTCGAAGATGAAGATCGAATTGCCGTTCACCGCCACCCGGCCGCCCTCGCCGCGAATATCTGTGTGGACATTGCGCACCAGCATCTCGCCGAGATCCAGCCGATGCGCGCGCGGCGCCCCGGCATCGGTCCAGCCGGGCAGAACGTGCGCAATCGCCGGGTCCGGCGCATGGGTGAAATGGGTGATATGGGCGTTGTTCATGGTCACCACATCCGGCACCAGGTCGGCACCGCCGAGATTTCCGGTAAAGTCGGTCACCGCGGCCAGCGCGCCGGTCTGGAGCAGGAAGGCGGCGTGGTCGATATAGGCGATGCGCACCTCGTCCGGCGCCACCGGGTCGGCCCACGAGGCGAGCTGCACGTAGACACCGCCGGGGATGTCCTGCGCCAGCGCGATGCAATGCGAGGGGATGCGCTCCTGCGCCGAAGCAGGCAGCGCCATCGCGACGGTGGCAAGAACGACGGCAAGGGCTGGGCGGATCATGGCACGGACTCCAAGGGATCGCGTGAAGCTAGCACGCGGTCCGGCCCGCACAGGTCACACCGGCGTGAGCCGCCGCGCCCGCCACCGTCTTGCCTCGCTGGTTACAGGTATGCACGGCACGGGCCGACGCATCTTCTGGCCACCCCCCCCCCCC
>SWCA01006632.1_pt2 | contig 31588 bp, 29 predicted proteins | sample 4692961 | NCBI WGS metagenome assembly SWCA01 (sample SAMN10267275, study PRJNA491770) | bioreactor metagenome | isolation source: DHS bioreactor inoculated with | place: Japan: off Shimokita Peninsula
ATGATATAATTAGAATTAATAAATATGTTTTTAACAAATTCTGGGAACCAAACAATATCCTTAGGATCAAACAACGTCAGGCAACAAATACGGGGCCCGGTACTCGCGGCTAAGCATGTCATTCGCTTCGCTCTCGCCTTCGCCTTTAAAGCGTTCTGCAACGGGGTCAAACTCAAGTTGACGTCCCAAACGATATGAAACGTTGCCTAAATGCGCCAACGACGATGACAAATGCCCCGTCTGAACAGGGCCATTCTGAATACTCATATCGCGGGCACGGATGGCATCAAACCAGTTCTGAAAATGCAAGGTTAATTCCCCCTTCTTTGATCGGCTCGGACCTTTTTCACGGTTTTGACCCAAATAGGTTTCGTAAGTTCCATACCCTTTTATGACCATGTAACCTTTGTCGCCGTAAAAAATATTTCCTACCCCTGCCCCATCTTCCAGGTTGGTGCACCAGTTGCGTACCTCAAATTGAATGATTTTCTTTTCCTTCGGATAATGATAAACCGAGGTTTGTATTTCGGGTACTTCTTTACAATCGTCCCATAGAAATTTTCCGCCCATTGAGGTGATCCTTTCCGGCAAACGATTAACACCTAATCCCCACATACACAAGTCAGTTTGATGAATTCCCTGGTTGCCCACATCGCCGTTACCATAATTCCAATGCCAGTGCCAATTGTAGTGCACCAGGTTTTCGGAGAATGGCGGCATTGGTCCCGGGCCGCACCATAAATCATAGTCCAAGCCAGCAGGAATTTGGGATATCCCTTTGTCACCAATGTCGGGCCGCCAGCGATAAACCAGCCCCCTCGCCATATAAACACGGCCGATCAGTCCATCTTCCAAGTGTTTCACAGCCTCCCGAATCGCCACCGAACTTCGTAGCTGAACACCGTGCTGAACAATCCGGTTGTACTTATAGGCCGCTTCAATCATCTTTTTCCCTTCGTAGATGTTGTGTGTTGCCGGCTTTTCGACGTATACATCTTTGCCAGCCTGGCAAGCCCAGATGGTTTGCAGGGCGTGCCAGTGGTTTGGTGTCGCCAATGCTACCGCATCAATCGAATGATCATCGTATGTCTTCCTAAAATCCTGCTCAATCGCTATTTTCTTGCCATACTTTCTTTGAAACTCGCTTGCGCGTTCCTGCAAGACGGCCATATCGGGATCACAAAGGGACGCCACCTCAACATTGGCACTTTTCGCAAGCCCCATAATCTCTTCAATATGATCCTTTCCCCGGCCATTGACGCCCAAAACGGCAACGCGAATTCGGTCGTTCGCTCCCTTCGCACTAGCCGGAACAACTGTTGGCATAACTTTTTCACCCCCCATAGCAACTGGCGTCACGGCCGCAAAGATGGCCCCGGTTGCAGCTGTCCTGAGGAATGATCGCCTTGAATTACCCTTCGTCTTTTCCATGTTTACACGTTTAGCTGATTTGAATTTAGTCACTTGAAATCGTCTGCTATTTTATCAATCTCCGCATCCGTAAGCTCACCACCAATGACAACCTTGTGCTTAAAGGTGATCCATTCGCCAGGCTTTAAAACCACTTTTACAGGTTCAGCACGCCTGTCAAAGCTGCGGCCGCCCAGGTTATTCATAGCAAAAAGCCCATAGCCACGGGCGTGCGCCCATGCCGGATAGTTTTTATTTCCGGGATGATCAAGCAAAACGATGGTGATTGGTTCACCTTCCTTTTCGGCACGCAGGGCAATCCACGGACTCCGTTTCCCCCACACCTTATCACCCTGTACTCCTTCGGCGTTTCGATAAACACCATTTACCCCATCATTATTCAAAAGCGGAGTTTCTGTAAGCGTTCCATTCGCATCCAAAAAATTGGCGGACTTGGTTGCCGGCTCCTCAAAGGCGCGGTCAACGCGAAGTCCCAAGAGGCCTTCCTTGTTTTCAGTAAAGACGACCTGCATAGCTGCTGTTAGTTTGCTTATACGTTCAATCGTCCTTAAGTTCTCCTTGCCAGAAAAGATAAATGTTGTTTCTTCATTCAAAAGGATATTCTCTTCCTGATCAACCCAGGCAGAACTGGTTACAAGTTGGCCTTTCTGTGGATTTTCAGCAAGGATCTCCTTAAATCGTATCGATCCATATTTAGATTTATTTTCGGGTTTAACGGCAAACGAATTGTTCCAGAAATCGAGCCCGTTTACATCTCCAAAATTGAACCACAAACCAACATGATGGGGATGATCGGCTCTTTCAAACGGACGGGGATCAAGTGGAAAACCCCGTGTAATAATTTTTCCCGAAGCAGTGAGAATTGGATAAAGCGCTGGCTTTTCCATATCATCGGGATAGATCAATGCCGTAAAAAACTTCCCATCAATAAATACTTCCAGCTTCCGTTCATTTACGCTAGTTTTAAATTCCACTTTTGGAAATTCTGAGGCGCCTGTCAGATTCACGGACAGAAGCAAAACAATGACAGTAAAAACTGAAGGTTTCATCTCATTGCATTTTTAATTTTTAGCGGTATTCGATGGAACTCACGATCTGCCATCTTACCAATGATCCTCCTCCGAGAGAGACCGGGCGGGACCGCTCCTGCATAACGACTTTTACATGCTCGTTTCATATCCGTTCGGTTGAATTGCTATTTGTCATTAAAACTTCTGCAATTATGAACTTCTTTTATGAAAGATATTCGGTTCTTGTTATTTTTGAAAAAAATACACAATTAAATCGGTAAAGTCAACGTTAAAAATTAATTTTACACAATTGAATTTCAATCACTTGATAAACAACAAAAAACATATCGACCATTTTTTGGATAAAATTGCAAACAGCCAGGTGTTTTCAAAATCACCTGTAAACCGGGAACTTTTGAAATACCTTACCCATTCTTCTGTCAAGGGTCATAAACCAAAAGAGTATCAGATCGCATCGGATGTTTTCGGAAAAAAGTTTGATGCTGAAAAAGAGGTCAATGTGCGGGTTTATATCCATAACCTTCGCAAGAAACTGAAGGAATATTATTTGTACGAAGGCCAGGATGATGAATTGGTCTTCGAACTCCCAAAAGGGCAGTACGCCATCGATTTCAACCATTCACCGGTCAAATCATTGAAAAAAAAGGTTTACCGGTTTTCTCCCATGCTCTTTGTGGCAAGCCTGATCGTCTTACTCAGCCTACTGCTTTTTCATCTCTTTTATCCTTTCAATGAGGTTAAAATTGGCTTTTGGAATCGTTTTCTGTCCAATGGTTTTCCTACTCGCCTGGTCCTTGGCGACCACTATTTTTACCGGGGAAACCTGTCTTCGGGCAAAACGGTAACCATACGGGATAGCCACATTAATTCGGATGGTGATTTTGATGATTACATGAAGCTGCATCCCGAACTGATGGAGCAAATGGAAAAGACCAGCCTCACCTACATCAACAACCAGGCCCCACTGGGCTTGTTTTACCTGATGCAGCTTTTTGGGAGCGGCGATTTTGATCTTGAAATGGATTACTCATCCCGCACGAGCGTAGACGATTTCCGGAAGCGGAATCTGTTGTTCATCGGGTCGTTTAAAACCCTGCAGCAATTGAAGAATACGGTGGAGAAATTAGGGCTGGTTTACCAGATTGAAAAGACGCTGCTAGAGTACCAGACCGCTGATTCGAGCCTAACTTTTGACAACCGTTCGACACCCTATTTGAGCTATGAACATGCTACCGTAGCTCACTTCTCAGTTCCTGATGGACGACGGGTGCTATTTTTTCTTTGTGACCTTGATATTGGGAACATGGCGCTAATTAAGTTTTTTACGGACGAAGACCGGATGAGAGACTTCTCTAAAAAGCTAGATGAATTGAGTACGACCAACTTTAAAGCTGTATTCGAGGTGAAAGGCGAAAACCGGACTGATTTCGACATTCGACTCATCCGGATTGATGCTTTGCCCAACGATATTGCAGAAATCTGGCCATAAAAAAACCCAGGCTTTCACCCAGGTTTTCTTCTTTCTCCATTAAAAAAAGCTAAACCGTCATTGGAACTTCCAACAACAAAAGTTTGCTTTGTTTCTCTATTTTGATGGCCAGCCTCTCTCCTACTTCCGTTAAACCGGCAGCATCACGTTTTGAGAGTTCGTATTCGTCTAACGTAACTTCACCTTCAATAACCATCAGAAACACCCCATTTTTTGAATCTTTCATTTGGTATTCTACTTCCCGCCCTTCATCAAAATTCCCTAAATGCAACCAGGCATCCTGGTGAATCCACATGGACTGGTTTTCACCATCGGGCGAAATAATCATCTCCCAGGTGTTTTCCAGCCGGGCCGGATCAAAATAAGCTTGATCATATCGCGGCTGAACATTCTTTTTGTTGGGAAAAAGCCAGATTTGGAAAAAGCTTACCGGTTCATCCTGCGACGGATTAAACTCCGAGTGCGTCACTCCCGAACCAGCCGACATCACCTGGACTTCGCCTTGGCTAATCGTCGATCCGGTTCCCATGCTATCCCGGTGTTCCAACTGTCCATCCAAAACAATGGAAATGATTTCCATGTTATCGTGCGGGTGGGTTCCAAAACCCATTTTGGGCTGAACCCAGTCGTCGTTCAGAACCCGCAAGACCCCAAAATTTAAACGCGAAGGGCAGTAATAGTTGGCAAAGCTGAACGTGTGCCGGCTCTTCAACCAACCATGATCTGCCGCTCCCCTGCTTTCTGATCTGTAAAGAACAATAGACATTGTTCCCTCCTTTCTTTTAATTATTTTTTTGCTACCACAACGAAATTAAGCGTGAAATCGTCGTAAATCATCTTATCACCTAAATTATCAAAGAATGATTTTGAACCGTAACGGACGTTGTAATCTGAACGGTCAATAACTAATTCACCCTCAACTTTCACGGCATCGCCTTCGGTTGTTGAACTTGCCTGAAAACTAACCGGTTTTGTTGTTCCTTTAATGGTCAAATCGCCGGTGAGCGTGTAGTTTGAACCTGACTTTTTCACATCGGTTAAAACCAAGGTCGCTGTCGGATGAGTTTCAACCGAAAAGAAATCGTCTGATTTCAGGTGACCAACCAATTTTCCGTTCATCTCTGCATCGGTGATATCTTCATTGGAGATCGATTGCATATCAATGGAAACGGTTCCTCCTTTAATCTCACCATCAACAACTTCCAGCGACCCTTCCTTAATATCAATCGCCCCGTAATGTTCTCCGGTTACTTTTTTACCGTGCCAGCCTACCGTGCTATTTGAAGCATCAACTACATAGTTACCAGCAAAAACGGCTGAACTTACCAATAATGCCAGGCTTAAAACTGCCCATTTCTCAATTCCTCTTGTTTTCATAACTGTCTTGTTTTAAATGTTAATATTCAGTTACAAAAATACATCATGCTATATGTTCAAAAAATGGACAAAAATAAGATTTAATGGTACTTTTTTCTACTATTGTCCCGAAAGTCTTTGATGGTAAGTCCAGTATACTTTTTAAAGAAGCGGCTAAAATAGGACGGGTCGTCAAATCCGAGCAGGTAGGCTATCTCCTTTCCACTCATGTCGGTGGCAAACAATTTTTGTTTGGCTTCTTCAATAATCCGGTTGCGGATCATTTCGCCGGCAGTAATTCCAGCCGACTTTTTGGTGACTTCATTCAAACAAGTTGGATTCATGCTTAACATATCGGCATAGGCGGAAACGCTTTTTTCTCTGGTATAGTTTTCTTCTATTAGCTCTTTAAACCGAATGATGGAAAAGCTATCGGATTGTCCGGCATCAGAACTCGCCGGCTGGTATTGTGCTTCAAAAATCCGGATGGACTTCAACAAAAACAAGTGCAGCAAATTCAAAACCGCATCCGGACTGTGCTTATCCATTTGTTGAACTTCGTCAATCATTAACCCCACCAGGTTGTTCAGCTGGTCTTTTGCGGTGCCTTCAACCCTAATGATACTCTTGAACTCGGGATTACTAAACAGCTCATACTCTTTAAATGGTGTGTAGTTTTTCCGTTTGTATCGGGCAAACTCTTCGTTGAATAGAATTGAATAGCCTCCGGCCATATGGTCTAAAATCATGCGGTGCTTCAAACCCGGAGGAACAAAAAGCACGGTGTCTTTTTCGATGACATATTCCACGAAATCAGTGGCATGAACCGCCTGACCACTTTGAATCCAAAAAATGGAATAGAAGCTATGAAGATGAGGCAGCTGGTTCTCTTTTCGTTCCTCATCTTTCAACTCACAGATTTTCATGATCTTGAAAATCCGGTCTTCGTTTCCGCCATTAAAAAGATTCACTTGATTCATTCGATGCTATTCAATCACGCGGATTTCGCTGCTCATTCTCATCGATTCGCGGTAAATAGCACTCACACCACAATATTTTTCTTCGGAAAGATTGACTGCTTTTTCCAGTTTGTCGAGTGGCAAATCTTTACCTTTAAACTCGTAAATCACTTTCACTTCAGCATACTTTTTGGGATGCTCCTCGGTTACGTCACCTTCCACCACTACCCGAAAAGCATCGGGAACTACCTTCATTTTTTTCAGAATGGAGATGACATCAATTCCCGTACAACCAGCTAATGCAGTTAACATCAGCTTCTTGGGGCGTGGGCCCAAGTCATTGCCTCCGCTTTCCGTTCCGGCATCAATGATCAGCTTATGTCCATCTTGTTCGGTTTCAAAAGCCATATTTTCTTTCCAGGCCAAATCGACGATGTGTTTCATAATAATTGGATTTTAAACAGTTAACGATATACATTTCCTGGCAACTCAGGTATGAAAATATCTAAATAAATAGTTTTACAAATATAAATGTTACTTGTATATTTAAGTCCGATTTTCATTTTTATTAATTCATTCTTAATAAATAGCAATACATGAGAAGTTCAATAAACAGACCCTCAGAAGAAGAATGTGAACTTTCAGGTTTTCAATTATTTAAAAAATTAACCGAACAAGAGTTCACACAGCTGAATTACGATAAAACATGCTCGCTGTATAAAAAGGGAAGCATTATCTACCGGGAAGGAAGCCGGTTGACGGGTTTTTACTGTGTGACAAAAGGCATTGTTAAGGTTTTTAAGACGGGAATTGACGGAAAAGAACAGATTATCCGCTTTGCCAAAAAGGGTGAAATTATCGCCTACCGTTCATTGCTGAGTGAAGAACTGGCATGTACCACGGCAAAAGTCATAGAAGAGGCTGTTTTGTGTCACATCCCCTATCAAACATTGCAGTTTTTGATTCAAAGCAACTGGCAGTTTTCTCACCACATGCTGCAAATTGTCTGCAAGGAACTGCGCGAGGCCAACGATTACATTACAGATATTGCCCAAAAGACTGTTCGCGAGCGCTTAGCCGAAGTGTTGCTGTTGCTGAAGGACAGCTTTGAGCTTGACAACTCAAACACGCTGCAAATTTCGCTGACCCGTGAAGAACTCGCCAACATTGTAGGTACCGCAACGGAAAGCGTTATTCGCCTGTTGTCAGAGTTTAAACAAGATAAACTGATTGAGTTACAGGGAAGGAAAATTAAATTACTGAATATTAAAGCATTGACCCGGGTGGCTAATCTGTAGCGATTGACTGGTGACTTAAGCCGTCAACTTTATTTGGTGATCCAATCTTCCGGGTTCATTTTTTCATTTTCGCGCCAAACCTGAAATTTGAGCGCTGTTTTGTTTTCATCAGAAAAAATGGCGCCAATTCTTTGCTTGGTTTTTACCTGCTGACCAGCAACGACGTTAACCTCCTTTAAGTTGGAATACACACTTAAAAAGCTGCCATGGCGAATAATTACAGCCATGTTTCCGCCCGAAATGGCAAATACGCGGCTCACCTGCCCATCAAATACGGCCCGGACTTCAGACCCGGCTTGAGTTGTAATTTCAATCCCATTGCTTTTAACCTGGATATTTTTTAACACTGGGTGGGTATGCACACCAAACCGCTCAGTAATGACACCTCGCTCAACCGGCCAGGGAATACGACCCCTGTTATTCTCAAAATCTGCAGCCAACAATTTCTGCTCCGGAGTCATCTCAAACTCCCCCGTTTCGCGCGCCTTTTTCGCTTCCTCAGCGAGCAGGCGCTCAATTTCACGATCCAGCTTTTCCTGTTCCTGCTGTTGTTCCCGAAGCTTTTTGCGCAAATCACGCTGTTGCTGCTGCAAGCTTTGCACCTGCCGGCTCTGTTGGTTTTTTTCACCCACCAACTGCCGGGCCTCTTGGTTTTTACTGGCCAACAGCCGGGCTTTTTCCTGCTTCTGTTCCTCCAGCTCTGCAACCTTTTGATCCAATAAACTACTGATGGACTGAATAACTTCGGCCTGTGACTTCCGGTACTTGGCATATTGCCTTAGGTACAGCATCCGTTTGTAAGCCTGATTCAGATTCTCGGACGACAATAAAAAAATCAGCATATCGTAGCTGTTCTTATTTTTTTGTGCAAACCGAATCATCGCTGCATATTCCTTCTTGAGGACCTCCAAATCCGATTTCAACAACTCTGAAACTTGCGTATTCTCATCAATATAGCGTTCAAACACGTTGATTTCATCATTGATACTCTGAATCAACTGGTTCCGGTTCTGTATCTGAGAATTAAGCAGCTGCAATTTGCTCAGCGTGGCTTTCTCACTCTTTTGAGCTTCCTGAAGCAATGTAGATGTGTACTGAATAACTTGCGTTGTATTGACCTTTTTAGCGCGTAAATCCGTCAACGACTGTCCCGGTACGGACAACACGGCAAGAAGGAAAAACAAGCTCAAAAAAAGGCTTTTCATGGGATCATTGGCTATTGTATCCGGTCATATCTATCCGGTATGTTGAAATTAAACGACTGGTCTTTTTCCGTGGAAAATTTACTGAGTTTAATTTTCATCGACAAATCTTTTTCGGGGCTGGCAAATCGAATATCGATATTGCCCGGATAAAGTTGCCGGTCCACTTTTTCAAAATCAGAAAAATCAACGGTTACCTTACGGGAATTTGATTGATCATTCAAAACAATTTTCCTGATCTTAAAGGTTTTGGGATCAATATATAAATGCTGAACGATAAAGTCATCTTCCCCGAGCTTATTCAAATAGCGATCAATCTTGTCCTCTTTACCCTTCTGTTCAATTTTATCGAGTTTCCGATCTTTAATCGATTGCAAAATATACATCCCCGAATCTGCGTAGGATACAAATTCTCTGAAATCATTGTCGCGCGGATCGTCGCGGTATGAAAATGCCTCGTTGCTAATAATGGACTGAATCAATTCAAAATTGAGTTCCATGTCGACCAAATCACTCAAGTAATCGTACGCTTCTTCCAGGTATTCCTTCTTCAGGTAATTCACCATTTTCACGCTGTCGGGCGTTAAAAGCAAACGCGCCAACGGAATATTGATCTTGCTAATGGTGAGTAAAATTTGCTTGTCTTTTTCTGACTTCAGATTGGCACGAAACGAGGCTTTTTCATCTGGTCCTTCGTACTGGCACACAATCCGCTTAATGGCCAGTATATCATAATCAAATGATTTGTCTTCCACCTTTCGAATCAGTCGATTGGTGCTGATTGGCCTAATTTTTTCGGTGGTTACCATCTTACTGGTTTTGCAGGATGAGATACCTAAAAACACGAAAAAAATGAGAACAATAATATGGTGTGGTGAAGGTGTTTTCAAGGGACTAAACTTTCAATAAATCGTGATTCCTTAATTTTTTGTTCCAATACCTCGGTCCCTTCACCAAGCGCTTTCGCCTTTTTCCAGTTTTCGAGTGCTTTGTCTTTTTCGCCCAGCTTGTAGAGGATATCGCCATAGTGCTCCAGTAATACCCCATTGGCCTCGCCTCCATTGCTAATGGCCGATTCGATATAGAATTTGGCCAACTCGTAATTTTTACGCTTAAATAGAACCCAGGCGTAAGTATCCAGGTAGGTTGGGTTCTCGGGATTTGCCTGAACTACCCGTCCGCTCATGCGTTCGGCTTTTTCAAGCTGCTCGCCACGAATTGAAAGGTAATAAGCATAGTTGTTCATGGCCATATGATTGTCCGGGTTCAGTTTGATAACCTCGTCAAATGCCTTGAAAGCCTTTTCAACTTGATTTAGCTTGTAATAGGCTTCAGCTTTATACAATTCAAATTGAACTTTAAGCGACTGGTTATCGAGCACATAAACTTCACCCTCTTCAAGCGTTTCCAATACTTCGTCGTATTTTTCAAGTTGAAGGGCGGCAACAGCGTGCAGCGCATACAAAACGGCCTGATTCGGAAACAATTCGATGGCTTGCTCACTGTTGCTGTACAAGCCTTCAAAATCCATCAAATCGTTATCCATAAACAACAATTGCTGCCAAATAATGAAGTTATCCTTGTCTGTTTCCAGGTATTGTTTCAGATAATCCCGGGCTTCGTCAAGCTTATCTTGCCGCATTAAATGCTCGGCATAAATGGTGTACATACGGTTGTCATCGGGATGCGTTTCCTGCAGAATATCGAGCAGTTCATTCATCTCCTCATGCGTCCATTCGGAAGCTTCGGCATCAGAGGTTTGCAGCATGTAATACTGAATCTTGGTGTCGGCATCCAACTCTTTGTTGGCAAAGGCATTTTTGATGTGTTCATAGGCCTTTTCCTTGTCTCCTTGTTCGATATAATAGCTGGCAAGTGAGAAATGTACAAAGCCGTTTTCCGGATCAATTTCGAGTATTTTATTGAAGTTTTTGATGGCATTTTTTTCATCGCCCACCTGCTGATAGAGTTCAGCCAGCAAACCATAGTATTGAGTTTCTTCCGGATCGGATTCTATTAAGCGGTTAATTTCATCGAAAGCCTCATCTGGCTTATCCCAGGCGAGGTAGATTTGTTGCTTGGCCACCGAAATCTGCTCATTCAGCCCGGTTTTCTGTTCCAGTCGATTGTAGGCCTCAATGGCTTCTTCGTATTGTTCGGCCATTCCCAAAAGCGTCGCATTGTAATAGAGGTATTCCAAATTATCAGGCTCACCTTTGCTCAACTGGGTGTAGATGGCCGCTGCTTCCTGGAATTGTTGCCGCTGCCGATAAATTTCGGCCAGCAGTAACTTGTACCACTTATTTTCTGAATTGATGCTGATAGCCTTTTCCAGCAAAAGTGAAGCACTTGTAAGATCCTTGTTGGCGTAGTGAATGCTGGCCATTTCGTACATCGCTACGGACGAATTGGGATCGATTTCGAGGCAACGTGAAAAAATGGAAACTGCCTTTTGAATATCGCCCAATTTCTTTTGCTTCAATCCTTCAATAAACAAATACTCAAACTCATTTTGCTGATCTTGTGACAGTTCTGTTTCTACAGTCGCATTTCTGGCTGGTTCGGCCACCAACTGTTGTTGCGTTGCTGAACAAGAAGTCAAAAAGATGGCTGCGAATAAAAAATATGTCAGTTTCTTTAATGTCATTTTTTCCCTTCTAGTTTTTACCGGTATGCCCAAAACCTCCCGCACCACGTTCGGTTTCTTCCAAAATTTCAACGGTTTTCCAGGCAACGGTTTCATGTTTGGCAATCACCATCTGGCAAATCCTTTCGCCGTGGTTAATCACAAATTCTTCGTTGGATAAGTTAACCAGAATGACCTTAATCTCGCCACGGTAATCGGCATCAATTGTTCCGGGTGAGTTCAATACGGTGACCCCTTTTTTTATCGCCAGTCCGCTGCGAGGCCTGATTTGTGCTTCATATCCAACCGGCAATTCAATAAATAAGCCCGTTGGTACCAAAGCACGTTCCAGCGGTTTTAAAACAATCGGTTCGTCTAAATCAGCACGCAGGTCCATTCCGGCTGATAGAGCGGTACTGTATGCTGGCAATTCATTTCTTGACTGATTAACAATTTTCACTTCCATAAGTTGCTTTTTTTCAATCTGCAAAGATAGCTAAATATCACTACTCTCCTTCCCAGTATGGTTCAATTAACAATATTTAAGGCTATTCGATAAAGAACAATTCTTCCATTATTTTATCCGAAATAAATAAGCCTTCGGTTGACAGACGGTAAACATCGTCTGCATAACGCAGGTGTTTGCTTGTTAAGTATTTTTCGGCTTGCTTTTGGAAAAAACGGCGGAATTTGGGGTCGAAATTCTCTTTCAGGTAAGGTCCTGAAATTCCCCATTTCGTTCTTAATGATGTAATCATGTAATCATTGTACTGATCTTGTTCCGACAGGATTTCAGTTTCCGAAAAGCTTGTTTTCGCTTCCATTGCTTGAAGGTATTTTCTCAGGCTTGATACATTCCAACGCCTGTTTTTATGGTCGAACGAATGTGCTGACGGTCCGAAACCAAGGTATTTTTTTCGTTCCCAATACGCTTTGTTGTGGCGCGAATAGCATTCGTTCCGGGCAAAATTCGATATTTCATATTGCTCAAATCCGGCACTTTTCAACCGGTTAAGCAGCAATTTAAACTGGTCTAAGCTCAGCTCATCAGGAAGCTCTTTGATTTTCCCGCTCTTCAGATAATCGTAAAATACCGTGCCTTCGTGGTAGGTGAGGTGATAGGCCGAAATGTGCTGTACATCCAAGGCGATGGCCTGTTCTACGTTGGTTTCCCAGTCGGCCAGTGTTTGGTTGGGCAGTCCATAAATCAAATCGATACTGATATTCTGAACACCAGCCTGTTGTGCTCCTTTAATGGAGTTTATCGCTTGCCGGCTGTTGTGGCGCCGGTTCATGCTTTTCAAATCATGATCGTTGAACGATTGGGTTCCAATGCTCAATCGATTAATACGGGTTGAATTTAAACGCTCTAAAAACGACTCAGTTAAATCGTCAGGGTTGGCTTCAAGCGTAACTTCAATGTCTTCTTCCAGTTGGTAACCAGTGTCGATCAAATGTAAAATCTCATTAATTTCGTCAATTTTCAAAACCGAAGGTGTTCCGCCTCCGAAATAAATACTGGCTATGCTTTCTCCATCTAACTCATGTTTGCGCCAGTCTATTTCCTTTTTCAAGGCTGAAAGAAAATCCGTTTTCGCGCCAAAATCCGTTGATTTGTAGAAATCGCAGTAGTGACACTTGGTCTTACAAAATGGTATGTGAATATAAATTCCGGCCATAAACCAGTCCTCCTCTGTCTTTGTCCGACGGCCTGCCGGAAACCAATCGGTTTACATTTTAATTAGGTCTTCGTGACCTTCCATATCATTAATCACCGTAGCCAAGGTTGTTTCACAATAAAACTTATACAACTTTTCGCGAACCTCAGAAAAGCTCTTGTGAACCGGGCAAGGTTGTCCTTTTTCATGATGAGTGGAACAAGGTTCCATGCTAATCAGGCAGTTTTTGAAAAAATCCTCGCCATCAATAATACTCACAATGTCATACAATGAAATTTCATCTTTTGGCTTTCCCAAACCAAACCCTCCATTGGGACCTTTGGTTGAAACAAGTACTTTTTGCTTCACCAGGTTTTGTAGTATTTTCCCAAGAAAAGGAGTTGGAATATCCAATTCACTTGAAATTTTTTTAATTCCGATTTTCGTTCCTTTTCCGTCGCCAAATTTTCCGAGATAAATCAAGGCCCGGATCGCGTATTTACAAGTATTCGACAGCATAATTTAGTGTTTATTTTTCCATTGTTTACTAAATGATTCCTTTGCAAATGTTGGCAGGGACTTTTTATCGCCCAACGCATCTTTTTTCACTTTTCCAAGCTTATTTTTCATGTTGCCACCCAGCAAGTCTAAACGTTTCCGTTTCATAAATGCATATTCAAAAGCCTTCATGCCCAGATTCCAGCCCATCGGCGTATCGCCGTTTCTCACTGCATCACGACGGTTGTATAACAGCATGTTGTGCAATGGAATCCTGACCGGACAAACTTCAGTACATTTGCCGCAGACCGAACAGGCCGAACTCAGGTGATTATATTCAGAAAATCCCTTGTAGAACGGGGTGATTATTGAGCCAATGGGGCCGCTATACGTCGCATCGTAGGTATAACCACCCACATTTTTATAAATGGGGCAGGCATTCAAACAAGCACCACAACGGATACATTTTAGTGCCTCAAACTGGTCATCTTTCTCGTACAATTCACTACGCCTATTATCCAGCAAAATCACATACATTTTTTCCGGGCCATCTGCTTCAGCGCTCCTTTTAGGGCCCGAGACGATGGAGTTGTAAACGGTGATTTGCTGTCCGGTGCCATGTGCAGCCAACAGAGGCCACATCAAGCCCAAATCCTTCATTTTTGGAATCACTTTTTCAATTCCGGCAATCACAATATGAATCTTAGGAAACGAAAAAGTCATCATGGCATTACCTTCATTTTCAGTCAGTGCAATCGCTCCTTTATCGGCTATTAAGAAATTTGCACCTGTTACGCCAATGTCGGCTTGGGTAAACTTTTCGCGAAGCAAACCCCGAACAAAATTGGTTAAATATTGAGGAGTACTCTTTTCAGGTGTATCAAATTTTTCATGAAAGAGTTCAGAAATATCTTCTTTTGATTTGTGCATGGCTGGCGTTACAATGTGATACGGCTTTTCACCAGCTATTTGGACAATATACTCGCCAAGATCTGTTTCCAGCGACTCCACGCCGATCGCTTCAACATGTTCGTTCAGTTCGATTTCCTCGGTAGTCATTGATTTACTTTTCACCAACAAGTTCGCCTGGTTATCCTTCAAAATTCGCTGAACAGATTGAATGGCTTCGGCAGCATCCTCAGCCCAGATTACCTCTGCACCATTGGCTTGGCTATTCTTTTCAAATTCGAGCAGATACTGAGGCAACTTAACAATAGCATCGCTTTTAATATAAGAAGCCCTGTCTTTTGCCAGCTCCAGGTTGGCGTATCTTTTTCTACCCCGGTCCACCGCAGCATCGTATTTCGAAATGTTGAATTTAATGGTTGCCCGATGCCGTTTATCGAAGGCAATATTTTCCGAATCTTTTATGAATTGTTTCTTTTCTTGTGACATAATTTAGCCCAATGGCATTTTATTAATTCTTCGAAGATGTCGTCCGCCTTCAAAATCAGTTGAGAGAAAGGTTTTGACGATCATAATTGCTTCCTCATCGGTAACAAAACGTGCCGGCAAGGCACAAATATTTGCATCATTGTGAAGTCGAGCCAAAGCAGCTATTTCAGGTTTCCAGCAAATTGCGGACCTTATTTCCTGATGTTTGTTCGACGTCATGCTAATCCCGTTTCCACTTCCACAGAGGGAAATACCCAGTTCAAAGTCGCCATCTTCAACAGCTTTTGCCATGGGATGAGCGTAATCCGGATAGTCGGAGCTTTCAGCGGAATAGGCGCCAAAATCCTTAAATTCGATACCCTGTTCTTTCAAAAAATCCACAATCACCTGTTTTTTTTCATATCCAGCATGATCGGAAGCCAACGCAATCTTCATCTTATTCATTTTCACTAAAAATAGTCAAAAATAATACTTAAAAGTATTTATTCAGAATTTCTTACTTAATAAACCTATAAATTTCTTTTCGCTCTAAAACAAAGGCCAACAACAAAAACAAGCCAATCAGCAATGTATGAACCATGTACATCCACACCGAAGGTGTGATACTTAATATTTCAGCTGCAAAAAATACAGACAAAGCAGTCACAAAATAGAGCCCAATTCGCTTGAGAGGATAGCTGACCGGAAAATACTTCTGTCCAAAAATATACGATAGAACCACCATGGTAATGAAACAAACTAGCATCGACCAGGCCGATGCGGTATAGCCATACTTTGGTATGAATATAATATTCAATATCAAACTGATGCCAGCACCAACCAAGGCAAAATAAGCTCCAAAACGAGTCTTATCGGTTAGTTTATACCAAAGCGAAAGGGTATAGTAAATCCCTAAAAAGAGATTCGCCATCAAAATAATCGGCACCACATTCAAACCGGAATGATACTTTGAATCGACGATCAGTTTCACCAGGTCGATGTACAAACAGATGCCCAGAAAAATGATCAAGCCAAAAATCACAAAGTATTTCATGATAATGGCATACCCTCGCTTGTTGTCATCAGACTTGACCTGGGAAAAGAAAAAGGGCTCGAAAGCATAGCGAAAAGCTTGGATAAACATGTTCAGAATGACCGCCAACTTAAAATTGGCTCCGTAAATTCCCAGCTGCGACATGGCATCCTGACTTTCAGGCAGCAACTTAGGAATCAATATTTTATCTATATTTTGCGTAACCATACCACCAATTCCCACGATGAGAATGGGGAAGGAATACCAAACCATTTCTTTCAGTAACTTGCGGTCGAGTCTTAGTTTCACTATCATTTCGGGAACCAGCAAAACCAAAGCGATACCGGAAGCTATCAGGTTGGAAATAAAGACGTAGCCAACACCTATTTCAGGAGAGTAAACCAGCTTAACCCAACTTTCCGTATTTGATTTCAACAAGGCCGGACAAATACTCAAAAAGAAAATATTCAAAAAAATGGTCACGAAAATGCCAATGAATTTCAAAACAGCAAACTTCACTGCCTTCGACTCAATACGTAATTTGGCGAAAGGAATCGCTGCCAAGGCATCGAGTACAACAATCAGGGCTACCCACCGAATGTACTCAGGGTGTTCTTGATAGTCGATCCAGCCAGCGATGGTATCGGAAAAAGCGAGCACCAAAAGTAAAAATGCAAGGGAGGTCGAAAACAACGAAATTAAGGCACTGGAATAAGCCTTTTCTTTGTTTTCCTTTTTCGAAGCAAAACGAAAAAAGCCCGTTTCCATGCCGTAGGTTAAAATAACCAGCAAAAAAGCCATGTACGAATATAAGTTCGTAACCACTCCATACTCGGCCGTCAAAAAAATAAAGGAATAATACGGAACCAGCCACCAGTTGATAAAGCGTCCAACGATGCTACTCATGCCATAAATAGCTGTTTCTCCCGCCAGTTTCTTAAATGTGTTCAATGTTAAAAATTTTTTCAAAGATAGGGATTCAGCCTGTTTTTTTTCATCCAAAAAGATTTTGTTTGGTTTCAGTCTTTTAAAGTTTGTGTATTTTTATTCCCTCAAGACAAACCGAATTAAAAAATGAAGTTTAAAATATTCCTTTTATTACTGGTAGCATCGTTTTTCATTGGTTTTATTTCATGCTCAAATAAGTCGCAAAGGTCTCGAAAGCCCGTTGCTAAAATTACGATTCACCCCAAAAAAAACAAGTATGAATTTGGTGATTCAATTACCATTTCAATTGCTGTGAAAAATAAAGATGGCGAACTGAAAGACTCAAAACTTTACATTAACAACGAATTGGTTTCAAGCAGCAACAATTTGGAATTCAAATATTCAATTGCAAATTTGAATGCTTTAGGAAAACACAGTATTAAAGTGTTGGCAACCAAAACAGATGGGGTAGAGGGTGTTACCTTTCAGTCGTACGAAGTAGTTTCCGATGTCAGGCCCGAATACTATGGCTACGAAGTGGTGAACACCTATCCTCATAGTGTCGAACATTTCACACAAGGACTTGAAATTCATAATAATAATTTTTACGAAAGCACCGGAGAAAAAGGCAAATCAGGTATTTACCAGTTTGATTTGAAATCCGGAAATATTTTGAAATCCTTTAAAATGGAAGACCATTATTTTGGTGAAGGAATTACCATTTTCAACGATAAAATTTACCAATTGACCTATAAAGCGCAGAAAGGTTTTGTGTACGATTTAAACACCTTTGCACGAATTGATTCATTCACTTTTGACACGCCCGAAGGTTGGGGATTGGCACATGATGGAACACATTTAATCAAAACCGACGGTTCAGAATTCTTACATTTTATTGATCCGGAAAACTATCAGGTCGAAAAGAAAATTCAAGTGTACGATGAAAAAGGGCCGGTTAAATTTTTGAATGAACTTGAATTTTACCACGGTGAACTTTACGCCAACATCTGGACGACCAATAACGCAGTAAAAATTGATCCCAACACCGGAAAAGTATTGGCTAAAATAAACTTCGACGGACTGCTTTCCGTGCTTTACAACCCCGATAAACCAATTGACGTACTAAATGGAATTGCCATTCATCCTGACAATGGAAAAATGTACATTACAGGAAAACTTTGGCCTCATTTATACGAAGTAAAACTGATTAAAAAAGAGTAGGGGCTTGTCCGCCTCCGTAGTTTATTTTTCCCAAGTGTTTGTATGCGCGTTCGGTAACTTCGCGTCCGCGAGGCGTGCGCTTGATAAAACCTTCCTTTATCAGAAAAGGTTCGTACACTTCTTCGATAGTCCCCGAATCTTCACCCACTGCTGTTGAAATGGTAGAGATACCAACTGGTCCACCGTTAAATTTATCGATGATTGTGGTTAATATTTTGTTATCCATTTCATCCAAACCGTGCTGATCAATATTCAAGGCTTCAAGCGAATAACGCGTAATTTCCAAATCAATTTTTCCATTTCCTTTCACCTGGGCGAAATCGCGTACCCGACGAAGTAAAGCATTCACAATGCGGGGTGTACCACGGCTTCTCGACGCAATTTCAACGGCCGCCTGATCCTTAATTTCTACATTTAATATTTTAGCCGATCGCTTCACTATACCGGTTAAAATATTCAAATCATAATATTCAAAATGGGCATTGATTCCGAAGCGTGCCCGAAGCGGACTGGTTAGTAATCCTGACCTTGTAGTTGCTCCTATCAGTGTAAAAGGATTTAACTCCAATTGAATTGAGCGTGCACTGGGACCTTTATCAATTAAAATATCGATTTTATAGTCCTCCATAGCCGAATACAAATATTCTTCGACTATGGGGCTTAAACGGTGAATCTCGTCTATAAAAAGCACATCACTTATCTCGAGATTAGTCAGCAAGCCGGCCAAATCGCCTGGTTTATCCAATACCGGACCGGATGTCAGTTTTAAATTCACACCCAATTCATTGGCAATAATGTTTGATAGGGTGGTTTTTCCCAATCCGGGCGGACCATGCAGCAAAACATGATCTAAGGCTTCGCCACGCATCTTTGCAGCTTGAACAAAGACCTTGAGGTTTTCGATAATCTGCTTTTGACCTTTAAAATCATCAAAGGTCAGTGGCCGCAACTGTTTATCGAAATCCACATCTTTCGCAGAAAATGAATCGTCGTGAAGATCTATTGGGTCGGACATAAAACTGTACTTTTCTTAGCGAACAAATATAGCTTTATTTCATGAACAGTTGGCTGCCTGCTATTTTACAATCTCCAGATCCTGGAAAATCTGCTTTAGCTTTTCGATATCGAAAGGCTTAGCCATAAATTCATCCATTCCATAAGAAATGCATTTGTCACGGTCATTATCCATTGTGTTTGCGGTAAGAGCGATGATAGGCGTTCGGGTATTTAAGTTGTTCTGTGTTTCCAGCTCCCTTATTTTCACAGTCGCCTCCAGGCCATCCATTTCAGGCATCATTAAATCCATCAAAATGACATCAAACTGGCTTTCTCTAAACCTGTCCAAAGCCTCCAATCCGTTGTTGGCAATGGTAACATTGTGATTGTACTTCTTTAAGCTAAATGTTACTATCCTCTGATTCAGCACATTATCTTCTACAAGCAATATTGAAAGTTTCTCCTCCATCCACGAATACATTAAGCTTTGTAAAGTTAATCCTTAAAAAAGACAAAAGGAAACCCTATTATTCGAATAATTTTTAATTGAACATGTCTAACACCTATTTATTATTTATTGTTTTAATGAAATTTAAAGATGAATATTATAATAGCCTGTTGATTGGATGTATAATTTTTGGTCTAATTTGTTGCATACTTTAAAAGAACATTGTTGTTGGGGATTTATTCACGACTTGTGCACATATTTTCATGCTGTAAATCAAATCGATCTAAGTTTAATCAACAATTGTTGATAGCGGTTCATTTTTAAAATTTATTTGATGAATTTACCTGTTTCATTGTTGATTTGTTGCGTATGACTTTTAAAAAAGAATCCTTGATATTTTCATTAAAAAAAGGTATTCGAAATTAGATTCCGAATTATAAAATATAATTTTGGGTTTTTATTTGTTATCAATCAACAGCAAAGGAAAAGTAATTAACAAATGAGCGATTTCTTAAATTCTTCACAGGGAGTGATTTAAAAACTATGACGAAAAGCTATAAACATCTTGTTGATAAGCTCAATTCTTACATCAGAAAGTATAACTTTTATCAGATGATTAAAGGTCTTATGCTTTTTATTGTACTGGTAATCAGTTATATTGTTTTGATTTCATTGATTGAGTATTTCAGCTACATGTCTTCTGCGGTTCGTAGTGTTTTGTTTTATTTTACTATTTTTATTTTTACGGTTATCGGTGTTGTTTATTTTATTATCCCATTATTTCGGTTGCTTGGCTTGTTGAAAACGATGAATTATGAGAGAGCTGCTGAAATAATATCGACACGCTTTACTGGAATTGAAGACCGCTTGCTTAATATTATAGAGCTGGCGAAACTTGAAAAGGAAACGGAACAGTCTTTGGTTTGGGCGAGTATCGATCAAAAAATTGATCAAATTAAGCTGTTTGATTTTTCAAAGGCTGTATCGTTCAGAAAATTAAAAAAGAGTGTTTCGCTTTTATTTGCACTTGGCGCGTTTGGTGTGATTCTTTCCATGGTGGTGCCTGGTGTTTTTACTGAGGCATCGAAACGCTTGCTGGCGTATGAACAAACATTTGTAAAACCGGCGCCATTTAGTTTTGTCCTCGTAAACGACAGTTTGCTGGTAAAAAGGGGAGATCGGCTAACCTTATCAGTAAAGTGTGAAGGGAGGCAGATTCCGGAAGTGCTCTATGTAAATATAGGTGGCTCCAATTATTTGATGAATAAGCAGGAAAACTTATTTTCATATGAATTTGAGCATATTAATAGCGGATTTTCGGTTTATTTTACCGACTTAGACTATCAATCAGAGCGTTATTTGGTGGAGGTTTTAGCTGCCCCGGTCATTTTGGATTACACCGTAACGATTGTTCCTCCCTCCTATACGGGATTCGATACCAGAAAAGAACGCATGTTAGGTGATTTGGAGGTTCCTTTTGGTTCTCAAATCAACTGGGTATTTCATGCGATTGATACGGATTCGCTTATTTTTAGGGTTGATGGAAAACCAGTTAAAGTTGACGAAGATGGGGATGAATTTCAGGTTAATGCGGTAGCTAAAACTAATTTAAGTTATTCAATATCAATAAAGAATGGTCATTTTAATTACGAGGATTTGTTGAGTTTTTCAATTGAGATCATTCCCGATTTGTACCCTGAAATTAAGGTGGTTCAGTTACGTGATTCAGCTGAATTTACCCGGTTTTTCTTTAAAGGAAGCATTGCTGATGATTATGGTTTTCATAAGTTGGCTTATCACTTGGTTATCAATCAAAACGATAGTTTGATAGAACTGCCCGTGGTGAACAATTTGCATCAGCAAGACTTCTATTTTACCTATGACTTTAAGGACCTGGCGGGTGTTACTGATCGGGTAGATTATTATTTTTCAGTTAGCGACAACGATTATTTTCATCATTATAAAGAAGCCGTTTCTGAGACGTTCCATTTTAAGTTTCCTTCGAGAGAGGAGTTGGAGGAGTTGGACGATAAGAATTTTAGGTCGTTGGAAAATTTGATGGTTGAAAGCATGGAGTTAACCAATGAAATTCAAAAGGCCATTGAAGATTTAAAATTTAGGAGTTTAAGTGAGAACTCTTCGAGCTGGGAAAAGCAGCAATTGGTTTCTGAGATTGTAAATAAGAAGAATCGTTTGGAAGAGATTCTAGAAAAGGTTCAGCAGGAAAATGCTGATATGAATAGTTTTAAAAATTCCTTTTCTGAAGAAAAGGCAGAATTGATTGAGAAACAAAAGCAGATTGAAGGTCTGTTGCAAGACGTTTTTGATGACGAATTGAAAAAGCTTTTCGAGGAATTTAATGAGCTGGCTGAGGAGTTTGATCAATCAAAATTTGACGAATTGTCTCAGCGTTCAGATATGTCGATGGATGATTTGTCTAATCAGTTGGAGCGGAACCTTCAGATGTTGAAACGAATGAAAGTAGAGCAAGAGATTGAGAATGTGATCGATGGATTAGCTAATTTGGCGGAAAAGGAGGAATTGAACGCGCGTCAACTCGATGAGAGTCGAATATTTGAAGAGACAAGGGAAAAGGAGCGTGAGAATAGGCGAGATTTTAAGTTGATCAGCGATGATTTGAGAGACGCTTTGCAATTGAATGAGTCGCTTGATAAGCCGATGAATTTGCATCCTATGGGCGATGAGTTTGAAGAGATTGATTCGAATTTTGAAGAGATTGAGGAGTTGCTTAATGATCGGCGAAAAAATAGATCGGTGGAACAAATGGATCATAATGCGAAAAATTTGGAAAATGCATCCTTTGGTTTAAACCAAATGTTAGCCATGAATCAGCAGAGGCAGAGCATGGAAAACATCCGCGATTTGCAACAGATTTTGGATAACCTGGTTTACTTGTCGTTAAGGCAGGAAATGCTGCATGATGAAATTCGTGGCATCAGTGAAAGTGACCCGCGATTGTCAAGGGTTCGTGTAGATCAAGATCGGCTTATAAAGCAAAGTGGTGTTGTTAAGGATTCTTTGTATGCGGTAGCTAAACGGACGCCGGAGATTGGAAACGTGGTTATAAAGGAATTGGAAAAGCTCGATTTTTCGATGGACCGGGCTTTAAGTGAACTGGTGGAAAGTAGATTTGGTACGGCCGTAAGTCATCAGCAAATGGCAATGACTGCGGCAAATAATATGGCTTTGTTTTTAAACGAAGCTTTGGAAAACCTGCAGAAGCAAATGGCTAGTTCAATGCCCGGCGATCAACAATGCGATAAACCGGGTGAAGGAAGCAGTTTAAATATGCTTAAAGATGCTCAAAAAAATTTAAAAGAACAGTTGCAGCAGATGATCGAGCAAATGAAGAATGGAGAATCCGGGCGGATGAGTGAACAGATTGGCAAAACCTTGGCACAGCAGGAGATGATGCAACAGATGGTTAGGGAGTTGATGATGAATTCTGGCGTGGGGAGCTCGGCCAAAGAGCAATTGAAACAAATTAATCAATTGCTTGAGCAAAATAACGTGGATTTGGCCAATAAGGAAATCACAAGTGCGATGATTAGTCGGCATAATTTAATACTCAACAAATTACTTCAAGCGGAGATGGCTGAGATGGAGCGAGATGTGGAAGATGAACGGGAGTCGAGGACGGTTGATGAGACTTTTTACAGTAACCCAATTGAGTTTTTTGAGTATAAACAGCAAGAAAAAGAATTCATGGATGTTATTGAAAGAAATAATTACCAACTTAGAATTTTTTACGATCGGAAGTATCGCGATTATATCAATAATTTAAGAAAGGAAAATTGAAAAGAAGACTCACTATACCATCTCATCTAACCTACTTGTATGATGTTGAGCGGTTCATGCATTCATTTCTAGCCGACGCAGGGCTTCCTGAAACGGTATTTGGAGCTGTTATTTTAAGTGTTTGTGAGTCAACTAATAATGCGATTTCACATGGAAATGGGCATGATATTAACAAATTGGTAGAAATTAGGGTGGAGTATGATAGAGATAGCATTTGTATTGAAATCGAAGATGAAGGCGTTGGTTTTGATGTGCATGAGATACCAGATCCAACTGAAGCAGGTAACATAAAAAATGAAAGAGGAAGGGGAATATTCATTATTAGGAATTTGGCAGATGATGTTGAGTTTGTGAATAATGGATCGTTGGTAAAAATCAAATTTAAACTGAGTCGTGAGCATCAACTTTTACTTTGAGGAAATTGAAGAACTTCAACTGGACCTACCAAAATCCAAAAAATGGATTAAAAATACAATTTCAAAAGAAGGGAGTCAACCCGGCGATATTACGTTTATTTTTTGCAGTGATGACTATCTGCTGGAAATTAATAGGCAATATTTAGATCATGATTATTACACGGATATCATCACCTTTGATTACGTGGAAGGCGATCTGATATCTGGGGATATTTTTATTAGTGTTGATCGGGTGAGGGAGAACGCCGCTACTTTTGGAGTGAGTTTTTTAAACGAGCTAAACAGAATTGTTATTCACGGTGTTTTACATTTGTTGGGCTATAAGGATAAGGAGCCTGAGGAAAAAGAGCTGATGACTACGAAAGAAGACACGTATCTGCTTGATTATTGAACGAAGATATGGCGGGGCACTTTGTGTTGGGGAGTTATATCGCGCCGTGATTAGGTTCGGAGAGAAAGGTTTTTGTTTGGGTGACCTTAAGTTTTTCTGTTTTAAGCTTTTCTATTAATTTTGCCCTCTAATTTTTTTGATGATGATATTACCGTTTTATGATGTAATTGTTGTGGGAGGAGGTCATGCCGGTTGCGAAGCTGCGACGGCAGCTGCCAAATTGGGATCGAAAACCTTATTAATAACCATGGATATGGGCAAGTACGCACAGATGTCCTGCAACCCTGCTATTGGTGGGATTGCTAAAGGACAAATTGTGCGCGAGATTGATGCGCTTGGCGGTCATACGGGAATTGTAGCAGATCGTTCCGGCATTCAATTTCGAATGTTGAACCGCTCAAAAGGACCAGCGATGTGGAGTCCGCGCGTACAAAATGATCGCTTTCGGTTTTCAGAATACTGGCGGACAATTTTGGAGAATACCGATAATTTGGATCTCTGGCAGGATGCAGTCATTCATTTGATCATTGAAAATGGCGTTGTCAAGGGCGTGAAGACGAAGATTGGTGTGGAGTTTCAATCTAAAACCGTGATTTTGACAAATGGTACCTTTCTGAATGGTTTGATGCACATCGGGCAATCAAAAATGGAGGGCGGTCGAATAGGGGAGTCAGCTTCTTATTTCATCAGCGATCAGTTAGCTGCTGCTGGCTTTAAAACCGGGCGGCTAAAAACCGGTACCCCGGTCCGTATAGATGGGAGGTCAATCGATTTTTCAAAGTTGATCGAGCAAAAAGGGGATGAGGGGCACTATAAGTTTTCCTATTTGCCAGATGTGAAGTCTGAACTTAGGCAACGCAGCTGCTGGATTACGCACACTTCTCCGGAAGTTCACAAGGTTTTGGAACAAGGGTTTGATGAATCTCCCATGTATGATGGAACGATTCAAAGTACGGGACCGCGATATTGCCCAAGTATAGAGTCAAAACTGATTACATTTGCAGAGAAGCAGCAGCACCAGCTTTTTCTGGAGCCGGAAGGTGAAACCACTCATGAGTATTATTTGAACGGCTTTTCTTCCTCTTTGCCGTGGCAGGTTCAGTACGAAGCGTTGCGACTGATTTCAGGATTGGAGAATGCGAAAATCTATCGACCGGGCTATGCGATCGAATACGATTATTTCGATCCAACACAACTGTTTCATACCCTGGAAACCAAGTTTATTAAAAATCTCTATTTCGGAGGACAGATTAACGGAACGACGGGGTATGAAGAGGCGGCGGCGCAAGGAATAATAGCAGGCATTAATGCGCATTTAAAGGCCCATGACGGGCTTGAATTTATATTGGGCAGGGATGAGGCCTACATTGGCGTTTTGATTGATGATTTGGTCACTAAAGGCGTCGATGAGCCTTATAGGATGTTCACTTCGCGGGCTGAGTACCGTATTTTGTTGCGACAGGACGATGCTGATGCTAGGTTAACGCCACGAGGATTTGAGTTGGGATTGGCGTCACAAAAGCGGATGTCATTGCTTGAAGAAAAGGTCAAGTTGCGCGACGATATTATAGGGTTTGTTTCAAATTTTTCGATCAAACCAGAGTACATTAATGAATTGCTTACGTCGAAAAATACAACGCCGCTGAAGCAAGGATTGAAGTTGAAAGATGTTATTGCCCGGCCTCAAATTTCGATATTTGATGTGATTGAGCCGGTAACGCCGTTTAGGAAAATGCTTGAAAGAATACCAGCAGATCGGTACGAAGAGATTATTGAATCGGCGGAAATTCTAATTAAATATTCCGGATATATTGAACGTGAAAAGTTGATGGCCGATAAGTTTAAGAGACTCGAAGATATTAACATCGAAGATAAGTTTGACTACGAAAAGATACACACGATTTCTACGGAAGCGAGGCAGAAATTGACTAAGATTAAACCAAAGACAATCGGGCAGGCGAGTCGGATTTCTGGGGTGAATCCGTCGGATATTAATGTGCTTTTGGTGATGCTGGGTCGTTAATGTTCCACGTGGAACAACAAATTAAAATCAACTATGAATTTAAGAGAAATCATTCGAGAAGTACCGGACTATCCGGTAAAGGGAGTTAGTTTTAAAGATATTACAACTTTGCTTAAAGATCCTGGTGCATTCAATGAAGTGGTAAATCAGGTCCATGAAAACTTCAAAAATAAGGGAATTACAAAAATTGTTTCCCTTGAATCGCGTGGATTTATTGTGGGTGGAGCTGCTGCATATTTATTGAATGCTGGCTTCGTTCCCATTCGGAAAAAAGGAAAATTGCCTGCCGAAACCGTGGCCGAATCCTATGAGCTGGAGTACGGATCAGATACGATTGAGATACATAAAGACGCCTTGACTGAAGATGATGTTGTATTGATTCATGATGATCTTTTAGCTACTGGAGGAACTGCTCTGGCGGCTCTTAATTTGGTTGAAAAAATGAATGTCAAGAAAGTCTATTTCTCATTTATCTGTGACCTCAAATTCATCGAAAACGGGAAGAAAGAACTGCTTTCAAACTACGAAACCCACACCTTGGTTGAATATTAACTTGGCTTTTTCAATTGAAATATTCAGCAGTAAATAGGAATATCGAGGCATTAAAAAAGCAGGTTTCAGTCCTGCCAGGCAAGCCGGGAATTTACCAGTATTTTGATGAGGCGGGTAAAATTATTTACGTTGGCAAAGCTAAAAATCTCAAGAAGAGGGTTGCTTCTTATTTTTCAAAAAACCATGAAAATAGAAAAACTGCCTTGCTCGTCCGATCCATTGCGGACATCAAGCACCTGGTGGTTGAGACGGAGCAGGATGCACTTTTGTTGGAGAATAATCTGATTAAAAAGTATCAACCCAGGTATAATATTCGATTAAAAGACGATAAAACTTACCCTTGGATTGTCATCAAAAATGAGCGTTTTCCACGTGTTTTTTTAACCCGGAATGTCATCCGAGACGGTTCGCAGTATTTCGGTCCTTACACTTCGGTTGTCACCGTGCGCACTTTATTGGATTTGTTTCGCAAACTGTATAAACTCAGAACGTGTAAATACAATCTCTCAAAAGAGAATATTGAAACTGGCAAGACAAAAGTCTGTCTCGAATATCACATCGGGAATTGTCTGGGGCCTTGCGAGGGGAACCAAACGGAAGAGGATTATAACGAATACATTCTCGAAATACGCGATATTTTGAAGGGAAATATCTCGATTGTCATTAAATATTTGCGCGATTTGATGCAACAATATGCCGAAAAATTTAAGTTCGAAGATGCCAATTCGGTAAAAGAAAAACTGCAAATTCTTGAAAAATTTCAAAACCGATCCACTGTCGTGAGCTCGACAATAACCGATGTGGATGTGTTTTCCATTGATATGGTTGAGAAAGCGGCTTTTGTCAATTACCTGAAAGTAATTAATGGGGCGATTGTGCAAACGTACACTACTGAAATCAGAAAAGCTTTGGATGAGTCAAAAGAGGAGTTGCTGCAATACGCGATTGTTGATATTCGTCAAAAGATTTTTTCAAACGCGCGTGAACTACTGGTTCCTTTTCAACCCGAATTTGAACTGGAAAATGTGAAGTTCAAAGTGCCCGAGCGGGGAGACAAGAAAAAACTGTTGGACTTGTCGTTACGGAATGCGAAATATTTTAGGCTTGAAAAAGAAAAGCAACATATTTTGGCCAAGCCAAAAGACAACACCAAGCGGATCTTGGAAACTTTAAAGAGAGATCTTCAGTTGAAGGAATTACCGGTTCAAATCGAATGTTTTGACAACTCTAATCTGCAGGGCTCAAATCCTGTTGCAGCTTGTGTAGTGTTTAAAAATGGAAAGCCTGCAAAAAAGGAATATCGCCATTATCATGTAAAAACGGTTGAAGGACCCAACGATTTCGCTTCAATGGAAGAAATTGTTTACCGCCGATACAAACGTTTGTTGGAAGAAGACAAAAGCTTGCCGCAATTAATTATTATTGATGGGGGAAAAGGACAATTAGGAATGGCTTTGAATGCGCTGAAAAAATTGAGTCTCCGTGGAAAAATCGCTATTATTGGAATTGCGAAAAAACTGGAAGAAATATTTTTTCCAGGCGATTCGGTGCCGCTTTACCTCGACAAAACTTCGGAGAGTCTAAAAGTAATTCAGTTTGCGCGTGACGAAGCGCACAGATTTGGAATCACTTTTCACCGCCAGCTGCGATCGAAGAATTTCATCAAGTCGGAGTTGGAAGAAATTCCGGGAATAGGAGAGAAGACCATTCAAACGCTTCTGAAGCGATTTAAGAGCGTTGAGAATTTAAAAAATCAAGCCTACCAGACGGTGGCTAATGAAATAGGCGATTCTAAGGCGGTTAAAATATTCGATTTTTATAAATTAAAGCACTGAAAAACAGATTTTTGAGGAAGATATTTTGCGAAATTTGGGACATCAAAGTTCAATTCAATCTAGCTCAGTTTCGATACTTGTCATCGGTGTTCAGTAGGCCGAGGTACGAAAAATAACGGCTGTCGGCAATTTCTCCTTCATTGACATATTTTTTCACCTCACAACCTGGTTCATGGGTATGGGTACAATTGTAGTACTGGCATTTTTCGAGAAGCTTGAACATTTCAGGAAAATAATGTGAAATTTCTTCTTTCTCCATCTCCAAAACACCAAAACCTTTGATCCCGGGTGTGTCAATAATGTAACCGCCGAAACCCAGTTCAAACATTTCAGAAAAGGTTGTCGTGTGTTTTCCGGTTTGATGATAATCCGAGATCTCCTTCGTTTTCAAATTTAGTCCTGGTTCAATTGTATTAATCAAAGTCGATTTTCCTACACCGGAGTGACCCGCAAAAACATTGGTTTTATTTTTCATCCAGCTTTTGAGTGTATTGATGCCAATATTTTTTTTGGTTGAAGTTTTCAGACAACGGTAACCAATCTTTTCGTACAATTCAATCATCGCATCCATTTGTCTGGTCTGTTCGTGATTGTATCGATCGATTTTGTTGAAAATTAAGGAGCAAGGAATGCGGTAAGCTTCAGCCGACACTAGAAAGCGATCGATGAAGGTGGCGGTGGTAATGGGATAGTTTATGGTGACCACTAAAAACGATTCATCAATATTTGAAGCAATAATATGCGACTGTTTAGACAAGTTTGGAGATTTCCGAATAATATAGTTCTTTCTTTCTATAATATTAGTTATCAAGCCATTGATAATATTTGTGTTGTCTTCTGATTCCTTTTCAGCCAATCTAAATTCAACATGATCGCCAACGGCAATCGGATTGGTACTTTTTATGCCCTTTAAACGAAAATTACCTTTGATTGTGCATGCCACAATGTCGCCGTTTTCAGACTTCACCGAATACCAGCTTCCGGTAGATTTTATGACGATTCCTTTGTTCAAATCTTAAATTTTTGAGTGAAGAATGTTTATCTTTCGATTTGTATTCTAATTCAAAAGTAAGAAAAAAATAGTGAAACGTATTTTAAGTTATAATGTTAATGGCATTCGTGCCGCTTTAAGTAAAGACTTTCTTGACTGGTTATCATTGGAAAATCCAGATGTTGTGTGCTTGCAGGAAACCAAGGCACAGCCTGGACAGATGAGCGAGGAGGCTTTTCAAGCGATGGGCTACCAGATTTATGCTCATTCGGCTATCAAAAGAGGCTATAGTGGAGTGGCGATTCTTAGTAAGGAGAAGCCGGATCAGGTAATCTACGGCATGGGTAACACCAAGTATGATACAGAAGGAAGGGTGATAAGAGCTGATTTTGCGGATTTAAGCGTTATCAGCGTGTATTTTCCCTCAGGAACTACCGGAGGGCCCAGACAGGCGTTTAAAATGGATTTTCTGTCCGATTTTCACGCTTATCTGAACGACCTGCGAAGAGAACGGCCCAGTTTGGTTATTTCAGGCGATTACAACATTTGTCGTTTGTGGATTGATATTCATAACCCGGAAAAGCAGCAAAATACCTCCGGCTTTCTGCCCGAAGAACGGGAGTGGTTTCAGCAGTTTGTGGACGATGGTTATTGCGACAGCTTTCGCGAAATTGTTGCTGATCCGCATCATTATTCGTGGTGGAGCTACCGCGCCGGATCGCGTGCCAGGAATAAGGGCTGGCGAATTGATTATCACATGTTGAACGAACCTTTGAAATCAAAGGTTGTGAACGCAGGCATTTTGTCTGATGTGGTTCATTCAGATCATTGTCCGGTATGGGTTGAACTGGACGTGTGACCGAAACGTTCCACGTGGAATAATTACTGAAAAAAAGAGGATCGAATTTCAATTGAAGTCCGATCCTCTTTTTAATGGTGACAAGCAAATTTTATTCCCAATCCAAAATAATCTTCCCGCAGTTTCCTTCTTCCATAATGTCGAAGGCTTCCTGAAAATTTTCGGCTTTCATACGATGGGTAATTACAGGCATGATATTCAGGCCGGAAGTGAGCATCATTTCCATATGATACCAGGTTTCGTACATTTCACGGCCATAAATTCCTTTTAGTGTAAGCCCTTTGAAAATCAATTTACTCCAATTGATTTGTGTGTTTTTGGGAAGAAGTCCAAGCAATGAAATTTTGCCGCCGTTGTACATGTTTTCAACCATATCATTAAAGGCGATTGGCGACCCGCTACATTCCAGCCCAATATCAAATCCGGCAACCATCCCGAGGCTGCCCATGGCTTCACGGATGCTTTCTTCGGTGGGATCGATGACCTTGGTGGCTCCCATTTTGCGCGCCAAATCACGACGGAAGGGACTTAAATCGGTTCCCACCACGTTGCGGGCTCCGGCAAATTTGCAAACGGCGGTGGCCATGGCTCCAATTGGGCCGCCAATGCCGGTGATTAACACATCTTCGCCCAAAAGCGGAAAGGAGAGGGCTGTGTGCGTGGCGTTGCCTAGCGGATCCATAATGGCCATGAGCTCATCCGGAATTTGGGCGTCAACTTTCAGCACGTTTTTAGCTGGCACCACAATATATTCTGCGAAGCCGCCATCGCGCTGAACTCCAATACCTATCGTGTGATCGCAAATGTGTTGGCGGCCCCGTCGGCAGTTGCGGCAAAATCCGCAGGAAATATGACCTTCAACCGTCACCCGTTCGCCCACATGAACCCGGTCCACTTCCATTCCGGTTTCGACCACTTCGCCCATGTATTCATGCCCAATAATTACGGGTGTTTTGATGGTGTTACGGGCCCATTCGTCCCATTTGTAAATGTGTAAATCGGTACCACAAACTGCGGCTTTTTTTATCTTAATTAAGACATCGTTGTGACCAACTTTTGGTATCGGAACTTCCTCCATCCAAAGGCCACGTTCGGGTTTGCTTTTTACAATTGCCTTCATAATTTGTTTTGAATTGGAAGAAGCAATTTAGAGCT
>SWCA01008112.1_pt1 | contig 31399 bp, 25 predicted proteins | sample 4692961 | NCBI WGS metagenome assembly SWCA01 (sample SAMN10267275, study PRJNA491770) | bioreactor metagenome | isolation source: DHS bioreactor inoculated with | place: Japan: off Shimokita Peninsula
TCAACAAAATTTCGGTTGATAAATTTGCATAGGTCTTAGAATTCAGTTAAAAGATTATACTGCGGAATACAGGGGATTTTCCATGGAAGACATGTAATATTTTCCTAAAATATTTGAGACTAATTCTCATTTTTCAGCATAAACAGAATTATTTAAAATTAATCCTTATGGGATTCGAATCTTTAAGTATCTATTTTTAAGCTGATTACGTCTTTGTTGAAATGCCCTTGATTTTAGTTCGAACACACAAAAGCCCTGTAATAACAATAATTACGAGGCTTTTATAAATCTAAGGTGACCCTGCAGAGATTCGAATCAGAGTTCGTTATGCTTGATTGTCAGTGACGTACAAAGCGCTTGTTTGAATAGGTTTCGATATAATCTCGATATTTTTGTAGTTGACAATAAATAAATCACAAAGCATAATAAGCGAATTCCGTTAAAGGGGTGCCATGAAAGTCAAAAATATTTTCAACATTGTAAAAGAAATCTTCGGTCTTTCATGTGTCAATACAAAAAGCTAAAAAGCCAAAGAGCCAGATCGGAACTTTATTTCAGTTTCCAATCTCCATGCCATCTGCCAGTACCAGTTGAACCACCTGGAGAACCTGCAGAAGAAACTGGAAAAGTTCCATCTGCTAAGCAGAAACCAAATATGAATATTAATCGTTAAATTTGTAGGAGATAAAACAATGGAAGTTATGAATGTCATTGAAAAAAGAGACTTTATACATAGTTATTTGCACCGTGCCAATGAAAAGACTATCAATGAGTTTTACGAAAAACTTCGTAAAGAAGAAGTTTTGGGAACCAAGCTGGAAAGCAGGGCACAAAAAGCTGAAGTTGACATCCGGTCCGGGAAAGTCTTTTCGAGGGAAGAAATCGAGCAAAGAACAGCAAACATAGGCCGCTGATGAAACTTGTTTACACAGAACAGTCGCTTGTCAGCCTTGAAGAAGCATTAAATTTTATTGCCCCCAAAGTAAGCCATGAAAAACTGATTGAAATCAGAAATGAAATTTTAGATGCAGCAGACACCCTGCTGTTACACCCTTTGCAAGGACGGACAGAACCCTATTTGGAGCATTTGAATATAGGGCACCGCCGTTTATCGTCAATCATTATAAAATCATCTACCGGGTTATCGGGGAAGCAATTTACATTACCGATATTTTTGATTCCAGGCAAGACCCAGACAAAATGAAAGGGTAATCCCCTCGCCAACGCTTCCAACCCTTCTGCACAAATTTTTCGTCATGTTTTTTGCAGTTTTCCAATGTACCGCGCGGGGCAAAAAGACACGCCCAAAAATTCACACCCCAAGCTAAATTACATAATGTGGCATTATAGGAATAGCCCCACAGCCCCAGGATGAAATCCGAAGCTGTCCTATGAGCACACTATGTCACGCAGCCGTAACCCCACGCACCGCCCGTTGAAACATTTGTATTCCGAACCCGCCCACCAAAAACATTATCGCCCGCCGGGTATTGATCTTTTCCAAACTGGTAACGTTCAACCAGCTTTCCATCAATTCGAAATCGAATCCGGCTGGTTGTTTCAAAGGCTTCCACATGAATGTCGCTTGAGTTATGTAGTCTGCTTCCTGAATAATCTTTGGTAAAAAGTCTTCAAAATTGGTCGTGAAATCGGTTGTCGAATTTGCTTTGCTTTGTTGTTTCATGGGGTAATAGCGAACCAATGCACGATGCAAACTTTCTCTCGCGCAAATTTCGAGTTGGATGCCTATTCCCAGCAACTTGTTGCCGACTCTCATCCCAAGAGTCGGCAACAACAAAAATCCCGGTAGATAATTTAAAACGTTGATTGTTCATGGTACACCGGACATAAACCGGGCATTTCCCGTCAGAGCGGAATTTTGATCTCTTTAGAGAAAAGTTTACAGTTGCTCTCATTGCTCAACTCATTTTTTGGTTAAAAAATGGTCTCGCTTCCATGCTTAAAATTAGCCTTCCTGGGTCATAAATTCAAGTATCAAAACGAAACAAAATAATTCAAAATGAATTGATCATCAGAAAATTACATCGATTGTCGAATACACAAAAAACAACCCCGTCAATGACCCATCAGAGGGGAATCACGAAAGGGTGGTGTCGATTTTTCCTGTCAGGTGGTAGCACATCAGGGCGACGCGGAAACTGAAGATGGAAGGAGGAATGATTTCTTTAAAGGTTTGCTCTCCCAAACGTGCAGCCAATGTGGTCGTATAGGGTTGATTCAAATAGCCTTCGTTTTCGTACAACCAGTTCACCATTTTCTCCAGCGAAAGGCGGGCATAAAAAGCAGAAGTTACTGGCGCTGTCTTAGCACTTTTCTCGGCTTCGGCAGCAAGCGGATATAGAAAATCTCATTCGTTTTGAAGGAAGCGGAAGTTCGAATGATTCATTTATTCAGGTTTGAGGTCAATCATAGCCTAAAATTAGAATAATATTGGTAGAAGTTCTTATTGAATTATCTATTTCAATTCCATGTAGACCGTATATAATTGTCGAGCGTACTCTCTACCGTTCAATTTCAATACCCAAAGAGCGACAGGAAATAAGATGATAATTAAAAAGTTAGCTCCTATTATTGTTTTATGATCAATTGCAGAAACAAAGAAATTAGAGAGCATAAAAATAAATGCAATTAAAAGGGACCATACATTAGCTCCCATAAAATTGCGAACAAAACCGAAATTGCAGTTATAATCAAACAGTATCTGATTTCCCCGAGTCCTTTCACGGATTTGCTTTACAGCATCAACTATCAGTTGGCGGGCCTCCTTTTGATGCTCTTCCGATCTTTCTTCCTTGCAGTATACCAGTCCAATATCATGCTTGATTTTATCCCGAATTAGAGTTTTATTCTGACGGGAAAGCATGCTATTGGAATACAGTAGAAATTGAGTAGTGGGCATCTCTGACTCGTCTTCTTGAAACATCGGAAACTGAAACAGCGCTTTAGAGGTAGAACGAGCTAAATTTTTCATGCCATAGACAGCAGCAGCTGTAATTAAACTCGCTGGAACTACCGAAATTATGATGTTCCAAACACGTTCAAACTGATTATGGATATTCAAAAGGGAGCTCCCGAAAACTACGAACAAGCTGAAAGGAATCAGCATTGCCATAATCACAGGGTATAAACGAGCTCTTTTTTCGTATAGTTTATTATTTTTTTCCATATGCAATTAGATGAATTAGAGGTTGCGTTATTAGGATTATATCTAGACTCATCGGAGTCACTGTTTAAAAACAATATTTAAGTCATTATCACCTAAGATGCCCATTAAAACAGGCGAACCTTGTTTGGACATTTTTTGGTACAAATAATCATACAAGTCATAATCAAACTGGCTCGGTTTAGTTGAATGTTCCTTGGGATGGGAGTGCCATTCTCCAAGGTAGCAAAATTGCCCATCCGTTACTTTGCGATATGTTTTATATTTCTCGCAAAGTCCTTCGATTCCTCTTTCAAAAGCGTTTCTAGTCTCTTTGCTATCGAACGGCGCGAGTAATGAATCACAGACATAAATAATGTTGCGCTGAAAATCAACAGACCCGATCAGAACACCTCCGGTTTCATTTGGCAACTTTGAAGTCCTATAGTCATTCATTTTTTTATGCGCCCATGAATCTATATATACTTTCCAACCAGCAAGATTTAGCCTTTTCCACCGCGAAGGCTCGTATGGAAATCTTCGCACTTCGGAACTCTCCCCATTTATTCTCCAAATGGAAATTGTCGGAGTTCCATTCTCTATAATTTTTCTCAAAGTTTTTGCACAAATAGAAGCATTTTGAGCAACATCCGATAAATTTATCTTGTTTGTGATTTCACGGCAACTATTCCGATTATACCTGATTTTCAAACCTTCCTCAAAATCTAAATGATCGTGCAACAATTCTTCCTGAAATAGACAACGATAATACTGCATTTCCAAAAAATCCAAACGGAACTTTCGTCGTTTATCTTCGGCAAGCACCACGAGGTCTGTCCCAGATGGATTAAGGAACGTTGAGATTCTAGGGGTTGAGACCTCATCATCGTAATCACGTGCTAAGGAACGGGCAACAGCAATTGATGTAGAGGCGTCAATGATAGCTTTGGCTTCTTTTAGTTTTGACTTTAGTCCTTCCTCGTCTTTTATTTCTAAAAAATTCTTAGGTATTCCAGTTGAAACTTTAATCCGATGGAGCTCATTCGCCCACTCAGAGACCTTTTTTGCTTTGTTATACCCTACGGCCTTGCGCCCGAGTGCATGTTTGGCCAAATTATGTGGCAATAGCAAGTCGTGATCGATGATTGACCATGTACCAAATCCCATTCTCATTAACTGTTCAAACACAAGAGAACCTAATGATCCTGCTCCAATCAATATGAATTCGTTCTCGTTTTTAGAAATGTTATTATAATCAGCCGATGCAATCGGATTGAAATCATCTATTGGAGAATACATCTCAACCGAGATATCATCAATAACTTTCTGCTCAAATTTCTTCCCAATAATAGGAATGATTGTCCCCTCGCTTTGAGTCAAACAGCCTGATCGCTCTCCAATATCGAGAATACTTACATCAGTAATAAAAAACAAGGTTCTCCAAGAAGATAGTTCTTCATCCTCAACATTTCTCTTTACTGGAACACAACAAAGAAACGCCAATTTAAGTCTCTGAATCTGATCATTACCTGCAGTATATTCTCGCAAAAAACTATTTAGCACTTCCCGCAAGTATTCAGGGAAGGGAGTGCTATTTATTTGTATAACATCTCCAATTTGAGCCAATTTTCGAGGTTGTCTTCGAATGTGACCATGCACCTGAATATCAGCTATAATTGGTAGAATATGAAATGGCTTTTCCCCATTTGGAACAGTATTCAATTCAAATAGAATGGAATCGCCAATCCTGTTTAAATGAGTATATTGTTTTGGGTCATAATGATCTGGAAGTATTACATACCCCGTTGAATTATAGAATGGCTCTAAAGGTTGATCTTCTCGATGTAATTTATCTTCCGACGTTAACGAGAGCCACCTGTGAATTAAGTCAATAAATTCGAATTCATTAAATCGATGTTTTACCTCTTGAAAAGATTGTTCTGTCAAACAAAGTGATACTGGATGTTCAAATGTAAAAATATTGGTGTGAGGCAATCCGCACGTAAAATCCTCGCGTAGAGCAAATACTTGCGGAAAGGTATCATCACCTTCAGAGCAAATAATCGCAACATCCTCATTAACCTGAATTCCATTCTTTGGATACTGTGGAATTTCAACATCAATCTTAACCAAAAAGATTTCACAACCGTCTTCTCTTCTTCTGCAAATCAAAGTCTCGTCAAAAAAACAAGCATGGTTCTCAATAGCAAGAGCCAACTTTTTGGCTCTTGCTATTTTTAAATCACCACGACCTATTTCTTTTCCGTTAATAATTGGATAACTATAGTCCATATCAAAATCCAGCTCTTGGTGTTGAACTTCCGAGAATTCCTAATGCAGCGGCAGCTTCTGTTTTCTTAAACTTGACACCTCCGTCTTCAATCCAAAATTCCAACGGTTTCGGCTCCTTTTCACTTTTATTAATAGCTGTATTCTTAAAGTAGTTAGCTCCTACTTTTTTGACATATTCATCTTTAGCAAAGTAATGTGGAGGATTGTTATCATTGTCTTCAATTTTTACGCTTGAGGCAACAACATAGGCATTCGTCTCTTTGTAATCAAGAAGTTCTAACGAATAATCTTTCGGCTCTTTATTATCTTCGTATGGTCGGTCGTTAAAAAAGGACCAAGAGCAATGATGTGGAGATAAAAAGATATCCCATTTCAGTCTGTCTTCATTGTTGTGTGCTTCTGATTTTCGCAACACCTTTTCCCAAATATAGTGGTCTGCATCGCCACCAAATAAGGCTCGCGTTTTAATACTTCCACCTTCTGTTAGCCTGAATGCAGCTTGAAAAACAATACTCGTTGTATTGTGATCACAATCTGCTTTTCCTGTAACCAAATCACTCTTGAAAGGTGCATGAATAAAGAATTCCAAAAAATCAGACGTCTTGCCATTAAATTTATTAACAACAGTTCCAGGCATGTAATGCAATCCCTCGACAATATTATCTTTTTTATTATAGCCGATAATGTGTAACCTGTTTCCGTATTTATCTGCCTCCTCAGGATTCTTCTTGAAAAGCTTTCTTCTCCTTTTGGCTTCTTTGCGAATAGCTTCAGCCTGCTTACAAATATCGTTTGTAAATAGCATTCGAGTAACCCAAAGTTCACCAATGATAATCTCATTATTATCCCGATTGCTTTCAGAATAATCATCTGGATCGCCACAATAATAATTACCTTCAAATCCTAGACAATGATCTTTGTGTGGATGAGATAGTACAAACAGATCAACAAACGGATTGTCATTTGCATCCTTTTTTAAGTCTTTCAAAAGATCCTCTTTTACATCGAAAATCTTTACACCATTTGAATTTTTTTCGCAATCACGGACTTGACAGTCAATTTGAACAGTTTTCCCATCGCTTAACTTTATAAGGGTTGTGTCCGCATTATCCGCAGGGTAAAATTTAATAACGTGTTTTTGGCTCATTTTTTTTTTCAATTATTATGGAGGCAACTTCTCCTCCGGTTCGATATTGTTAATTAAACATACTTTACCCCTTTTGATCACTCGGAGAGGTCAATCAGAACCGAATTCGTAATTTGTATAGGAAAGAGGTGGATAGATTGAAGAAAAATTCTACCTTTGCCGCCACGTTTGGAAAGTCCTCGAGGTGGTGAGCCTCGATGTTCCGCCAAGAATATATTCCAAACTCCCAAGTCGCTTACGAAAGGCGACTTTTTTTAATTTTCACCGGCTTTTCAATTTATATTTCCTGCCCTTATTTTGCAATAATGACACCAGTGTTAATATTTGTAAACAAACGTTAATTTTGTCAGTCAGTTTTCTATATTCATGTCATGTTCTGCTCTGTTGGATAACAAATTGTCATACTATTTAAAAATCTATCTATTTTACTATCGTTCGTTTCAGTTTTGCTTATCTTTTTGCCTGTCAAATTCCCGCAACGCCTGCGGCATTTTAGAATATGGGAAATGTACTCCTACATTACCCTCGGCTAGTTGATTCAACAAGCGTTCAGCACGCTCAACTGCTTCTGGCTCTCCTTTGATCATTTCAGCAAACCACTGGGCTTTTCCGAGGTATGATTTCCTTTTCTCGTATCCCGGCAAGTATTGACGCAGTTGACCAACCAACTGCGCACAATCCGGAAATTCACGGGCTGTATACACGAAATGCAAGAGAAACCATAGCTCAATGGCTGGCATACTATCACAAATCAGCACTTCCTCTACCGCTGCGTATTTTCCAACAAATCGGTCAAACACCTCCTGTTTTCCTTGCGACACAATCGTGTCGTAATCAGTCAGGAAGGTGACCTGGTCGTAACCTTCATTCAATAGCCTGTCAATGTAACCTTCTGCTTTTTCGATACCTACATCAGCAAATAAGGAGGGACTGATTTTATACACATAGCGTTTAAATCCCTTTAAATGCTGTAGGTACCATTGCTCGGTTATTCCCTCGCCGAGTACCGCGAAGCGCGGTTTCAGATTTCGTTTCTGTCGTTTTTGTCTCATAGGCTAGAGTTCCGGTATTGCTCCGAATTTTCCAATTTTGTAAGCATTGTAAAACGACAGTTCTTTCCGAAAATTAAAATCAGCCATTGAGAACAGGTCTGTTGCTCCGTCTTCTCCCTTTTCGGTAAACCAAATGGCATCTTTCCGCAGCATGTCCCTTTCGTTCAAAATAGACATATTGTGGGTGGTAAAGATCAATTGCGCCTGATTGGATTTTTGCAAAAACTCTTTCAGGAAATGCACGACCAGCAAAGGATGCAGTGCCGATCCAATTTCATCAATAGGTAAGAAGGCGTTGTTTTCGATGGCATGGAAAAAAGGCGCTGATAAGCCATAATAGCGCAAAGTGCCTTGCGATTGGCGGTTTCCAGGCAGGTTATGAAATTTTTCATTACCCTCACTGACGACGCGATGCGTAAAAACCGTTTCTTCAAAATGAAGCACCTTCTCTTTTAATATGGTGGCGCGCTCTTCTTCTGTTATGGGTGCTGTTTCAATAAATTTCAACATTTCCTCGGGCACCTTGCGCACTTTATCTTCAAACAACACATCGGTAATATTAAAATCAGCCTCTTTCAGAAAGCGAAGGGCATGCTTTTTTACATCCTCGTTGGCCTTTATTGCGTTGTCTGAAAAATTGGTTAAATCAGTGTACGGATTGATGGCATTCAGATACTGCTTATCAATCCATTCTACCACTTCTTCCAACTCAGGGATGGCCACATTTACCTGTTTGTACGCGGCAAACACCGAAGCATTTTTCAGGGTTTTTAGTTGAATGGCCTCCACTCCCTGGCTTGAGATTTTAATTTTCGAACCAAATTCAAGCACTGAAATTTTCTTTTTGGCATCGTAGTAGCGGTTGAAAATCGCTGCCGGTTGCGTTCCGGGATAAACGGACAGCTTCTCTTCGAGTACCGTATTTTCGTTGATAAGCAACTGGTATTTATGTTTCCGTCCATTGACATAAAAAAGCAGTTCGAGCGATCCAGGTTCTTTGGCCGTTGCGCCAAACAGGAAAGGCACAAAGGGTGTTCCTCCCTCTTTTTCTTCAGGAATATGCTTCGTAAAATCATTCAGGAATTCGAATGCCTCAATCAGGTTGCTTTTTCCCGAAGCATTGGCTCCATAAACCATCGCCATTTTTAAAATACGGGTCCCGTCGCTTTGCACGGCCACATAATAATCTTCCAGCGTTTTATCCAAAGTGGCCTCAAAACTAAAGCTCACCTCGTTTTTAAACGATAGAAAGTTCTTTATTTTCAGTTCGAGTATCATAGTCTATTTTCTCCTATTGTAATTCACTTACAAAAATACAAAATAGAAACAATTAGAGCAACTCTATTTTTAAATACTGCAAATCACTTACAATATTTAGAAATAAAAACCGGTGTTTGTTCATGGTTTTTTACAAATGACCGCTGAATGCTTTTTGCACCATGCTATTAAATAGATTCTCACTCTGCTGTAGGCTTTGCTTGACTAATGCCTTTTGTGCTTCAATGTTTTCAACAATTTGGACAAACTGGTTTTGAAGAACAAGAGGAGGAATAATTACATTTATTTGATTTACAGTTCCGGTGCTAATTGTATTTAAACCAGAGGTTGTATTACTAGTCTTGAACATTTGCCTTCTTCCACCATCTGAGTTTATGAAGAATGATAAGAAAACAGAAGTCATTTTTCTATTATCAACTCTAACCTAATCAAGTGATTTTGATGTACACAACCTTTTATACTTCCATCCCAAATCGCCGATCTGCCAATTTCCCGTTTATTTCCATGACCTTCAACAATAAGAATATCATCTTTTACCAGCAATGTCCTATTGAATTCATTTTCAGTCAATCCAATTGTCTTGATCTCATTTAATTCTAACTGATTTCTATAAACGTTAGCAACACGTAAATATGGTACCTTTAATGGGAAAGAGTTTCGTTTCGCTGAAACTTGAATGCCGCCCTGAAGACTACCAAGATTTTGAACAAAGTCTTCCTCCCACCCCTTCGGATTCGTCACTGGATCCCCAAACATTTCTAAAAATGTGGCTTTTAGAAGTTCATCGTAAGTAGCTAGCAATTGTCAAAAAAATAAAGAAGAAGTGTGAACGTGAATTGGAAAAAGCGAACAACGGAAAGTTATTGACCGACGCTCAGCGACAATTTTATATGACTGCTTTTATCAGCCTTCCCAAAGAAAAGAAAGATGCTTATTACCAATACGAAGCCATTTTGAATAAACGGAATTCATTCCGGCTTGAAATCTGCGAAGAAGATCAAAAGGGTAACTCAACAATTGAAAACATCTACTTTAAAGCAAAATACAATCCGGTTATCCCTTTGAATGCAATCTTCTCTCGAGAACTACTGCATGAAATGTTTAAAATCTTTTGTGGCTTCATGGAAGAGTTCGAATTGAAAAAGCTTGACAAATACGAAGACAACATTCAAAAAGTGATTCTCTACAATCGGGAGGTTGATCGGCTCAACTCGGCAATCGAAGACCCAAAACAACACAAAAAGCGGATTAACGAAACTTCAGCAAATCAGATACTTTTCAACCTTCAGCACCATACACTTGATGAAATGGTACAGCTAAAACTGATTAGCCGAAGAACGAAATACAACTATTTGAAAGTGCTTGAACGGCTAGAAATCTCAAAGAATACAATACTGTCAAACAATCATCAACTAGATGATTCAAACGATTTTTCTCAATACTATAACCAGATTAACACTTACAACATATCAATATGAAAACAACAAAATTAGCACCTTACAATATCAATGATATCTCACCCGACAGAGCTTGGCTCTTAGGCTTCATTTTCTCTGATTCAACAATAGGAAACCATCTTGGGAAAAGAGTAATTCGTTTGTATCACAAAGACAAAAGCTTAATGTTGACTATAAAAGAGCATTTCAATATTCCCTACAAAGTATGCAAGCAAGTAAACAAAACAACGACTGTGTACTTTATCCGATTTGCGGATGCTGATTTTATGAACTCAATAGAAAGACTTGGCTTCTCCCAAGATAGAACTCTCCTCAAAGTTCCTAAAATGGATATAAAGCGCACAAAATACTTCATTCGTGGCTTCCTAAAAGGCAAAGGCAGCTACTTCCAAGAAACCAACGGAACAAGGGGATATAAAGTGATTTACAGTCTCCAGAAGTGAAAAATTCATCAGAGAAATAGCATCTCTCCTATCTCATTTTGCAGTGTAAAAGTAAAAAATCCCCACTGCAGATTTATCAAAAACCATTTAAGCTGTGGAATTAAATACACTGAGAAGGAATTTAATTTAATTGACGAATTTATTTCTGCAGCAATCTACCCTTGGGTGTAGGTGATTTTTTGTTTGAAGACTTGAAGTAAATATCCTTTTGCTTTCAGGGCAAATTCGTTCTGCGGTTCAATTTGGAGCCAGAAATTAACCTTTCCAATCATGGATTGTAAATAGTTTATATCTCTAATTTTTTGCTTGCTCACATGAGAGTCAAAACCATATTTAAGAATATAATTCAATTGTTGAGTTAAAGAACGTCTATATTCTCTCGGCAATTTCATTTTACCATCAGATATATTAATCCCTGTGATTATTTTTTTATTGTTGCCTTTGTAAAGTCTGGTTTTAGATGGATTAATGATAAACCCTTCATCCTCTATTATTGTATCGACATAACGTAAAAAACAAGATGGAATTTTTTCGCCAGAAAAAACCATATCATCCGCATATCTGGAATATCTAAAATGAAATTTTTGAGCTAGCTTAAAAAGTCTGTTATCAAGTTTTCTTGATATGATGTTCGATAATACAGGACTTGTAGGCGCCCCTTGGGGCAACGCTCCATTGTGACAACAAAGTCTAGCTAGAAAAAATGAAACATTATTTGAATAGCCCAAACTGCTAAAAAGAAAAATTACCCTACTAAAATTGATGGAAGGGAAAAAGTCCTTTAAATCTAATTTTAAGACTTCTTTCTGGTCTAAATGAACTCTTGAATTGGTAATTATCGATTTCTTATTGATGTACGCATGAGCGCATTTGTGTAACGTAATATTCTTTAGAATATTTTCGTATATCCAATTCTGGATTAACAATAAGGAAGGATAAGGCGCGAGTATTTTTCTTTTACCACCATTTTTCTTGGGAATTTCAAATTCTCTGTAGAAACTCCCCGTGGAAAAAATTACTTTATTTAAAAACTCAATTTTAACACCGAGTAAAAGAGAAAGATGATTAATCTCAAAAATAACAGGCAAATTTTGGGAAACAAGTTTTCCAATATAGCCATTATACTTCTCGATTCTATCCGGAGCTAGACCGATATTTTTGTAATATTCAATCCAATCGTTTTTCATTCACAATAATGAAAATAATAGGGAGATTAAACTTCTTTCTTTTCTTGCATTTCCAAATAAATAATCTATTTGGAGTTCGCTCCAAATAGATTATTTATTTGGGCGAATCAAAACCGATAGGTTTTGTGAGCATCATTAAAATCTAGTACGCAGTACGGATTTTAATGATTGGTTAAAAATAGCCTTAGCTTTTATGCGGAGCGACTACACTCCTAAATACAAGTTTCTTTATCTCCCTATTATTTTAAATCGTCGCTAAGATAATTAATTATTGGTATGTATGGAGCATTCTTATCTATCTTGGATGATTCATATCCTTCTGGTAAATTCGACTTTAATCCATTACCCATTTTGTTGTAAAATATTTCACGAAAGATATTCTCCCTACCTACATGAGTCAGAGACATTTTACCATCTTCATAGATTATATATCCTTTGTTCCTATATCTCTTAATAAACCCAAACATTTCTTTTGGACTTATATCGTATCTCAAATAAAAGGTAAATGCAAATAAGCCATTTACACTGCTGAATAAATCCTTCAAAATATACTTATCGTAATTTTTAGAATTAGAATTCTTGTTCATATCGGCTTAAAAAAGTTTTTCTATTTTTTTCGTTGATATCCTTCTTCCACCAAAAAATTGGAAAGACTGAGTTTGGTGTATTACTCAGGCAATCTTCCGCAGTAAATAGAGCTTCAGCCCCCCCATAACCCAATGAGTAATCATATAGTTCCTTATCTTTAATCTTTTGAGCCAGTCGTAGTTCCAAACTTAACATTGTTGAATATTTCCTTTCAAGTTCTTCTCCATAAAAGTTATCAGCTATTCCTCTAGGTAATGGATATGAGCAAAATATATTATAATCAAGCGGCTCAAGCTTTTCAACTGTGTTTTGGATTCCTGCTGCAAAAACGAAATAGAGATTATAGGGAACTGTAGAATTCTTTCGCTCTCTGAAAGTCTTTTCTCTGTTTATAACAGTTTTACCAGAACCTAATAATTCATCAACAACTACGATGTTCGTTTTCCCTTTATGATAATGTCGAACCACCTTATTGAAATTATTTACAGTTATAAAATCTTCCGCACCTCTTTCATCTAATTTATGCTTTATAGATTGCAAAACTAACTGACTGCTGTCTGCTTGGTCATCCATGGTACACGCCGCTATTTGTGTAATGCTAAGATCCAACTCTAAATCTAGTATATAGTCGACCATTGTATTTAATAGCCTGTTGTATTTAATACTGTCTATGAATACCAATTTTTCAAGCAGGAAAAATATCAATTCTTCTTCTTCTTCATTTATACAATTTTGCACTAAAAACTCGACTCTATCTTCTCTACTCTCTAGTACCTCATTCTTCATGTACAGGTCAATGAACTTACGATATTTTTCTTCTTTATAGTGCATCTATTTGCTTATTGACTTTGGCGATAATTGCAGTTAGGGATATCTTTCTTTGATAAATATATAAATTTTTCAATTCCGCAGTCAAGCCTCCGTCGAATTAATTCAAAGCTCAGTTCTCAGAATTCTATCCTTTCCCAATCGTAAACACCCAATTTCTGATTCGAAACTGCTTTGAAAAAGGAAACGGAATAAAAAGCGAAGCGGCTTTATGCCGTAGTCTTTTTCAAACCCGCAGGGCTTGGCGGTTTCGAATTTGAAAAACTTTGTTTAAGATTGGAGAAAGAAAACCCCAAACACAAAAAAGATATTGACACCACATTTGACACCATTTAAAAATAAAAGCCTCACAAGTTCTTCACTTGCAAGGCTTTTCAGTTTTACTTGGTGACTCAGCTGGGATTTGAACCTAACGTTCTTCCAAGCTGATTATCAATATTTTTCAAAGCGCAAAACCGGATAGGTCTCGATATAGTCTCGATTGATAGTCAATACATTACACTACAAATATAGATAAAATCTTACGAATAAAATTAAAAATGAAATTTGATTTTCGGAAAATTTGATCAGTGTTTGACCAAATTAGAGGCTAATCCCATTTATTTTTTAAGTATGTGCTTAAAAAATCATTTTTGTAGAATATTCTTCTCAACTTGCCGGTATACTATATTTCTGTTGTTTTTTTAAGTAGGCTTGATAGCTTTTAGACGATTTCAAAATATAGCACCTACCTTCAACCACAAAGCCATCAAGATTGTGCTTTGTGACATACGTCGAAAGGTCGTCAATTCTGTTAATAAATCCCCTTCCGTTAAAATTCAGAGAGGTATTACATAAAATGCCATAACCAGTACGCTTTTTAAAGTCTTTTAATAAGTTGTAGAGATTTCTGTTTGTATTAGCCGACACTGTCTGTAAACGGGCAGTCTTATTAACGTGAGTCACCGCAGCCAATGCATCTGTCTTTGCAATGTATGTATAGAGCATATATGGACTTGGATGGTCGCAACCAAACCATTTTGCTGCATCTTCCTCCAGGCAAACTGGAGCAATTGGACGAAATTGTTCACGCTGTTTGATCTCATTTAATCGTATTCTAATGCTATCCTTGAACGGTGCTGCAAGAATTGAACGGTTACCCAGTGCTCTAGGCCCAATTTCGCATTTACCATTAACCCATGCTAATATAACGTCACTAGCCAACATGTCGGCTATTATTCCATTGTCGTCGCAGATATCATATTGTCCGACATCAAAATAACAGCTTGAATCAAAATTAAGTCCTGAGTATACATTCCACTCAATCTTGGGATTTCCTGAATAGTAGAATTGTGCGTCAATTGCGGTACCGATGGCAGAACCAGAATCGTTTGTTACAGGAGGTACAAAAATTTCCGAAAAAAAACCCGTTTCGTTCCATTTACTGTTCCAATCGCAATTTAAACCACAACCTCCCCCAATAATCAAAGGCATTCCTTGTTTCAAATTTGTTTTTGCAAATTGATAGAAAATATCAAAAATCTTGTCACTGAAAATTCCTGCAAAGTTGCGAAATTCAATGTCATCCAATCCTGCATTATAATGGGAAGATTTCTCCAAATCTGCATATGCACTAAGTTCTTTATAAGGATCATACAATAAAAGTGAAAGCAATTTCATTTCTTCACTTGTAGGAGTGCTTCGTTTTGAAAATGAAGCTAAGGCCATAAGTTTTCCAGCATCTTGGAATCGAGGATAATTTCCATTTTTAGGGAACGTTGGGTCAGCTAGACCATAGACAAGACCATAACGGTTTCCAACTTGATTCAACACGTCGGCAAGTATCGTTATATTCAGTTCGGAATCTATTTCGTAGAAAGCACCAATAGCTCCTTCCCAAACTAACGCATAACATGGAGTACCTTTGGGTAAATTTGACATACCATAGGCGCTAAGAATATGAGAGCGTTCATGGGAAGATGAATAATAGTGAACCGTCTTACCCACAAAACGTCGCTGGTCTACTAGGATATCATCTTTAGAAACTCCTCTATATCCAACATTATTTTTCGAACCGTTTAAATATTCGTGATGGTCATGGGACCACCAGCCACCCATGCAGATGACATCAGGAATTTCATTAATTTCACCTAGACCATTAAGTACATCTGGACAAGAAACCGGTGAATATCGATAGTTTGAGTTTTTTTCTGCCTCAATCGAGAACATTAGTTGACCATCCTTCAGGTAAGTTATAGATCCATCATGACCTGGATTATAAGAGAGTATTTTCATATTTGATAATTATTATAAACTGATTTTGTATTCAATTTTACTGTCTTAATGTATGTGTTTGTGGGTAATCTGTGACTTGCCAAACGCCCTGCAAGTTTTAAAGACCGAGTTGGCCATATATTTAAATGAAAAGCCATTGGAAGATGAGGAATTGGTGTAGGATTCCATTCAACCCGTTTATGCACTAAACGATTATCAACAAACCATCTAATTTCATTTGATTCCCATTCAATTGCATACCGATGATAGGATTCTGATGCATCAAAGCCAAGGTCAACTGAACTTGCTGCACCTCGATAACCATAATCAAACTTAGTGCCTTCAACACCAGGATTGTAAAAGACGTTAACTAATAAACGATCTGATCTATTTCCTATTATCTCGATATCAATTTCCTGTCTTGGAGAATCTCGATGAAGAAAAACACCGGTAACAACACCCGGCACTTTTGATGCCTTAATTATAGCCTCAAATCTTCCATATAAAAATTGGTCGCGAGTAGTTAACGCAGCAGCGCTATATTTTCTAACACCTAGGGATTCTTTTTTAATTGTGAGAACAGCTCCAAGTTCAGCATGAAATTCAAAATTTGACGGACGAAACAATGCCAAATTATCCGCAAAAGTATCATCTCGCAAAAACCATTGTTCCGCATCAATGGTATTTAAATTGTCGTCTAAATTAAATGGATTATTTTCTAACTCTAATTTTTCATTTTTAGAAACAGTATAAATACCCTTCCACCAACTATTTGATTCAATAACCCATGGAGACTTATCTCGTTTAGGAATATGATGCTTTAGAATTGAATTATCTTTCATGGTACTAGTAGCTGGTTCCCGTTTTCCCAAATCAGCTATTTGAGGGAAAGAACAAACAGGCGGTGCACATCGGAGATGTTCACAAACAACTTTCCATTTATTGGATGTTTCTATACTAATTATAATCATATCAAACCCCCTGAGATCGGCCATCAATTTTAAAACTTGATCATCTATTGGTCTAGAATCGCTTTTTGTTATTATGAATTTTGCCTGTGGATATCGTTGGCAAAGAATAGGAACTTTATTCTCTAAAGCTCCTATGTTAACATATGCATCAAAAATTCGGTTACTACTTCCAGCAAGGAGCATTCTTAGTTCCTTATCGGGAAGTGTTTGGAGATCACTGCAGCATCTGTATCCAAGCACTAAAAGGGCCATCGCTAGTGATGATAAACCAGAATTTTCAGTCCCAAAGACAAAAACGGGTCTTTCATTTGGGAGATTTTGAAACAATGATGCACGTTCACTATTGATAGCTCCAATTTTCGTGAGCCGTGGAAGTATTGAATATGAATTTGTGGAACCAATATCTCTTCGCTGATGAATGATTGGTTTTCGTACGGCAAGTACATCAATTGATTTGAACTTGTGATTTATCCAAAGATCTATAGGGCCCCTGCACGGAAGGAATGCAAGTAGTTTCTCCGCGCCTTTTCGAGAAATAACGTATCCAGAGAGAAACCATAAACCACGCTCAGGACGGAACACATTAGTTGAGATAAAGATTTTTGGTGCGCCATGTTTTACCTCGTTATAGGATAGATATAGAATATCAAAATTACTTTTTTTATTGGATTGGTTTTTAATGTCTGACCACGCAAGGTCTAAATTTCGTGCAAACCCAGGAGGCAACCAAACATCATCTTCAAGAACGAGTGCGTACTCATACTTGCTTGCTTTCATTTGTCGCCATACATTAATGTGTGATTGGGCTATCGCAACTTCTTGCCTACTCATTTGGATTGGCGAATCGAGTTCGATTTTTGTAGGTAAAGTTAGCGGCTGTGGTTCAACGAACAGTTGATCTCTTAATGAATAAATTGGATCAACAATTTCATCTTTTTGCGGATCTTTTAAAAATTGAATGGCATCAACTGCAGTATACCGTTCAGTTAGATTCCAAAGTTCTATTCCACGGTAATCCAAAACCTGCCTCAGTTCCTGTTCTATATTAGCAATGCGATCTTTTTGACGGTCTAAATTGATGACATAGATATGTTCAATCCTAGGGTTTTCTTGAGCACTATGGGCTCCAAACGCAAATGATCTTTTCTTAGGTAACAATCTCCGACATTTTATCAAAGTGTAAAATATAAACTTAAGGGGTAGACACAACGTAGGTATTAGGTTCATAAATATTTATTTTCATTTTGTAAATTCATGCCCTTCAAATTTTTGGCAGTTTGAATACCTCCAATTTCTGGTATCGTTTCTATAGCCAAGTTCCCATTTACTCTGGACAATACCTTCCCATTCACACAATATAAGAAGCGTATGCTCCATTTGAGTATTTTCTGAGATAATATCAAATATTGATTTACTAAGATTGCCTGGTCCTGTTGTTGACTGTATTTCAGGCAATTCATTATTTATCTCTCTCTCAAGCAAAAAAGTTGCTTGGGTAAGAGCTTGCTCGATCAAAGGATGTCTGCTACAAGCAATGAGAGGATTATTATTAAAGTAGAAAATCCAACTACCAGCATCAGTCCCTGCTTTTGTAAAAAGAGACGGAGATACCATCATATTAGTTGCAGTGTCATAACAAAGTGGTTGGATTTTCAATCTACCATCATTAAAGAGATTTTGAATTTGACCTCCTAAATAGACATCATCTGCATCTATATAGCAGCCACCTTCGACAAAAATGTAGCAGAGACGAAAGTAATCCGACATCATTGCAGGATGATAACACTTGTCAAAGGCATTCAAATATCTTGAGCCCAAATTGTGAAGTATAAAATCACTTGCCTGATGCTTATCAAATAAAAGTCTCTCGAATCCCTGACCCTCTGCTTTCTTCCATGTGTTGATACATCCCTTAACATCGTGCGGTAGTTTATCTAATCTGTCCCAAAATTGTATAATCCTCTTAGGGGTTTTTCTTGTATATTCCGGGGACATAATATTTGAACTACTCGGGTTTTGTATTAGTTTTCTTATAAAACGCGAACGTGCTTTGTGGTCTTCTTCGCTCAGATCATCTACATTCATAATCTATATTTCTTAGAATATTTGGTATTTGTTTAATAAAGTCATAATCTTCTTCTACTTAATTATGTGTTGGGGATTGCGGGGTGCTTTTCTTTCGTTCCGCACTGCCATTGTTGCGAATTATGGATTCTATCGTTCGCCCTAAAACCACAATTGATATATTGTTTTTGTGTCTGCCTTGAATGGTAAATATAATAAAGTTCAATGAGCTTAACAATTTAAAAAACAGTCCACAGGAGTAGAGTCCCTTATGCGTGGAGTCGTGTTTGAAGCATTAGCAAGCCATAAGGTGGTTTTGGGGAGACCGACCCTGCACTGAAGTTTTGAATAACACTTCATCCTCTAAAAGTCTGAAACAATTGATAGTCCCAGTAGATCAGATTGAATAACAAACTCATATTGACTTCTTCTCAAGGTTTGATGATATACTGAAAAATCAAATGGGAAGGAGTGTTTCTTTAGTAGGCTGGTTTTAAATTTCAACTTTCTATTTGAGAAATAACCAAGGGTCTCTCTTTTTTTTAATCCTGCAAATCTTTAGACTTTAACGACCAAAAAAGAGGCATTTCGGCCTCTTTTATTTTCAGAACTTGATCTGTTTTTCAACTTCCCTGACCTTTTCGTCCAAGGTCGTTTTGATCTCCTCCATCACCGCTGACACAACCGGAGTGTTAGAAGCCTTGAACTCCTTACCAGAAGCGTCGCGGAGGAAAATCGTTGCCCCATGCCGTCGGCACCCAACGAAAAGGTCTGAAGGTTCCTACGGGTTTCGCTCAGCTTGCGCCACTTCTCAATAAGCATGCTTAAATCTTCCACCTTCTGGATGCGCTTTTCCAACGAAGGGACTTCAGATACTGCTTTTTCTTCTTTTTTCACAACTTCCAAAGGAGCTTAGCTTTGTCCATTACTCTCAGTAGTGGCCTTTTTAACTGTATTACTCATAATTGGTCACCACTGCCTTGTGGCTTTCTTATGGCATCTGGCATGCCGTTAAAATTTCAGCGGATCGGACATTGAGTTGTACGGATCAGGCCAATGGGGTGCATGTCAGGTTTTTGACAACCTGTTTGTTCATTGATTTAACCTGTCCATTGACAATGAACAAGGCAAAAAGCTGAACGCATCCGAAGGAAACGAGCCACGAAAAGCGAGTTCCCCTTTACCGTTCCGGAAAGCGATCAATACCTTTGTCAGAAAATTTGAGTTAACAGGCAACCTATAAACAAATTCTCCTGAGTCACAAAGAGAACGAACAAAAAAGGGGCACTCGGCCCCTGGTGTCTTGCTTAAAAAGGATTTCCTCTTCCGGCATAGACTTCTTCATCTGCAGCTGCCGAAAGAAAGCTTCGGAATTCCAGTTCTCCACAATCAGAACATAGCAGCGTGCGGGTTCGCAGCCAGTAATGGCTACAGTACCACGAGGCAAACGAACCTGGCACTTTTTGCAGCAACTTGGATAACGCACTGCAATTTGTCTTGGATCTTCTGTGTATCTCATCATCAATACCTCCTGTCATTTTAATCCGACAACAATCATCAGGATTGGTTAATCTTCAAATGGTTTCATAATGAAAATCGCTGGCGACGGATCATCAAAATCCCGGGCTGTTATCAAGGCTTTGAGAGTGACTTCCCGCAACAATCGGTTCGATCTGTCCGTTACTTTTTCATTCTGCTCCCAATTACCGGTATCCGGCAGTTGGACCAATAGCTTAAAAAGCAAGCGGGAGGAAGATTCCTTTCGGGCGAAAAAGGCAAACATAAACAGTATATCCCACAACCGGCCGGACAGGTCTTGGTGCCCCTCCATTCCTTTGGGAACTTCAACATATTTGTCCCAAACTGAGCGGGTCAGGTAAACCGGATGACGGATTCCAGCTTCCTTGGAAATCTTTTGATCAACTTGAATCAGAAAACCATCATCAACGGCTTGCTTGGTAGAGTAAACTGAGATTGGTTTTAAATTCTTGAAATCATCCATAATAGATCGCCGCTTGCCCTGCGGACTTATAATGGCATCTGGCACGCCGTTAAACTTAAATTTTTGGCGTACTGGCATTGAGCTGTCCCGGATCAGGTCAACGGGGTGCAAGTCAGTTTTTTGCAAACCTTTTTGTTCACTGAATTAACCTGTTCATTTTAAATGAACAAGGCAAAAAACTGAACGCATCCGAAGGAAACGAGCCACGAAAAGCGAGTTCCCCTTTACCGTTCCGGGAAGGGATCAATAACTTTGACGGAAATTTGAGTGAAAAAGAAACTAATTGAAAAGATTTAATCTCTTTAGTTATTTTGAATATCTTTATTCCTAATTCCTAATTAATTGATGCTTTAAGATGGACTTTCAAAATTTAGCTGACAACCCCATTCCAATGCTGAAATCATTAAAAAATCTGCTTGACAGAGGTAAAGTATCATTATTGGTTGGTTCTGGTTTTAGTAAAAATGTCAGTGATGCATTCCCAAATTGGTCGGAACTACTTTATGATATGGTTTTTGAGATGTATAGTTCGGAAATTGAAATGAAAAAAAACAAAAAGCAAAAGGATTCCGTGGATCATAAAGAGAATATCCGCCAAATTATAAGAGAAATAATAGAGAGAGAAGGATATTTGGAAATTGTCTCCCAGTATATAAAAAGAAAGGGGTTCCGAGAATCAATTGATGCCTATATAGAACAACACATTCCTATCATTGAAAAAAAGCTGGAGACTGAAGAATATAAAGTTAGATTTATACATTCTGAAAGTGAAGGTACGCTGGTAATTGCGGAGAACCTGGATTTGCATCAGCAGTTGATCTCTTTAAAATGGAATAACATTTTCACAACGAATTACGACAATGCGATAGAATGTGCATATGAAGATAAGAAAATCGTGTTTGACAATATTTTTAACGAAATAGAGCAGATGCGTACCCAGATTAAAGAAAACTCTACTACGATTCAATCAGCATTAACAACAAATGAGAATCCTTCGAACTTAGAAACAGTAAAGCTTAGCTCACTTAGCTCATCTTCTATCTTAGCCTTTAAAGATGATCCAATTAGTGCGGAAGAAAAAGTAAAAGAGCTTGAGAAAGCCAACAGGAACCTCAATTTCGAAATCACCGAACGCATAATAAAACTTGATAATGATAGAATTAATATCGTCAAAGATTCCTCGGAACTGGAACTGCAAAAGAACAGGAATATAATCAAGCTTCACGGTTCAATACCAACAAAAAAAGAAAATGAAATTTTCGGTTTTGATAGGGATGTCCATAAGCGTTACATCATTTCAAAAGAAGATTATCAAGACTATCCAAAACAACATGAAGCATTTACCCAATTGATGAGGATCACACTCCTGCAAGACTCATTTTGTCTTATTGGGTTCTCCGGAATCGATCCTAATTTTATCGCTTGGATAAGTTGGGTTAGAGATATTATAGAAAGAAAACCATTTCAAACAACAGACAACCAAGCTAGCCCAAATAATAAGTATAAAATCTATTTAATTGATGTAGAAAACGAAAAGCTAACCGTCGATAAGGAGTTATTTTTTAGAAATCATCGGATTGCAAGAATACCATTAGCCTCAAAGGAAATCAGAACCTTCCTGGAAATCGAAGATGGTACTGGAAACGACAAGAAAATGTTACTTGGCAAATTTTTCACTTTCCTTTCAAAAGGTGCGGATGGTTTCATCGAAGATGAGAAGCTCAAATCGTACAGACAGATATGGGAAGGTCTTAGTAAAAGTGTTTTTGGAAACATTAAAGATAAAAAGAGTCTGGCAGAAAGTATTGACAAACTCTGGGATTTAAGGTTCTTTTCCCAAATAAGCATCTTCGACATTTACAATCAGAACGTATCAACTGATTTTATTAGGTACATTGATAAAAATTTAAAGGAATTTGATTTTCAAGAAATTTTACAACAATTTTTCAGACTATTGACACTGGCGATAAACGACTCATATCTAGTTTATTCCTCTAAAATAATACCTGCAAAAACCTTAGAACAAATAAATCATATTGTACCAAAACCGTTTTTGAAAACGTTCAAGTTACTTGAATTGAGAAATGCGATTCTTAGTTCGGACAACGACACTGCTAATGAAATATTTAATGAAGCATCATTTTCTAACGACGATGAGTTGATTCACGAAAAAGCATTACATTATGCATTTAATTTCGATTTTTCAGGATTACTACATCATTTAAAGAATTGGTCTCCAAAATCGAATTATCATACTGTGCTCAAAGCTTCTTTATTAGCTCAAATTCTCCCGAAGGAAGCTTATTCCCTTATGGAAAACTTTGTGTACGATTCTTCATCCTTTTCTACTTTGTCCCACCAAGAGAAAATTAATAGTTACTATATTTTATTGTTCACAAAGAGTTCTGTAAAATGGGAGAAAAATGAAAAGATCCATGATAAAATAGATGAATTGAAAAAATTGGGCGCTAAAGAAATTCATCATAACGTTAATGTTTTAGTGGACAAAATCAACAAGAAAGTAACCAATAGTATACAACCATACCCAAGAGGAGAATTTGAATCCTACTACCACATGGCGGGAAACGAAAAGTTTTTATTGGGAATTCAATTTATGCAATATCTAAACCAATCCGGGTTATTTTTGGAGGTTCAAAATGCAAGGTTCATCGAGAGTAAAGATTGGTATGCTGCATCTAAGTTAATTTATGAAGAATACCCTTTGCCTACTCTTTTTTACAGCCTTCAATATTTAGATGCAAACTTTACAAAAAGGGTTGGACAAGATTTCGTCAATTCTGAAAAATTGAAAGGTAGACTTCTGAGCATCTTCAAAACTTTATCTGATACATACTCATGCGAAGTAACTCCTGAAAGATTTAAAATCAGCATCTTATACTTTTTGTCTGAAATTATTGCTGCTATCCCCTCGGAAGATTGGGAACAAACCTTTTTAGATATCTGGAACATTTCATTAAAGCACGACCTTCAGTTTTCCGAGACAGCTTTCCATGTCCATTCATTTGTAGAACGTAGTTTGAGTAATCTAAGTTCCTTTGATTCTGTTGAATACATAATTAATTCCTTATTAGAAAACAGGCATAAAAGTGATTTAGTGACAAAGTATTTATACTTACTTTCAAGCAGAAATAAAATAAGAGATTTCAGAGGTCATTTGGTGAATACTCCATTATCAAGAAAAATTGACAAAATAATAGATGAAATCCCGACTGAATTTATAAGGTCAATGTATCTTTTGGGAAATTTGGAACCAATAATAAGTTCCAAACAAAAAAACAATATAAAGGAAATTCTTGAGAACTTTGATCTCACAGGGTTTGACAACTATAACATTTGGCGCACAGTTCTGTTCTTTGCGCAGAAGTCAAAAAAAGTTAAAGCAAATATTAAAAAGGCAATATTGGCAAGCAGCTACATTTTCTCTTCAGGTATCGAAATTAAGGATGATGGACGCCTCTCAGCAACACAAACACGATTTATACGATTCCACAACTTAATTAGAAACAAGTTTTCCCAAAATAATTTAGGCTGGACAAAAAAAGAAAGCCTGTCTCTTTATAACTCCTTGCGAACAGAACTAATCAAGATTGAAAAATGGGGAAATAGAGACAGAATATTATTAGACATAAAAAGTTTGCTAGATGAAATGAAATTCTTCCTTAATAATGAGAAGGATAAACTTTATGAACTTCCTGATTATAACGAAACTGTAAAAAGAATTGATGAACTACTCGTTATAGAAAAAGGTGAAGGGAGTCTGATTCAAAGACTTATGAGTGACAATAATGAATATTACTATTATGCCTTGGACGAATTAACACAGCATCTATTTGATAATCGGACTGAAGCATCGTGTGAAAATTGCATTGAATTCATACTCTCAAAAATAATTTCTCAAAGTGAACCGAACTTATTGTTTACCCTGAAGATGTTGGCGACATCGCTCAGAGAATTAAAAAACGATGGATGCTTGACTCAGTATAGCGAAAAGCTAAGTTTAATTCTTGAACGCTATCAGCTTCATGACTTCAAAGACAATTATAAACCATCCTACTTCCTTTACCTTTCAACAATTGCTATGGTTTTAAAGCATTGGGGTATAGAAAATGAAGTAGTCACTCACTGGCTGACACAGAAGAATAACTCCAACTATAACATTGTAAGCAAATTAACGATATAGTTATTGCCTATTTATCAAATGCAAGTTAGTACTGACATTATCACCTATTCAGATTTATTTGATCGCGTAGAAGATGTTGATGAATTGCTCAATGGCATTGACAGTGATGCCGTAATTCGATACCTGTGTTTCCTGAATGCTTATTTATTCCCTTATAAAAAAGAGGGAGCATTAGAACGTCACAAGGAAATAATCCGAATATTCTTTACCCGATTACCGACAAAAATCAAACTTAAAATTGATTTTTTGATAGAAGCCAAGAAAATTTTATTCTTGAGGCCTTCTATTCTTGAGTTTGTTCAGTATGAATTTACAAATTATAGAATAGTGAATGGTTTTACAGATACGACCCCCGAGCAAGAATTAAATATATTAAAGGTCTATTTGATAATTTCAGACAAAAAACAGGAGAAATCATTTGAGCAAAAAAGGAAGGATAACAAATACGAACTCTTTTACACTTTCTTTTGGCCATTTCTATCTTATCAATACGATTTACATCAGATTGAAAATCCAATATATCGGCTAATCAAAGGTACCTTATTTTTAAATTACTTTAAGACTAATTCAGCTTATACCAGGTTTTACCTTGATTTCCTAAATAAATTAGGCTGTAAAAATGGTTGGGAATATATTTACAAATTGATGGTACTTTCCCAAAACGGATTTGGACATACCCCAAAGTTTCATATTGAAGGAGAGGACACAAATTTAATATTTAAAAACCTGATATTTGATCATAAAGGATTTCTAAAAAATGAGTCTAGCAGGTTAAACTATAACGGATTAAAAGCAGGACCCATTTTTAAATCAAGAGATGGTGGTCTATACATCATCGACTGGGATTTTTTAAATAGAAAATTTTATGATGGTTTAATTCGTGACTTCTATGAGTTGACGTCTGTTCATCAGAAATTTAAAAGCTTTCCTGATTTCTTGTCTAAATTCTCAAAAGAAGTATCAGAAGATATTTTATTTCATCAAATTCTTAATGCATGTTTTAAAGAATCATCAACTGAGCTAATTTTTGATCGTTTTCCTAGTAATCACCCGGCTGACTGTTATATCCGATATAATCAATATGTTTTCCTTGTTGAGTTCAAGAATAGCTCTTTTTCATCAAAATCATTAGACTCAGGAAGCTTTGGTTTGATAAGAGGAGAGATTGATAGAAAAATGAATTCCTGGAACGATTATAAAAAAAGGGGTAAAGGAGTCCCACAAATTATCAATCAAATAAAAAACCTTAATGAAACATTGGAATTCTGTATTAACTCAAATGGGAGCAAAATAAAAATAAGAAATGTGATTATCTTTCCAATAATCATTTATACGGACAAGATGTTTGGGATGCCGGGGATAAATGATTATCTAAACACAGAATTTTCAAAATCCTTAAAAGAACTCAACAACCTTAAATTTAAAAAAGTGGAAGATTTGATCCTTCTGGATATCAACTTCTTTATTCGAAACATTGAGCGCTTTCAGTATAGTAAGATAAGGTCATTAAAAGATCTCTTGCTCGATTACAATTCGGTTATCCAGACAAGAAAAAAGAAGCATAATACTAAACCTGAGATAGATAAATATGATATGCTGTTTGACAATTTTGAAGATATTGAATCAACCCGAAGTCCTGAATACTTTAATAATTACGAAAGTGGTTTCTTGAGAAATATTCTACAAACTCTTAAAATTGATATTTTCTGAAAAGAGGATTTCCAATAGAGGGTCCTACGATTTCTTTTGGAATTGCTATGGCATCAGAAATGCCTGAAAAACAAATACAAACAGCGGTTTGTTAAAAAAAAAGTTACTAACTCGATCAAGTCAAAGTTCAATACATTACTTTTGTAAGCATGAGCCAATTTGATTTCATAAAAGATATTGCAAGGTATGGTCTTGATAACGATCAGGAACAGCTCCTTGATGTGTTAAATAGGCTAATAGAGTATTCGAGGAAAACCAAGAAAGTCAATTTCGCGTTGCAGATGCAATCCATTTTGAAAGAAGGATTGCGTGCGCAACAAACTAAAGGATTGGCAAAAGTCGGTTCGCAAAAATATTATTTACGAGAGGACGACAGAGAGATCAATGAACTAATCATTGAAAAACTGACTTCTGATTACTCATTTGACAATCTGGTTTGTTCTAATGAAGTAAGGGAAGAACTGGAATTTTTCGTCAAAGAACATCATGGTATCGAAGTTCTCAATAAATTCGAATTACCTGTATCAAATAAGATACTTTTTTACGGCCCCTCCGGCTGTGGAAAAACTCTTGCTTCATATGTATTAGCAGGGGAACTCGAGAAGATGATGTATGTCATTAATTTAGGAGCAATTGTCTCTTCAAAATTGGGTGAAACAAGTAAGAACTTAGCAAAAATATTTAGACGCGCAACAAGTGAAGATTGCATCATTTTTCTGGATGAATTTGACTCACTGGGAAAGGTTCGAGATTATAGCCAGGATCATGGAGAAATGAAAAGGGTCGTAAATACAATTTTACAACTATTTGATTATTTGCCGCAACAGAGTATTGTTATCGCTGCAACAAATCAACTGCAAATGATCGATGAGGCTTTATTAAGAAGATTTGATGTAAAAATGAAATTGGATGTTCCAAATAAAACACAGATTCGCCAACTTATTTATAAAACTCTGGATAATACCCCATTTAAAATCAAGGAGAAGAAAGCTCTTACTGAGATTGTAAATTATTCCGTTGGCCTATCGTACTTTATTATTCAAAGAACATTAATAACAGCAATTAAAAGAACTTTATTTTCGTCAATTTCAGTCAGTCCAAATTATTCAGTTGACACGGCAGTTTGGAAGAAGCTTTTATCCCAACATAAAACAGCTAACGACCAACCTGATCAATAACCAGCCTCAGCCTCGAGATCCAGTTCTGATATAGCTTCTAAATCATTAACAGCTATCAATCCGTCGTATAAAGAATCCAACTTTTCATTTGTCAAAGGTTTTTGTTCGATAGTGACGACTAAGCTAAACGGAATGTTCTTTTCGAACGACTCCTGATCAGCAGCAGTTACGGTTTTGTGAAATGCTGCATTAATAGCTACTTTGAAAGTATTGTTTTCATCAATAATATCTTGCCGTTTAACATTGAAAACGTTCTTTTGTACATTACTTACAATCTTTTCTCTATAGTAGAAGTCCTGAACCCATCCTTTACTACCCAGTTTGTACTTTTCTGATTTACTTCCATTATATCCTGATGACACTTCAACCAAATTTACTTTTCCATCGTCATTTATTCGTTCTTCCCACTCTGTATTTTCTATCTCTACATTTTTACCAATTACATATGACATATGGATGGGACAATAAGACAATTGACTATTTATCTTGGGCTGAAATCTGAAACATAAAGTTGTAGTAAATTTTAATAACCCATTTTTCTTTTGCGCTCTGTTTAAATACACCGGAAGATTAAGGGGAAACAATTTAATTTTATTTATCGATATTTCATCTTCGATAACCATTGTTACTTTATCATCATCAGAAAACAAAATTTGCTCATTTAACTCTCCGTACCCGGCAATCCGATCCTTCATTTTATTGGAGAACCCATTAAATACATCCCCAAACTTTATTTCCGTGGAAGCATTAATTAAAAGTGCCTTCACACTTTGCATATTTATATTCGGATACATTTTTAGAAGTCTTGCCGCCAAGTTAGCCGCAAAAGGAGTTGAATAACTTGTCCCTAACGCCTTAAATGTTCTTTTGCTCAAATCTGAAGACAATACCTCTAGACATGTTTTTCCCTGTTCATCCAATACTTCCATTCCAAACAAGGAGGTTTCGTAGTAATCTCCACCACCCACTAATACATCAGGTTTACGTAAGAACTTGTTTGCAGTGGCTTGGTTAAAGATATCTTCATCGTCAAAATCATAGTGGAATTTACGAGAATACAATGCAGGGTAAGCATGATTTCCAGCGAGACCAAAAACTCCATCATTTTCATAATTTTGCATGGTCGCACCTATCGTCATATTGTTCATGCTTTCTGCAGGCGGTGCTATATTCGCGTTACTAATTTGAAACTTTCCTGGATAATCTTTAACTGCTAAATTACTTATAAAATGGTTAGTTGTAGAGATAACGATTAAAATATCTAAGTCATATGCCACTTTGTCCAGCATGGCAGCATATGATGAAAATTCCTGGTTATCCTTTAATGGAAAATCCGTATAGCCTATCGTCAGTGTAAAAATCCTTACGCCATATAGTAAATTTGCGTCCCAAATAAAATCAACTACTTTTTTTTGGGAGATAGCTCCTCTCATTCCATCAATGATTTTAATGGGTAATATTTTTGCATCAGCTTCCACGAGTCCATTGTAACCTGGAATCAATTTATTTCCAAATGCGGCAAATGCTGCCACTCCTGTTCCATGGTCAGTATTATCATTAAAAGACCCTGTTCCTGTCGTATCATATTCACCATCTATCCCTACCAAAATAGAAGACAAAGGAGTTTGAGCTGAGACTCCTGAATCAATCACACCAATAATAGGAAGTTCTTCGCCAGAGTTAGTAATCTCAAATCCATATTCCCTTCTAGGTATGTTAAACTTACTTGGTGTAATAATAGCTCCCGAACCAGAACATGTATTATATATGAAGTCGAAATTATCCAGAATAATTTTAAGTATATCTTCGTTGATATTATATATCTCTCCAAATTGTTCATCAAAAACATATTCTATCTCGTTTTCATCAAGAAATAAAGCGAATCTATCTTTCTGGGGGGCGATGATATCATCTTCAATAAATGAACCGACACCCATAAATGACAAATGAACGACATCGTAACTATTGATATTTCCTAACCGTTCTTCAGTGGAGTAGAGCTTGAAATTTTTAATAAACTTGATCTTTGCATCAAACGACTTATTCTTATCATTCTCCTGATTACTAATAAAGATATTTAGCTGCTCAAAAAAAGATGCAAACTTTTCTTCATCTTCAATAGCAAATAATCCCCTACGGTTAAAATGAGATAATCGTAGTAACTCAAGTCCGAAATTATCAATATAATAAGCCTTGAATTTCACCTCGTCAAATCCCGCGAAGAAATTTATCTCAATGGAATCGAAGTGATTTTCGACCGTAACGGTTCTTCTCTCAACTCGCTCTTCATAATCCGACTCATATTTTACTATGCAATCAGCAAAAATTGATGCCATTAGTCGGTAATCCTTATTTTTCTTATTTTGATCTTTATCATCGTTGCCACCTCCACCTGGTCGCCCTTTTAATGTCGTTGTTCCTTCTACTGGATTCTTAAAAAACAAATGAGGCTTCATTATCTATTTTTTGGATCATACAAAGCTTAACATACAACCACTAAATATAAGCCATAAATTTGACAAATACGGAGACTGAATCAAGAATATCAAAACGATTATGATTCCGATCAATATTTCTTTCCTCGTTTCTTGCGAATGGTAGACGTCCTCCTGCCGGCTTGTCTATTGTGACCTTTCGTATCTGCATTGTGTTGATAGACTAACGCCTTTAGTAACTCCATTTTGAAATTCTCCGGAAACCGGATTTTATGATATCGGCTTTGCATCTGGTCATGTTTCAACGTCTCAGACAAATAGAACCTAGGCCTCTCCTCAAAATCACTCATTCTCACCGGATGCCGCACGGGATTTCCATTCTCATCGGTCACAAAAACCAAATGTCCTCTCCCTGCTTTTCTAATCTCCACCTGAAACAGCCCCAGTGCCTGGTCATATAGTTCTTTGGAGGTGATGAATTCCATCCGGTTAAGCTGGGAAAACAGGCTTCCCAGGTTTTGTTTCAGGTTTTTGCTGGAGCCGGAAAACCGATAATTTAATTTTTCCTGTGTGTCATCGTTGGTAAGCTGGTATTTCTGCTCCAGGTCTTTGATGAACCGCTGCGTCTTTTCCTTTTCATAACTGTCTTTGATTTTCTTGCCGGTATCACAATCGATACGAGTGGAAACAACATGAAAATGCACCCGTTCCAGGTCAGCATGTTTGTAGACAAAGTAAGGCTGATTTCCATATCCCAGATGGGTCATCAGGTTATCGATCTCCGTCCGGATCCCGGCATCACCCAACCGGACCAAATCGCCAACCGTCGGGTTTACGGATAGATGCAACCCGGGCTTTCGAACCCGCGTATTTCGCTCCTCAATCTCCTGAAAAATCCGGTACCGGTCGTTTTTATCTCCCATGAACGGATTGACAACCGGCATGTTTTGACTGTGGTAAAACGAGGCCTTATGTCGCTCAACCTTCCGCTCGTTGTAAAACAAGGCGTTTTTTGTGCTGCAAGCCTGGTGGATTTTAATAACCATTGGGTTTTCAGTTTCTCAGGTGACAGGATCTATGGACATTCGAAATCAACGCAGATACTTTTGAAGCAGGATTAGACAATTTCTCATCATCTCAAAAGCCTGTT
>SWCA01004639.1_pt1 | contig 31366 bp, 23 predicted proteins | sample 4692961 | NCBI WGS metagenome assembly SWCA01 (sample SAMN10267275, study PRJNA491770) | bioreactor metagenome | isolation source: DHS bioreactor inoculated with | place: Japan: off Shimokita Peninsula
TTTTTTTTCTGATTTTTTGTAGTGGTTATCAACTGGCCGCACAGGAAAACTATGAAGTCAGGCGTGTAGACTTTCATGGCAATAAAACATTGGATTCCGATTTTTTGCTCGACCGGATGGCTGTAAAAGAGCTATCGTATCTCGAAAAGCTGATCACAAACGAACAACCGTTTCTTTTTAACCGACGACTCGTTGAGCTCGACATGGAGCGCTTAAAACGGATTTACCAAAGTGAAGGTTTCCTGAATGCCGAAGTCAAGCTGGATCCACTTGAAATCAATGAAAAAAAACAAATCGTAAAACTGTCGGTTCAAATTGAGGAAGGCGAACCCGTGCTGATTGACAGTGTGGCCATTGTGGAAAAGGAAGCCTTGAGCGGAATTGACCTTGATTCATTACAGAAAAAGGTTTTTCGCGAAATGGAATTGCGGAACGGAAAGCGGTTCCGGGATGAATGGATCAAGCACGATGTGCAGGCGGTCGAAAATGCCTTTCGAAACCTTGGCCATGCGTACGTTAAGGTAAGCTACGAACTGGATTTGAGGCCAGACGAGTTTAAAACCAGCATTTTTTATTCGGTTGAGCCCGGGCCGGTCAGTTACTTTGGTGAGACCCGTATTGAGGGGCATAAACATGTTGAAGAAGCATTTGTCCGAAAACAACTCGTATATAAGGAGGGCGAATTGTACAACAAGTCCTTGTTGACAGAAACCCGGCAGAATTTGTATTTCTTGCAGCTTTTCCGCATTGTCTCGGTACAGCCGCAAACCGATGCAGCCACACAAAGAAGCCCAATTCCCGTTAAACTTTTTATTGAAGAAGCACCACGCCTGACCACCCGTTTTGGGGTGGGCTATGGTACCGAAGATAAATTTCGGACGTTTCTGGATCTGAATTACCTCGGTTTTTTGGGAAGTGCCCGGCGCATCCGGCTTTATTTAAAGCATTCGGCTTTGGAACCTTATCACGTCAGTTTAAAATGGATTCAACCCCAGTTTTTAGGAAAGAAAAGCACCATTTCGATCAACCCGTTTCTTAGTCGAAATTCGGAACCCGGCTACGAAACCCGGACTTACGGTTTGAATGTACCGGTTACTTACCGCTTTAACAGCCGACTGAATAGCACCGTGACTTATTATCTCGAAGAAGTGGAGCAGCGAGTTGAAGAAGGCGATGTCGAGCTTCCGGACCCGGAGGATGACAAGTTCGCTTACAACAAGTCGGGAATGCTGTTTAGTGCTGTGTTCGATAATTCAATACCAAAATTCTCACCCGAAGAGGGCGTGAAGGTGTCGCTTGGTTTTAAGTTGAACGGGTATGTATTTGGAAGTGATTTCAATTACACACGCCTGTGGGGAGATATACGCCACTATCAGGAAATTGGTGATTGGGTGTTGGCGCTACGCCTGATGGCAGGTAACATCAGCTCACCCGACAGCAGTGGCTTTATCCCTGTTGAAGACCGCTTTTATGCTGGTGGGAGCAACTCCGTTCGTGGTTGGAACCGGTCGGAGCTGGGCCCCAGGCGGGAAAGCGGAACACCTATAGGTGGTAATAGTATTGTTGAAGGAAATATCGAATTTCGGTATCCTTTGTTTTGGCGTTTCAGTGGGGTTGTTTTTCTGGAAGCAGGGAATGTTTGGCGCGAATCGTTTACCTACCGGTTGAATGATTTGGGTTATGCCGCCGGGGGAGGACTGCGTATTGAAACACCAATCGGCCCGATTCGGCTCGATTTGGGTGTTCCGGTGTGGAACGAAAAACGAAGTCCGCAGTTTTTTATTAGCGTTGGGCAGGCGTTCTAAATGAGTTGGTTCGGAAGTTGGGATGGCTTCGGCTTCCGATTAATTGGTGCGGCGCGGAACGTCGGTGTTTGTCATTCATAGTCAATCAATTGTCATTGACCTTCTTTAAGACAATTGATTGATTACCAAATGACGATTGAATGACTTTTTAATGACAGGAAGTAAAATCAGGAAATTCATTAAATAGAATTACAGGTCGGTGATCTGAAAAGCATAAAATAGTTCATGAAGAAAGTAATCACATATAGTCTGCGAATCCTGGGGTATTTGCTTTTACTGGTTGTAGTTGTTGTTTTGCTGGCCGGTTTGCTCATTCAGACTGCACCGGTAAAGCGCAAGCTTGCTGATTTGGGGGGCGAGCAGGCTTCGGCTGCTCTCAATGGGCAACTGACCATTGGAGAGCTCGATGGCAATTACTTTACTAACCTGCAATTGCATGATGTTTTGTTGATGGACGACGACGATACGATTGCATACATTGGTGAAGTTAGCCTGGATTACTCCTTGTGGCCCTTGCTACAGAATAAGTTGCAGATTCGTTCGATCCTGATCAGCCGGCCCTATTTCTACCTGGAGCAGCAAGCTGATTCGAGCTGGAATGTGCAGCAGCTCGCCAAACCTTCAGAAGAAGAAGCTGATGCCAGCAGTACTCCCTCCACCTTTGAGTTGGAGGTGACTCGCTTCGAACTGGCCGACGGGAGTGTCCGTATTTATTCGTTTGATACCTTGATTCCGCGCCAGGTTGAAAATCTGAACACCAAATTGAGCTTACAGTATGCTACTGACAAGCAGCAACTGGTGTTGAATGAATTTTCACTGTCTACCCATCAGCCATATTTTGAATTGCAGCAATTGGCCCTTCAACTTAACCGGAATCAGGAAGTCATCCGGCTTTCCGATTTTCACCTGAAAACAGCCCGCAACCAATTGGATGGAAGCGGGAATTTCGCGGGAGTTCCGGAGCGGAAGGGAGCGGTCAAACTGAATAGCGAACCCCTAAGCATCCAAGAGTTTGAGTTTTTTCTGTCTGGATTTGAATTGCCCGCCTCGCCGGTGTTTAAGCTCGATGCCTCGATTGATCAGGATGCTGCTGCAGCAACCATTGACCTTGAGGATGAAGGGCAGTTAATTCATCTCGACGTCACATCTTCAAACTTGGCGGCTTTCCTTTTTAACCAGGATGCACCGATTCTGCAGTACACCGTGGAGGGCACCTTCGAAAACATTGACTTGGCACACTGGTTGGGTGATTCGGATTTGAACTACCTGGTAAATGGGCAGTTGACTGTGGATGGAAGCGGCATCGATTTGGAAACGGCAGTGACCAGGCTGGAAGGTAACTTTAGTGATTTGCTGGTTGATGGCCGGCAGGTGGAAAAGTTGCTGCTGAATGTTGATTTGAACAAGGGAAATTTGAAGGGCTTTGCACAAGGCCGGGGCGATTTTGGTTCGTTTTACCTAAAACCTGAGCTGGAAAATCTGCAGGGTGAGCCTACCTATTCTTTTGAACTGACCACAGAAAGGCTTGATTTGGCAGCATTAACCGGCAATGACAGCCTGAAGTCGGACCTGAACCTACTGGCCAGCGTTAAGGGAAAAGGGTTTGATCCTAAAACCTTGCAGGCCAAAGGGGATATTTGGTCGAGGAAATCCAGCTTTCAGGATGTCCAAGTGGATACCCTGTTTGCTAAACTGGCATACGAAAAAGAAGCAGTCCATATCGATTCGCTGAGGCTGGAAACAAAAGGTCTGCTGGTGAAGGCCAGTGGCGATTACAGCCTGAAAGGCAGTTCAGATCTTTCGCTCGAGGCATCTTTCGATGGAGTTGAAGAATTCGCCGCTTATATTCCGATGGAAGATTTTGCGACCAGCGGCGAAATTCATGCACGCTTGTGGGGAACAACGGATTCGCTCCGCCTGGAGTCGGTGCTGAAGCTGAACCAAACCTCCTATCAGAATATGACATTGGACCGCTTGCTGGTGGAAGCGCAAGGATTGCTTGCCGCGAACGACACAATGATCAACGCACAAATTCAGGCCTACGACTTGTTCAGTAATAATTTCACGGTCGATTCACTGGTTTTCAGTGTAGAAGCAGCCCCGGATTCGGTGTTTATGGACGGGCGACTGGTAAGCGACGAATTGAGCACGGACATGCAGGCTGGCCTTCGCCTGCAGGATGTGATTCGAATCAGCTTATCTGAGTGGCAGATTGACTACCAGGATCAACATTGGAGCTTACAGGATCCTCCGGCAGTTTTCGAAATCGATTCCGTCAATTACAGGCTGGAGAATTTTAAGCTGGTTTCAGGAACGGCTGACACCAGTCAGTATTTGTCGGCTCAGGGGGTGATTAGCCGGGAGGGAGTGGAAGATTTTAGCATGCAGGTTGCCAACATCAATTTGGCACAACTTTTAAAATTGACGGGGCAGGATATCGAGGCTTCGGGCCTGATTAATTTGTCGGTGGATTTGTCTGGAACGGCTGATGACCCGCTTGTTGATGGAGATTTTAGTTTGGATGAGGCCATGATGAATGACTACCATTTTACTGATTTTGGCGGAACGTTCGCTTATTCGGGCAAACAACTGGAGATGGACGCACAGATTATACCGCAGGACAGCGGAAAATTTGTCTTTTCGGGAATCATTCCGTTTGAGTTGATGCTGGATAGTATGGGAGTGAAGTTCAACCCCAAAGACTCGTTGGATGCCCATCTGACGATTGAAGAATTTCCACTGGCCATTTTGCAGATAGTAAATATAGGAGAAGGGGTTTCCGGCTATATCGAGGGTGATGTTACCGTGAAAGGAAGCATGGAATCACCCGATCCGGAAGGTGGTTTTCATTTGGTGGATGCTTCGCTGCTAATTTCTGAATATGGGGTGGATTACCGCGAAATCAAGTTCGGAATTGACTTTCAAGGAGAAGAAGTTTTGTTGGATACGCTGCTTATTCGCTCCGATGACGGGACCTTGACAGGTGGTGGGCGAATCGGGTTTAGCTCCGACTTTTACAGGGGTGACGTGAATGACTCTGAGATCAAGCTGCAGTTTGATAAATTCAATCCGGTCAATCACAGACAATTTAATATGCAGGTTTCGGGTAACGCCAGCCTCGGAGGATCGAAAGATGATGTGAAGTTTGATGGTGACCTGAACGTTCCACAAAGTGAGATTTATTTGCCCGCCATCTTCAATCTGATGGGAAAAATGGTTGAAGCGGAGATGCCCCAGCCTATATTAGTGCGCGAATTGCAAGCCATCGAATCGGGCACCATCGATTCCATCAATATTTCGGAGATTGACACCACAGCGACGGATAGCCTGAAGTTTGACTACTTCAATAATTTGACCGGTGAAGTGCGGCTGAAGATTCCAAAAAATACCTGGATTAAGAATGAAGACATGCACATTGAAATTTCGGGAGACCTGGAATTCATTAAGCACAAGCAATTTTTCGAGCTTTTTGGTTCAGTTGAAGTGGTGCGCGGGCAGTACGACCTGTTGGGACGGACCTTTATGATTGAGTCCGGCACCATCAGTTTTCAGGGAGGCGAAGAGCTGATGCCGCGAATGGATATTACCGCCAGTTATGTGTTTCGTAACACGGAGCGTGTGCAGCAAGAACTGAGAGTGGCGATCAGCGGGACAGCCGAACAACCGGCCGTTAGCTTTAGCATGGACGGCAGCAGTGTGAGCGAAGGTGACGCATTGTCGTACATCCTGTTTGGCAAGAGTATGAATGAGCTGAGCATGGACCAGCAGGAAAATGTGGCAGGCGCCGGTAGTATGGCAGGACAGGCGGCAGCCTCCATCCTGTCGTCTCAGCTGACCGACTTTTTGGGCGACAAGATCAACGTAGATTACATTGAGGTAAAGAGTGAGGGTAACTTCGAAAACGCTACGGTGGTGGTGGGAAAATACATTACCAACGACCTGTTTGTGAGCTACGAGCAGCGCTTTGGCGAAACGGATCAGAAAGACATGGCTAAGTACGAAGTGAAGCTCGAATACGAGCTTTTCCGATTCCTGTTTTTCCAATTAAACAACTCCTCCAACGACAGTGGTTTTGATGTGATTTTTAAGCTCAGTGCGGAATAAGACTGGAGCAGAGCTTAAACGGATTATGTAAAAGCGTTAGTATGAGTAGATAGTCGTCAGTTTTTTCATTTTCATTAAATGAATTCATCAAGTGAAAACCATTTGAGGGCCGAACAAGTATAATTCACTAAATTTAACGGAAATTGGAATCATTCATGGGACAGATCGTTGATATCATCAAGTCACTCCTTCAGCCGGGATCGGTTTTGTTACTCGTTATTTTGTTGTTGATCTTCAATTCCTGGATTTTTAACCGGTTCAAATCGGTCAAGTCCGATGCAAATATCGCCAAACGCTCAGTTTCGTTTTTTCTGGTGCTGTTTGGTGCACTTTCATTTATATTGGTGTTGCCGATTGAAAAATCGCTGAAAGGGCAAATTTTGAGTTTTTTCGGCATCATCATCAGTGCAGGGATTGCGCTGAGTTCGACCACCGTGCTAGGTAACCTGATCGCAGGGTTGATGAACAATTCGATGAAGCGGTTTCGCAACGGAGACCTGATTAGTTTGGATCAGATGCAAGGCAGGGTAATTAAGAAGAGTATTTTCCATACGGAGATTCAGCTTGAAGACAGCAATTTTATGACGATTCCCAACTTGTACATTGCCACTCACCCGGTTAAGCTTACCCGTAAAACCAATACCGTTATTTCCACTACCGTTTCGTTGGGCTACGATGTGCCGCGCGGTAAAATTGAAGACGCCTTGAAAGAAGCTGCAAGCGCTACCGGGCTCAATGATCCGTACGTTTATATCACCGAGTTGGGCGATTATTCGGTCGTGTATAAAATTCATGGGTTTCTCGAAGATGCCAGTAAATACTTCAGTACAGCTTCTTTGCTAAATGGACACGTGATGGATTTTCTGCATGCCAATGGAATCGAGATAGTTTCGCCAACATTTATGAACCAGAGAAGAGTGGAAGAAAAGGAATTCATCCCGAAGCAGAACCACAAAAATCCGGTGGAAGAAAAGGGCCCTTCGCCCGAAGAATTGATTTTTGACGAAGCTATTGAGTCGGAGAAAATTGAGAAGAAAAAGGATTATCTGGAGGAGCTTGTTGACAAGCAGGAAGCACTGAAAAAGCAGTTAAATGAAATGAAAGACGAGACCGAAGTGAATAGAACGAAAGCTTCGATTGACAAAATTGGAAAGCAAAAAAGGAAGGTTGAACAGAGTATTCAGAAACAGATAAATAAAAACGAAAAGAAATGAAACCAGAAAGAGGCTGCCTTTTTGGGCAACCTCTTTTATCGTAGTTGATTTTGAATGGCTAAAAGGCAACTTTAATTCCAATTCCCGGGTCAATCGAGAATAGCACGGTGCCTTCCGTTACAATCTCGAGATAAGGTTTAAAGTCAATTCCAAAGGCAATGGGCACGTCGGGGATTTTATACTCGAGTCCGAAAATGCCGTCAATTCCGAGTCCCAGATCACCATCACCAATATCGTGCGGGTGGTCGTACCAAGCCGGGCCGCCCCGGCCGTCAAAATCATCGCCATAAACAGCGACGTGCCCACCAACACCATAAATCCAGTTCAGTCCCGGTTCGTTAAAAGCCATTTGGTTTTTCTCCCACAGGCCGGTTACACTGAATCCGTCGTGCCAGAAGCCAATAATCCCTTCAATGGCGGAGGGGCCGTAATTCTTTTTTAATGTTATTCCAGATGTCCCTCCCGAACGAAGTCCGATAGCGTAATCATATTGAGCCATGGCTATTCCTGAAAAGAAAAACATCAATGTCAATAAAATAATACTCTTTTTCATAGCTAATGATTTTAATTTCGGTGGAGATACTTCCCAAAATTATACCTAAACGTTGGGGCGTTGTTTTTGAATACTGTTTTTTAGCCCCCTGGCGAGCTGATTTCCGGATTATTTGATAAATGGTCGGATGTCGATGTTGTGGCGCTTAAACCTCAATTTGTGGATTTATTGCGCCAAATGTCCTTACTGAAAAAATCAGTTTGTATGCGTTTTTAATTCAAAGGTTTCCAGTTGATTAATGAAAATCCCGAAAATGGGCATTTTTTGCGATCCCTTGGTTTCACAAAAAAAATCACATTTGTGCGAAACACAGTATGACAGACTTTTTCGGATTTTGATCAGCGCTTTGAACCTGGATACTCTTTTTTCTTGAAAGCTACGAATGTAGCTGCCGGAATCTCTTGTTCTGAGAAAACGGTTATCAGAATGAGAAAAAAAAAGATTTCCGAATGACAGAGGTATGAACGGTGCAGGCTGGCTTCAATTGGCTGTCAGGTGGCAATTGAACTTAGGTTAGTGATTTATATTGAGGTGTTTAGTGAACTCTTGGCCTAAGCCGTTTTTTCGATTACGATTTTATTGACGGATTCAGTCGATCAATCTTGGAATTATATTTGGAATAGTGGAGGTACCAAACTTTAAAAAAAGGAAAATGAAAACTTCAAGATTAACAGCTTTCTCTGCGATGTTCTTATCGGTGTTTCTAATTCTGTCTTCGTGCAACAGTTCCCGAACCTTGAAGGGTGGTGCGATCGGTGCGGGTGCTGGCGGAGCTCTGGGCGGATTGATCGGGTCAAAATCAGACAATACCGCTAAAGGGGCTATTCTGGGCGCCGTTATTGGCGGTACGGCCGGTGCGTTGGTCGGCAAATACATGGACAAACAAGCAGAAGAACTCGAGCGTGATTTGGAAGGGGCAACGGTTGAGCGGATTGGTGAAGGGATTAAAATCACATTCGACTCGGGAATTTTGTTTGGTTTCGACTCATCAAGCTTAACAGCCGCTTCAAAACAAAACATTAACGAACTGGCCGAAACCCTGAATAAGTACGAAAACACTGAAATCCTGATTGAAGGGCATACAGACAACAAGGGAAGTGAAGAGTACAATCAAAGATTGTCGGAGCGAAGAGCGGAGTCCGTTGGTGATTTGCTTGTTAGCACAGGAGTTGTTGGATCTCGGATTACCCAGATTGGGTATGGCGAGATGCAGCCCATTGCCGATAACAGTACCGATTATGGCCGCATTCAGAATCGACGGGTTGAAGTGGCTATTTTTGCAAACGACAAATTGAAGCGGGCAGCGAAACGAGGAGATATTGGCGAGCTGGAAAATTAAATGAATAGTATGAACTCATAAAGAATAGAAACATGAAACGAATGAAAAGATTAATCATAGGATCAACTTTATTGTGTTTGCTGGTTAGTCCGGCGTTAATGGCCCAAGAATCGGCCACCGGAATTAAAGGAGGCTTGAATTTGTCGAGCTTAACCACCGATGGCAACGATGACAAGAATTTGAAGCTGGGATTTCACGCCGGGGTGTATAATAAAATTGCGATAAGCGAGAGCTTTGCAATTCAGCCGGAGCTATTGTATTCGGTTAAAGGAATGAAACTTGACTACGACAATAGCGCCTTTGCTGACGGTGAAACCAAGTTCAACCTGAATTACATTGATTTACCCGTGAAATTGGTCTTCAATTTATCGGAAGATTTTGAGTTTCAGGTGGGCCCCTATGTCAGCTATTTGGTCAGTGCTAATCTGGATACCGATGCTGAAGTATTGGACTATTTCCAGATTGATTCGGAAGATGATATTGACCGTAAAAATTTTAATGCATTGGATTACGGCCTTTCTGCCGGTTTGGGATTCGATTTCCAATCGATCCTGGTTGGATTTAATTACAATATCGGGTTAAACCAGGTGGCTAAGGACGATGAAGCTTCCTACGACTTGCTTGGAGACGCGAAAAACAGCGTGATCCAGGTTTATGCTGCCCTGCGATTTTAACCCTTAAAATTAGAAGTTATGTTACGTTTAGTTATTTTATTTTTTATTATTGCCCTGATAGCAGCCATTTTTGGTTTTGGAGGCATTGCTGCCGGTGCAGCCGGAATTGCCAAAATTATCTTCTTTATTTTTATCATTTTGCTCCTCTTGTCAATCATTGGCGGAGGAATTCGGGGATGGAAGTAAGCATTGACCGACATATTCAGCGTTTTGAGCAGTAGCGGCAGCCATAGGCTTTTTCGGAATGAAAACAGGTCGACTCAGATGCATGAAAAAATGAAGACTTGAGTGTGTTTTTTTTCATTATCAGACCACTGTAGCTTGAAACGGGGAGTCAACTGCTGATTTCCCGTTTCTCCTATTCTTCCATTTCTTTCAGAATGTCTTCGACCTCCTCTTCGGTTTTGTGCAGTTTATCTTTACATAGTTTAATCAGGCTTGAAACCCGTTTTACTTGTGCTGATAACTCATCCACATCCAATTCTTCATTTTCAATTTTTGCGAGGATTTCGTCAATTTCATTGACCGCTTCCTGATAGCTTGGTTTTTTCGTTGCCATTGTGCTTATTTTTTTGTGAGCTTACTTGTTATTTTTCCATCGGCCAGTTGGGTCACCAATTCATCACCAATATTCAACCTGCCAACCGACTTGATCAGCTGACCTTTCTTGTAGGTCAGGCTATAGCCTCGTTTTAAGACGTTTGCCGGATCGACCAGACGAACCTGTCCTTCGAAATGTGTGAGCCTATTGCGTTGTCCTTTAAGGTTATTTTTTCCGCTGACCTTTAGTTCCTGTTGCGATTGTTTTATTTGATTCCGTTTGATTCGAAACTGTCGCTGAATAAAAAAGTGGAGGTTGTCCAGTTTTCGGGCGAGCTGGTGCTTTTCCTCCCTAAGTTGTCCTGTTCCGAGTTTTTCAATCTGGTATTTGTGTTGCTGAAGTTGTTGTTGTTTGCTTTTTAAGAAAGAGGGAACAGATCGCTCCAACTTCAGGCTGGTTAGTTTAAAGTGGTTGTCTTCCTGGCTAACCATTTGCCTGATGGTCTGTTTTATGTTTTGTAAGGTTGTTTGAAGGGATTGTTTTTCTGTTTGTAGGCGTTCTCCAACTTCTGTTGCAAAACGTTCTTTCAGTTCATCCAACATTTGCTCAAAAGCAGCGGCTCCGCTGACCAGAAATTCCGCAACGGCCGTCGGCGTTTTCAATTTGGTGTGGGCTACCAAGTCCACGGCTGTTTCATCTTTGTCGTGACCAATGCCGGTAATCACCGGAATCGGGAGCTGGGTAATGTGGTAAGCCAATTCGTAATGGTCGAAACTGGCCAGATCGATTTGAGCGCCACCTCCCCGGATAATCACAACCACATCAAAAAAATCTTCGTATCGAAAAATTTGTTCCAGAGCCATCATGATGGATCCGGCGGCATCCTTTCCCTGCATGATGGCAGGGAACAGCTTGGTGTAAAAATGGATATGGTAGGCATTGTTGGCCAGTTGGTTCTGGAAATCCTGCAAGCCGGCTGCTGTGGGCGACGAAACGATGGCGATGCGCTGTGGAACCAAGGGGAGTTCCAACTCCTTGTTCATGTTGAGCACGCCCTCTTCTTCCAATTGAACAATGATCTCACGCCTTTTACGGGCCATATCGCCCATCGTGTAGCTGGGGTCAATATCGCGGATGTTGAGGCTCAGCCCATACACCGGATGGAATTCCACTTTCGCCTGGATTAACACTTTCAAACCTTCAGAAAAAGCCTGTCCGGTGGTCGTTTCAAAATAGGGTTTTAACATGCGAAACGTATACGACCAAATGGTTCCCCGGCATCGGGCCACTACCTCTTTGGTGGTATCATTTACTTCAATCAGCTCCAGATAACAGTGGCCGGTCCGGTTATTATTCATCTCGCTGATTTCTGCTCTGATCCACATCAAAGCAGGAAAAGCATCATCCAGTTGTGCTTTGATTTGGTTGTTGAGTTCTGAAAGTGAAAGCTGTGCCGTTGCCATAACCCATTCGTTTACGGATTGACCTTAATCAGTTTGATGACCGATACGTCGGTGTCGGAGGCTATTTTAGCCAAGATCAATCCGGCAGGCAAGTTAGCTAAATTCGATAGAAAAAAGGACTGTTGGTGGTGTAAAACTTGCTGGTGCAATAAGCTCCCGTTCATCGAAAACAGGCTGACCGTAAACTTTTCAGAGAGCTTGGGTGACTGTTGGTAAAGGAAAACATGGTCGAGAAATGGGTTGGGTACAGCCAGCCAGTTTTGGGCAATTGGGGTGGAGGAATATTCCGAAAGTAGTTGGTCGGCCTTTTCAAAATCGGGAATTCCAAAACCCAGAGTGTCATCTGGGTTTGTGTATTGCGAGGCACTTTTTTCAAGTGCTTCCTTGATTTGCAGACTGCTGGCTTCAGGATTGGCTTGCCACAGGCAGGCAGCCATTCCGGCCAACACCGGCGACGAAAAAGAAGTTCCGTTTGATGGGCCTATATTGCCATTCGTTTTCTGAAGGATGGTTCCCCATCCCACCGCTACGAGATTTGGTTTTGTGGCTCCATCGGCTGCTGGCCCCAGCGAGCTAAAGGGCGCCCAAATGCTGTCTTTACGAACAGCACCAACGCCAATAACCAACTTGCCATCCGAAGGAGCTACCAGGTATTTCCAAGGTGAAGCAGCTTCGTTGCCGGCGCTGGAGAATACCATCATACCTTTTGCTACTGCCATGTTCGCCGCCCGGGTCACCCGGGTTGAATTGCCATCGAGGTCCGTATAGCTGTGGTTCATTTTCTCGTCGTCAAAGACTGTGTAACCCAGTGATGAGTTGATGATGTCGCAACCGGCGCTGTCGGCAAATTCGGCTGCAGCTACCCAGTTGTCTTCTTCAATTAAATATTCGGTGGCATCGTCTTCCGAGCGAAGTAAAAAATACGAAGCTTTAGGCGCCGTGCCAATCAACTGTCCATTGAGATGACCGGCCATTGTCGACAGGACGTTGGTTCCGTGGGAGTCCTCCAGGTAAACATTACCGCCGGGATTCACAAAATCACGGGTCTTAAGAATCCGGTTTTCGGAAGACAGCTGCTCCAAAGCAGGCAGTTCATCTGCTTTATGGAATCCGGCATCCAATACGGCAATAAGCATGCCTTCGCCCAAAAACCCTCGGCTGTGAAGTGCTTGACCGTTAAGCAGTTTTAGCTGGTGGATGGACGATCCATAAGCCGCTTCGTCAATTTCGTTCCACTGGTTTTCAATCTTGAACTTATTCGTGGTTGATTTCAGACTAATACCGGGTTTTGTCATCTCAGAGAACCGGATGAAATCGAATGTGCTGATGATTTTCTGGTAACCCGAGCTGCTTGTCTTGACTGTTGCACCGTTAAGCCATTTTGAGCTGTGGATGATTTCTGCGCCTTTGGCAGATAAAGCTTCGAGATAAATCGGTGAAACTGGCAGGTCGGATTCGTCTATCGTGATATTTTGTTTTTGGCGCCGCTCAATGGCACGCTGTGACAGATACTTTTCAGGCTGATAAACGCTGAAGTTGGTGCCATTCTTATCGGTGAATTCAATCCAATAATAATTGGTTGCTTCGTCCTGAGCGAACGCGGCTCCGGAGAAGAGTATCAAAAAAAGCAGTCCCCTCAGCTTCAGCATGATCTTCAATTCTAGTTTGGGTGAATCATGTTTGTCAACTTTTGCTAACGCTATCCACATTTATTGATTCAATTGATCGTTTTATCATCGTGCCGGTATGTTATTTTTCATCATATACTGGCCTGGATTGTCCATAAATTTTTCCGGATCAATCAGTTCGCTTTTGTTTTTCTCCAGTTCATTAAATCGGATTTCCTGGATGCTGTCTAAAACCTGCGGATTGGTCAGATGTCCCAGATCATAGTTCAGCGTATGCGAAAAAGTACCGTCCGGATGATAGTAGTTCCAATCGCCGTGCCGGAGTCCTTTAGTATAAAATGCATCCAGTTCAAGTTGCCCATTTTCAAAGTAAACCTGGCATGCGCCATCCCGTTGGTTATCAGTCATGCTACATTCAAGGTATGGTTTTCCTCCTTTGAAGTACGCCCGGTAAACGCCATTTTGCAAATCATTCTTCCAATGGATTTCCTCGAACAACTCGCCGGTTGGATAGTAGGTTTTCGAAATCCCGTGTTTCTGATTATTTTGAAAAACTTCAGTCGAAACCAACTGGCCATTTTGAAAGTACTGCCATTCACCTTCTTTTTTCTCTTCGACGTAAGTTCCTTTGGCCATGAGCTTTCCCCGGTTGTCAAATAATTCGGCGGGAATGGTATCGGAATCTTCCGGATAGAATAAACGAGCTTTTAGCAAGCCATTGGAGTGGTAGCGTTTAAACTCACCAACGGGGCGGTCGTTTCTAAAATTTCCTTCGTAGACTACATTTCCGTTGGTTTGTTCTTTTTGCCAAAAGCCTTGTTTCCGGCCTTCTTCATCAACTTGATTCATGTCATTTTGGGCTTGACCTGTATGCAGGATCAGCGCCAATAATATAGAAAATAAGATGCGAATCATATATTAGGTCCTATGCGCCAAATCTAAAAATTTTTTCTGGATCAAAAGCCAGCGAACCGCTTTCTTATTCTTGCCCGATAGTTTTTAAGAAGTTTCGAACTGATTTTACCGACTCCAGTTTATATGAGGCCGCGGTGCTTTTAAGGCCGACTTTAATTGTCACTGCGGTGTCTGGTAGTTCGCGAAACATATATTCATCGGTCCAATCATCGCCGATGGCAATGATATAGTCGTACTCATTTTCGCGTAAAAATCGCATGGCCGCAACCCCTTTATTTATTCCGCCTGCCTTTAGCTCAATCACTTTGTTCCCTTCCATGATTTCGAGATTGTGGTTGGCAATCATGTTGCGCAACTCATCTTTCAATTCGTTGGCGCGCAGTTCGCCTTGTTCAGGAACCGAATTGCGGTAGTGCCAGACCAGTGAATAATTCTTTTCTTCGATGAACGTTCCGGGTGTTCGGTCAACAAAGCTCTCCAGAATTGGCCGGATAACTGGTTTCCATGAACTGTTGATATTATCCAGCATTTGCCAGTTGCCACCAATTTTTTTCAACCAGACGCCATGTTCTACAATCAGATTTACACGATGATTTCCCAACCATTCTTCCAAGGTTTCACGGTCGCGCCCACTGATGATGGTGACCATGTTTTTCTCGTCTTCCTCGAGTTTGGTAATCAGTTTATGCAGTTCCTCATCGGGGCTTGCTGCTTGCGGGTCATTTTTAAAGTTGACGAGCGTGCCGTCGTAATCCAAAAAGATGGCTCGCTTATTGGCTTTGAAGAATGCGCCAGCCAGCTCTTGGCGAACCTCGGAGGTTATTTTCTTGGCTAAAAAATTTCGCTGGATGCTTTCAACCTTCTTCATGCCTTTAATAAACTCGCCCGACCATTTGAAAATGTCGTAGCGGCGAATGCGATCCTGGAGGTAACGCATGCGGCGCCTTTGCTCTTCCATAGACATGGTTAGAGCTTGTTGTATACTATCGGCAATTTCATCCTCGTTGTTGGGATTGATGATAATGGCCTCGCCCAACTCTTTAACCGCTCCGGCCATTTCGCTGATAATCAGAACGCCGCTTTGATTGACGCGACAGGCAATGTATTCTTTGGCGACCAAGTTCATACCATCGCGAACGGGGGTAATCAATGCTACATCGGACGTGCTGTAAAGCTCAATCAGATTTTCGAACGGCAATGAACGATAGAAATACCAAACCGGCGTGTAGTTCACATCGCCGTATTGCCCGTTAATGCGGCCAACCAATTCATCAACTTCACTTTTTAACAATTTATATTGCTCCACCTCATCACGCGAAGGAACAACCAGCATGATGAGTGATACCTGATTTTTGAATTCAGGATATTTGTTTAGAAACTTCTCGAAGGCGTGCAGTCGGTTTGGAATTCCTTTGGTATAGTCAAGTCGGTCGATGGATAGGATTAATTTACGATTTGGAGAGACTAGAAAGTACTTTTCCAGCTCACGGTGCAGTTCTGATCGTTCCTGTAAGGGTTTGTGGGCAATTTCCTTGGCCAGATTCTCAAACTTTTCGTAATCGATTCCCATCGGAAAGGCATCAGCCAGAATAATCCGATCTTCGAGGTGAATTTCGTTAAAAGAGATCTCATAGCCCAGCAAACGCCTGACGGAACTGAAGAAGTGGCGTTCGTAGTCGTAGGTGTGAAAGCCTATCAGGTCGGCGCCTAGCATGCCTCTGATCAGTTCGTTACGCCACGGAAGGATGCGGAATACCTCGAATGACGGGAAAGGGATGTGCAGGAAAAATCCGATGGTTACATTGGGTTTGACTGATTTTATCATTTCGGGAACCAGCAGCAGCTGATAATCGTGAATCCAGACGATATCACCATCGTCCACAATTTCAAGGGCTTTTTGTGCAAACTTGTGATTAACTTTCTTGTAAGCTGCCCAATAGTCCGGGTTGTAGTCGATAAACTGGGCGAAGTAGTGAAACAGCGGCCAGATGACATTGTTGCTGAATCCTTCGTAATACAGGTTAATTTCTTCTTTTGTCAAATGTACTGCCAGACAATCTTCTTCAACCAATTTATCGTCAATTTCAACAACTTCATCATCTGTCAAATCATCTTTTGCCAATCCGGGCCATCCAATCCACTTTCCTCCGTACTCTTTGTACACCGAGCGCATGCCGGTAGCAAGGCCTCCAACGCTTGGCGATAAACTAAATGAATCATCTTCTTTATTTATACTTAAGGGCAGTCGGTTCGATACAATGTGAATTTTACTCATAATGTGGAATTTATCGGTCAATTTTAATTTTTTATTACTATTCGAATGTTATCATTTTCAACACATTCTTAAACAAATTGTTGTTAAGGAGGTTAGGGAAAAGCAATTCCTGGAACAACTTTGTTTTTTTTATAAAAAGCTTACTTTTGGATTTTTGCTTTTTCAGGAGAGTCTTGATACGTTTATCTGTTTTTTGCTCTCTTTATAAAAATGGGTTAATTTTTTCAAGGTATCAAATAAAACTGAAAGAACGGTCATTTTTTAAATGATGTTTAACAATCGTGTATGAAGAATCTAAATTACGGGATAATTGGAAATTGTAGAAGTGCTGCATTGGTATCGGAAACGGGGTCCATCGATTGGCTGTGTCTGCCAAAATTTGACTCGTCATCGGTGTTTGCAAGTTTAATGGATGAAGAAGTTGGGGGGAGCTTTAAAATTATTCCGAAGAAGTTGAAAAAAATTACGCAGAGCTACATCTCGCGAACCAACATTTTAAAGACTCATTTCCAGTGTGAAGATGGAGCATTCGAGGTACAGGATTTTATGCCTCGCTACCAAAATCCTGAAAACGGGGGGTATTACATTCCGCCAGACGTGATCCGGTATTTCAAATTGATTAACGGCCAGCCCGAATTGGTAATCAGCTATCAGCCCAAGCTGGAATATGCAAAACACATAACAGAAAGCTTTTTGGAGCAAGGTTGTTATACCCAAAATGAGCCCGGCTGCTACATAAAATCCCATACCAAAAACGGAGCGTACGATTCCTTGTACTTGTACTCAAGTTTCGATTACCAGGATATTTTGGAAAGCAACTCGATTGTTTTGACCCGAGATGAGTTTTGCTTGTTGAGTTACAATCAAAAGCTGCTTCCACAGGATACCCGTCGTGCTAAGTTGAAGCTGGAGCGCACAAAAGTATATTGGCTGAATTGGGCTGAACGCACCACTTCATACAAGCTTTACAATGAGGAAATTATCCGAAGTGCCCTTACTCTGAAAATGTTAAGTTATGACAAGAGTGGGGCGATTTTGGCAGCCGTCACAACCTCACTGCCCGAAACCATTGGAGAAGAACGTAACTGGGACTATCGGTTTTGCTGGATTCGGGACGCCTCGATGGTGGTTAAGATTATGACTTCGCTGGGGCATTATAAATTGGCCAAACGTTATTTGAAATTTATCATCGATATTTTGCCTGATAAGGATGAAAAAATGCAAATCATGTATGGGATTAGTGGTGAGAAGAAGCTTAGTGAAACGGAATTGTCCCATTTGTCTGGCTATGAAGGCTCTGTTCCGGTTCGCATTGGAAATGCCGCTTACAAACAAAAGCAAAACGACATTTACGGTATTTTGCTGGATGTGATCTACCAGCAGCTTGAGATTTACGATGTAAGTTTGGAATATAGCGAGGAGCTTTGGACGATTGTACGGAACATTATTAAAGTGGTTGAAAACAACTGGAGAAAGCCGGATCGCGGTATTTGGGAAATACGAAGTGAAAATAAGCACTTCACCTTTAGTAAAGTGCTTTGCTGGACCGCTGTTGACAGGGCCGTGAAAATAGCTGTCTTGCTGCGACGTAGCATGTACGTTGATCAGTGGACAAGGTTAAGGGATAAAATTCACGATGATATCCATAAAAAAGCCTGGTCGGAGAATCGACAGGCGTTTACCCAGGCTTATGGCTCCGAGGATCTGGATGCATCTGTTTTACTGATGGAATCGTATGGCTTTATTCATGCCACCGATCAAAAATATGTAAATACGGTTTTGGCTATTCAGCAGGATTTGGAACAGGATGGGCTGATGTTCCGCTATCGTAATCAGGACGATTTTGGAAAGCCCAAATCAGCCTTTACAATTTGTTCGTTTTGGCTGACCAATGCCCTGTTTAAAATCGGAAGGAAAGACGAAGCCATCCGGAAATTCCATATGCTCATGAGTTATTCCAATCATTTAGGTTTATTTAGCGAGGATCTTGACTTTAAAACCAAACGAATGTTGGGTAATTTTCCGCAGGCCTATTCGCACCTGGCTATGATCGAAACTGCCATTAATGTTTCTGAATCGCAATTGTCTGAAGAAGAGACCTTGATAGACTATATACACGAAAAAAGAGGACTGCATTAGTCCCCTTTTTTCGGTTCTTATCTCTTACCACTTACTTCACAAAAGTTTTTAGCATCCAGATACGTTTTTCAGTTTCGGCCATCAGGTCAGTAAACAAGGTGGCTGTTGTTTCATCGTTTCGATCATTGGCCACTTCCTTCAGGCGATTCATCTTGGCATGAAGCATTTCGGATTGACTGATGACGATATGAACGGCTTCTTTGCCATCGTGAACATCGGTCACCTCTTGAATCTCGGCTATCTGAATATACTGGCTGAAAGAATGAACCGGTTGCCCACCAACCATCAATATGCGTTCTGCAACTTCATCAACAGCTTCGGCAGTCTCATTGTAGTATTCTTCGAATTTTGCATGAAGTACAAAAAACAGATTACCGGTTACATTCCAGTGAAAGCCCCTGAGGTTTTGATAGAAGATCTGCATGTCGGCCAGAAATTCATTCATTACATTAACTAAGGTGTCATTCGCTACGTGCGTTTTTTCTAATGTTTTCATGATGAATACGTTTTTAAGTTTATTTTTTGATTTATTTTCTACTTCAAAAATACTATTAGTGATATTTATTAATTTTATATCACTATTTAATTGTATTATAAGTCATGAATATCAATCAACTAAAGTATTTTGTGGAATTATACCGGGTACGGAATTTTTCGAAAGCCGCTGAAAATTTGTCAATTAGCCAGCCGGCGTTAAGTTTGCAGATTCAAAAAGTCGAAGAAGAGTTCGGGTATTTTTTAGTTGAGCGCAATCGGAAACCTTTGGGAATTACAGCAGAAGGGGAGCTTTTTTTCGAAAAGGCAGTCCAGGTCATTCAAATGATGAATGACTTTGAGCAGCTCAGTTTTGAGCTGGAGGAGGAAATAAAAGGGGAGATTCGTATTGGTATTATTCCAACCCTATCGCCTTATTTGACACCATTAATCATCAATCCGGCAAAAAAGCGCTTTCCAGATCTTAAAATTGAAATCGTGGAGTTGGTCACTGAAACCATTTTGACAAAGCTGAAATTTAATGAGTTGGATGCCGGGATAATTTCAACACCGGTGAAAGCGGCAAATTTTGGTTTTACCCCCTTGTTTTACGAACAGTTTTTCCTTTACGTGGCCGAAAGTCATCCGCTGTACAAGCAACCCAGGATCAAACAGCATGAGATTGCAACGGATGAATTGTGGTACTTAACTGAAGGTAACTGTTTTCAAAATCAGATCAACTCGGTTTGTGCTATTCCTTCGTTTGAATCTGTCAGCAGCAGCTTCCGGTACGTGTCCAGCTCGATCGAATCGTTAAAGCGGATTGTTGAAAGCCAGGGAGGTATTACTTTTATCCCCGAACTGGCTACGTTGAATGTATCATCTGAATACGAAGACTTAATCAAGCCTTTTGAAGATCCCATTCCAACGCGCGAAATTAGCTTGGTTTATTTAAAAAATACCGGACTAAAAAAACTGGTTCGTGCATTTATGGAGGTCATTCTGGGGACGATCCCCAAACGAATGAAAGAGCGGCCGGCGTTTCCTTCGTTGGACACTCGGCTCTGATTGATGGAAAAAAAAGATCTCCAAAGAAATATCTCAGGGGCTTTTTGCTGTGTGCCGTGCATGGTAAATAGCTTGGTGGTGAAGGTCCACTAGTGGTGGTTGTAGTTGCCAACCATTAACCGAGAGCGAGGAGGGCCATCGTAGGTGGAATCTGAAGGAAGTAGTAGGCAAATCTCTGCTCCGAGGAACATGAATCACATCAGGAATTTCCGATAGGACGAGATTGCAGTACATATCAAAGCCCAAGAACTGCAGACTATCTCGGAGTGTAAATGTGGCGGGGATATGGAGTGAAGGTTATTTATCTTACCACGTGAGATATCACAGACGTGCCGAAACAGAGTTTGAAGTATGGTTGAAACAAGATTTGATGTGAGAAGTCAGGCGAAGCCACAGTACCAAATAAGAAACTGGTTAAAAATTGCTCGGCTGTTCGCCGGACAACGACGAAATATATTTTAGGCGTGGCCTAGGGCAGCGGATTGCCCACCGGGATGTCGCAGCGATGGAACGGCTGCCCGTGAGCCGGATTCAGAGTGGGTTTGCTCCCATTGTTTGCAGATGCTGTACTTCTTGCCTGTGAAGGATTTATCCGCCTTGCATTTTCAATTGTTGGAGCAGTTGGATTATTCTCTACACTGAGTGCTGGGGTGGAAGGTTGCGGTATTGGAGCCTGAACCTGACTGTTTCTTGCTTGCGGGGTATTTGCCGGTGCAGAACTAAGCGGTGCACCCACCGCAATATCACATCGGTGATAGGGTTCTCCGTGCGGCGGATTCAACATTACCTCGGTGTTGTTTTGTTCTGTTGAAGGCTGCTCTGTTGCTTCATCTTCCACAACCTGTGCTGGTTCGGTAATTAACGGCGTTGTTTGTTCCTGCGTTAGCGGTAGAACTGGCAGTTGTTGTGTTTGTCCCAAATCTTTTTTTGTGGGGCCACAGGAAATTAGGGTAACAAGAGTAAATACGGTGATTAAAACTGGGAAAGATTTCATATGAATAAATTGTTTGTTTTATATGGTATCATATGGAACTCGCACTTTATTCATTTCCTTTTGTGTTGCCTAAACATGCTCGTTTCATTTGCTTTCTTTTTAATGAATTGATTCGTATCGAATTGTCTATTTTATTTTTCAAGAGACCGCTTCCGATTCTCGGCTTTATTCTTGTTCTTAACGTTCAACGCGATCATAATGTTTTCAGTCGCGGTGAGATACGGACCCCCAAAACAACGTTCTGCGTGACAAAACCATTGTGTTTGCTGTCAAAACGGGCCATTCTTATCTGCCAGATGCTGAATGAAGGACTCTAATTCTTCCAGAGCCAGGGAGTAAACAGCATCACCACGGTGTAAATTTCTAATCGTCCCAGAACCATCAAGGCGGAGAGGGATATTTTGGAGGCTTCGGACAGATGCGCGAAATTGCTGGCTGGCCCAACCGTGCCTACTCCTGGACCAATTCCACCCATAGCGGTAGCTACTGAGCTGAAAGCTGTGGCTACATCAGAGCCCAAAAACACCATCAACAGGCCGCCGGCTGCAAACAGCATTAAGTACCAAAGGATAAAGGTCAGGATTCCATTGTTGTCCTGATAACTGATCGGGCGATGGTTAATCCGTAGGGGAATAACAGCATTGGGAGCATTCATCATCCGAAAAGTATGCCTCACATTTTTCAGCGCAACCAAATGACGGGCCATTTTAATGCCGCCGGCAGTTGATCCGGTGCTGCCGCCAAAAAACATGAGAAAGAAAATGATGTACCAGCCCACAGCTGGCCAAAGCAAATAATCGGAAGTGGCGAAACCAGTACAGGTGATGATTGAAGCAACTTGAAAAAAGGATTCGCGAAAGGCGAGTTCGAACGAGCGGTCGGTTTGAAAAAATAAAATACCGGTAATCACAAAGCCGGAAAAAAGAATCACAAACAGGTAAAATTTCAGCTCCTCATTTTGTTTGATCTTTTGGAATTGCCGTTTTACGGCATAGTAGTGAATGACAAAATTAACTCCAGAGAGCACCATGAAAATTGTAATGACATATTGAATGTAGGGAGAATAACCACCAATACTGGTATTTTTTGGAGAGAAGCCGCCGGTGGCCACGGTGCCAAAAGCATGGCAGACACTTTCATACAGGTTCATGTCGCCAGCCAATAAAAGGATGGTCTCGATCAATGTCAGCGATAAATAAATGTAAAGCAATCGCCTGCCAACCGATTTTATCTTGGGATGAATTTTCTCCTGAAAAGACGATTCCAAGGTAAACAGGTTGTAGCCACCAATATTCAACGAAGGCATGATGATGATCACCAAAACAATAATGCCCAAACCACCAATCCAGTGGGTCATGCTTCGCCAAAACAGGATGGATTTCGGCAAGCTTTCAATGTCAGTTAAGATAGACGACCCTGTTGTTGTAAATCCGGAAACCGATTCGAAAAACGCATTGACAAAGGACGGAATGGCTCCGCTAAAAAGATAGGGTAGTGCTCCAACCAGCGAAACCACCAGCCACGAAAGGGTGACCGAAAGGTAAGCTTCGCGACGATGGAAAGCACTCAACTCCGTGCGCCCTCTTAGTCCATAAACGCAAGCAGCCATGATAAAGACAATAGCCGCTGTATAAACAAAAGGCAAAACAGGTTCGTTGTAAATCAGCGCTACCGGAATGCAAGTTAAGAGTGCCGTTCCGGCGATCACAAGTATCCGCATTAATATATGGAGGACAGGTCGAAGATCCATCAGTTCGTTATTTTTTTATTGCTCCAATTGCTCTCAGTTATATTTTATACTGATTGATGATTCGCTTTTTATACAAGGGCAGGTAGAAGAAAAAACTACTTCCTTTGCCTGCTGAGCTTTCCACCCAAATATCGCCAAACTGCTTGGTGATAAATTCTTTTGAAATGGCCAATCCCAAGCCCGTGCCTTTTTGACCTGAGCCCGGCACACGGAAGAATTTCTCGAAGATCTGCTGCTGGTATTTTTCTTCAATGCCAGGTCCAAAATCACGCACCATGAACTGCACCGAGTTGTTCACCTGCTTTACTTCAACCTGTATCTGTGATTGCTCGGGCGAATACTGAATCGCATTGTTAATCAGGTTCAGTAATACCCAAGCTGTTTTCTCCGAATCGCAGTGCATTTCAGGCAGTGGCTCAGCCAGCTTGAACCGGATCTGAATGTGCTTGTCCTTCGCATGATTTGTGGCCGGATTAGTCACATACCGGATAATTTCGGAAGGAGCAACTGCTTTCAGCTCGAGCGAAATATTGCCCGTCTCGACCTGGGCTAAATCCAGCAATTCGGATGTGATACTTGACATTTTATGCGTTTCTTCCTTCAATGCCTGAATCAGCTCTTTCTGTTCTTCATTCAACGATCCAATACGTGAATCATCCAACAATTTAAGGTTTAGCCGGAGAGATGAAATCGGCGTTTTCAGTTCGTGTGAGATGGTCGCGATGAAATTGGTTTTAGCTTCGTCCTGCTCCAAAAAGTGTGTGATGTTTTTCATGATAATGACGCGACCAACATTCATTGGCAATTCTTCGCCGGTTTTGGTCAGCACCACGTCAATAATTTCCTGGTTGTAGTACACTGGTTTTCCATCAAGCTGAAGTTTAATGGGATGGAATTCCTTCTCAGCTGGCGTTACTTCTTCACATGCGTTCTTAAATATCAGGCTGAACAGATCGTTCTTACGATCAAGTTCAACAGCTTGTTGCCCGATCAGTTGCGAAGCATCAGTCCGCAGTATTTCACAGGCAATGGTATTCGAAAAAATGATGTGGTTGGAGTTATCCAACCCAATAATTCCATCCTTCATATTGTTGATGATGGTGTCGATCCGCTTTTTCTCGAAAAGCAATTGCGACAGGTTACTGTGTTCATACTCGTGCAACCGGGCTGCCATCAGGTTGAATGCCTGGGCTAGCTCGCCCAACTCGTCGTGCGACTTAAACTGAAGCCGTTGCTCGTAGTTGCGGTTGGCAATTTCCTGGATACCCTTGGTTAGTTGTATAATGGGGCTGGAAATGTAACGGGGATATTGAAAAAAGAACAAAGCAGCAATGATGAAGCAAATGGTGCCAATCAGCGACATCATCAGAAAAGCTTGATGAGCAGTGTTTTTTACCTGGCTGTTTTTATGGCTGATGGCTTCCATATTCAGATCCCAAAGCGCTACAATATTGCTCCGGATTAGCATGTAGGCGGCAACAAGCTGATGAAAGCCGGCGGTATTAACCGTATCCTTTTTCTCAAGGGAATTATAAACGTCCATGTATCCTTGAAAGCTCGCGTCCAATTCCCGAATCAGATCCGCCTCGCCCGCTTCGGTAATATTGTTTTTTACGGCCTCAAGGTTATCGTTAAACACTGCCAGATTGAATTGGTATAAACTGTCGTTGAGATGATAGCCTTCGCCAAATAACTCATAAGAGTGCTTGTTTTCAATATCATCCAATGCTTGAATCAAGAATTTGGTCGACTCGACGGTTTGGTAATTTTCTTTCAACATGGCCGAAGAACGGTTGGAAAGATTATAAATGAAATAGGCTCCTGTCAACCATAAAAGGAGAACCAGCAGCAGCAACAATCCAAATCCAACCGAAAGCCTGTTTTTTAAACTAACACGTATCATAATCGTAAGGAATTAGTTCTGATCTATCTGTAATTCCGAATTAAGCGGTAGGCTAAATCCATGCCATAACGCTAAATTTGACGTCGTCAACAACTTGGTTTAATTGTCAGTCAATCAGTTGGCCCGCCACAAATAATCAATCGAAAAATTCGGTTAACAGACGCACTATAACATTTTGAAAGGGTTACTCTAACATTATCTTAGGAGACCGCAATCCCATATTGCTCCAGTTTTCGGTAGAGTGTTGGAGGCGAAATGCCTAATTTTTCGGCCGCCTTGGTTTTATTTCCACCGGTATGTTGAAGCATCTTTATAATATGGATTCGCTCCATATTTTCCAGGGTGCCCAATTGGTCATGGCCGGTTCGTTGCAGATCAGGGTATTGAATCTCGGAGGGCAGCAGATCAGGGCTGAGCGTTGGCTTATCAGCCAGGATCACAGCCCGTTCAATCACATTCTTCAATTCCCGGGTGTTGCCTGGCCAATCAAAGGCTTTCAGTTTATTCAGAAACTCGGGCGATGCTCCCGAAATCTTCTTCTTGGTTTTGGTCGCATACATCTGGATAAAATGCGCGACGAGTTTGGGGATATCATCTTTTCGGTCGCGCAGCGCGGGAATTGGAATTTTAAAGACCGAAAGCCGGTAGTACAGGTCGTGGCGGAAGTTTTCACGGGCAACTTCACTCATTAAATCTCGGTTGGTCGCGGCTATAATCCTCACATTCACCCGGGTCATTTTAGTATCGCCTATTTTGGTAAATGTCTGATCTTCTAGCACCCGTAAAAGTTTAGCCTGAAGATCAGAGTGCATCTCACCAACTTCATCCAGAAAGAGGGTTCCCTCGTTGGCTTCTTCAAACAAGCCTTTTTTATCGAACATCGCCCCGGTAAAGGCGCCTTTTTTGTGTCCGAAAATTTCTGATTCGAGTAAATCTTTGGGGAAAGCACTGCAATTTACAGCTACAAAAGGTTTACTTTTTCGAAAGCTTTCGGTGTGAATCGACTGTGCGAAAAGCTCTTTGCCGGTGCCGGTTTCTCCCTCAAGCAAAACGGTTGAATCAGTTGGTGCGACTCTTCGGGCCAGCTCAATGGCTTGGTTGATGCTTTTCGAAGAGCCAATAATCCGGTCGAAACTATAACGGCTCTCGAGCTTGTTCTCCAATTCAAAAATCCGGCGTTGCAGCTTCCCTTTCTCCACTGCCTTTTCAACAGTTACAATAATTTGCTCGTCGCCATCGCCTTTGGTGATGTAGTCAAAGGCCCCACGCTTCATGGCCAAGACCCCGTCGTGAATCGTGCCATACGCAGTTAGCAAAATGACTTCGACGGCTGGGTACTTTTGCTTGATGCCGGACAAAAGCTCTAGCCCGTTACTGTCGGGCAAACGAACATCGCATACCACCAAAAGAATATCCGGATTCTTTTCCAGGATCTTCAGTCCCTTTACTCCGTTGTCACTTTGTACCACTTCGTATCCTTCGAGCTCAATGATCCTCGAAAGCGCTTTTCGAAGCTGGTGCTCGTCATCGATCACTAATATTTTTCCTTTGGTCATTGCGACTATTTTTATCCGCCTAATTTCCGTATTTAATGCCGTATTTAAAAGAGTAGCGCAAAAGAAAGTCTTTGCCAGTACAAAAGTCACCGAGTATCAGAACGCAAGGGTGACAAAATCAATCAAACTGGAAGATGTTCATAATCTTACACAGCTAGAATTATCGTAAAAGATGATATTAAAATTGGAAACGACAAAGTCACGTCCATGTGACTTTAGTATTGAGCTCATAATTCATAGGGTTGCCGTTAAATATCAGTGGACAACACCGAGTTTACGACAAAAACAGTAAAGCGAATAAAAAGCAAAAGCCTCGGTAAAGACATTGTTTTACCGGGGCTTAGCGTAGGGATATTTCAGCCAAAAGTCATGTGGGGATTCCAATATCATTCTCCAATGATCTCTACTCGCACCCCCAAATCCCAAACCATGTCAAGATGGAACTCCTGACCTTATTTGTCATGACTAAAAAAACCGACCTACAAGAGCAATCCTTATGCTGCACAATCAGCTCCCGTATCTCATCCTTAATTCAGCAATTGTAAAACTTAACTTTTTACTATTCATAATTTGATAGTTTATAAGAATCTTCTTTACAAAGAAGAACAAACGTACGGTCACCAGCGGGTATTCAATTTAGAATCCATACTTGGTAATTTAACGAAAGTTTTAACCCAACCTTTTCTGAAAACAACTAACTTAGCGTCAATCCGAATATTCTAAATATGGCTGCAAATTACCGATCAAAGGCAAAAGAGAGTTTCAAAACCTGCCTCCGATTTTTCAAGTTCCACTGTATTCTAAATGGCGTGAATTTCACGAAGGAAGAGTTCCTAAATTACCCGCTCGACTTAAATTTTACCAACCAGGTAACGAGCCAGTATTATCAGTGGTTACCGACTGACGATCTCGAAGGATTTCAAAAAAAACTGACCGTGGGAAACCTGTTCGCATCTCTTTCAAGCTATCCCGACAGTGAAGCTGATGACTGGTTTGATTCTTATTTTGAGAAATTTCGAGAGCAGTTCCCAATAGCTGAATTTGAGCGAATAGCAAATTCAAATACATTTGAGTATTGTGGAATTACCTTGGACGATATTGAAAAGCTCGCAGGTGCGCAGCAAATACACAAAAAATATGAAAGGGGCTATTGCATGGAGATTGATCGCAAACACGCGAACCTCGAATACACAACCGATAATTGCGTATCATCTTGCTATTGGTGCAATAACGCAAAAACAGACGAATTTACGGTAGAAGAATTCAAGCCCATTGGTCAACTGATTGGAAAGACACTAAAAGCACGCTTAAACAAATGATTGCCGATAATCAAACAAACACCGTTTACATCTCAAACCTCTGGCCTGAAGAAGACCCGCAAAGGTTTTACGAACTGGAGGCAATAATTACAAAAGCTGGCTATATGGTAAAGCTTCTGTTATCCACAACAGATGAAGACTACTATTGCCGCGACTACATGCCGGTTCAGCTTGGAGAAAACGACTTTGTGCAGTTTGTCTTTCGCCCGATCGATTATTATGACGAAAACCAAATCTGGGAAATTACGAATCCGGTAATTGTGCAGCAAGTAAACAGGCTTCCGCAGCCGCGATTCAGTGGGTTAATTCTTGATGGAGGAAATATCGCCAAAACAAGCGACAAAGTCATTATTACCGACAAAGTAATCACTGATAATCGCTATCAATTCAATTCAGATGAAGATATTATGACCGAATTGAAAAAGAATTTGAAGTGCAAAGTTATCGTGATTCCAGCCTATCCTAACGAAGAAACTGGTCATGCGGATGGCTTGATTCGTTTCGTAAATGAGAATACCGTCTTGCTAAATGACACAACGGAGGAACCGGAAAAGGAATGGTTAAATAAGGTGAGGGCCATACTGGAATCAAACGAACTGACCTGGCTTGATATTCCTTGTACGCTCACGATGGATCAAAAAACAGCCAATGGGCTCTATATTAACTATCTTCATGTCGGAAATCTGATTGTTGTCCCCCAGTTCAAACAGAAAGAAGACGACCGTGCGTTGCAGATCATGCAGCAGCTTTTCGGGACAAAAAACAAGGTTATACCGCTAGATGCTCGGTGGATCGCTAAGTTCGGAGGAGTACTAAATTGCGCCACATGGACTGTAAAGGAATGAGTGGCAAAACAACACATTTATTCCCATCGCCCAGACAATAATCTCATCATAGCCACCGCTATCCCAGCTACCTCTCGTTCGAGCGAAGCGGTAACTGCCTGTCTCATTGACGTTCGGGAACCGGCTCTATTTCCATCCTGACCGATCAAGAAAATCTGGAATTTGAAACACCACTCCATATAACCTTGCGGAGTCTCCACGACCCGCAACTTACACTTTCTCTTCCATTAATTTGATTCCAGCAAGGAATTAGTCCTTCAATCTATTTTCATTTCGATAATCTTTTAGCAATTTAAACCGAAATTCTTCTTCTTTACAATACAAAAGCAATACCTTTCGGGGAGTCCTCATCTCTCATACTAACAACTCTATAAGTTAATTCCGGATCTTCTTTTTTCGTGTCAAAGGCGAGAATGCCAAAATGCGGCAAGGCATTATAACCAAACAAATATTCACTCCCTTCCGCTTCTTCTACCAGTCGATAGCCGTTATCATTGGTTAATCGCGAATTCAAAAATTCATAAATATCATAATTGCCAGGTATTTTTATTTTCCTTGCATCCGCTCTGTGTCGGTCGCCTGCAATAAAAACAACCCCCGAAATATTATTCTCGCCTATAAAACGATAGAGTTCTTCTCGCTCTTCCGGGTATCCATCGCAGGCATCGTCGGATAGCTCCTTGCCTGAAACTTTTGATGCAAAAGGAACCGAGGTAAAAATAATTTTGAATGTCGCTGACGACGATTTAATTAGTTTGAAGAGCCATTTTTTTTGCTCCTCTCCAAGCATCGTTGGATTTTTAGTTGTCAACGGATTTTCCCGAAAGTACCGACCATCCAAAACGAAAAAGGCAACATCTGCGATCGAAAAATTCTTATAGGAACAGCCGCACAACCCTCGCCAGACCAAAGCCGTCTTATAAGTCAATTATGTGAAAATTGCCCCGCCCCCGCACACCAAACCAGGATGCTCATCCACTTTCCGACACGTTTTAAAGACCACAATAGCCCCACCTCCCTTTCAGCGGTGCAGGGCATGAATTGTTTAACGGTCAATGCCTGCGGTCGCTTCGTTCGGTCTCTCTTCGGAGCACTTCGGCGCTGTGTTATCGCACAACGAACCTTCGTGCCCTATGTTCAACCTCACTCAGCCACCTCGGCAACCCACACAAGGTTGATGCCGGCACTCCATTCCATTTCATTCCATTCCGTTCCGGCACAAACCTTGCCTTTCCCAACCCGATCAGCGGTATGCCCTGCGTATTGTCTACCCCGTTCAAATACAAAAAAAACGCTTTAACATACAACCAAAATACACCTTAAGTCATTGTTGTTCAAACAGAAAAATCGTAACTTATTTCAAACAAAAAACCAATAGTCATGAAAAAATACATGTTGCTTTGGGCCCTGATGTTGGTCCTTTCCGGGCTGCTATTTGCTCAGGATAAATCTCCTTACCAATCTCCGGTCGATAAAATGGCCGACGTGCTAATCAACTACTCTCTCGAACTCCAACCCGGAGAAAAGTTAGCAATCATCACATCTCCAATTGCAAATGACTTAAACCTCGCACTGCTGAAATATGCCTTGATGGCAGGAGCTCATCCGGATTACCGTTGTCGCATTCACGGTGCTGAAGAAACTTTTTTAAAATATGCGGACAACAACCAGCTAACCCATGTTAGCGAGGTTGATATGTTTGAAGTACAGTACTACGATGCAATGGTGTTCGTCGGTGCTTCAACAAATGTCAAGACCCTAAATAATCTTGAACCTGAAAAGCGTCAACTAATTCGGGACGCGAATAAGGCATATGTACAGAGCCTATGGCGCCGAATTGACGGCAAAGAACTGAAATGGTGCTATGTCATCTACCCTACAGATGCTTACGCCCAGGAAGCTGACATGGGAACCGAAGAATACAAGGAATTCGTATTCGAAATGTGCAAATTAAATGAAGTGGACCCAGTCGCCAAGTGGAAGAAACTCGCCCTTAATCAGACAAAATGGATTGATCGGCTAAAAGGAAAAGACCGGCTCGAACTGAAAGGACCAAACATCGATCTGACGATGTCCATCAAAGACCGAACATTCTTAGCCGGTGATGGGAAGGAAAACTTCCCCGATGGTGAAATCTATTGTTCCCCCGTTGAAAATTCAACAAATGGATGGATTAAATTCAACTACCCATCCGATGATTTTGGCAATGAAATTCAAGACCTCGAACTCTGGTTTGAAAATGGGAAAGTCACCCAATATAAGGCTTCCAAGGGAGAAGAATTCTTTAAATCCCTGATCGAAACAGACGAGGGCGCCAGCATTTTTGGATAAATATGGATCGGTACCAATTACGAAATTAAGCGGTTCACCAAAAACACCCTCTTTGATGAGAAAATGGGTGGCACAATCCACCTGGCCGTCGGAACGGGATTTCCTGAAAGCGGCGGGACCAATGAGTCAGCGATGCACCACGACATGGTCTTCAGCATGCGCGACAGCCAAATCCTTGTCGATGGCGAACTATTCTATGAAAATGGGAATTTTGTCGAATAAACAGAACGCCAATTCGTAAACAAAAAACCTCTATCCGACACATTCTTTTTAGCGCAGCACCACCCTGTCGTTTGAGCGCAGCGGCAACAGCCCGTCCCGGTGAAGATCGGGAACAGGGAAGTTGTCAGTCGTTTGCAACGACACATAACACCCCCCGAAAGTTTACCCAAGTCCGTTTAAAGATTCACTGCACCAAACTGAAAACTGGGACTGAATTCTAAGACCTATGCAAATTTATCAACCGAAATTTTGTT
>SWCA01001166.1_pt1 | contig 30956 bp, 28 predicted proteins | sample 4692961 | NCBI WGS metagenome assembly SWCA01 (sample SAMN10267275, study PRJNA491770) | bioreactor metagenome | isolation source: DHS bioreactor inoculated with | place: Japan: off Shimokita Peninsula
CCCCCCCCGCTTCAAGCTCCGCCTGGGCCGCGATCAGGCTTTGGCCCAGTTGCGCATCAATCACGACAATCGCCGACGAAATCGCCGAGGCGGCGAAAATGCAGTAGAGAACGATGGAAACCTTGCGGTCGCTGTCGATCAACCCAAGCATGATGAAGAACAGGGCAATCATCGACAGGAAGCGGCGAATGCCGGTCGCTGCCATCCCGGCGTCGGCGGCGAACAGGGCGCTGAGCAATACGAGCAGCGCGAAAGCGACCGCAAAGACGGCTGAAGGGTCGATTTCTATCCGGCCGCGAGGTCTTTGGAAGGCGAGATGCGCAAAAGTGCCGGCGAGCGTCACGGCGGTAAGCAGCTTGATTCCGGGCAGGCTGCTGGCGACCAGGGCCAGCAGTCCATCTATCTGTGAGAACAACACGATCAGCGCGGCACCGACGAAGGGCCATCTGACGACGACAATGCATCCGGCGATCGCCACGAATAGGCCGATTGCCACCGTGATGGTCGGCGCACCGAGCGCAATCGTTGCGAGCCCGACGACAAGCGCGCCCGCCGCCAACAGGCCGGAATTGGGTAGCGTCGGTGCGTTCATGCCATCACGTCCGGCATGAGCCTGCGCGCCGATTGCCTGCGCTTTGTCATGCGACCAAGGCGCGTCAAACGGCTCAGACCATTGATGGCGAACATTGGCAGGCACCAATAGTAGTTGCCATGGAAGGCACGGCAATTTGCCAGCAGATGCAGATCGTCGATCAGTGGCCATTGCCAACCGAGCACCCGGTCGCCTGCGTGGACGCGGCTGACGACATCGGGCGATTCATTCTGCCGGTTCTCACCCGTGCCGCCGGTGGTCGCGAGGTAACCCGCGTCGCGCGCAATGTCGCGCGCCACCTCTGTGGTCGCGTTTTCCGGCCAGCAGAACAGCGTCGGAACCCGGCCCAGTTGCGCGCGCAGCGTATCGCGACTGCGCTCGAGCACCGTCCGCACCCGTGCGGCGTAGTCGGCTTCGCTTTCGCAACCGTCCTCGGTCCAGGCGCGGGCAGCCAATGCGGGCGCGTTCTGGCGCACGGGTGTTCCAAAGGGCACCGCTGGCGGCGTCTTGTGCCGGAACCAGCCGTCCTTGCTTGCCGCAGTCGCGCGCCATTGCACCCAGGCGAGGCGTCGCCAATTGTCGGCGCGAAGCTCATCGACCACTCTGGGGCCGGTCTCTACCCGACCGTGATCAGTGCCATGGGCCTCGATCGAGACCAGACCGGATTGCTCGATCCGACGGATTTCGGCCCAGTTCATGTAGCCTTTCCAGGACAATGGCCGATCTTGCGCGTCGTCGATGGTTGCGCGCAGCTCATCTCCCGGTTCGATGAAGTCGAGCGAGACCATGATCGTCGCCGGAATGGCGTGGCGGCGGAGGATCGGAACAGCGGCGACCCAGTTGTCGAGGTAGCCGTCATCGAGGTGGATCACCACTGGACGCTGAGGCATCGCGAGGCGGTTTCGCCGCCGGTGCAGAAAGTCGTCGTTCGAGAGCACCGTGAATCCATGCCGCCGCAGCAGTGCCAATTGCCGCTCGAACCCTTCTGGCGTGACCGCGATCTGATCCGACCACGGCAGCCAGTCCTGGTCGCGCGAAACGCTGTGGTAGACGATCACCGGCACTCCGCCCGGCACCCGCATGAAACGGTCGCCCAGCACAAGCGCCGCCACGACGGACAGAGCTGCGGTCCAGATCGGCAACCCGGCGCTGTCCACCATCAGCCACCCCAGAATGCCTGCCCCGGCTACTGTCGCAAGCCAGCCGGCCGTGCGGACGCGTTGGCGGCGCTTTCGGCGGACGATCATGGCCTAGGCGCTTTCGGTCATGAGATACCAGATTGGCGCGGCCCCTGAGGCTTCGGCGGTTTGAGCGAACGCCGCCACGTCGTCCTCCGACACGCGCGCGGCCGGCAATACAGCCAGCAGAGCGCCGCCCGCTGCCGAGCCGGCGGGCGGTAGCCGGTTGCTTTGGAAAATAACGATCGTCAAGCGGCCCGGATCGGTCTTCTCGATGATTGGCAGCGTCTTGGCGTAGACCTGCTCGAAACCGCTGTCATCGGCAATCATGCGTACGCGGCAGCCTGCGGCAACGAGCCCACGCCGCAGCGTCTCGACGGCGCTGTCATCTTGTGAGTTGTCACCAAGGCTGACGACCTGCAATCGCAACGGCGATTTTGTCCCGTATGCATCCAATGATCGCAGGATCACCTTGGCCATGTCGAGAGCGCGACGGGACGGCTCCCCTTGTGTTCCGGGCTTCGAAAGCTGCGACGGCCTGAGCGTGCCCAAGGCCGGGCGCCTGGTGATACCCACGAGTTGCTGCGGCGTCGTCACCCTGTCGCTGAACAGGTCGTGTGTCATCATGGCGGTGAATGCCAGGATCAGGCTCGCGATCAGGGCCGTCACGGTCGCGTTCAACACCTTGGGCGAGCTGGGGAACAGAGGGGGCCGGGCAGGATCTATGATCTGAATCCGTGTCACGGCATCGGCGGTCGACAGGTCGATCATCAAGCGTCGATCACGCAATTGCGCAAGCTCCGCCGACAGCACCGCGGTCCGGCGGCCGAGATCGTTGATCCGTTCCTGGGTCTGCTCCGCCTCACGTTCGCGCGCTCGCGATTGAGCCAAGCTCTCGGCCAGCTGCGCGACGCGTGCCATCTGCGCGGTTTCGAGCTCCAGTGTCGCAGCGGAGCGGTCGCCCGCGGCGATCTGCGCCCGCAGATCGTCGAGCTTGCTCTGGGCGGCGTCCAGCTCGGCCTGCTCACTCTTCAGGCCAGGCGCCAATCTTGGCGCAACATCGAATGCGGGGGTGTCCCGTTCAAGGCTGACAAGCTCAGTGCTGGCAGCGTTCAACTCGGCTTGCCGCAGGCCGATCTCACGATCAAGAAAAGCCTTGAGCGCGTTGGCGGAGACGTTGCTGTCTTCGGCGTTGCGCTCGACATATGCCCGCGCAAGCTCGTTCGCGACCAGGGCCGACAAATTCGGATCCGGGAAACTTGCCTCGATCAGTAGAATATACGAGGCCATCATCGGGGTTATGGTGATGCCTGCCTTGAGATCGGCAAGCTGTTGATCACGCTCGGGCACCTCGATCGCCTTGCCGTAGTTTGCGACTTGATAGGTTTTCCAGGCGAAGGAAGAGAGCGCCGAGAGGCTGTCGGCGATCGCCGCACGCCAGCCCGTGGCAGGGGTGGTATCGTAGTGCGCGAGAACGTTGTCGAGCGTCTGTTCAAGAACCGGGCGGCTGTAAAGATATTCGAGATGCGTCTGGGTGCTTATCGTTACAGGGTCGATCCGGCTGCGACCGATCCAGTTCTGGGTGAATTGCAGCTCGGAATCACTGGGCAGCATCGTCACCGCCGCCTGAGCCGTATATTTCGGGGCGGCAAAGAGCAGCACGATACTGACGGCCATAACCGCCAGGGCCGTCACGACGGCGAAGAGAATGATCGGGCGGCGACGCAGGATGAGCGCTTCGATGTAGTGGCGAAACAAAGCACGCACAGCGTTGCCTCCCGTTTCGGGAGAGAGCACGTTATGCTGGTCCGAGTCCGGAATCGCTTCAGCCGGTGCTGGGGCAAACGGGACGGTATTTATGGCCGAATCCCGGATGTCGCCACGCAACACCGCAGGAATCGCTGCGTCGAACTTTGTCATGAAACTCTCCACAAACAGCGAATGCGACTTTGCCGCGGCCGGCATTTGCAGACGTCGCCCAAGAACCCCGATTGAACGTGCACCAATTCCGCACCAACTTTCTATACCACTATCTCGATTTTGCGGCAAACCCTAGCCCTGCGCTGCATCGCACTGCGATTTGGCGGGAAACCTTTGCGGTTGCGTGGCTTCGTCGGTAGTCTTGCTGCCGATGGAAGCAGGTGGTGTGGCGATGATCAAACGTGCGGGTGTGGTGGATGAAGCGTCCACAGCACGTTTTCGTGGCGCTCACGACGGCGGTGTGGCGCGCGACGGCAAGCAAGTTGAATGGATCACGGACGCGGCCCAATTCAATCAGCTAAGCGGCGCGTGGAGCGCGTTTCTTGAGCGGGTGGGCACCACAACCGTTTTCGACACCCATGCGTGGCTGCAGGCGGTCCTCGGCAACACCGACGGACGAGCGGTCCGGGTTGCCGTTATCCGCGAGGGCGATGTCATCCGCGCCGCACTCCCGCTGACGGTTGGTCGCGAATGGGCAAACGGCGTGTGGCTGCGCAGCGCGCGGATCGCCGGCTACCCGTGGACGGACAGATTTACACCACTGGTCGACGCGAATCATCCCGAGCTGTTTCATGAACTTCTGGACGCCGCGTGTGTGCTCGACATAGATGCGTTCTTTCTGAACGAGGTGGTCGACGACAACCAGGGTGCGGGTCGCATCCGGGACTGGATCGAGATACGCGGGGTGTCGGCGATGTCGCGGCTCGCCTCGGTGGTGCGGTTCGTCAGCCTTACGGCGACGACGCCGCAGGAACAGGAAGCGACCTACAAAGGCACCTACCGTCGAAGCACGCGCAAATCATTTCGGCTCTTGTCGGAACTGGGCGCGCTCGAATTCGAGATGCTGCGTCCGACGCCAGCAGAGATACCCGCTCTTGTTGACCGCCTGAAACGTGTCGAGGATGTCGCCTGGCAGGGGCAACAGGGAACCGGCTTATTCTCTTCATCAGGGCGACGGACGTTCTCGGAAATGGCTTTTACGCGCCTCGCGGCGGAGAACGCCGTGGCCGTGTGCGTCATGCAGATCGACGGCGAAGATACGATGTATCTGCTCGGAATGGTGCATCGCGAGGTGTTCTACTGGTATAGCACGGCCTATGTTCCAGACCGTATCGTGGGGACCGCCTTCGCCGTCCTGCTCCATGAGTTCATGCCGGCGTTGAAACGGGCCGGGGTCACCGGCTTCGATAGCTCGCGCAATACCCCCGGGCAAAGGAATGTGCTTGATCGGCTGGACCATCGCTTGTTCCGGCAGCGCACCTTCGTGATCTACACCACGTCCGCCCGCGCGTGGCTTCATCGCCGCGCGCTCGTAACGCTCATTCCGATCTACCGCGCCGCGAAATCGCGGCTTGGCCGGCCTTTGACGCAGGGGACTGCCTGGGTCGAGGAACCCGATGCCCCGGAGGCGTTGTCATGAGCATTGCGGACCGGTTTTCGCTTGACCGTTTTGTGCAGAAGCTGCGTGAGAAGGGGCTCGGCGGGCTCCCGGTTTGGGCGTTCCGGACCTACATCTACAGACGCAGTGTTGCGGTTTTTCTCGAACGCGAGTTGGATATCCCGCCGCCCCTCAAGCTGCGTAGTGGCGTCGAGATCGAGCGGCTGACCGAAATCGACGAGCGCCGTTTCGTCGAACACTTCCCGCGGCACATCGAGGTATATCGGAGACTGCTTGACGAGGGGTGTGTCGCCTATGCCGCGGTGCTGGATGATGTGGTCATCGGGATTGGCTGGTGGGCAGACCACGACTTCTTCGATGCCGAGGTCTATCGTCACACCTTCGCTGTTCAGCCGCACCAGATCTATCAGTTCGCCGGTGAAGTCGCGCCGAAATACCGCCACACCAGCGCTGCCTTGGCTGCCATTCGCGAATCGTGGCGCTTGTTCAGTGATCAGGGGCGCAGCCGGGTCTACGCGATTTCTGACCTCGAGAATGTGACCTCGTTGAAGTTTCATCGGCACGTGGGATTCGAACCGAGCGGGAAGGCGCTTGTTACATATCGGCTGTTTACCCGGGCCTGGTCCGTCGAGCGACCGTTGCGCCCGAGCGAGCTCGAGGTTTGGCACAACAGCACAGCGCGCAGGCAGCGCGCGCCGGCGGGGCAGGTGGCGCAGTGACCGACCGGGGGGCAATAACGCGACGCGCGGCGCTCGCTGGGCTTTCGTCTTTCTGCTATGCGACCGCCAGCGTGGCGTCGCGCGAGCGTCAACTGGTTCTCCACCGGCCCGCCTTCGGCGAGTCCTTGACACTCCGGCTCGACACCGATGGACGGCCCGTGGGCGTTGAGGGCAGGCAAATCGACTGGTTTCTGCGCGATCACGACGGCGCACAGACAGAGATGGATCTCGGTCTTGTGCCGCTGATCGCCGGGCTGACTGACCAGCTCGCATGGCTGTTGGGCTCATCGCCTCGGCTTGAGGTGATCGAGGCTTTCGTGGCGCGGCCTGACGACAGCGATGGTGCGCGACGGGAAGATCCGGCTTCAAAGGCACTTCACAGCGACGGACGGGCCGTCGATCTCCGCGTCAATAGCTGCCCGCCGCGATGTCTTCATGAGGCGGGAACCCGGATACCCGGTGGTGGCATCGGGGTGTTCATGGCGCGTGGTGTGGTTCATCTTGATACCGGTGACTGGCGCCGGTGGTCTCGCAGGCTGGCATGACCGGGCCGGGCGTCAGTTGGCGCCGGTGATACGGCGTCGCAGGTATCCGGAAAGCCGCGAGACCTCAGGCACGCCGAGGGCGAAGGCAGCGCCGATATAGGCGGCGAGTGCCAGCGCGCCGAGGCCCACGAGGACACTGGCCCGCCCAAGGAACGAGACTGGTTCCGGCCAGATGCCGAACGTTTCGGGAGCGCCGACCACCAAGACCGGTGCCGCGCAGGCGAGCGCCAACCGCGCCATGGAGCCAAGAAACGCTCGTGTCGCAAACGCGGCGCCGTAACGCCGCACGGAGATCAGCACGATCAGCGTTACCGCGAGACTCACCGCAGCGCCGACAAGCGGCAATGCCGGCAGTCCGATTGCCCCCGTAAGCCATGAGAGCAACCCGAACCGCATCGCCAATGCACCGAGCAGCACCGGCGCGAGCAACCGCGCCCGGCGCACCGAGCTGTCTGCCAACAGCGCGAGAAACAAGAGGTTCGAGATCAACCCCAAGGCTACGGTCGGCGCAAAAAACCGCATCATCGCCGCCGTCGTCGCAACCGCCTCGAGGCTGAATTCTCCGTGGCCGAGAAGGAGGTCGACGATCCGTGGAGCCAGCATGGCAAGGATTGCGGTGATCGGCAGCACGACAAAATAGCCGCTGGCGACGGTGCGCGCGATCACGCCGGGTATCGCGCCGCGTTCGCCATCCTGCGCGGCGAACTCGGTGTAGACGACGGTGGTGATCGAGGCCGACACGACGCCGGGCAGGATCTGCATCAACCGCTGGCCATACTCGACCACCGAGACCGAGCCGGCTGCGAAGGACGACAGGAATCCATAGTCGATCCAGAGTGAAAACTGGGCGAAGGCCTGGATTGCCAGAACCGCCATCAGCCGGTCGAGGCTGCAGCCTGATGCCGCCGGCGGTGCAAGGGGCGTTGGCATCGCGGTGAATGTGTCGCGGCGATACACCGCGATGAGCAACAGCAGTCCGGCGAAGATACCGGCGACCATCGCCCAAGCGAGCGCAGTCACCCCGGCGAGAGACACCAGGGCGATCAAGGCGACCACCAGCGCCACTCTGGGCAAGATCATGGCGATCTCTGCGTATCCAAACTTGCGGTGGGCATTGAGCGCGCCGCCGATGACGGCAACGGCCAGTGCCGCCGGGATGACAAGGCCGAGGATGGACAGAAGTTTCGTCGCGATATCCTTGCGCTCATCGTCGAACCCAACGGCGAGCAGCGCGACGAGGCGGTCGGAAAATAACCACAGGGCCAGCGCGACACCCACGCCAAGCCCCAATGCGAGGATAACCGCACGCCGGACCCGGCGGCGGAATACGTCGGGTCCGGCCCGTGCCGCTTCTGCGAAGCCGGGCACCGCCTGGGTCAGAATTACCCGGCGCGCCGCCTCGTTGAACTCCATCACGATATTGCGCGAGAAGAAGAACGCGTCGGACTGCGTCGAGGCTCCAAACCGGCTCGCGACGAGCACCGATACAAGCAGGCTGAGCGCGATGCCGGATGTGCGCACGAACGCGACTTTGGCGACACTTCCGATTGTTTTGGCCGTCGTGCCCATCAGTTGCCGACGGGCCGTGGCGTGCCCATGTTCGGCACCTGTGCCGGGGCGGGTGCGAAGAAATCCGTGATGACTGTCATCGGACCCCCGAGGTCCCCCGAGCAAAGGTGCCGACCAGTTCGATGTCATCCATCATGATCGAAACCTCGCGAGGCTGGCTGTTGGCGGTCAGGCCAACCTGCACCCGGTCGTATTGCATGGCCGTCAGTGTGATCCCGAAGCGGTCCGCCACCTGCTGGTCAGGAAAATTCGCGCCGCGGGCGGAAAGCACGTTCTTGCCGTCGATCCAGACATGGCATTCGCCATCCTCGCCCTTGCCGAACAGCACGCGCCAGTGGACATCAAACCAGCGGTCCACAGGAACAAGCGGCCTGCGCTGCTGTATGAATGACTGCGCAAGCCCCAGTTTGCCGCGCTCGAGAAAGAGATCGCGGCCGGGATCGACGAACAGGCGGATGCCGGGCTGGGTCGGAACCCCGCAATACTTGCATTCGATGTCGATCAGGCTGATCCGCCCGCCGGACAGGGCCGGGATGTTGAAGCTCGCGGCGATGTCGAGCGTATCGCCGACGCCGAATGGACGGGGGAATTCGTGGACGAGACACGCCTTGCCGACTTCGTCGCCAACCTTGGCGCCCGCCGTGACGCGGGCCACCCGACCGCGCGCCTCGTTCTCCAGCTCACCGCGTCCACGCACCATGTAGAGCGCCCAGTTGTCTTCCGGATCGCCATCGAAACTCTCAAAGAGGTCGTAAACCGCGTTGCTCATGGAAATCTGTGCATCCCGTCGCCCGAGAAAGAGACTTGCATGATTGGTGTTTGACGTTCAACCATTTACAAAACACCGATATTGAACCGATCTGCGGCCCAACATGGGCCTGCGGTCAAATGCGGCGGGGTCTCGGGCGCGGTCGAACGATTTTCCGCGGAGATGATATTTGTGATGGTAGCAATTCTCTCGGCGGTCATTTTCGTCTGCATCGGGTTCGTCGCCTACCACCTCGCTTTGTATCCGATCCTCGTCTGGGTTCTCGCCCGCGTCTTGCCACGGCCGGTGGCGACAAGTGGCGCAACACCCTCGGTGAGCATCATTATCGCGGCCTACAACGAGGCCGCGGTCATCGACCGCAAGCTCACAGCGACGCTCGCGCTCGACTACCCTGACTTCGAAGTGATCGTCGTCTCGGATGGTTCGACCGACGCTACGGCGCAAATAGCCCGGGCGCGGGACGACAGGCGGGTGCGGGTTCTGGAGGTGGCGGCGCGGACAGGAAAGAGCAACGCCCTGAATCTGGCGGCGCACGCCGCCAATGGCGAAATCCTGTTGGTCTCGGACGCGAATGCCTTTCCCGAACCAGACTCGCTCGCACGCCTGATGGTGTGGTTTGCCGATGCCGGCGTGGGATGTGTGAGCGGGCGGGTGATCCCGGCCCCCGACAGCTCAACAGGCAGCAGCGTCGGCGCGGCGGAAAGGATCTACTGGCGCTACGAAGGGTTCATCAAACAGAGCGAAAGTGCGGCCGCCTCGGCGACCGGCGTGGTAGGCGCGTTGTTGGCGATCCGCCGGACGCTGTTCACACCAATCCCCGAAGACATCGTGAACGATGATTCCTGGCTGATGCTCGCCGTGATGCGTGCCGGGCAACGCGTGATCTATGAACCGAGGGCGGTCTGCCTTCGGCACGCTTCGCGCACGACGTCCGACGATATGAAGCGGCGACAGCGGATCGCTGCTGGCCGCTTCCAGCAGTTGATGCAGGTGCGAAACTGGCCGCTCAACGCGCCCCTGACATCCTTCTTCCTGTTTTCCCACAAGTTCTTGAGACTCTTCGTGCCGCTTCTTCTGGGCATCGCCTTCGTCGCGACCCTCGCGCTCATAGCCGCCGGTGGGGCGACCTGGCCGATCTGGGCCGTCTTCTTGCCGCAGCTTGCCTTTCTGCTGCTCGCCGGGGTGGGGGCGCTGTTTGAACGGCGCGCGGTTCGTTGGCGTCCGGCGAGCGTTTCGCTCTACGTGTTGAAAGGTTTCTTTGGTCAGCTAAATGGCCTCCTGCGCCACCTGACGCGCCGGCAGAGCGTATTGTGGGAAAAGGTCGGCCGCTGACCGAACATCGCCGACCGATCCAGCGTCCAAATATAGCCTACACTCAAACGGTCGCCGTGTGGCTGGCCGGATCCCGCGCATGTCGGCGCCGCCTCAGATGCGGCAGGCAAATGAACAGCGGGCTGATGCTGAACCGCCAATCTTGCGTAGTGATCATGGCTCGAAAGCTCGGCACCTGGGCAGCCGAAAACGAATCGTTGTCAAGGCGAAATCACGCGGCCTATCTTCGGAACGGTGCATTATCACTAATTGTTTATTTGATTGTCGTTTAGGAGATACTGCTGTCGCTGGGGGGTGACGATCTCGATGGGTTTGAATTTTGTGGGCGGTGAGGATTCCTCGCCAGCCAGTGTTGATTTGCGAGTTCACAAAGACGAGCGCGGCCCGGCGGTTGCGTTTCATGGGTTCGTTCCCGGTAATGAACGTGTCCACCGGTTGGTGAACTTCACTCTTGCGGCCGTGATGCTGGTAATGGTCTTGCCGGTCTTCGTCGTTCTGTCGGCAGCGCTATTTGCGACCCAAGGGTGGCGGATCTTCTATTGCGGTTCGAGGCTTGGAAAGGACCGGCGCCCCTTCGATCTTTACAAGTTCCGGACTCTTGACCACGAGAAGGCGCTCAAGCTCACGGCCGACAAGGTTCTGCCGGAAGGATCGAATATCGAGACCCCGCTTGGACGATATCTCCGCGACTCGCGGCTCGACGAATTGCCACAGCTGTTCAATGTGCTGAAAGGCGATATGAACCTGATCGGCCCGCGCCCGGTGCGGCCGGAAATCGCGCAGCAGTATTCTGAAACCATCAATGGTTACGACGTGCGCTTCGCGGTCAAACCGGGATTGCTCGGACAATCTCAGGCCTGGTTCAGTCATGGCAGTTCGAAACAAATTCGAGCCCGACTCAACTACATGCATTGCCGCGCGCCGGTTTCCTACCTCCATGATTTCATGATGATCGCCAATGTAACGGCCAATGTCGGGCGTTCCTCCGTTTCGGGTATCGTGTCGGGACTGCTTCCAATTCAGCCCGAGAAGATTGCCCGCGCTCGCGCAAACCATTTTCGTGCGACTGCGACCCTCGACGGCGTGCCTGGAACGATGCCGGTGATGGCCCTCGGGCGGGACAACATCGAGCTGCTCGCCGGAACGGCACAGGTCCGAACCGGCTCCGACCTGACTCTGACCTGCTGTCTGCCTCGCGGGCGGAAGGTGCGGATTGCACTCACTTGCGTCAAGGTCCTTCCCGGTTCCCAGAATACTTGTTTTCAATATGCCCCGCGCACAGACTTTGCCCGCCACATGCTCGACCGTTACGCCTTCGGACTCGTTGTGGTCCCGCCGAAGGGCGCGTTTCGAAATGGCGCGACCGCCCGTGTCAGGGTGTTGCGCGACCGTATCCGCGCGGCGTTCACCCCCCGCAATACCAACGCCCGGGACCTGGGGGTGACCGGCCAGAACATTGGGGCACCGTCATTGCCTTCCCGAGCGGCCACTGGTTTGGTGCTGTCGGAGGAACTTGGCTTGAGCGGGGCAGGACGGTCTCATAACCTCAGACAACGACCGGGCGCTCGCCTTTCAAGCGTTTCAAAACCAGCCCTGAGATCATCCGGCTCTCGTTGATCTTGACCGGCCTGTTGACGCGATGCACATGATCGCTGTCCGGGCCGGGCCAAGTTCGAATTTGTCTGCCAGCACCACCGTTTTGGCTCGTGACGCCTCGCGCCGGACTGTTTCGAAGGTAGCAGGGGGTGCGGGCCGCCCGCCAAGTCGCGTCAGAGCGGAATACCGGCAATATGCGCGACGAGCTCAAGGCTGTTTCGCGCACCGAACTTTTCGAGCAGCCGAGCGCGATGAACGTCGACGGTGCGTGGGCTGATTTCGAGCGCGCGGGCGATTTGCTTCGAGGTAAGGCCTTCGGCAATCATCTTCACAACCTGCCGTTCGCGCAGGGTCATCTCGGTTACAGGCCGGACTTCCGAAATATCAGCAAAGCTCCAGACCGCCCGGGCAAACGGCACCTTTGCGTCAAGCGATTGACCCCGCACGCGGCACCAGAAAAGTGCGCCTGAACGGCGGCGCATGATCCGTTCGTCGCGGTAGCGTCCGTCTCCGGCCAACATCTGTTGCCCGCCGATCTGACCAGTCCTGGCAAACTCCTCGGACGAGGGGTAGAGCCGCGACAGCGACGTGTCGATGAGCTCCTCCGGCCGGTAGCCGAACATCTCGGCGAAGCGCCGATTGCAACGGCGAATTATCCGGTTCTCCGAGTAGATCAGCCCGATCGGGGCGAAATCGAAGGCGGTGGCGATGAATTCGTCCATGAGGCTCTCGGTTGTGCGTGATACGTATTTTCACGGATTTGTTGTTAGCCGTAGATCGCTATTATCTGAAAGGCTCACGAGGGAGGCAAGAATGGACGCGAGAATTGTCGGCTGGGGCCACACCAAGTTTGGTGTGCACAAAGACAAGCGCTTCGAAGATCTGATCCTGGCGGCTGCGCGCGAAGCAATCGACCATGCCGGGATCGGGCCGGGCGATATCGACGAGATTTGGCTTGGCCATTTCAATGCCGGCATGGTGCCCGACGCCTTCGCCTCTTCGTTGGTGCTGGGCCTCGATCCCGCCTTGCGTTTCAAACCGGCCACCCGGCTCGAAAACGCCTGTGCCTCAGGTGCGGCGGCGGTCTATGCGGCGCGTGATGCGATCCGGGCGGGGCGGGTGCGCACGGCGCTGGTGATCGGCGCCGAAAAGATGACCGATCTCGACACCAAGGGTGTGACTGAAGCCCTGGGGCGCGCAGCCTACCAGCCGGATGAAGCGGGCCTCAGCTTTCCCGGCATCTTCGCCAAGTTTGCCGAAGCCTATTTCGCGGCCTACGGCGACCAGTCGGCGGCGCTTGCGAAGATCGCGGTGAAAAACCATGCCAACGCGCTGCATAATCCGCTTGCGCATTTCCAGAAGGCGTTCAGCTTTGAGGCCTGCAACACGGTTTCAGACAAGAACCCGATGATCGCTGCGCCACTGCGGCTCACCGATTGTTCGCCGATCAGCGACGGCGCGGCGGCGATGGTGATGGTGGCCGATGACATGGCGCACAACTTCCCCCGCGCGGTGGGCTTCCGCGCCGCCGTGCAGATGAACGACTTCCTTCCGCTGAAGGGCCGCGACCTCACCCAGATCACCGGCGCGCATCGTGTGTTCGGCGCCGCCTTCGAGGCGGCGGGGATCACACTCGACGATCTCGATCTCGCCGAAGTGCACGACTGTTTCACCATCGCCGAGCTTCTGATCTACGAAGCGATGGGGCTTGCGCCGGTCGGGCAAGGGGCACGGCTGCTCGACGAGGGCGCCACCGAACGCGGCGGCCGGCTTCCGGTCAACGTCTCGGGTGGGCTCAAGGCAAAGGGCCACCCGGTCGGGGCAACCGGTGTGGCGATGCATATCACCGCCGCGAAGCACGTGACCGGTGTCGCGCCCGAGGCCGAGCAGATAAACGGCGCCGAACTCGCGGCGGTGTTCAACATGGGAGGTTCCGGCGTGGCCAATTACTGTTCGATCCTCGAGCAGGTGTCGTGAACCCCGCCGAATGGCTGCACCGGACTGCCACCCGGAATCCGACAGCGCCCGCGCTTTTTCGCGGTGCCCGGCTCGAGGCGAGCTATGGCGATTTTGCCGGCCGCGCTGCCCGGATCGCCGGGGCGCTCACCGCGCGCGGGCTCGGCCGTAGCGCCCGGATTGCCGTCTTCATGACCAACCGCACCGAGTATCTCGAAGTGCTCTACGGCATCTGGTGGGCCGGCGCGGCGGCGGTGCCGATCAACGCCAAGCTGCACGAAAAGGAAGCCGCCTGGATCATTGCCGACGCCGAAGCCGGGATGGTCTTTGCCGATGAAAAATCCGCGGTCGCCCTCGCACCGCTGGTTCCCCCGGATGTGCCGGTCATCTCCGTCGACAGCGCGGCTTATGACGCGCTTCGAGAAGGCCAACCCCTCGCGCACACGGTTTCACTCGACCCGGATGAGATGATCTGGCTGTTCTATACCTCGGGCACCACCGGAAAACCCAAGGGCGTGATGATGACCTGCGCCAATCTCGGCGCGATGACCTTCTGCTATTTCGTCGATGCCGACGAGGTGAAGCCGGACGACGCGATCCTCTACGCCGCGCCGATGAGCCACGGCGCGGGGCTCTACAATTTCATGCATGTCCTGCGTGGCGCCCGTCACGTGGTGCCGGAAAGCGGCGGTTTCGACGCTGTTGAAATCCTCGATCTCGCGCCAGAGGTCGGCCCGGTCTCGATGTTCGCGGCGCCGACGATGGTGCGCAGGTTGGTCGATGCGGCCAAGGCGCGGGGAGGCGGCGGCGAGGGCATCCGGACCATCGTCTATGCCGGTGGCCCGATGTATGAGGCCGACATTCTCGACGCCGTCGAGGTTATGGGTCCGCACTTCGTTCAGATCTACGGCCAGGGCGAATGCCCGATGGGCATTACCGCGCTTTCACGCCATGACGTGGCCGACCGCAGCCATCCGCGCTGGCGCGAACGGCTGAACTCGGTCGGCACCGCGCAAAGCGCAATCGAGGTCGCCATTTTCGGCGAAGATGGAACCGAGCTGCCGCACGGCGAGGTCGGCGAGATCGTGGTGCGGGGCGTGACCGTTATGAAAGGCTATTGGCGCAACCCCGAGGCCACCGCCAAGACGATCCGCGACGGCTGGCTCTGGACAGGCGACATGGGCCGCATGGATGCGGATGGCTACGTCACCATTCAGGACCGCTCGAAAGACGTGATCATCTCGGGTGGGTCCAACATCTACCCGCGCGAGGTAGAGGAGGTGCTGCTGGCGCATCCCGGTGTGCGCGAGGCCGCCGTGGTCGGCAAGGCCGACCCGGAATGGGGGGAAGTCGTGGTGGCTTTCGTCGTTGCCGACGAGAGCACCGAAGCCACGCCCGAGGTGCTCGACAGCCTCTGCCTTGACCGGATCGCCCGGTTCAAACGCCCGAAAGCCTACCGGTTCGTCACGGGGCTGCCCAAGAACAACTACGGCAAGGTCGTCAAGACCGAACTGCGCGACAGGCTGGAAAGCGAGAAGCAAGAGTGAGCGATCCTGTGGGAAAGGCGTCGCCGATCACCGGCTCGGTGCAAGGGATTGGAATGGCCGTGGCGCCGGGTTGGGTCTCGCGGCCGTATCGGCTCACCCTCGTTTGATGCGCTGGATCGAACCCCGCGACGGGTTGTAGCCGCGAGTGCCGTCGCCACCACCACCAGCGCCGATATGGTGTTGAACTGGCCGTATGGCGCGTAGCGGATCAGCTCGATGGCATGGGTGAACGGATTACACAGCGCGATCCAATACAGGGCTTCGGCACCGGATTCGCGACGCGGCCCGCGAGCCCGGTGGCGAGACGCTCGACCGCCTCACCCGGCAGATCGACGATCAGGTAGCGCACGCCGTCGGCCACCATGCGTTCGGCCTCGGTCAGCAGCGCCTCCGATGCCACCTTCGCGTCGTCGAGAATGACGGTGAGATTGCGCGCATCGGTCAGGATCTTCATGTCATTGATGGCGAGGCGAACGCCGGTCAGCGGGTCGCCCTGCGGGCGCAGCGCGACCCCGGCATAGGCGCGGTCTTCGTCGAAGCGTGGATCGTCCTCGATTGCAAGGAAGCCCAGCCGCAGGTCGTCTGCCAGCGCGGGAAGTGTTGCGAGCAGCCAAAGGCATATGGCGAGGGCCGCCCGCATCAATCGTCGATGACCACGGTGTGCGGCACGCGGCCCACCGGGATCGAGCGGATCGGCCGCAAACTGTCCATATCGACGAAGGTGATGTCGTCGGAGAGACCGTTGGCGACCACCGCGCGGCTCTCGTCACGGGTCAACGCGACCGACCACGCCCGCTCGCCGACAAGCACGTAGTCGATCACCACCTTGGTGTGGGCGTCGATCACGTCGATATGGTTTGCCGGGCCGAGGCTGATAAGCCCGCGCGTGCCGTCGGCGGTGATAGCCATGCCGACCGGGGTCACGTCTTCAGGTCGGAACCCCGGCGGCAGAAACTCGACCACCTCCTTGATCTCGTCCGTTGCGCGGTCGATCACATGGATCTCGCTCGACAATTCCGCCGACACCCCAAGCTCGTTGCTGTCGGGCGTGAGCACGAAGCGGCGCGGGCGGGTGCCGACGATGATATTGTCGACGACCGCACCTGAAGCGGCGTCGACAACGTGGACCATGTCGGCCACTTCGGAGGTCACGTAGATCGTTTCGCCGTCAGGTGTGGCGATCACGCCTTCGGGCTCGGCCCCCGGTCGGCACGTCCCGCACCGAGATCCCGCTTTCCATCTCGATCACTTCCAGCATCGAGTCCTCTTCGTTCGAGACATAGAGGAGGGTCTCGTCGGGCGAGAAAGGTGTCGCGGGCTTCGGCCGGGGCGACGGCGAGCCCTGCGGCAAGCACAAATGCGAGAATACCTGTCCGCATCAGCGCACCACGAAGGTTCCGGAGAGGACGCGGCCTTCATATCCCGAGATCCAGAATGCGAAATCGCCGGGGCGGATTGGCACGAACAAGTGTCGATGGTGCCTTCATCGTCGAATTCGATGAAGTGAAGCCCGAGCGGTTTCACTTCGAGGTCGGCGATCACCACCTGGTCGACCCAGGCATTTCGAAACAGGTCCGGCGCCAGGATCTGGAATTCCTCGCCGCGATCAGTCGGCCGGACCCGGTTTGCAACGACATACGGAAGTTGTGCCGCTGCGCTGCCTATTCAGCAGCGCGGGCGAGAACATCGCGCCCGTCGGGCATCGGCAGCACCAGGTCGTCACGATGCGTTTCCTCGTAGGTCGTGCGCACATACTCGCTGATCCGTTCGCGGAAAATCGCGTAGGGCCGCAGGCTCAGCATGTGCTTCTGCATGACCGGAACCACGTCACGCGCATGTGCTTCCAGATTGTAGGCCGTGATTCTGTTTCGGACCTGGCCTGCCAGATTGGGCAGCAATCACAGCGGTGTATGCGTGGTCGCGAGCCCCGCGGCGACGATATCCACCGCCGCCTGGTGGGTCATGCAGCCGAAGAACGGCGAGGCGAAGGGCAGGGTGCTGCGATACCAGTTTTCGCTTCGCTCGTGCCATGGGATGGGCGATGTGACTTCAATGAAGCGGCTCAGAGCGTTGAATTGCGGCGCTGGTGGTTTTCCGGTTTCCGCCACTTCCGCAATCACGTCTTCGGGAATTGACGCCGGCACCGTCCAGACGATCTGGTCCCGGCAGAGGAATTCGACGTAGAGCGACGATTTATGTTCTTCGACGCTGGAGGCGCTGACAACGCCGCAACTGACCCTGCGGGTGTTGAGCTTCTGCACGACCTCGTCCGAGGTGAGCGCCCAGTCAAAGGCGAAGCGCGAGAACTGACGAATATCGAGCGCAATCTGCGCGGCGGCTTCCAGGAACCGCCCGCGCAACGACGGTGTGGTGCCGAAATGCAGGGTGAGATGCTGCTCGTCAAAGAGCGTCCGGTGCTCCTGTTCGGCCTCGTTGATCGTTCCCAAGACCCGGCTCGCGACCTTGAACCAGTATTCCCCGGCTGCGGTCAGGCGCGATGTCACGTTGCGGCGGCGATGGATCAGCTGGATGCCGAGCTGCTCTTCGAGTTTTGCGAGTTGTTACGAGATTGTCGGTTGCGAACGCCCGAGAACCCGCGTCGCCTGGCTGATCGACCCGGCCAGAACGCTTGCGTGGAAAACTTCCAGTTGCTTCAGTGTTCATCACACGGCTGCTTCTCCCAGATGAGAACCCCATCCAAATGCCGGGTTATCGCAACAAAACAAAAGGGCGGGGCGCTTTCGTCATGTGGTCCGTATTGGCGGAACACATGACGATGGAGTTGGCCGCTTGCCGGTCATCAAGCAAACCGCCGCCGCGTGCCTTCGCCGGCACACCAGAGAACGAGCGCCGCCGCATGTCATGCCGATGGTGGCATCCGCCCGGCAACTTTGAGAAAAGTCAATTGCGCTGCCCGGCACGCATGATAGGTCGTCGGCGCAACAACATGGACAACGCAGATGATCGAACGCGCGACCCGTCTGGATCAGATGAAAACCACGTTTGGCGGGCAGGATGTTTCGCCCGCCGCCCGGCAGGGCGAGGTGACCGGCCTGTTTGACAGGATCGCCCCGCGCTACGACTTGATGAACGATCTGATGAGCTTCGGCACGCATCGTCTTTGGAAGCGCAAGGTTGTCGCCCGCGCCGTGGCGCGGCTTGGCCCATCCCAATGGCCGATTGTCGATCTGGCAGGCGGCACCGGCGATCTGGCGCTGGCCCTGCGCAAGCGTCTGCCGGACCACGAGATCACCGTCGCCGACGCCTCTGCGGGTATGCTCGACATCGCCCGTCAGCGCGGCGGCGCCGGGCTGGACTATGTGCATACCGCCGCCGAGGCGCTGCCCTTTGCCGATGCGTCGGTGGCCATGGTCATCCTGTCGTTCGGGCTGCGCAACATGACTGACCCCGGCCGCGCCTTGCAAGAGGTCGAGCGGGTGCTGATGCCGGGGGGGCACCTGGTGTTGCTCGAGTTTTCGCGTCCGGCTGCGTGGTTTGCGCCATTTTACAGCCTGCACGCGCGTTACGTGATCCCCCGGATCGGCGCGGCGGTCGCGCGCGACCGCGGGGCCTATACCTACCTTGTCGAGTCGATCGAGCGGTTTCCGGCGCGCGAAGACATGACCCGTGAGCTTGAAGCGGCGGGCCTGCGTCTTGTTGAAGAGCGCGCCTTTGTCTTTGGTGTCGCGCGGATGCAGATCGGGGTGAAGCCGTGAGCACCGGAACCGTCGAGCTGCGCAACCGCCTCGCAGCCATGCCCAAGCCGGCGCTCTGGGTGATCGCCTCGCGGTTCAAGACAGTGAGCCTCAGCCAGGTGCCGGTGCTGGCGGGAAGCTGGATTGCGGCCAGCTCGGGCCAGTGGCGCCTTGATGCGATGCTGTTGGCGATGCTCGCGGCCGGCGCGATCCAGGTGGGCACCAATCTCTGGAATGACGCGGCCGATGCAGCCAGCGGGGTTGACCAGCCCGACCGCCTCGGTCCGCCACGGATGACCGCGCTTGGCCTGCTCGACGGGGCCGAGGTGCGCCGGGCGGCGCTCGCCGCCTTCGGGGTGGCGTTGCTCTCGGGGCTGGTGCTGGTCCGGATCGGCGGCTGGCCGATCGTTGCCATCGGGCTCGTTTCGCTGGCGCTGGGCTACCTCTATTCGATGGGGCCAAGGCCGTTGTCGGGGTTGCCCTTCGGCGAGCTCTTGGTGATCGGGTTTTTCGGCGTAGTTGCGGTCTCGGGCACCGCGCTGTTGCATGGCGGCGCGGCCCTTGCGCCGCCCACGCTGCTCACCGGGTTGATGATCGGGTTACCGGCAGCCGCGGTGCTGATCCTCAATAACCACCGCGACCGGGTGCAGGATGCCCGCGCCGGACGCCGGACGCTGGCGATACTGGTCGGTCCGGTCGCGTCGCGGCTGCTCTATTTCGCGGCTCTGCTCGGCGCGCTTGCGCTCGAGGCGGTTCTGGCGCCCAGTCTTTGGCTGGTGCCGGTCACGCTGCTGGCGCTCTGGCTTGGGCACGCAATGTGGCATTGGCCGGTGTCGGCGCGCCTCAACCGGTTGCTGGGCCAGACGGCGCTGTTTCAGGGTCTGCTCCTGGCTGCCGTGGTGCTCGGCGCATAGAAAAGGCCGCCACGCCGTGCGCGGCGGCCCTGGATCGGCCAGAAATTCAGCCTTGCGTCAGTTCGTCGCGCCCGGCCCCTTGATCGGCAGGGTCAGCGTCACGTCACCGGCCTGTTCGAACACCAGAGTCACCTCGACGGTTTCGCCTTCGACCAGTTGGCCGGTGAGGTCGATCATCATCAGGTGAAGCCCGCCGGGCTTGAGCTCGGCCTGGCCGCCGGCAGGAATGTCGATCGCTTCGACCTCGCGCATCCGCATCACGCCATTGTCGTTGATATGAGTGTGCAGCTCGGGGCGGGTGCAGGCGGGGCTCGAAAACGCCAATAAACGATCGGGTTCGCCGCGCGAGGTGATGGTCATGAAGCCGGCCCCCGCCATCGCCATGCCTGCCGACGCCCTGGCAAACCCGCCGGAAATCTCGAGATTGTCGGTGCTGGCGCTCTGGGCGTGAACCGGGGTGGAAAGAAATAGGCCCGCAAGGGCGAGCGATGCGATGACGGCGCGGCGTGGGATCATGGTCAGTCTCCGGAAAGCGATTTGAGGTCCGTTCTTGGTGTGGGTTTCGGTTAGCACCGAGGCTCGTGGCCGCTCCTTAACAATAGTCAAGACGGCTCTTAACAATAGTCAAGGAGCCCTGAACACGTGCGTGTGAATGAGTGGCACGGCATGGGATTCGGACCGTCCGTGTCGCGGGTTTCACACTCTAATTCGGTCCGGACGAAAGGGACAAAAAGAATGGCCAAGACCATTTTCAATGGCCTGTTGGCGACTGCCACTGCGGTGGGCCTCACCCTTCCCTCGATTGTGTCTGCACAATCGCTGGACGAGGTGATGGAACGGCGCGGGCTGACTCAGCAGGATCTGCTTGCAGCGGCGAAGACCTATACGCCGACCGGGAGCAGAGACGAATTCATCGTATTTTCATCCGGCGGGCAGTCGGGCCAGGTCATGGTCTACGGCGTGCCGTCGATGCGGATTCTCAAATACATCTCGGTGTTCACGCCAGAACCGTGGCAGGGCTTCGGCTACGACGAGGAATCGAAAGCGATCCTCGAATCGGGCGCCATTGACGGCCGCGTGCTGACCTGGGGCGATACCCACCACCCGGCGCTGTCGGAAACCAACGGCGATCTCGATGGCGAATGGCTGTTCATCAACGACAAGTCGGCGCCGCGCATCGGTGTGATCTCGCTGCACGATTTCGAGACGCAACAGATCGTGGTCAACCCGATCCTGCAATCGGAGCATGGCGGCGCCTTTGCGACGCCCAACACCGACTACATCATCGAAGCCGCGCAGTATCCCGGCGTTCTCGGTCGTGGCTTCGCGCCGCTGAGCGAGTTCAACGAGAAGTTCCGTGGCGCGGTCACTTACTGGAAGTTTGACCGCGAGGCCGGCCGGATCGACGAGAGCAAATCGTTCTCGATGGAACTGCCGCCCTACAGCCAGGACTTGTCCGACGCCGGTAAAGGCGTGTCGGACGGTTGGTCGTTCACCAACTCGTTCTGCGCCGAACGCTATGTCGGCGGGATCGAGTCGGGCCGTCCGCCCTTCGAGGCCGGCTGCTCGCAGAACGACACCGACTACCTGCACGTGATCAACTGGGAAAAGGCCGTCGAGGTCTACGAGGCCGGCAAGGTCGAGATGATCAACGACCACCCGGTGATCATGATGGACACGGCGATCGAAGAGGGCCTGCTCTACCTCATCGCCGAGCCGAAGTCGCCGCACGGCGTCGACGTGTCTCCCAGCGGCGAATACATCGTCGTCGGCGGCAAGCTCGACACCCAGGCCTCGGTCTATTCGTTCTCGAAGATCATGGCTGCGGTCGAGGCCGGCAACTTCTCCGGCACCGATCCCTACGGTATCCCGGTGATCTCGATGGAAGACGCGCTGCATGTGCAAGTGCCGCTGGGCCTTGGCCCGCTGCACAACCAGTATGACAGCAAAGAGTGCGTGATCTACACCTCGCTCTACGTCGACAGCCAGATCGCCAAGTGGGACTATTGCGAAGGCAAGGTGCTCGACAAGATCTCGATCCACTACAACGTCGGCCACCTCGTGGCGATGGAAGGCGAATCGGTCCACCCGGCCGGTAAATACCTGATCTCGCTGAACAAGCTGGCGATCGACCGGTTCAACCCGGTTGGGCCTCTGCACCCGCAGAACCACCAGCTGATCGACATCTCCGGCGACAAGATGGAGCTGCTCTACGACATGCCCGTGCCGCTTGGCGAACCGCACTACGCGGCTGCCATTTCGGCCGACAAGCTCCAGCCGCTCGTGCGCTACCCCTACGGGACCAACTCGCGCACCGGCGAACGGCATGAGGACGCGGTGCGTCCGGGTCAGGAGCGCATCGAGCGCGACGGCACCAACGTGAAGGTCTACATGACCGCGATCCGCTCGCACTTCACGCCGGAAATCGTGGAAGTGAACGAAGGCGACACCGTCGAGTTCATCATCACCAACTCCGAGCGCGCCGAAGACGAGACCCATGGTTTCTCGGTCTCGACCTATGACGTGAACCTGTCGCTCGAACCGGGCAAGACCGCGACCGCCAAGATCGTGGCCGACCATCCGGGCGTGTTCTCCTTCTACTGCACCGAGTTCTGCTCGGCGCTGCACCTGGAGATGACGGGCTACCTCGTGGTCAAGCCGGAAGGCTATGTCGAAGAGGCGAGCGCTTCTGAAGAAGGCCAGACCTACACCGAGGCCGACTATGCCAAGCAGGTCGAAAACAACATCGCGACCCAGGAAGTGATCGACTCGGTCGTCGTCTACATCACCGAGCGCAACTACACCGACTTCCCCGAAGTCGTGGCGCTGGTGGAAGACGCGACTGACCAGCTCAACTTCGCTGAAGACGCCAAGGCGAAAGCCGAAGCGGCTGCGAGCGAAGGCGACTTCCAGAACGCGACGCTCTGGGCCGGCCAGTGGTGGCAGTATCAGGTGAAAGCGGCCGATATCGGTCTGCGCGCCAAGAACTTCCTCGACGAGGAAGGTGCGGTGAAGACCGCTCAATAAAATCCCTCCGGGCGGCGGCCTCGCGCTGCCGCCCGGTCCCCACGAAGACGCGAACAGACAGATTTCACCGAGGATCACATGCAGCTTTTCAAGAAAACCGCCATTGCCGCGTTGATGTGCCTCGCCGCCGTCTCTGCCGCGAACGCAGCCTCCGAAGAGGAGCTCAAGGCCGGTAAGCGGGTCTACATGACCAAGACCTGTCTGGCCTGTCATGGCCGCGGCGGCGCCGCACCGGTGCTGAGCTACCCGATGCTTGCGGGGCAGAACGAGGCCTACCTCATCGACCAGATGGAAGAGATCCGCGACGGCAACCGGGTTGGCAGCGTCGACGAAGCCACCGGCCATCCTTACGTGCAGGGCATGGTCGACATCATGCACCTGGTCAGCCCGGAAGATATTCAAAACGTTGCCGCCTGGCTTTCGGAAGAAAGCGCCGCTCCGCCCAAACCGCTCGACCCGGCCCCCGATCCGGCCGTGCTCGAAGCCGGTGAGAAGGCGTTCAAGCAGCTCGGCTGCCGGTCGTGCCACGGTAATGACGGCTCGAAGCCGACCAACAAACGCTATCCGTTCATTTCGGGCATGAACCCGGAATACGCGATCCGCGCCATGACCGAAATCCGCGACAAGGTGCGGACCTCCGGTCAGGCAAAACTGATGTTCGGCACAATCCGGAAGGCCGACGACGAAGAAATTGCTGCGATCGCCACCTGGCTCGCAACCATCGACCGCTCCGAGAAATGAAGAAAGGACCACAGATGAAACGGACCCTCATCACCGCCGCGATCATGGCGCTGGCGCTGCCGGCCATGGCCGACGAAACCCACACCCCCGACGACGGCTGGAACGAAGGCGGCGGCGAACAGGACGAAGCGCTGACCCTCACCCCGGACCACGAGAACGGGGTCTACACCTACGAGGTTTGCTCGGCCTGTCACGGCCTCAACGGCTGGGGCCTTGTCGATGGCACCTTCCCGCAGATCGCCGGTCAGCACACCACCGTGATCATCAAGCAGCTCGCCGATATCCGCGCGCTCAACCGCGACAACCCGACGATGTATCCCTTCGCGCTGCCGCAGGAAATCGGCGGTTCGCAGTCGATCGCCGACGTGGCCGAGTATATCTCGAAACTGCCGATGAACCCCGAGCCGGGCGTTGGCGCGGGCGACAACCTTGAACTGGGCGCCCAGCTTTATGCCGACAACTGCGTGCAGTGCCACGGCGAAAACGGCGAAGGCAGCAACGACAAGTTCTATCCGCGCATCCACGGCCAGCACTACGAATACCTGCTGCGCCAGTATCAGTGGATCAAGGAAGGCAAGCGTCGTAATGCCAACCCCGAGATGGTCGCGCAGATTCAGAAGTTCTCGGACGAAGACACCATGGCCGTGCTCGACTACGTGAGCCGTCTGAAGCCGCCGGCAGAGCTGGTGGGCGAGGCCGATTGGGTCAACCCCGACTACGACTGGTAACACCGCTAACCGGACCGGGCGGGTGACCGACCGCCCGCCCGGCCCCAGAACCTCAAGGACCTCTTTTCATGGACCAGGCCGCTTCCCGCAAGCGCGGTATCATCTACCGCGTCCTGACTCTCGTCGCCGTTATCCTGCTCGGCGTCGCCTATTTCCAACCCGGCTGGTGGGTCTCGCTCACCGCGCCGAACTATCCCGAAGCGACCTTCCCGCAGGGGATCCGGATCGAGTTCCATATGGACTCCGTCCAGAACGGTTGCGACATCCGCAGCTCGACCGAGGTTGAAGAAACCGAGGCGCTGGATTGCGTCCACGAGATGGATACGATCAACCACTATGTCGGGATGTATCCGATTGCCTCCGGCGGCCCGGTGGAAAAAGCGTTCTCGCCCTTCCTGTTCGGCCTGGTCGGGGTGATGGCGCTGGCCTTCGCCGCGCCGGGGCGCAAAACCCGCATCGCCGTCAGCCTCGTCGGCTACGCTGCGGTGGCGACCTGGATGACGATGGCGGTCTACGGCGATAACGGCGTGCGGTTGCACACCACGAATTACGTCAAGGGCATGGTCGTTTCACTGGGCCAGGATTCCGGTGAGGCGGTCGACGACAGCAACCTCTCGCCCATCGTCAAGATGCTGAGGGAGTCGCTCGCCGAAAGCGCGGCGGAAGAGAGCGGCGGAGCCGCAGTGGCCGATACCTCTGACAAACAGGCGCTGATCGACAACCTGCGCGCCAACTACAATATCGACAACAACAAGCTTCCCGCCGCCGAGCAGGAAGAGTGGAACGGGTCGATCATGCAGGTCTTCACCTGGCACTACGCCAAATCGCTGGCGCGCTGGTTCAACGAGCCCGAGCGCAACGATCCGCTGGTCGCCACCATGACCACGGTTGCCAAGGTGCTCTACTGGGCCGTTCTGGCGCTGATGGTGGTGGGCCTCTACGCCGCGCTGTCGGCGAAGCGGATCTTCTATTGGCTGCTGGTGGTCGCGCCGATGGCGGTGCCGGTGGGCTTCCTTGCCGAATATGCGGGCTGGCTGTGGTGGTATGGCCACAACCTCAACGAAATGGGGGCCTTCACCCTGAAGCCCTTCATGCCAACCGTGTTCGGCGACGGTAAGGTGGCGCAGTTCACCACCCATTCCTACCCGGCGCTCGGCTTCGGTCTTCTGGTTGCCGCCTCGGTTCTGCTGGCGCTTGCCGCGCTGATCCGGCGCAAGCAGCTCAAGGACGCGGGCGACGCCGCGGCCGCGATGTAACGGAGCAAGGCACGATGCGCGCGCTTTTCCCCACCCTCTTGATCGTGCTGGCGGCCACTTTCGGCGCCCGCGCCGAGAGCCTGCAGGCGTTGGTCGACGCCGCCCCGGATGGCGGCCAGATCGTCCTCGACGCAGGCACGGTCTACGAGGGGCCCGTGGTGATCGACCATCCGGTGGTGATCGACGGGCAGGGGGGCGCGGTGATCGACGGTGGCGGCAAGGGCACCGTGGTGACCCTCGCCACCGACGGCGCGACGTTGAAAAACCTCACCATCCGCAACTCCGGCAGGCTGCACAACAAGCTCGATGCCGGGTTGTCGGTGAAGGGCAATTACAACGTGGTCCGCGATGTGCGGATCGAGAACAGCCTGTTCGGGATCGACCTCAGCCAGTCCTCCAACAACGTGTTTCGCCGCAACTACATCTCGTCGAAATCCATGCCGTTGGAGATGCGCGGCGACAGCGTGCGGATCTGGTATTCGAACGACAATCTGTTCGAGGAAAACCACATCGAACACAGCCGCGATATCGTGATCTGGTATTCCGAGGGCAACGTGATGCGCGGCAACCGGATTCAGCACGGCCGCTACGGCATCCACTTCATGTATGCCCACCACAACGACGTGATCGACAACGAGATCTCGGATTGCGTCGTCGGGGTGTTCCTGATGTATGCCAACGATATCGTGGTGCGCGAAAACCAGATCCTGCGGGCCTGGGGCGCCGCCGGAATGGGCATCGGGTTCAAGGAAACCTCGGGCGCGATCATCGAAGACAACCTGATCCTCGGCAACGCGGTCGGAATCTACCTCGATCCGTCGCCGTGGGACCCCGACAAGACCAACGAGTTTCACCGCAACGAGGTGTCGTATAACGGCATCGGCGTGCAGTTCCACACCGAGTGGCAGGGCAATCACTTTTCCGATAACAATTTCCGGTCCAACTTCACCCAGATCTCGGTGCGCGGTCGGGGCACGGCGCTGAAGGAAAGCTGGGAGGGCAACCACTGGGACGACTACGCCGGGTTCGACCATGACGGCGACGGCATCGGCGATACCCCTTACGAGATCTACAATTATGCCGACCGGCTGTGGATGGACCTGCCGCCCGCAGCGTTCTTTCGCGGCGGGCTGGCGCTGGCGGCGCTCGATTTCGTCGAGCGGCTGGCGCCCTTCACCGAACCGACCCTGTTGATGCGAGAGGAAAACCCGGTGGTGCACCGGATCGACCACGCAGCCGCCCGTATTGAAACCGCACCGCAAGGCGATGCAGCCCCGAAATCCGCCTTGGAGCTTCTGACCCAATGACCGACACGCCAGACAAATCCGTCAAACCGAAAAAACGCCTGACCCGGCGCGAGCTGGAGCGGCGGCGCATTCTGCTGCGCTCGCTCGGGGCCGGCTTCGCCGCGATCGCCGCCGGCCTCGTGGGCATCTACCCGGTGATGCAGCGCATCTTTACCAGGCTTCGCCCGCCCGGCGCGCTGGAGGAAGACGCGTTTCTCGCCGCCTGCATCAAGTGCGGCCAATGCGTGCAGGTCTGCCCGGTCGAGGCGATCAAGCTTGGCGACGGCGACGAGGGCTATGGCCTTGGCGTGCCCTATATCGACGCGCGCAAACAGGCCTGCGACTTTTCCTGTGACGCGGTTCAGTGCGTGCTGGCTTGCCCGACCGGCGCGCTCAGTCACCTGATCGCCCACAAGGAAGAAACAACCATGGGTTTTGCCCGGCTCGCCCGGCCCGATGCCTGCCTGGCCATGCACGGAGAGGGCTTCAAGGGGTTGGCGCGCGGCCCGGATTTTCCCGGCCTGCTGCGCTACGAAGAGATCGACCGCTGGGATCCGCAGCCGGTGGCGAGCTATGAATACGACCTCGAGATTTGCGATCTGTGTGTGCGCGAATGCCCGATCGAGAACGCGATCAGCCTCGAGCCGGTGTCGGACGACGCGGGCGACAAGCGCCGGATGCCGGTGATCCACGATGCCTGCGTCGGCTGTGGCACCTGCGAGATGATGTGCCCGGCCGAGCCCGCCGCCATCGTCATCGACCCCGAGATGGCGAAGGAGGCCTGAGATGCGCTGGTTCTTGCATAAACTCGCAATGATGTTCGGTGCCGCTCCGCGCAAGGCCAGCGAGGCTGAGGAAACCGACGCGGCCCGCGAGATGAAGGCGTTCAAGAAGACCAAGCCGGAGGTCGAGAAGCGCAAGGCGCTGATCCAGGACGAGCACGATCACCCGGTGGTGTCGCACAAGTGGCGCAACCTGCGCTGGCTGTCGATCATCGTGATCAACGCGATGTTCGTGGTCTCCTTCGCCTGGGATGTGCAGCTTGTCGAAGGCTCGCTTTCGGCATCGCGCTTTCTTGGCTTCCACATGGCCGATCCCAACGCGGCGTTGCAGGTGACGCTGGCCTTCAAGGAGTTGATGCTGAACCTCGTGATCGGCACGGTGACGGTGGTTGGCCTGTGGTGGATCGTCGGCGGCCGTGCGTTCTGCTCCTGGGCCTGCCCGTATCACCTGCTGGCGGAATGGGCCGAGTCGATCCATTTGTGGCTTAATGCGAAGGGCTGGGTGAAAGACCACCCGTTTCACCGCGGCCTCAGAATCGTGCTCTGGGTCGTGTTCATGCTGCTGGCCTTCTTCACCGGCTACACGGTGTTCGAATACATCAACCCGGTGGGCATCGTCAGCCGGGCGTTGATCTACGGGCCGACGGTGGCGGTGATGTGGGTGATCTTCCTGCTCGGGATCGAGATCTTCTTTTCACGCCGGTTCTGGTGCCGCTACGTTTGCCCGATCGGGCTGACTTACGGCATTACCGGGGCCGTCGCGCCGGTGCAGGTGAAGTATGATCTTTCGAAATGCCTGCACGAAGGCGAGTGCCGCAAGGTCTGCCTGGTGCCGCATGTGCTCGAGATCACCAAGATGGGATATGCCTCCGACACGGTCGAATTCATTGGTCCAGACTGCACCCGCTGCGGGCTGTGCATCGACGTTTGCCCGCAAGATGCGCTGAGCTTCACCGTGCGCGGGCTGGACAAAATAATTTGAGGAACGCGCCATGATCACCATCGACAGGGTTACAAAGCGCTTCGACAAGCGCGCCGTGCTGGACGAGCTTTCGCTGTCCATCGCGGCGGGCGACCGGATCGCGCTGATCGGCTCGAACGGCGCGGGCAAGACCACGCTGTTCCGGGCGCTGCTTGGTCATTACCGGCACGAGGGCGACATTCGCTTTGATGGCGCCAAGGCGCGGCGGCGCGATGCCGGGGTGCTCAGCCGGGTGGCTTTCGTGCCACAATTGCCGCCACCGCTCAGGATGCCGGTGGGTGAGCTGCTGGGCTTTGCCGAGAAGGGCGCGGGCGCCAGCCGGGCGAAGATGACCGAGATCGCGGGGGCACTCGGGATCGACCTCGACGAGGTGCGCGCGCGCCCGTTCTACCGGCTGTCGGGCGGGCAGAAGCAGAAAATCCTGGTTACCGTGGCGCTCGGGCGCGATGCCGATCTGATGATCTTCGACGAACCCGCCGCCAACCTCGATCCGGCCGCCCGCGCGGTGTTTATCGACCTGCTCGCCGCGCGCCGCGATGCCTCGATGCTGATCGCCAGTCACCGGCTGGAAGAGGTCGCCTCGCTGGTCAACCGCGTGATCGAGCTGGATCGTGGCCGCGTCGTGCTTGATGACAGCGTGGTTGACCGGCTGAAAGAGGGTGAGTTTCGTCGCGCCGAGATCGTGCTGGCCCAGCCGCATGGGCCCTTCGCGCAGGCGATCGGCGAATGGGGCTTTGAAGCGGATGCAGCGGGCACCCGGTTTTCCGGCCCGGTCCCGGCGGCCGAAACCTTCCGGTTTCTCGGTCTGCTCGCGCGCTACGGCAGCCTGATCGACCGCCTTGAACTTGATCATCAGGCCAGCCGGAGGAACTGACGCCATGTCACACCCAGCCTTCGCACTGAACCGCCGCGCGACGATCGCGCTGCTGGCCGCCTTGCCCTTCGTCGCGGCCTGCAAGCCGCAGAAAGAAGGCCCCGAAGACGTGCGCTGGGGCCGCGAGGTCTGCATCATTTGCGGGATGATCATCTCCGACCCGCGCTTTGCCGCCGAGCTGCGAGGCGGGCCGGAGCGCGATCTGGTGAAGTTCGACGATGTCGGCGATGCGATCCACTGGCTGCGCGGGCAGGAATGGGCGCAAGACCCCGATATCGAATTCTGGGTGCGCGACTACGAGACCGGCACACGCTGGATCGACGCGCGCACAGCGCGCTACGTGACGGGCGTGGTCAGCCCGATGGATTACGGCTTTGGCGCGGTCGAGCGGTCTGGCCCCGACACGATGAGCTTTGGCGAGATGGAAGCGGAGGTGCTGAAAATTGGCTTGACCTCGCGCTGCCTTCCGACCGAAGGACAGGAGAGCTAGGGATGAACGCGATGACACCGGACCACCTTGAAGATGCCGTGGCCCGCCAGACCGGCGGCCCGCACTCGATAGCGCGCACCGGGCTTGGCCTGTCGATGCGGCTGGAGCTGGCCGAAAGCCTGCGCTCGCGCTGGTTTCATTTCTATTCGGTTGTGGTGATCGGGCTGATGCTGCTGCTGATCACCACCGGGATTTCCGAAAGCCGGGTGCTCGGATTCACCGGTCTGTCGCGGTTGCTGGTGACCTATATCCAGATCGCCATGGCTGTGCTCCCGCTGTTCATCGTCGTTACCACGGCGCGCTCGATGGTGGGCGACCGCGAGGCGGGCAACCTCGAATACATGCTGGCCTTTCCGGTCAGCCTGCCGGTCTGGTATTGGGGCCGGTTCCTGTCGCGCCTGGTGCTGGTGCTGGTGCCGGTGCTGATCTCGCTGGCGATTGCCGCCGGTTACGGGCTGGCGCGTGGCCAGGAGGTGCCATGGTATCATGTCGGGCTCTATGCCGGGCTGGTCGCGGCCTTGGCAACGGCCTTCCTTGGCCTTGGATTCCTGATCTCGGCGCTGTCGCGTTCGACGGAAGTGGCGCTGGGCGCGTCGCTGCTGATCTGGCTGGCGCTGGTGGCGCTGCTTGACTTGCTGCTGCTCTCGGTGCTGATCCAGGAGCGCTTCGTGCCGGATTTCGTGATCGCCATCGCGCTGGCCAACCCGTTGCAGAGCTTCCGCACTGCCTCGATGATCCTGTTTGATCCGCAACTGATCCTGCTTGGCCCCTCGTCTTACGTGATCCTCGACCATTTCGGGGTGACCGGTTACGTGGCCTGGGCGATGGGCTATCCGGTGGTGCTGGGGCTGGTCATGGCCGGGCTGGGCTACTGGCGCTTTTCGCGCGGCGATCTGGTCTGAGTCAGCCGACGCCGGGGGTTGACCTCGCGGTGCCGGCGCGATCCGGGTTCTCTAGAAATCTAGAAATCTAGAAATCTAGAAATCTAGAAATCTAGAA
>SWCA01001669.1_pt1 | contig 30887 bp, 24 predicted proteins | sample 4692961 | NCBI WGS metagenome assembly SWCA01 (sample SAMN10267275, study PRJNA491770) | bioreactor metagenome | isolation source: DHS bioreactor inoculated with | place: Japan: off Shimokita Peninsula
ATAAATATGAACCTTATTAGTTAAAAAGGTTACGTATTTAACTATAATTGCACGATTTTTTTCGGAGGCGGTGAATTTACTATTCATTTTTCATGAAAAGAACGAAATTATTATAGTTTCTCCATGATTCCAAATTTTCTTATAACCACGCTGGAAGTTTTATCCTTTTTCGAATTTTTCTAAATTCCGGCTAAATGACCATAAATAGCACCAGTGGTGTTGGCATCTTCACCCAGGTTCACCATTACGTCTCAGTATTCATGTACGGGTGAAATCGTGTGTAATGAGATCCTCTTTATTTGCTGTAGTGTCCCCAGATCTTATAAAAAACGTTATAATGCATTTAGAATAAAATTTGAAATAGATATTATTTATTTTTAGCTTCTATGGTTAATAAATTCCTTTAAAGCATCTGAAATGCCTTCAGATCGTGAATTGTAACCTTCTTTTTTTAACACTTCATCCAAATCTTTGATAAGTTCATCTGGTAACGACATACTGATTCTCATAATAATACTCCTTTAATATTTGTTATAATATTGTTATTATGTAATAAATAATTCTTTCGGTAAGCATAACATTTAATAATCAGTATTTTTTTGATTCAACAATGCACTGATTACCTTTCTTGTTTCTATTCGGAACTCATGGATATTTTGTAAATTTTTAATTAATGATATTTTTAAGAACAGCTTTTAAAAATAAAGTTAATTCTTCCTCTTCAATCCCGTTTTTTCCAGGTGTTAGGGGAAATGCACCAACAGAAGGAATGGGTTCATTCTCATTTACTTTAAATATCTTGCAATCATCACCAGGATATAAAACATAAGCACCTTCTGTTTTTAAAATAACATCTTTATAAGTATGCATTTTGTATAGATCTCCATATTTGAATTTTCTCTTAGTTTCTTCCTCTAAGTCCCTAGTTTCTACGTCATTTTCAATAAATTGATTCAGATCATCTTCATTCAATTGTTCCTGAGGAATATTTTCATAGAATGCTAACACTTCCCCTTCAGAACGATATTTAGCATCAAAATGGACAAAATAATGTTCAGAATTATATTCAATTAAAAGGGTGTAATCCGGTCTGAAAGGCAATGAATATGATCTAAATTATTTTTCGAGAAAAGTCGATTGTACTTAACTCAGTATATATCTCTTGATTATCAATAGGAAGAATAAACTGTTGCACAGATTGGGTTCCTTTTTTAACTTTTATGGACCAATTATCTTTATTCAATGTATACAAATCATTGTAGCTTAATTTATTGCCGCTGAGTTTGTTTAATACTTTGATAAGTTTAAAATAGCACCAATATTCGTATAATTCACTCAGTTTACGTTCATAACCTTTTATTTTATCTTCAACTTCCCCCCATTTGAAGCGGAAGGCTAATTCAAAGTTTAAGAAATATTTGAATAGATCTCGATATCCTTCTTTTTTCTGTAATACCTGTGAATTTAGGGGAAGATAATCTAGGCGGCCTACTTCTGCAGTCCAACGATCACTAAGATAATCCTGAACTTGTCGTTTGTAGAATAAAAGCTGGTCCTTAACATAACCGTCATCATCATCTATGGAAATTAAAAGCTGGTTAATCACTTTATCCAATGATTCAAGGAAATATTTTAACAAACGATTATCAGGAGTGTCTATATTCTCTTGGTAAAATCTTTGACTGATAACATCGGGCACATATCCTCCCATAGTACCTGGCCAATCATTAGGAGGATCAGTGGTATGGTATAAGTGTTCTGGTCGGGATATTATGTCAATCATTTCAGAAGGACCAACATTACTGGCAAAGGTATTGGACCTTTAAAACATTAAAATCTAATAATTCGAATGATTTGATTTATTAAAGATAAAAAATTGTTTATTTAGATTAATAATATTGTTGAAAATTATCTAAAATACGGAAAGGATACACTTCTTTAATAAGGTTTACAGTAGTTCCAGTTTCCACTTTAAATTTAGCAGAATTTCTTATGATCACTTTAAGTTCTTCCTGTAATTTTTCATAGAGATATCTGTATTCTGGAGGTATGTTTATACCCTTAAAGAAATTTCGTCTAATGTTTTGTAGAGTTATTGCAGCAGTATATGATCTTCGAGCATTATTCATCTCCAAGTTAATATCAGGAAGGAGCTTATCAATGAGTTCATAGATCTCAATTATGTCATTTAATCCTCTAGGATGTTCAATTTCGTAAATTTCCACTTTACCAAATGAAGTATTAATTATACTTGGTTCAGCAAGCCAGAAATTTTTAATATAACTATGATGACTGGCATGTATATTTAGATTTACTAAGAGATGAGCTAATTGATCTTTGGCTTCTTTTTCTGATATTTCATTACATTCCTGAATTCTCTTCAACGCTTTTCTAAGTAACAGCATCCATTCTGATGCACACAAAATCAACTCCTTGAAACCGTTCCAGTTATAAAGAGGAGTTTTTATCTTTGTAGATTCACCCATTTCCACAACAAACTTTGTGAAGATAAGTTTGTAAGATGCATAAAACCCATGTTCATCTATAATTATCTCTTTGCCTTTTAAGCCACTCACATTACTTTTTGTTATTTTTATATCCTCAATAGAATCATTATAATCACTTTTAAATGAGATAATCCTGCCTAATGGTAAGAATAGTCCATTTCTATCTTTATCAATAACTATAATGACTTCTTGACCGGCATCTATTTTCATTTGATGGGTTTTAGATCCTTCAGAAGGTGTTATTAGTTTTTTTCCCTCAAATAGGTTTATATTTTCTTTAAATGGGAGTTCTGATGTTATATTATTAATTTTTTCCACATTTTGCAATTCATTTAAAGCAGTTTTTAAAAGTTCAGGTAAATCTTCTTCGGGTGAAGGTATATAAATGGGCCTTTTATTTTTTTCATTTAATCTGTTTTCTAAAATTGTTTGTAAATCTTCAAGATTATGACTGCTACCAATGAAAATAAAGTTATTGATATCACTTTCATCAAGGTCATATGTAATGTAGGGATTAATGGCAGAAATCACGTAAAATTTAGTTTCTGGCTCTAATTCTATCTTAAAATCAGATAATTCATTCCAATTACATATCCTCACTTTCTCAGGAATATAATCTTGAAAACCATTTTCTATAAGTATTTGTTCAGTTCCTTTTTTATCAGAATTGGGTACAGCAATAAAAACTACATGTTTTTCTTTCTGAATGAATTCAGTTAATAATTCAATTATTTTATCCATTATAGGATTAGAAGGCTCATCATCAGCTAAGTAATATTTATTAAACGGTTTAATTATCTCTTGGAAAGCATCATAATCAGTTTCTAAAACATGACCCATAATATTGTCAAAAATCCAGTTGCCTCTCCTAAAATTAGTATAAATATTTGTATCGTTTATATACAGGGGAGTCTTTATTAAATCATTAAAAAACTTTTTAATATGATAATTATTATCTATTATTTGAAGTATTTTAGGTATAACTTCTTCAACACTGTCTAAACATCGTAAATGTATATATTTAGTCGTAATTTTACACTCTAATTTAATTGCATTAAAACATGAAGAAGCTGCAGATGCCCAAGTTGAACAGTTATAATTATTGGAAAGTTTTTCCATTACAGCTCCTGAATCCCAAGTATGTACCGTAATATCATATTTATCTGTAAATCCATCATCAAGGCCTATTTTATAGAGATGTCTTGAACCGGGTTTAACTGAGAACATTAAAACTGTCTTATCTGTACTATCCAGAAATTTAGTAAATTCTCTCCCTTTGGGGCCATTAAATATGACCTTATCCTCAACAAAAACGTCACATTCAGTAAAGATTACTGTTTCAGGGTCTATTCTATTAATTGTGTTAAAAATTTGATCTGAATTTAAATAATCTGGAATAAAAAATATCTGATTATTTTCTATATCCCTATCACTTAAATTATCATCAGGAATTTTAATTAAAGATATTTTCTGGTTAACCCTTACCAGTTTATTAATATTTGAGAGTGCCTTCCAGTAACTTATTTTATCAAATTTAAGCCGTCCTCCCCATCTTTGTTGTTCCTCCAAGGAAATTTCAAAATAACCATCAGGATTAATTTTATTGTTTGGTGTCCTTTTCCATATTCCCCTATCTTTCCATTTAAACAGTTTAATGGAATTTTCTCCATAAGTACTATCTAATTTGTTTTTTAATATATTCTTACATCTTCTATAAGAACAATTTTCAGCATCGACAGAATTATCTACTTCAAAATCCCGTTCAGTAGAATTTAAAGGTTTAACAATTTTAATATGATAAGAAATTTTGTCTCTTTTTTGAAGCACATATTCTCTATTTCTATTAAATTCTCTAACATCCTCCATTATATCATTATTTATCTCTATTTCAGCGAGATCATTAAAATAGAATAAATTATCGAATATTACGTCAAATTCGGGTTTAGAAAATTCATAATCATCTACAGAGTTAATATTGTTAAAATTAGAAATTACTACAATCTTATTTCCAGAATTTTGAAGTGCTAAATCTGTAATCAGTAATGGAATAAATTTAACTTCCTTCCAAGGCCAAGTAATTAGATATTTTCCTGAAGTATCTACATTTAACCAGTCTAAATATGCTTCTTCAACAAAATTTGGTTTAATGCTCCATAAAATAGGTACTTTCTTTATAAATTCATTATATTCATAATTTCCCATTTTAATAGCCTTCCAAGCCTTTTTGAAATGAGTAAAATCAATGTTTTCATAAAAATAAGATTTACATGATGAACATTTTAATAAACCAATTCTATAATCTACTATTTTAATTATAGAACCGCTTAAATGAGGTTCATGGCAACAAGGACATGTGGGATACTTATGAAAATAATTTCTCATTGAATTAACCTTTTTATTATACTTTCCATTTTATATGCAATATTAGAATCATCTAATAAGATACCTAATTCATAATTTTTTGATAATCCTGCTTTGGTGAGATTCGCAGAACCAATAAGGACTTTTTTTTTATCTGAAATTAGAACTTTTGCATGCAAAAATTCGTTAGGAGCTATAAAAACGTTAATATGTGGATATTTTTCTTGAAATTCAAGTAAATCGGTTTGAATACTTTTGAAAAATTCCTTATCATTGTGGATAAATATTTCTACATTGACTCCTCTCTGAAGGGCTTTTTCAATGTTTTTTAATACCCTACTTTCAGTAATTATAAAAACTGTGAGAAGTAAAAATTTGTTTGAGTTGTCTATCAACTCTTTAATTATGTCTTCTGTTGGTGTAACTTCATATCCAATCCATTTGTCGCCAGTTGCAACAATTTCGGCATTTAGACTCATTTAATCACCATTTAGTATGTGTCTATCTAACCACATATTACCGTGTTCACATGATGTTTCAGGAACTAAAAGACAATATATACAGGCAGATCCATTTACCCTGTCAGAAGATATCCTTATTTTAGAGCATAAGGGATCGTGAGAGCATAATGAAACTATTTTTAAGGCTTCATTCATAATTAATTCAAATTTTTCAGAAGATTCAACCAAACCTCCCATTCCACAGTCTTCTCCTGCAGAAGTAGTATATAAGAAAACGCCACCTTTACCATTTGGATCTACGTACACCCTTTCTCGAATAGATGCTGATGAATAACCAGAAAAGAAGGAAAGGGCCATAATCAATGCATGGGAAAGTGTGTGCCACCAAACAAATACAGGATTTTTAACTTCATCATCTCTCCATCTATCTTTGTATACAGGCTTTTTTTCAATCCATTCATCTAAATTATATTTCAAATTCAAATATTCGATGGGATTTTCATCAGATGTTATAAAAATTCCTTCTCCAATACCTTCATATACCGGATACCAGTATGTTCCATCAGGACGGGTAGCTCCTATAGATATAGTTTCAGATTCTATGATATTACCTGTGTCTTTATCCTTTTTTAAATAAGGTTTTCTCTGATATCCCATCTGAGCCGTTACTGTTTTTATTTTATCAACAGGATAAACATTAAAAGGAAATTTATTTCCATCTTTTCTAACTTTAATATTATATGTATATGCTGGGCCTTTACAAAAATTATCAGAACAGGCTTCTTCACCTTTTAATGTTTCAAATTCCTCTAGTAATATGTTATCTATTTGGATATCTTCATTGTAAAGATCACTAGCTAATTTAATAAGTTCTTCATAACTATTTTCGTTAATATAATGGATTATGACGTCTTTACTTTCATTAGCAATCTTATGATTTCCATCAAGACCTTTTAAAAAACCACCTTCATCCACACCAACGGCCATTAATCCACTTAATAAGGAAGCTACTTCTCCTATTTGTAAAACATTAGAAATTGGTTTATCATATTTTGGTATTCTTAGTAAGGTAAGTGTATTTGCAATTCTGAGGGATGTAGATTGTCTCTGAACTACCCTCATTCTTTGACTGCACCTTTTTCTTTCAGGCTTGGTTAAACACACCAAATCATCACTGGGAATTTCTTTTTCTGGTAATCTACCGGTACATTGGAAATATCTCTGATAAACATCTCCCATGTTAGTTTCTAAACCGCATTCAGGGCATATTATATTTATACTTGAAAGGGAACTACCTCCCGCATCCCAATAGAAATAATCTATATTACATGGAGTTTCATCTCCATGAACTGCTTCTTTCCATTTTACTTCATCTAAATGTCCATCCGGACATGCACACACAAATCTTACATTAGTTTTTGTTTTCTTATTACAAATAGGGCAATTATCATGTTTTGAAGAATCATAAAGGACAGGAAAATCCGGATTATGCTTTTTTTCTTTTCCATAACATATTTTCCATACGGGAAATATATAAGTTCTATAAAGACCTTGAGTGTCTTTTTTTCGTTCAGATGAATTTGAAGGAAGCAAAAAGAATCTTATCTCATAATCTTTGTATCGGGTCATTATTTTCTTTAAAACATGACTCATACGTAAGTCATGGACCTCATATTTTTTTAATATCCTTGCAAAATTACCTCCTAAACCCCATCCTAAAGCAGGTATAATTCTAGGGCCATCTCTACCTTCAAGAATCGATCCCGGACCATATGTTAATATAAATTGTGATCTTCTTAAATTTTGAACTTTGATTTTTTCACCCATATTCACACCCAAAACCCTGTGGTTTCTTCAATTTCTCTAAGTGATTGAGGAACATTTTTAAATACAGTTTTAATCTCATCTCTATGTTCATGTTGGGGATCGCCCAAAACTACATTATATTTGGGTTCATGCCACATACTATACTCATTAAACTTAAGTTCATCCACATTATTTGCAATCTTTTTCCATCTCCCAATCTGTGTTTTAAGATATTTTAAAGCAAATGATACAGGTGCCGTATTCCCCCGGTATATATAGTTTAACCTAGATTCCATATGATTACATAGATATTCAATATCATCATCGGCATTATTTTCAGTAATGATGGTACCATCTTTATCATACCATTTTAACTGCGTATTATAAGCATTTCTTAAAAAAGCAACAGCTGAAGACCCCATAGCTTTCCAGAGAGCACCTTTAGAAAATGGTGATACTGAAACAGGTTCTATTCCCATTTGAATTCGATAATGATAAGAAGGGAATGTTTCATAATGACTCAAATCTCTTGGTCTTCCAGCTTTTAAAAATGTTACAACTAGTCCACCGTGTGATCTACCTATTCTACCTGTTGCCTGAATATAAGATCCAGTTGTTTTAGGTTGACCATTAACAACCATCATTGAAAGATGAGAAATATCAACTCCAGTACCAAACATTGACGTTGTGAAAATAGCATCATAATTGGGATTTTCTTCTGCATTTCTCTTTCCATCCCTCTCAATTTCACTAAGGATTAAAGGAATAGTAGTAGATGGCATCCTACTAGAAAGTTCGACAGTTAAATCATGATGAAGCATTCTGGGAGAATCTTCAGAGATTGTTTTTAATCTTTCTTCTATGTCCTCTCTATAAAGAGCCCCTCCTCCTCCTAATTCCCTAATAGCATTATAATATCCAACTATCGTCCAGTAGTATAGAATATTTTCTTCATTTTGATGTTCGTTAGAAGTTTTGAGGATTCTTGACCATAATCTGACCTGAGGAGTCATGGGCCCTCTTCCAGGGGCATAAATACCCATGTATATACGTCCACGTTTTTCTTCATCCCATGCAGATTCTGGAGCTTCTTCTTTTACGAAAAAACTATCATCTATATCTAATCCATATGGTGGAAATTGGAAAAGATCTTTTGAAAATAAGAAATTAACCTGTTCTTTTGCATTCTTGATTGTAGCTGTAGATGCTATATATTTCGGATTACCTCCAATTTTCTTAATTATACCTTCAACTACTGCTTCATACAATCCAAAAAGGCTGCCTAATGGTCCATCAATTAAATGTAATTCATCTTGAATTATTAAATCTGGAGCTTTGAATGGTTCAACAGATATTTCATGTTCTTTACTGGATTCTGTTGCATTATTAGGAAATAGTGTTTCTCTGTGATATCCATAAAATTTATTATAGTTATTAATATTCCCAAACATTGATGCTGCTCTTGGTTCAAATGCTAAACGGGCTATTTTATCTGCTGTACTAATTATTACAGTAGGACATCTTGAGTAAATTTGTTCATCAACAGTATAAGCAGGAATAGGGATTCTAGTTCCGGAAATAAATGGACTTTCAATTAATCTTTCAAAATTACCATCTGGAAACTGAACACAACTATTTTCATGCTTTAAAGGCACTCCTTCTTTCCAAAAAATGTTATTAAGATCACATTCGGGGTTAGGACACCAAATTTCAAAATCACTATATTCTGTTCTTTCTTGATTTCTTGCAAGATCTTTTATACTTCCAAAATAACCTTGCCGGTATGGATTTAATGATGCAATTTCAAATATATCTCTTAACTCATCCAAAAGCTCGTCAATTTCTTTCTTTTCAATATTCTGATCAGTAAAAGTCAATGAAATAGTATAATAATCATCTTCATGATTTTCATTTGATAAAATAACTTCTTCAATGAAATCTTTAGTTTCTTTTAAATTTTTAAGTATATTTGAAACTTCACGCAGGGATTCTGATGATTTTACAACAAAATATAGTTTATTATCTTCTTTAGGTAGTCCTGTTTTAGGAATTGTAAGCCAGGAGTCACATGCTGGACATTTAATAACTTGAGCGGGTTCGCTAGAATTATCATCTTCTCCATTTCCTTCTCTAAGTAATGAAATAGCTTGATTATCACCTCTTAGATGAAGTGGCGATACAGCACTACCTACCCACATACCAGCTGAAAATCTAACTGATCCATAAATCCAGTCCTCTTCGATATCACAAGAATCTGGCCTCCAACCAATGTATCCTTCCGAACTAGAAGATACTCTAAGATACTCGGCAGCGGTTATTAATCTAATTGTTCTTCTGAACTGTTGAACTGTCAATAGCCTAAGAGTATATCTTGAGATTATAGAAGTACCCGCGCCAGTTTCCACATTAGGACTATATAAAGCAATAATTCTTCGTAAAGCCATTGTAAATGCCATGATAGCTAAGTATGATTCTGTTTTTCCGCCCCCAGTAGATATCCATAACAAATCAAGTGTATTTCTATCATCAGAATCTTCATTAACTATTGATTCAATAGTCATAAGGAAAAAAGCAAGTTGAAATGGTCTCCATATGAATTCTCCGTTTCGCGTAGACCATTCATGTTGTTGATATATACACCTATTAGCAAAAGAAAATGCAAGCTTTACAATAGAACTAGATTTAAGAGTAGTTAAACCTAATTTGATCCGTTCAAGTGCATTAAATTGTTTTTTAATTAAATTATTTGCTATTTTTTTATATTTATCAGGTAGTTCTTCTTTTTCTTTAATATTATTGTTTATCCATTTTTCATATTTTTCCAGAATAGGCACTAAAATTCGTTCAAAGTCTTCATTCGACCATATTTCTGATAATATTTTAGCAGATAAATTAGGATCATTTTCATTTTCGGGTAATTCAAAGGATGATAAGGGCATTGGATATAAAGGAACAAATTCACTCCTTAAATGTGGTTGAATAAAATCTTTTAACTCTTCTTTTTCTTCAGAATTATAAGATCCATCAGGCCATAATAAATCAAGGTCAAATTTATTCATATAATCTATATCATACCATAGGGCTGAACACATATGTCCTAATGCTTTAAAAGGCCGATTCCTGTAAATGAAATCTAATTCATTTTCTTCCTCATTAATCTGATCTAAATTAGGTAATTGTTCCTTATCCGAAAGGTTAATTCGGATAGAAGGCTGAAAAATACATGAGGATATATCTGGCTTAAATGTATGCGCATTTTGATTTAAATCTAAATTATTTACTATATTCACAGTAATATGATATTTGTCTCCTTTTAAGAATGTTTTTTTGATAAAAAGTAGGATATCTCCATCATTTTCATTATTTTCTAGGATAATCGGAGTTTTTAATTCAGTTTCACTCCCATAAAGATCAATTTTATTTATATCAAAGTAAGATTTTCTCTTCCATAAATTCTCCCTGTCTTCATTTTTATCTTTGATCTTAAAATAACGTCCCCAAGTAGTGCAAATTTTAAAAGAGGGTTTGTTAGCTTTAATAATAAAGGAAATTCCAAAAGATTTTGTCCTCATTCGAGGATCAATTTCCGAAGGTATTGTAGCATCGATTTCCTCATCAGTAGAATTATCATCTGGAATTAAATCTACACCTGATCTTGTAGATTCACTGTCTGGTTCTTTTGCTCCATCATCACTTTTTGGTTTAAATTTCTGAGAGACTAAAACACCGGTTAAATATTCTTCCCACGGGTCTTGTTTAATTTCTTCTTCAGCCCCCATTCTAGGGCCGTAAACTTCATTAATTAGCTCTTTTATAAATTCTTTTCTCATTCAGATACCCTCTTCAATGTCAATATCAATATTTATCAAAATAAATGAAATTTTTAAATCTGATTAAATTAAGTTATGAATAGCAATATTTACTAATGTAATAATATGATTTACTATTAAATAGAAATAGAAATGTTTAAGTGACATGTAATAGTTTGTTGACAATTGAATAACATTTTATAATCTCAATTTGGCTATTTGTTTAATTGTACTAAATTTACTTAAGAATAAATATGGAATATATTATGAATATAAAAAATATTTGAAAAAAATAGATAAAATGTATATTATAATAATATCTCAAGAATTAGGTGGATAATATGATTATTCTTGACATGTTTTCAGGTGCAGGCGGTTTATCAGAAGGATTTTTCAGATCAGGATATGATTTTATTTCACATATTGAAATGGATCGATATGCATCAATGAGTCTAGAAACGCGGTCTTTATATCATAGTTTAAAATCTAATCATTGTTTGGATGATTATTTTAGGTATTTAAAAGAGGAACTTTCAAGAGAAGAGTTGTTTGAAGAATATTCAGAATTTTCTGATGAAATTTCTTCTAATAATTTTAATTTAGAAATTACAACAGAAACCAAATCCCATTTAATTAGAAAGATTAGAAAGATCATGGCTGATGAAAATGTTAAAGAAATTGATGGAATTATAGGTGGCCCCCCCTGTCAACCTTATTCATTGGTGGGAAGAAATCGTTCAAAAAACGGTATGGCTGATGATCATCGAAATTATCTCTATCTTCATTATATTGACTTTTTAAGGGAATTTGATCCTGATTTTTTTGTCTTTGAAAATGTGCCTGGAATTAAGTCAGCGAAAGATGGGGATATATGTCGTGATTTCAAAACAAAAGTACGTGATCTTGGTTATAAACTTGATTACGATCTTTTGAATGCCGAGGATTTTAATGTACTTCAATCAAGAAAGAGATTGATTATTGTAGGTCATAAATTAGAGGAAAACTTTTTTGAAGTTTCTTTTCAACCTAATAATAAAAAATATGAAGTTTGGAATCTTTTAAACGATTTGCCGGCGCTACATCCTGGTGAAGGAATTGATGGTCCGCAAGATTATAAAACTCCTGAGATATCAGGTTATATTAAAGATTTTGACATTCGAACCAAAAATGACATTCTCATAAATCACATTGCTAGGAATCACAACAATAATGATCGGGAAATTTATCGACGGGCAATAAAAGCTTGGAACAATGGAAAAAGAAGAATTCAATATGATGAACTTCCTGATGATTTAAAAACTCATAAAAACAGGAAATCTTTTAAAGACAGATTTAAGGTTGTTGCCGGTGATAGTAGTGCTTCTCATACTATTGTGGCACACATAGCGAAGGATGGTCATTATCATATCCATCCTAAAGAAAGTCAGGCTAGATCTTTAACTGTTAGGGAAGCTGCCCGAATACAGTCATTTCCAGATAGTTATAAATTTGAAGGATCAAGAACATCTCAGTTTACACAGGTAGGTAATGCTGTCCCTCCGTTAATGGCTGAAGGCATTGCAAATAGAATAAAAGAGTTCATGGGTGGTTAGATTCACTGTAATGATAAAAATCTATTTTTTCATAATTCCATTTTAAAATGGGGTTCTAAAAATCTTCGTGTGTTTCCATGGAGGGAAACTAATGACCCCTACAAAATTTTATTAGCTGAAATTATGCTTCATAGAACAAACGCTAAACAGGTTGAAGAAGTTTATATTAAGTTTTTGAAGAAATATCCTAATTTTAATGAGATTTGTAATGTAGAACTAGATGAAATAATTAAGGATTTATTCAGTCTGGGTTTAATATGGAGGGCAAATAATCTTTATAAAGTAGCATGCATCATTATAAAAGAATATGATGGAAATATACCTACTGAAAAAAATGAATTGTTAAAATTGCCCGGAATTGGTGAATATATAGCTTCATCATTTCTATGTTTTGCATATAACAAACCTGAAGCTATGCTTGATACTAATATTATTCGTGTTATTGGACGTGTTTATGGTCTTGAAATTTCGGATTCTTCCAGAAGAAATAGAAAATTCAATGACATTATGAAGCAACTTCTTAAATTTGGAAGTTGTAAACTATTTTCATTATCCCTAATCGATTTTGCCAATGCAATTTGCAAATCCAGATCCCCTTCATGTAACATATGTTCATTATGTTCAATCTGCAATTATTATATAAATGTAGTATAATAATAAAAATGTTTAGGGTCTTAGTTTTTTCATGTTTCAGAAAGGTTTTGTAGGGCTGTTTTGGATTTATAACCAAGTTTGTAATAATTCCTGCTAAAATACAATCAGTACTGTTGTTCTTTTTGCGGATTCAGTGCTATATTATGTAATTTTTTCAAACTTAGTCCTGATTTGCCTAATTTGAAAAAGTCTTCGATTTTTCCACATATTAGTTTGTATTTTTTGGATTAATTTCTTTTTTAATATTATTTTCATAAAACAAATATAAAAATGTATTTTTAGAAATAAAAACACATGGACCATAAATAAATCCTTAAGCTGAAAAAATCATTCCCCAAAAAAATCTGACGGGCTAAAATTTTTTATTCAATCTACTGTCCAATAATATTGTATTAGTAACATTTATTAATAAATTATTTCGTAATAAGAATATTGATATAATTTATGATTATTAAGTGTATTGGGGGATTACATACGATAAGAAAAATCGAAGTGAATAATTTTAGATGTTTAAAAGAATATTCTGTTTCATTTGAAAAAGATTTGACGGTATTTGTCGGAGAAAATGATTCTGGAAAAAGTTCCTTAATTGAAGTTCTCAAATTAATCTTTGAAAATTCATTTCCTGAACATGAAGATTTTTATAAGGATAGTAGTGAAATGTCTGTTTCTATTCAAATGGATGAATTTACTTTAATTAAAGAATTTAATATTGAAGAAATATCTAATCCAAAGTTATTCATCCAATTTGAGCAGGAATATATAGATAAAACTCAAACTAAAATAGAATCTGTTTTATCCAGTGAAGATACGGATGATGAAAAAAGAAATTTTCTGAAACCATTCACTAAAGAGTTTGGTGTTAGTTTTAGAAGTAATTATCGCGTTGAAACAATTGTAACGAATATACAAGAGAAATTTAACGAATTGAGAGAAAATGATTTTATAATAGAAGTTGGTTCATTTAATGCGTTCAATGTTTATTTCTTAGATGGTAAGGATTTTGAGGATATTAATGACTTTTTTAAGAAGACTTTTTTTAGGGATAAACGACGGAAAATATGGTCCGAACAACTTGAAGGTGGAGAAACATTAGAAGACTTAGTAACTTCACAAATAACATCTTATTCTACTGAAATTGAAGAACAAATCGAGGATCAAGGAATAAGAGATAAACTAGCTGATTATTTGCCTGGTCTCACTTCTGTTAGAATTATTCCAAATTTCGAGCCATCAGATATAAATATTGGAATTAATGTTCGATTTTTAGAAGGAGATAAAGAAGTCTCTGTTAACAAAAGGGGTGACGGTACTAAAAGAAGGATTACAATGGCATTGCTAGAACATAGAAATAAATCTGATTCGGATATTTCATCTCTTTATGTATTTGATGAACCCGATACCCATCTTCATGTTAGGGCTCAAGTTGAGTTTTTAGATATCATGCGGAAATTCAATGAATCAAATAAACAGGTTATAATAACTACACATTCTCCTTTTATAATGAATTCTGTAAAATCAAGTCAAGTCAGATTTTTATACTTAGATAATATGGAAACGAAAAGTAAACCAATTCTTGACGATAAAGATGTTGAATTGGCTTTAGATGATTTAGGAATAGCTAATACTCATCTCTTTTTTTCTAAAAAAATATTAATTGTTGAGGGGTACACGGAAGAAGTTTTCATACCCTCAATTTATAAAAGAATCTATGACAGGCCAATTAGAAGTAATTTAATTAAAGTTATTAGAGGAGAAGGAATAACCGATGTGCCTCGTTTGGCTAAAGTTCTAGAAGATTTTATTGATAAAAACAATATTTTTCTTTTAATTGACAATGATGGTGATAAAAAATTGCACCAGTTAATAGACTTATTAGAGATTCCTAAAGAAACAAATGTTTTTGAAATTGGTAATAAAGAGTTTGAAGATACTTTTGAACCAGATTTAATATATTCTTCTTGGCTTGAATTTGTAGAATCGAAAGAGGATCTTAGGGTTGATGTTGACGCGTTTAAGGCATCTTGGACAATTGAAAGAATATCAAGTTTAAAGGAGGAATGTATTGAAGATTCTGATAAAAAATTCAGCGAAGAATTGATGAACTTAAGTGAAAATGAATGTTTATTTCCTATGAAAAAACCAGAATTAGGTTCGGTTCTCGCGAAAAATGTGCCAATTGATGAATTAGATAGTGAAATCGTAGATTTATTTTCAGTATTAAATCAGGAGTGATATAAATGGATGATATATTTTGTGAAGCAATTAAAAGTCAAAAAAGAGTTAGAATAGTGTATGATGGAACAAAAAGAGTTATCGAACCTCATACTTTGGGTTACGATAAAAATGGAAATCTAAAAGTAAGAGCTTCTCAGGCAGGGGGATATAGTGAAAGTGGCAATTATGATTTAAAATTATTCATAATTGATAAAATAAGTGATATCAAGTTACTGGATGAGAATTTTGGAATAAATTCCTATTATAAATCTGGAACTGATAAAGGAATACCTGAAATAATTTGTCAAATTTAATAGAGAATTTTATTTATTTTTTTTAATTTTTAGGAATGTTTTTTTGTCTGCCAATTTCATTTATTTGACTGAACTGACTCTCCCTCTCTCAAACTATCATCCTTAAAGAGTTGTATCTATTTTTATTTTCCAAACTCCTTTGGGAAGGTCATTAAATGACCGCTTGTTTTTGATTCCGGGTTTATAGTGTAAAGTTGTGCACTGCTAATTTTACGTGTGGGTTTAATTATCTTGTAGGTATCTAGTTCATTTAGTAACGTGTAATGGTGCTTCTGGAGATCTGAGGCTTTAGATAGGTTCTTCATCGTGTACTCTGACCCGATGGGTGATTAGTCACGTGGAGGGTGTGTTCTTTTAGTTTGATGTCAGTGAGTCCGGGTCATTTCATCCGGGAAACATCACCGGTTAAAAGAAAGTCCACTACATCCATATGATATTTTTTCCCGAGCCAGTGGGTCCGGAAATGACACCTTGAAGAAATTTAATCTCCTTTTATCTCTGAAGTTACAGATCTCAGTTCGTGGATCTTCATGGTGATCCCCCACTCAAACAGTAATTAATCCTTTATCATCAAGAAGAACTATTTTTCATATTATGTTTAAAATCAATTTTGGGTTAATCTTTTTTCGTTATCCATGATAACAACCATTATTGTTAAAATGATAATTTTAATAATCACTTCTCCCTAATTAAAAATATTGTACATCTTCATGATTATTGCTAGTACTAAGTGAAATCCAATTTTAAATAGAAAGATTTAAGTTTACTTTCTAGAATCTAGTTAATAGAAGACTATCATTATTTAAGGTGATTAACGTGGCTATTTCGAATAAAGACATTCAAAAACAGTTCAACGTATTGCGAAAAAACCTTTTAGACCTTAGCATGCGTAATCAACTTCTTAATTTTAAGCCACGCAAGACAGTTATTGAAGTAGTAGATGAAATCTCTACCGAAATTTATGAAATTCTTGTATTAAAAGAACAGAAAATGGAGTTCCTCCCAATTGAAGAAGAGGGAGAATCAGATATAGATGAGGTTGGGCAAAAAGAAGATGTTCAGTCTAAATTGTCTGAGGAAGAAACTGATTTATTATGGGAACTCCCACCCCCTGACGTGGAAGTTGATGATCGGCATAAAGACAATTTGCTCCAAACTGAACTGAACTCCAAAGAACTCCAAAAACGATTGTTCAGAATTAACCAGCAAGCAAACTCTGTCTTTGAAGAACAGGGATACAATATTCTGTATTTAGCCCTAGGTGTATTAGAATGGAATGAATCATCTTACTCCAATAAAATGTATAAAGCTCCATTAATACTCATCCCGGTTCAAATGCAACGTGAAGGTGTGAAACGCTCCTTTAAAATAAATTATAATGATGAGGATATTCTCACTAACATTTCTCTGAAGGCCAAATTAAATGATCAGGGCATTGTGTTACCTGATTTTGAAATGCCCGAAGATAAAAGTGGTATTTACAACTACTTTGAGAAAGTAAAAGAATTAACAGCCCATATGGATGGTTGGAATGTTCAAAATAATATCTATCTAGGTTTTTTCAGTTTTTCTAAATTCGTGATGTATCAGGATCTGGATATGGAGAACTGGCCAGACGAATTCACTTTTCAGGATAGCCCCATAATTAACGAACTCTTCAATCCGTCTGACTACAACAATGAAGCTGTCTTTGATCCAGAATCAGTGGATGATTCCCTCAGTTTCAAAAATACTTACACGGTACTCGATGCTGATTCATCACAGATCGCAGTTATCGAGGATGCTAAATCAGGTAAAAATTTAGTGGTGGAAGGACCACCAGGAACTGGTAAATCACAGACTATTGTTAATCTAATAGCTGAATTAATGGCATCTGGAAAAACCGTACTATTTGTCAGCGAAAAAATGGCTGCTCTTGAAGTTGTTAAAAGCCGTTTAGATAGCATAGGTCTTGGTAGTTTCTGTTTAGAACTTCACAGTAAACATTCAAATAAGAAAAAAGTATTGGATGAATTAAAAAGGACTTTAAAATATTCAGGATCAGGATCATTTTTTAATGATGATAAGTTCGATGAACTGGATCACATCAAACTAGATCTAAATGATTATGCTCGTAGGATACACCAACCATTTGGGAAGATGAAATTCACCCCATACCATCTTTATGGAATGAAAGAAGAAGCAATAGTTCATTTTGAATCTAAAGAAAAAGAAATTCCAATAATAAACATTGAGAATTACTTATCCTACAACTACGATGACTTGAAAGATGCATTGAATAAATTAAATGACATTTCTAAACTTTTGAAAGTCATCCAACCCATTTTAAAACATCCATGGAGATTCTGCCACCCTGAAACCATTATTCCTACAGATATGCAGGAAATTAAAAGTTTACTTGGAGAAATTATTCTTAATATAGACCAAATCCAGGAAAAAACTCAGAATATTTCTAATGAAATGGGCATTTCACTACCCTTCAACTTAGAAGAGATAGATGAAGAACTTAAGATATCTACTATTCTAACAGAACGTGTAGTTGAGGCTGAAGTTTTAAGTAACCCTGATTGGGATTTTAATAATAAGAAAGCAACTTTAATCATATCAAATCTAGAAGAATACCGCAAAAAACAACCATTCCTTTCTAAATTCAGTAATGATATTCTCGATAAAGACATTAACAGTATTCTAGAACATTTCAAAGGATTTTCAGAGAAAAAATTAAGAATCATTAGTGGAGATTACAGGAAGACTAAAAAAACAATTGAATCTTTCTACAACAAAAAACCAGTTACTAATGATGATGGACTAATAACTGATTTAAATGAATTAATCACATGCCAGGATTTAAGAAATGTTATTCGAGAATCAAAAGATAATGCTACGGCTCTTTTTGGTTCTAAATGGTTAAATGAAAACACAGATCCTGAAAAACTTAAAGAACTATCACAATGGCTTTTACAATTTAGAATACTCCTCAATGAAAATAAAATAAATGCAAAAGCCATAGAAGTTGTTAGTAAAGGCATTGATCCCTCAATCGTTAAAACCAAAGTTAACGATATACAAATTGATGTTGACAAGTTCCTCCAGAAATTTAATAGTCTTTACTCTTACCTTAAACTGGAGACAACACTAATATTCGAAACTGACTTGAATCATATAGAATTAGACAAGATAAAATCGCAAATGGGAATTTATCAATCTAATCTAGAATCATTAACGAAATGGTCTCATTTTTTACATCAAAAAGATGAATTACCTCCAATTTCTTTAGGATTGAAAAAATTCATTGATAATGATGAGATTGATCCCGATGATCTAATACCTATTCTTAAAGGTAACTTGGCGGACTCCCTTTTAAAAGAAGTGTTCCAGGAAGAACATGAATTAAGAAATTTCATGGCAGATTTACATGAGAATAAAATTAAAAAATTTACCAACTTGGACCTAGATTTATTAAGATCAAATCGTTCTAGAATTAGTCAAAAAATTTCAGCAAACAAGCCAGTTGCATATGCTAGTTCTGCCAACTCAGAAATGGGAATTCTACAAAAAGAGTTTCAAAGAAAAAGAAGACACATGCCCATCAGGAAGCTTTTAACCTACGCCGGAGGACTTATACAAACAATCAAACCCTGCTTCATGATGAGCCCTCTATCAATTGCTCAATTCATCGAACCCGAGGCTGTTTCTAATCTCATCTTTGATGTTGTTATTTTTGACGAAGCCAGTCAAGTAAAACCTGAAGACGCATTAGGGGCTTTTTTAAGGGGAAAACAAATCATAGTGATGGGAGATACTAAACAACTCCCCCCAACTTCATTTTTTGATATCATGGTTCAAACTTCTGAGGAAACTGTTGATTATGATATGGAAGCATTAGAAGACATGGAAAGTGTATTGCACCTTTGCAAACTTAGTTTCCCCACAAAAACCTTAAGATGGCATTATCGCAGCAGACATGAATCCTTAATTGCTGTTTCAAACCAGGAATTCTATGATAATTATCTCTTCATTTACCCATCACCACATTACGATTCTCAGGCACTTGGATTGCAATTTGTACATGTTGAAGATGGAATCTATGATAAAGGTACCAGTTCAATTAATTTAGAAGAAGCGAAAGCTGTTGTAAACGCTGCATTCCAACACTACAATAAATATGGATATAATAAGAGTCTGGGAATTGCAACTTTTAACACTAGGCAACAACAGGCAATATTCGAAATTTTGGAACTCGAATTAAAACGAAACCCCAATATGGAAGAATATTTTAGTAGCACCAATAAGGAACACTTTTTTGTCAAAAACTTGGAAACTATCCAGGGAGATGAAAGAGACGTAATAATGATTAGTGTTGGTTTTGGATTTGATAATGACCATAAATTAAGCCAGAACTTTGGCCCATTAAATCGAGAAGGTGGAGAAAGAAGACTCAACGTTCTGGTAACCCGAGCTAAAGAGAAGTGTGTAGTGTTTTCCAATTTCAAATATTCTGATTTGAGAGTTGGAGCTGATTCACCTAAAGGCTTAAAATCCCTTAAAGTATTTATGGAATATGCTGAAACCCGTAAATTAGTACAAATCCAAAAAACAGGGGAAGATTTTGATTCACCATTTGAAGAATCAGTTTATTCCATGCTTAAGAGCTTTAATTACGAAGTCGAAAAACAGGTCGGCTGTGCAGGATACCGGATTGATCTAGCAGTGGTTGACCCTGCATCACCAGGAAAATATATCTTAGGGATCGAATGCGATGGAGCAACCTATCACAGTTCACCCGTTGCACGAGATAGAGATAGACTTCGCCAGCAAATCCTGGAAGGTCTTGGTTGGAATATATATCGAATATGGTCCACAGACTGGTACAAAAATCGGCCGGACAGCTTAAAACGTTTATTAAAGGCTATTGAAGAATCCAAAAAACCAAAAGCAGTGATTAGCGAAAAAGAAGAAGATGAAGTGATTCAGGAACCACCAAATGAAGTCGAAGAGTATGAATTCTCTGAAACAATTATAGAATCTCCCGAAATTGCTGAATTTGAGGCCAATAAAAGTTTAGAGGATTTAATACCACCATATGAATTATGTCGTGATCTTGCAATATCAAAAAATTGTGAAATTCATGAAAAACCCATCAGAGAATTAGCTGCTGTAGTAAATCAGATAGTTGAATTTGAAGGACCAATCCATATCGATGAAGTTGTACGGCGCATCCGAACTTATTGGGGACTCAAACGTGCAGGTAGGAGAATAAAAGAAGTTATAACCGACGCTTCTGTGCATTCACAACGCAATGGTGATATATTCATGAAGAGTGATTTCCTTTACTATTCTAATTCGGAAATAATTGTCAGAAGAAGAATTAAAGATCCTGCACCAAAAATTGATCTTATCAGCTATGAAGAGATCCAAATGGCAATGATGATGGTTATAAAGAACCAATATGCTACTGAAGGGGATGAATTAATCACACAAGTATCTAGACTATTTGGTTTTAAATCCACACGCAGTAACACCTATAACAAGATTAATTCTGTTCTTTTGAATGCTTTAGACAGCGGTGAACTTATAAAAATGCCTAATGGGATGATTAATATTCCCAAGTAGAAGATTTAAGTTCTATTAATCATCAGATTCAAATACTTTTATAAATATTCTTTATAAATAATTTGGAGAAGATATTATGGGTTATTTAATCTGTGCAAAATGTAGAGGTTACTATGAGCTCCAAATGGGGGAGTCACCTGAAGATTTCACCAATGAATGTAATTGTGGTGGAAACTTAAAATATGTGGAGAAAATAGATAAAATCGACCTTGAATTTAAAAACGGTTCAATCAACGTTGCTTGTCCGTCTTGTGGGAATTTAAACCCTAATTTTGCCGTCTTTTGTTCAGAATGTGGTCATAACTTACAGATAAACCAATCTGCAAATTTAAAAACAGATGAGATTAAATTTTCAAAGGAATTTGATTTGAATATTGAAGAAATACTTGAAGATTGGGAAGTTTTTCATGCTTTAAGGGAGATCATTGCTAATGCTTTGGATGAACAAGTTTTGACTGATTCTAAAGATATTAAAATTTACAAAGATTCTGAGGGTCTGTATCATATATCTGATTTTGGAAGGGGTCTTAAATACGATCATTTAACTCAAAAAGAAAATGATGAAAAATTGAGTAATCCAGATGTAATTGGTAAATTTGGAATTGGATTAAAAGATGCATTGGCTACTTTTGACAGGAAAGGTGTTAAAGTTCTAATTAAGTCCAAACATGGCGATATTAAACTTGGAAAGTCTCATAAACATGGATTTGATGATTTAACCACGTTACATGCATACATATCTAATCCTTCATCGTCAAATTTTGTTGGTACTGAATTTATCTTAGAAGGTGTCACTGATGATGACATGTTTAAAGCTAAGGATTTGTTTTTAAAATTCTCTTCTGAAAAAGTTATTGAAAAAACTAAATATGGTGATCTTTTAGAAAAAAAAGGTAATTCTGGTTATATTTATATTAGCGGTGTAAAGGTTGCAGAAGAAGAAAATTTCTTATTAAGTTATAATATCACCGCTCTCACTAAAAAGATAAATAAAGCACTTAATCGGGAAAGAAGTAATGTTGGGCGTACAGCATACTCTGATAGGGTAAAATCAATTCTTCTCGATAGTTCCAAGAAGGAAGTAGCTGAGATACTGGTAAATGATCTTAAACATTATTCAACAGGTCAAATGCATGATGAACTCAAATGGATAGATGTGCAGGAACATGCTAGTAAACTTTTAAATGCCAAGGAAGAGGTAATTTTCCTAACATCTGAAGAGCTAGTTAATGATCCAGATATGGTTGAAAAGGCAAAAACTGGCGGATATAATATCATATCTATTCCAGAGAATTTGAAACATAAATTGAATAACAGTACAGATGTGAATGGCGAAAAAATCCGAGATTTAGGTCAATTTTATAATGAGTATAAAGAGAGTTTTGAATACAAATTTATTAATCCTAATAGTTTAAATACACAAGAAAAACTGGTTTGGGCAAAAACTGATAAAATTTTAGAACTTGTTGGTGGTATGCCTTATAATGTAAAGGAAATTAAAATTTCAGAAACAATGCAAAAAGATTATACAACTTTCCAGGAAGCTGGAGGACTTTGGGATGCTTCAATGGGTAGAATAATAATTAAAAGAAGTGAATTAAAGAGTTTAGAGAGTTATGCTGGTGTTTTACTTCATGAAGTTTGCCATGCTAAGAGTGGAGCAGCTGATGTAACTAGGGATTTTGAAAAAGCATTATCAGATTTATTAGGTCTTTTAGCTTCAAAAAATTTGAAAAAATAATAATTCATTATGAAAATCTCGATTAACTTTAAATTAAATGGGATTTATTTTTTCGCCACAACTCACTCAAAAATTAGAACCTTTTAACTACATGTCACTTTAGAATAATCATAGGCCCGAGTATCTATTCTCCAGTTGTATATCTCTACAACACCTTTTTTTGAAACAAAACCTATATATTTCAACTGCCTAACCCAAGTCTGATCATGAGTATTAAAATAATGCTTTCCTTTAAAGAAATCTACTAAAGAAGACATATCTACCTCCTATGGGTGCATCACACTCATCATAACATCATCCAGGATTATAAGATCAATATACCCTTCAGTGAGTTCTTCCTCTTGTGCCAGGTAAAGAAGATACCCATACTATCTTGATGTGCTTCGTTGTGCAAGTGCATGGTGGAGGTGTGCTTTCACTATGAAAACTTACCTTAAATTAACTTCCACACCTTCTGATGCAAGATGGGCATGAAAAGTGTTCCTCATAAGTCCATGGATATTCGTCTCATATTCGTCTCATTTTGCAATCTTTCGTCTCACCCAATCATTTTTTTGGCCCAATATAAGTCTCACAACATCAGATAAGGGTCTTCAACCCAGAATTCCACAAATTACCGCTTCTTGAGAATTACTATTCTAATTTTAAGATTCAAATAACAAATTGTATTATATTTAATAAAATAGATATGAATATAATTACAATGATTAAAATATTTGAGGGAATTTCATGGTCTCTAACATCGAAATTAAATTAGGGCTTGAATGTAAAAAAGAGGGATTAGATCCAGATGAAACCTTAAAAAAAATTCAAATGCCCTTCGAATGCACAGGTGAATCTTATTTATTTAATTTTAGGTTCAATGCCTGTTGAAGAAGTAACTGATCGTATTGATAAATTATTGACCAAACGAGGCTATAGATTGGAAGATGGAACACTTTCACATGGTGTTTGTATTAGATTAACTAATTCAGGTGTACATGGAGATATACCTAAATTGTATCGATTTGAGTTTGCAATATATTCAAGTGGAGGAAATACGTATTTTGAGATTGCCCAATCATTTAAAGGATTAATCATGTCCATGGACAAAATATGGAATGGAAAAAATTATCTTGATAACGAATTAGAAGTAATAGTTAATAAAATCAAATATTTAAAACCATTCAAGGGTTATCTGGCTTGTGTAATGCAACAGATACTACCAACTACAGTTTGGTGAATCCCCTTATGACTTCACTGATGAATGTGAATGCGATGGGAAACTAGAATATTATGAAAACACAGATTTTCTATTAAAATAAGAATGATAAATCCTGACCCTTTGATCAGTTAAGAAAATTAGGGATAACCAATTCAAACTATTAACAGAAGCTTTAGATTAAAATCATAACCATTTCATTCTCCCTTTTACTAATTAAAATATTAAATCATAACTTTTATATAATAATTATTATAATGCCTTTTTTCAAGTAATTTTAATATTCAAGGAGTTACAAATATGGAAGTAATGAAAAATATGGATAAAAAACAGGATCTATTAAAAAAGGCCCCTATCTCTCCTGAAAAGAGTGATGATCAAGGCAATATCCGTCCGGAATATGTTAAAAAAATCCAGAGGATATTGAAACAAGATCGGGTTAAAATAAAGGATATTGACCAGTTTTTTGATGAAGATTAGACCATGTATGAACAAATTTTCCTGGTTTTTCATGTATATTTATTGAAATCTTATTTTCCTTTGAAGATTTCTTTCAGCTGTTAATTTTTGAAGTTTTATAATAATTCTAGAATCAATCATCTTTATTATTTAATTTATGGAATGATTCTTTCAATATTGCTTCCAAGATTGATTTGTGGAACTTGTGAATCCCCTAAATCTTACCAAATCCTCCTAAAAGATAATATTATATTATTTCATATACTTATTATTCAGATTTTTTGATTCAATAATATTGTGTATGAGTTGGTATATTGACCCGAAAAGTTAATAATACATTCATACAATATTGACTTAGATTAATCAAATAGTCAATTTTTTGAGTTAAAAACAAAGCATCAAGATTTGATTAAATAGGGAGTGTTTAAATGGAAAAAACGGAAGAGATTCCTGTTAAAGCAACCACATGCCCCAAATGTTATGATGAAGTGGAACCTGGTCTGAAATTCTGCACTAAATGCGGAACAGAAATCAAACACACAGTAAGTGCAGACCAAGCAACTACTTGCCCTAAATGTTATGCTGAAGTGGAACCTGGTCTCAGATTCTGCACTGGATGTGGAACAGAAATCAAACGCACAGTAAGTGTAGATCAAGCAACTACTTGCCCTAAATGTTATGCTGAAGTGGAACCTGGTCTCAGATTCTGCACTGGATGTGGAACAGAAATCAAACGCACAGTAAGTGCTGATCAAGCAACTACTTGCCCTAAGTGTTATGCTGATGTCCCTCCAGGAACCAGTTTTTGCACAGATTGTGGGACTTCCATAAAAGTTACAAATGTGTCCAATTCAGCGATTAATGAGGAACTGAGAAAACGTCAAGAGATGAGAGAGGGGAATAATCCAGTTAAAGGGGATACTGTGGATAATGTTGTTGAATCTGGTAAGGGATTGATGAAAGGGTTGGGGGGTTTCCTGAATAAAGCTGCTGAAAGTATTGATAAAAATATAGAAAAAACCCGTCAAGGTCAATATACATCCGCTAAAGAAAATAACCACAATCTAATGGAAACCCCCGGTTATCTAGTTTGTGATGAGTGTGGTGGTTACTACGAGCTTCAGCAAGGAGAGTCTGCAGATGATTTTGCTGATGAATGTGATTGTGGTGGAAATTTAGAACATAAATTAAGATTATAAATCATAGGGGGTCCATAAATGGAACGAAAAGAATTATTATTACTTAATCCTGTAGAATATGAACATCCTTTTGATAAAAAAGCCCTTAAAACATTAGAAGGAACACCCGGGCTTGAAAAGGCTGTGAAATATATTCACAAGCATGGCGTAGAAAGGATGATGCGCTTAGTTAACACTGGTAGTCATATTCGAGTTACTCCTGATAATTTTCCGGACATTTATAAGTTATTAGAAGAGGCTTGTGCCAATATTTTTCTTAAAGATATTCCTGAATTGTATATTAGATGGAGTTACGATGTAAATGCATGTGCCATTGGTTCTCAAAACCCAATTATTATTCTAAATTCCGGTGCTATTGATTTATTATCTGATGATGAATTATTATGGTTAATAGGACACGAAGCAGGACATATAAAAAGTGGACATATGTTGTATCATGATATGTCTTTGATAATTCCAATTTTAGGAGATATTATCGGATCTGCAACTTTAGGTATAGGTGGATTAGTCTCAACAGGTTTAGAATTAGCTTTATTGTATTGGTATAGGATGTCCGAACTCACTGCTGATAGAGCTGGCCTTTTAGCATGCCAGGATAAGAAGTCAGTTTACAGTACTTTAATGAAAGCAGGTGGTGTTCCTCAAAGTTTTTATGATAAAATGAATCCAGAAGACTTTATCAAACAGGCTGAAGATTTCAAGGGTTTTGATTTTGAAACTACGGATAAAGTTGCCAAAACTGTTATGATAAGCATATCAGATCATCCTTGGGCAGTATTAAGAGCCTCTGAAATATTAAAATGGGTTAATTCAGGTAAATATGATGAAATTTTGGAACTCCATAGCAAAGGCATTGATGAAATAGAAATCACATGTCAAAAATGTGGACGAAAATTAAGTGGTAATGAAACTTTCTGTGGAGTATGTGGAGCGAAAGTATGGAAAAGATAACTCCATATACTCGAAAAGTTAGGATTAAATTAAGAAGATAATAGCTGAAGCTCTGGGGAGTGATAGTACTGCATTCATTACCATTGATCAGAAGATATTAAAAAGTAAAAACCTTAATGAGCTCATTGAAATAGCCCATCCAGATGATATGATCTAAAAACGTTTCAAATTATTACGAAGATCTCTTATAATCTCCGCACCTGTTTTCCCTCTAGCTTCGGGCCTTAAAGCTTCTTTATTAAGGACATGAGTAATTCCTAACTCTTCCCTGAGCTTTTTAGTTTCAGTATCCATATTAAATATTATGATCTTTTTAACATATAATGTTAGTCCACAGAGTAATAGTGACTATGGCAGGAAATAACAGTTACTATAATGCACTTATATTTTATTAATGTTTTTCGAGGTACCAGTTTTTAAGTTTACTAGGTAGTATGGAAATATTTCATTTAAAAAATTTTTAGATTTCCTTTGAATCGGATTTAAACTTGAATCACTTTGCCCTTTTTGCTAAAAATGTAGAATCATCCCCTAGATGAATTCTGAATTCTCCCTCCAAAAAATCTTCCTCTTTCATTCTAACCCAACCACTACCTGAAGCTGGGTCACATTCATCATTTCCATCCCAGGTAAACTCGAACCTCTCCCCACCTGCATAAAACACAACTTCCCCATCAATACGGCCCGATACTAAACCAAACTGAAAATATCCGCGGTTGCTTGAGTTTATCTCAATATAAGCCTGAACTTCCGTGTTAAAATAATCCTCATCCCACAACTCCATTTCATAAATATGCCAGGTTCCCATAATGCCCATATATACACCCCACTATCGATGTTTCAAGTAATTTTATTAGCTTATGTATCAATTTTTATCCTGATCTGATCATCTATTAATATGGTTGGTTAAAAGTTTCCCGACAAAATGTCGGGAAAATGTCGGGAAAATGTCGGGAATAATACGGTTCATATTGATCTTTCATAAAGGATATTTTTTGATCCCCCTCTTTTAATCAATAATTGTCTTTCAATTAGAATGTTCAAATCCCTTTGATGTGTCCTTTCACCAACAGCAGGTGATATTTTATGGCAATCTTCAATTTTAATACTGCCTTTATCCATCACATACATCATTATCCTAATTTGCCTTTTATTTAGGCCTTGTTCCTGGAAATAACTCTCATCATATGGATTTTTCCGAATATAAACCGAGAATCCTCCCATTTCCTCTTTGAAAACTGGTTCAACCAGATTTGCTTCTTTCATTGAATCAATAATACGTTTAATCCCGGTCCCATATTCTTCAATTAAACCAGACAAGTAGAATATCTTGGATATAAGGGGATTTCGAGCCACAGACCGATGGGAACTTTTCAAAAGATCCATGTTCATTCCTTCCGGAAGTCCCCCTGCATTATGAAACCATATACGATCATCATAGACACGAATCTGAGTCTGCATATTATGCAGATGATAATTGCGATGTACTATGGCGTTAAGTAAAATTTCTCGAATCGCAGGGAGAGGATAATCCCATACATCATTACGCATCAATTCTTCACCAGTTATCTCGTACCGAACATTGATGAAATTTTTTATGGCCTCTTCAGCCTCAGCCACTTGATTAAAAAGGTTGCCTTCAATCAAACGATCTCCAATGATTGTTATTTCATCTTTGAATCTCCCCACCCTTACCACTGTATTGGTAAAGAATTGCTGAGGACCCTCACTAAATAAAATATACCCTGCGTTGGTTAATTTCCCATCTATGATTAGGTTAAGTTTCTCCAGTGTCAGTGAAATATCATCCGTACATTCGGCTGATTTTAGCCTACCACTTTTTCTTGCCATGGAAAAGAATTTATTAACGGTTTCTACATCAATCTTATCCAGGTCATAATCACCAGTCATTGAATCCCAGTTAGTTTTCAGTAGAAATAAATTCTTCAAGTCTTCCTCATGCATAAGACGGGTGGTACTTCCCACTCTTTGATAATATTTACCCCGATAAGAGCTTAGATTTCCTTTTTTAACTTCTATGGCCAAAACTTTCCTCCCATTATAATCCAAACAATTTATTCGAGGATGCACACCAATATTATTTACAATTTTATCAGTAAGATCCCTGAAAAACGGTTCTGAGCAGTTAACTCCTCGTATTTTTTTATCATCTGATATTCCCAGGAAGAGATGACCCCCCTCAGTGTTCACAAATGCAGCCAGTGTTTTATAGGCAGAATCATTCATTTCTTCCTTGAATTCTACCTTGGTCCCCTCATCTATTTTCATAATATCCCTAATTTCCATTTTTTACACCACAAGTAATATTAATTATAATATTATTAATAATATTATTCTATCTACCATAAAAGAGGTGATCCAATTTCCATTTATTGTCTGTAAGCGTTGCAATCTTTATTATGAGGTACATTCTCCTGACAAACCTGTTGAACTAGGTACATGTGACTGTGGAAATACTTTTGAGTATTATGAATCAATGGATGATCTTCCTGATAAAGATAGTAACTCAATTGTTCCATCTAAAGTTGAAATTATTGATGATTTAATAGTTTCCTATGAATCTGTTACCGCTCGGATCATTCTTTACTGTGTAGATGAACTTCCCTTCCCGGTGTCAGAAACCAATTTAATAAAGGTACTTCGAGGCTCTAATGCTCGTTTTATAAGGGATAATAATCTATCCAATCTCACCAGTTACCGAATTTTAGTTAATTTTTCCCTGAAAAGATTGAAAAGATTCATAAGAACCTTGAAAAAAGAAAGATTTCTTGAATCCCGGAAGTATTCCTATTATTCAAAATTGATACTTAGTCCGCGTGGTAGAAAATTCATTTACAGTGATGATACTATAGTTACCGGATATTTTGATGAAGTGCATGGGAAAGTGAAAGTATCAGAAAATAATAATGATGATATTGTATATCAACTTAAACATAGTACTCGGAGTGAAAAAAGAGCCCATGCAGGCTTATTTAATGGGTGAAAGTCGAGACCCTGCTTATATCCCCCACTTATGTGAGGCTGTTCATGACGCAAATGGTAATGTGAGAAGACTTTCTGCTTCTGCACTGGGGAAAATTAAGAATCCCAATGGTTTGGATGCATTAATTTCTTTATTGGATGATGATAAACACCAGGTCCGGCAATATGCAGCTAAATCTTTAGGAATGATTGGCGATGTTAGGGCTTTACCCTACCTTTTAAAAACCAGCCAGGATCCTGTTTATTATGTCAAGGATTCCGCCCAAAATGCCATTAAAAAAATAAGAGAAAAATTAACTTCAAAAATTTAAATAAAATTCAAAAATAATACTGATATTATCCTCACGAAGCTCTCTCCAACATCAATAATATCTGTTACCACCTCCCAGAGCGATCTTTAAATCTAAACTAATAAATCTGTTTTAATACCCTGAAAAAATGTGGCTGTAAAGTTTTTGGGTGTTGAAGCAAATTTCACAAAAATTTAAAAAACTTCAGATTTAAATCAAATTCCAGTTATAAACCGTTAAAATTAAGTATAAAGTGAGAATAGATATAATAACATGCCTAATGAAATTATAACTACTCTCAGTTCTAGTATTGCGTCCATGCAACTTAATCTTTTCGATTTTGTTGTGGAAAAACCAAAATTTGATGAAGTTTTAACACGAAGATTTCAAAGGTCTGAAATCACTCGAAACGTGAATAAAAACCTGAATTTACTTTCAAACAATCATTTCGAATATTTAAACCCAATTTGTCCTAATTGTAATTCAAATCATGTGATTAAACAGGAATATCATGAAAGAAACCCCATATTGGCTGATTCAGGACCTCAAAAAATTTATTTGCGACGATATAAATGTAAAAGTTGCAGTAAAAAGTTCACAACAAGCTTAGATTCAGTTATAAAACCTCATCACAGATACGTTAATATTTACAGTGATAAATTAGAGTCTTTGATTCAAACAGGCTATCGTTCGCTGCGTAAATTGGGGG
>SWCA01007457.1_pt2 | contig 30826 bp, 30 predicted proteins | sample 4692961 | NCBI WGS metagenome assembly SWCA01 (sample SAMN10267275, study PRJNA491770) | bioreactor metagenome | isolation source: DHS bioreactor inoculated with | place: Japan: off Shimokita Peninsula
CCCATGGCGGGGGGCATCGCTGAACAGGGTATCGACAAAGGCATCCTCCGAAGATCGGATCGTGTGCTCGTCAAGAACGGACCGGCGCAGGAAGGCCCAGCCATAATCGCGCCCCGAATGCGGGGCGGCAAAAACCACGCTCGTCGAGCGGTGGCCCGGCATGAAAATATCGTAGGCGCCCTGCCCCATCCGCGATCCTCCTCGCCGCAGTATAGAGGCATAAGCGGCGCGGCCAAAAGCCCCTTGCGCGGGCGCGCGCAACCTTCTATAGAACCGCGAACCGGCGCGGGGCTTCCCGCGTTTGTTTGTTTGAACAGGCTCACGGGCAGGAACAGGCAGGCAAAACGGAAGGGCGATTAGCTCAGCGGTAGAGCACTTCGTTGACATCGAAGGGGTCACTGGTTCGATCCCAGTATCGCCCACCATCGTTGCCCGGAAACGGGTATGAGGTTTCACTGGCGCTCCCGGCGCCGCGACATGAGGAGAAGGACCATGAAAGTCCGCAACTCGCTCCGCTCGCTGAAGTCCCGGCACCGCGACTGCCGCGTTGTGCGCCGCAAAGGGCGCGTCTACGTGATCAACAAGACGCAGCGCCGCTTCAAAGCCCGTCAGGGCTGAGCCAGCAAGAGCACTGATCAGGACAGGCCGCCGGTTACCCGGCGGCCTTTCTGTTTTCTGGCCGGTCAGCCCCCTGCTAGCAGGCGAACCATGGTCTCTTGCGTCACGTAGCCTGACACGTCGAGCCCGGCGGCGCGCTGGAACTGGCGGATCGCCTTGCGGGTCTTCTTGTTGAAGGTCCCGTCCACCGGCCCCGGATCGAAGCCTGCCGCCTTGAGCCGGTTTTCGACCAGCAGCCGGGTCACGCCATTGCCCGCAACCCTGTCTTCCTCGGCTTTCGCCGCCGCGTTGTCCGACTCGGCGCCAAGAGCATCCAGCCGCGCTTGCGCCTCCTTGGCAAAGGCGCCGTTCGGGTAGCGTTCAAGGTAGCGGCGATACGATGCGGCTTGGTCTTCGGCGCGCACCTGATCCCAGAATACCCGCTCCGCTTCAGCAGCGGCGGCGCGCTTGCCCTCTTCGATCTCCGCCAGCCGCTGCTCGGCAACGTCTGAATAGAGCCCGTCGGGGTAGCGGGCGAGATAGGCTCTCAGCCCGGTCTCGTCGGCGCCGCGCCCGGTTTCGCGCCAGTAGATCGTATCGAGCCGGTCTTCCTCGGCCTTGCGCGCCGCGGCCTCCCGCTCCAGTTCCGCCGCGCGCAACGCGGCCGTTTGCGACAAACGGGTCACCTGTTCGCCGGTCAGATAGCCGGTCGCCTGATAGCCCGCCGCCCGCTGCCAGGCCGTGATCGCCGCTCGCGAGCCGGGGCCGAAAATCCCGTCGATGCCGCGCGGGTTGTGCCCCAGCAGCGACAGATCGCGCTGAATGTCACGCCGCCGCTCGACGGAGAGACCCAGGGCCGCCTCGGTCGCCTCGGCGCTGGTTTCGGCTTCACTCTCCATGTCGCGGATCGCGGCACGCGCCAGGGCGGCGTAGCGGCCATTGGGGTAGGCAGCGAGATAGGTCGCGAAGGCATCGGCGGTGCCCATCGACTTCACCACATCCCAATAGGCTGCCTCGCGGTCGATCCCGGTCGTGGCCCCCTGCACCGGGGTGAAGGGGATGGTGTCGGGCAGCGTTCCCGACGCCTCCACCCCAGCCGGCAACCGGCCCAGCACACGCCCCGGCACCAGCAAGGTTCCACGCGCGACCGACAGCAGCGGCTCGGCCTCCCCCTCGAACAGCGCCACGCCCTCCGGCGCTTCCAGCACGATCTCGGGTATCAGACCGTCGCCGGCGACGTCGTCGCCCGACGGGGCAAGCATCACCACCGCGCGACCGGGATGGTCGGCGGCGATATCGAGCACCGGACCAAGCGGCACCGCTTCCACGCCGATGGTAAAATCGGTCGGGTCTTCAGCATAGCGGGTGAGAAACCACGCCTCGCGCGTGGTCGACAGGATATGCCCCGCGACGAAGACGAACACGCGCTCGGCGTCCTCCGCCTTGGTGCGGAAACTGGCCAGCGCCTCGGCCGCGCCGGACGCGTCGCGGTCCAGCGCAGATATGATCTCGAACCCTTCGGCCTCAAGCGCCTCGGCCAGCGAGGCCGCTTCTTCGGCGCCCTCCAGATCGGGCAGGCGGCGGTAATCGCTTCCCACCACGATCAGGGCCAAATCCTGTGCCATCACCGCCAGTGGCATCAGCGTGGCGGCGCCTATGATCAGCATTTTGGCAGCGTTTTTCATCTCGTTCCTCCAGAAACAGACTGCGAACAGCATCAGCCGAAATACGTCAATTACCAAGCCGCTATGCAATAACAGGCGTTTTCCCGCCGCGTGCGAGGGATGGTTTTCGCCCCTTGCCCCCTTTCGCCGCTGGGAGCGCCGCGCTAGCTATCCGGTGACAATTCAGGAGGCCCCATGTCGCAGATCACGCTCATTCGTCACGGGCAGGCCAATTCCGCCGCGCAGGACGAGGCCGGGTATGACGCCCTTTCGCCGCTCGGGCATCAGCAATCGGCCTGGCTCGGGGGCTATTGGCGCGATGTCGGCGAGGGGTTTGACCGGGTCTATACCGGCGCATTGACCCGCCACCGCGAGACGGCGGGCGCGATGGAAGCCGGGGGCTACGCCGACCCGATCGTCGATCCGCGGCTCAACGAGGTCGCCTATTTCGATCTGTCGAGCCGGATGCATGCCCAGTTCGGCCTTGCCGTGCCGACCGACCGGGACGCGTTCATCGAACATATGCCGCTGGTGTTTACCGCCTGGCAGGATGGCAAGATCGAGGGCGCGGCGGAGAGCTTTCACGATTTCCAGGCCCGGGTCGACGATGTGTTGCAAGAGATTGCGGCGGGCGATGGCCGCGCGCTCGTGGTCACTTCCGGCGGGCTGATCGCGATGGCGATCCGGGTGGCGATGGGGCTGGAGCTTGGCGCTTTCGCCCGGCTCGCCCTCACCATCATGAACACCTCGGTGCACCAGTTGCACCCGGTGGGTGCGGGCCTCACCCTGACCCAGTTCAACGCGGTGCCGCACCTCGCGCCGCCCGACCGCCAGCACGCGCGCACCTATATCTGAGGAGACGCCATATGACACATCTCTGGATTCGCGCCGAACAGCGGCCAAACGAAGAGCGGGTTGGCCTCACCCCGGCGGGCGCGCAAAGCCTGATCGCGGCGGGGATGCGGGTGAGCGTCGAGGAAAGCGCCCAGCGCAAGATCTCGATTGACGGCTACGCAAGGGCCGGTTGCGAGATCGTGGCCGAGAACAGCTGGCCCGACGCCCCGGCCGACGCCATCATCTTCGGCCTCAAGGAATTGCCGGACGACGACACCCCGTTGATCCATCGCCACATCATGTTCGGCCATGCCTTCAAGGGCCAGCATGCTGGGCGGCGATTGCTGGCGCGGTTCAAGGCCGGCGGCGGCGCGCTCTACGATCTCGAATACCTCGTGGACGAGGCGGGCCGCCGGGTGGCGGCCTTCGGCTACTGGGCCGGGTTCTCGGGTGCGGCGGTCTCGCTCAAGGCCTGGGCGGCGCAGGAGGCGGGCGGGATCTGCCACCCGGTCGGCACTTACCCCGACAAGACCGCGCTGGTCGAGGAGTTGCGCGCCGAGCTGGCGGCGACCGCGCGGCCCCTGCCCAAAGCCATCGTCATCGGCGCTTTGGGCCGGGTGGGCACCGGTGCCGCCGATCTGTGCGCCGAGCTGGGGCTGGCGATCACCCGGTGGGATATGGATGAGACCGCAAGCGGCGGCCCGTTCCCGCAGATCCTCGAGCATGACCTGTTTCTCAACTGCATCTTCGCGCGCCCCGGCACGCCGGTCTTTGTCGGGCCCGATGCGCTCGCGCAGCCGCGCCGCCTGACCGTTATCGGCGATATCGCCTGCGATCCCGACAGCGATTATAACCCGGTCCCGATCTACACGGCGGCAACCGACTGGCTGGCCCCGGTGGTGCGGGTGGCCGAGACTCCGCCGCTCGACGTGATGGCGATCGACAACCTGCCCTCGCTACTGCCGGTGGAAAGCTCGGAGGATTACGCCGCCCAGCTCTTGCCTTCGCTGTTGACCCTCGACAGGTTGGACTTCGGCGTCTGGGGCCGCGCCAAGGCCACCTTCGATACGCAAATGAAAGGGATCTGACATGACCATCCACTGGTGCGGCACCGGGCTTTCGGCCATTCCCGGCCTTCGCAAGCTGATCGAAGACGGGCACGATGTGGTGGTCTGGAACCGGACGGCCGAGAAGGCCCGCGCCGCGGTGGGCCAGCTCACCACCTCGATCCGGGTATTCGAGATCGAGGCGCTGGCCGAGGCGCTGCGGTCGGAGGATGTGGTGGTGTCGATGCTGCCCGCCGACTGGCACGTGAAGCTCGCCGAGCTTTGCATCAGCAACGGCGCACATTTTGTCTCGTCCTCCTACATCTCGCCCGACATGCGCGCGCTTGATTCACGGGCGCGCGCCGCCGGCGTGGCGCTTGTCAACGAGGTCGGGCTCGATCCTGGCATCGACCATCTGATGGCGCATTGGCTGGTGGCCGATTACCGCCGCGCGCCGGGCTATGACCCCAAGAACGTGGTCAGCTTCATCTCCTATTGCGGTGGCGTGCCGAAACAGCCCAACGCCTTTCGCTACAAGTTCTCATGGTCGCCGCTGGGCGTGTTGAAGGCGCTGAAATCGCCCTCGCGCTCGATCCGGGCGCATACGGAGCTTGAGGTTGCCCGACCCTGGGACGCGCTGAGCGCCTACGACGCGCCGCTGCCGGTGCCGGAAACCTTCGAGGTATATCCCAACCGCGATTCGATCCCGTTCATGGCCGAGTATCACTTCGACGAGGCCTGGCCGGTGAAGACGTTCGTGCGCGGCACGCTTCGGCTGAACGGCTGGGCCGAGGCCTGGAAGGACGTGTTCGCCGAGATCGAAACGCTGTCCGGCCCCAAGGGCGAGGCCCGGCTCAAGGAGATGTCGGACCAGTTCTGGGCCGAGAACGCCTATGACGATGGCGAGCCGGACCGGGTGGTGCTCTGCGTCGGGCTGCTGGCGGAGAAGGACGGCGTGCCGGTCTACAACAAGACCTGGACGCTGGATGCCCACGGCGATGCGCGCGGCTCGGCGATGGCGCGGCTGGTCTCGGTCACCGTGGCGCTGGCCGTCACATCGGTGATCAAACGCCAGATCGGCCCTGGTGTGCATGCCGCCCCGGCGGATGAAAAGCTGGTGCGCGAATGGCTCGATGCGATCGACGTGCAAGCCCAGCACATGGAGCTGGTCGACGCGCTGCGCTGAGGCCTGGCCCGGTCAGAGACCGAGCACGTCCAGCATCGTGTAGCTGCCGGGTTTGCGCCCGATCCCCCACAGGGCTGCCTTGAGCGCGCCACGGGCGAAGATCGCCCGGTCGGTCGCGACGTGGCGCAGGATTACCCGCTCGCCGGGCGCGGCAAAGATCACGTCATGCTCGCCGACAACGTCGCCGCCCCGGATCGACGAAAAGCCGATATGGCCATCGACCCGCTCGCCGGTGATGCCGTCGCGCCCGCGGTCGGCCACTCGCTCAAGGCTCACGCCGCGGCCCTCGGCGGCGGCCTCGCCCAGCATCAGCGCGGTGCCCGACGGTGCGTCGACCTTGTGCTTGTGGTGAGCCTCGACGATCTCGATATCAAAGGCCTCGTCCAGCGCCTCGGCCACCTTCCTGGTGAGCTGCACCAGCAGGTTCACACCAAGGCTCATGTTGCCCGCGCGAATGATCGTGGCATGGCGGGCGGCGGCATCGAGCTTGGAAATATCCTCGCCGGAAAGCCCGGTGGTGCCGATCACGTGCACGGCGCGGGCCTGCGCGGCGAGGGCGGCCAGCGGCACGGTGGCGGCGGGCGCTGTAAAGTCGATCACCGCCTGCGCCTTCGCCATCGCGTCGAGCGCATCATCGGTCACGGTCACGCCCAGCGCCGGGCCGCCCAGCGCTTCGCCGATATCGCGCCCGATCCAGTCATGCCCCGGCCGTTCCAGCGCGCCTACGAGCCGCGCCGCCGGACTTTCACTCACCAGCTTCACCAGCATCCGGCCCATCCGCCCCGATGCCCCGTTGATCACGATCCCCGGCAATTCGCTCATCTCATCCTCCGTCTTTCCTCCGTGGTAAGCCCTGTTGCGCGGGCGCGCAATCAGGCTTAGATGGGCGCTATGGCCAAGAACCGATCTCATCATGGCGAGGGTCCCTCGCAACGTCAGCTGCGCGTGGGCGAGCTGATCCGGCGCAGGCTGTCGGATGTGCTGATGCAGGGCGACGTGCATGATCCCGACCTCAACCGGATGTCGATCACCGTCAGCGAAGTGCGCGTCACCCCCGATCTCCGAATCGCCACCGTGTTCGTGCTGCCGCTGGGCGGCAAGAACCGCGACGAGGCGATCAAGGCGCTGTCCAAGCACAAGGGTGAGCTGCGCCACCATATCGGCAAGGCGACCACGCTCAAGCACACGCCGGATCTGCGCTTCCTGATCGACGACACCTTCGATCAGATGGACGAAACCCGGCGGCTGTTCTCCGACGAGACAGTGCGGCGCGACGTGGAACACAACGAGGACGAGTGATGGGGCGCAGGAAGAAGGGGCGCGACGTCCATGGCTGGCTGGTCGTGGACAAGCCCGCTGGCATGACCTCCAACGCGGTGGTGAACAAGGTGCGCTGGGCCTTTGGCGCGAAAAAGGCCGGCCATGCCGGAACGCTCGACCCCGAAGCCACCGGCGTGCTGGCCATCGCGCTCGGCGAGGCCACCAAGACGGTGCCCTATATCACCGATGCGCTGAAGGCCTATCGCTTCACCGTCAAGCTGGGCGAGGCGACCAATACCGACGACGCCGAGGGCGAGGTGATCGCCACCTCCGATACCCGGCCCAGCGATGCGGAGATTGCCGAGGCTCTGAAAGCCTTCGAAGGCGACATCATGCAGGTGCCGCCAAAGTTTTCGGCGGTGAAGATCGACAGGATGCGCGCCTACAAGCTGGCGCGCGACGACGAGGACTTCGAGATCGCCGCACGGCCGCTTTTCGTCGACGAGATCGCGCTGGTCAAGCGGCCCGATGCCGACCACGCGGTGCTGGAAATGATCTGCGGCAAGGGCGGCTATGTGCGCGCCATTGCCCGCGATCTGGGCGCGGCGCTCGGGTGCCACGGCCATGTCGCCGAACTGCGCCGGGTCTGGTCAGGCCCGTTCGAGGCGGATGACGGCGTGAGCATGACGCTGGTCGAAGAGCTGGCGCAGACGCCGGAGCTCGATGGCTACCTGCGCCCGCTCGAACAGGGGCTCGAAGATCTGCCGGAACTGAAAACCACCATCGAAGGCGCGACCCGGCTGCGCCACGGCAACCCCGGCATGGTGCTTGCCTCCGATGTCGATTATGGCGACGAGGCCTGGGCCAGCTTCGAGGGCAAGGCGGTGGCCGTCGGTGTCTACAAGGCCGGAGAGCTGCACCCGAGCCGGGTTTTCAACCAGTAGGCTTTCGGGCGTTTGCGCTCAGTCGATCACCTTGAGCACCGGCTGCGGCACGTCAGGTGCGGCGCCGATCGCGTAGGCCTTGAGCACCTTGGCCTCGGCCGCGTCGGCTTCGGCGGCGCTGTCGGCGTGGATCACACAGAGCGGATCGCCTGCCGCCACCTTCACCCCGAGATCGACCAGCCCGGTGAGGCCCACGGCGGGGTTGATCACATCGTCGGCCCGCCGCCGACCGCCGCCAAGCTCAACCACCGCGAGCCCGATCTCGCGGGTTTCGATCCGGGCCACGTGGCCCGCCTCGGGGGCGGCGACGGCGCGGCTGAATTGAGCCTGCGCCAGATGCGCGCCGGGGTTCTCGACGAAGTCGGCGGGGCCACCAAGGGCGGTGACCATCTTGCCGAACAGCTCCGCCGCCGCGCCACTGTCGAGCGCCGCGCGCGCCCGCGTCAGCCCTTCGCTGCGGCTGCCGGCGATCCTGGTGATCGTGAGCATTTCGGCGGCGAGCGACACCGTCACCGCTTCCAGCCTGGGATCGCGATGCGCGCCGGTCAGGAAGTCGACCGCGTTCATGACTTCCAGCGCGTTACCGGCAGCACTTGCCAGCGGCTGGTTCATGTCGGTGATCAGCGCGTTGCAGGCCAGCCCCGCCTCGCGGGCGACACCTGTGATGCTCTCGGCCAGCTCAACGGAGCGCTCGAAGGTGCTCATGAAGGCGCCGTTGCCGGATTTGACATCCATCACCAGCCCTTCGAGGCCCGCCGAGAGCTTTTTCGACAGGATCGACGCGGTGATCAGCGGCACGCTTTCCACCGTCGCGGTCACGTCTCGGGTGGCGTAAAAGCGTTTGTCGGCCGGGGCAAGGTTGGCGGTCTGACCGATGATGGCGCAACCAACCTCGGCCACCACCTTGTGAAACAGCGCATTGTCGGGCTGGGTCACGTAGCCGGGGATGCTGTCCATCTTGTCGAGCGTGCCGCCGGTATGGCCAAGGCCGCGACCGGAGATCATCGGCACATAGCCGCCACAGGCCGCGACGATCGGAGCCAGCATCAGCGAGACGTTGTCGCCGACGCCGCCGGTGGAGTGTTTGTCGACCACCGGACCGGGCAGATCCCAATGAAACACGTCGCCCGAGTCGCGCATCGCGAGGGTCAGCGCAGCGGCCTCGGCGTGGGTCATGCCCTGGAAGAACACCGCCATGGCAAAGGCGGCCACCTGCCCCTCGCTGGCGGAGCCGGTGGCGATGCCCTCGACCATCGCCTTGATTTCGTCCGCGGACAGCTCGGCGCCGTCGCGTTTGTGGCGGATGATTTCCTGCGTAAGCATGGCATGGTCTCCTCTGCCTGTTACTTTGACCCGATGGACAAATACCGCAAGAGGGATCGCTTGCGATTTCCTCGGCGAGCCGCCACAAAACACCGATGATCACCCGGTCTCATATCAAGGACGATGCGCCCTCGACGGCGGTCTATTCCGATTGCGAACGTTACCGCTACATGCTCACCCGAACATGGGACCCGGCGGGGCGCAAGGCGCTGTTCGTGATGCTGAACCCCTCGACCGCCACCGAAGTGCAGAACGATCCCACCGTCGAGCGCTGCGAACGGCGGGCGCGGGCGCTGGGGTTTGGCAGCTTCCGGGTCACGAATATCTTCGCCTGGCGCGACACCGATCCGCGCAAGATGCGCGCCGCCGCCGACCCGGTCGGGCCGGAGAACGACGCCGCGATTGCCGAAAGCGCGCATTGGGCGAACCAGGTCATCTGCGCCTGGGGTGCCCATGGCGAGCATTTGCAGCGCGGGCCCGCGGTGGAACGATTGCTGCGCACGGCAGACCTTCCGCTCTACCACCTCGGTCTGACCAAGGCAGGCCACCCCAAGCACCCGCTCTACATCGCCTATGAAAAGCAGCCGGAGCCGTGGGGCTAGGCTCTATCCAAAGATATTCTCGGTCACTTCAACCAGCATGTCGGCCTCGGTCGCGTTGGCCGCGCCGCGCAGAATCGCGACGATCGCGTCGTTCACCCGCACGATCCCGTCGGCGCCATCGTCCGACGGTTCGACGCGCAGCACCATGTCGCCATGGTCAAGCTCGGGGTTGAGCGTGATCCGCAAGAAGTCTTCGCCCACGGTGAAATCACCCACATCCGCGGCGCCGCTGCCGGAGGCATCGTCGAAATAGACCCAGAAGGTATCGTTGCCCGTGCCACCCGTGGCGTTGTCGGCCCGGTCCATGATCAGGGTATCGTTGCCGTCACCCCCGAAGAGCGCGTCGGCGTCATTGTCGATGTGCCATGCGAACGCGTGGTGCGGCGCCGAGATGTCCTGTTCGGCGCGGCCGAGATGGTCGATCACATCGTCGCCGTCGCCGCCGACAAGCGTATCGGCACCGTAGCCACCGGCGATGATGTCGTCACCGCCACCGCCGACGATGGTGTCGTCGTCCTGCACCGAATCGTCACCGGCGCCGTGAGCACCGCCCAGCAGAGTCTCGCTGGCCGCGCCGCCAATGATCGTGTCGTTGCCATCTCCGCCGTCAATCCAGGTGCCCGCGCCGGTGTCGGACGCGGTGAGCGTATCGTCGCCGTCGCCACCGAAGATCGCCGCGGCGCCTTCGCCGCCCGCAATCGTATCGTCTCCGGCACCGCCGAACGCATAGGCGGGCGCATCGCCCAGCGTGATCTCGTCGTCACCGTCACCGCCCGCGATCACCTTGACAGTCGAGGCGCCGGTCAGCACCGGGGTGCCGTCACGGTCACCCAGCGCGCCCTGCCCGGTCTGGATTTCGCCATCGTCAGGCTCCAGATGCGCGCCGTCTCCGTCCAGCACGGTTTCGTCGGTTTCGGGGCCATATTTGCCGAGCCAGCCAGAGCCGGTATCGAAGTCCGACCCGGCGGCGAGGCGGGATTGCAACAGCGAGGCATCGCCCGGCGCGGGGGCGTCGTCGCCCGGTTCATCCACCGGGTCGAGAACCGTGTCCGGATCGACCTCATCACCGACGACAGGCTCTTCGTCATCCTCGACAGGCTTGAGCACCTCGTCGGGATCGACCTCGTCGCCGATCACCGGCTCCTCGTCGTCCGTGATCGGTGACAGGATATCGCCGTCGCCCTCCGGCTCATCCTCGGCGCCAAGTGGCAGAAACGTGCCGCCACCCTGCGCGCCATGGACGGCATCGTCGTCTTCGGTCTCGCTGTCAGGATCGTCGCTCTCGCCGGAAAACAGATCCGACATGAACATGATGGGAAACAGCCCGAGTAAGAGAAACGCAAATGTCATGGTACCACCCCTGATACGGGATTGGTGCTAGCACGAGCCGGGCGAATCCGGAAAAGGATAGTAGCGACAATTGTTTATTAACGTATGGAAAGGTTAACGTTTTTCGGGTTAGGGTGAGGCCCATCGGAGGCAGGGATGCAGGATCAGGGCACGCGCGACGACAAGCTGGTAGACGAGGTGCAGGCGCTCAAGGCCGAGGTGACGCGGCTGAACGAGCAGCGCTTCTTCCGGATTGAAAGCTCGCTCACGCAGGTGGCGTTCTGGAGCCTTGTGCGCGGGCTGGCCTTCGGTCTCGGCTCGGTGCTGGGCGCGACGATCCTGCTGTCGATCCTGATCCGCGTGCTCGGCTCGATCGACTTCATCCCGGTGCTGGGCGACCTGGCCCAGCAACTGATCCAGGAAATCCGGAACGACACCCCGCCATAACGGGCTTTTCTTCGCTGCAAGAATCTCCTATACGCGCGCATCCGCATGGTGCGGACATCTCCAAGGGCCTTGCTGGACGACATCCCGGCCTGCGCCATCAACTCGAACCCGTGAAGGAGACCCCGATGTCGATCACCGTTGAAGAAAAACAGCGCCTGATGAAAGAATTTGCCACCAAGGAAGGCGACACCGGCTCGCCGGAAGTCCAGGTAGCCATTCTGACCAGCCGTATCACCACGCTGACCGAGCACTTCAAGACCCACAAGAAGGACAACCACTCGCGCCGTGGCCTTCTGATGATGGTCGCCCAGCGCCGCAAACTGCTGGACTACCTCAAGGGCAAGGACGAGGGCCGTTACCAGGACCTCATCAAGAAACTGGGCATTCGTCGCTAAGACCTGCTCAAAGTCTGGAATTCGGAAACGCCCGCGCTGCACAGCGCGGGCGTTTTTCGCTGGAGCGGTCACACCGGCGCGCCAAGCGTTCGCCCTCGGCCCAGTGCTAAAATGTCGCAGCTATCACAGTTTTGTGGCATGATTTGCCCACCACGCACACGCGCTGGCACCAAAACTCGAACAGAGGACGGACTTGCTATGCCACAGTATTTCGACACACCGCGCGAACGCCTCTATCTTCCGTTTCTTTCAGGTTTCTATACCCACTTCGCCCAGCCCTTCGGTTGGCTTGCCTTCCGCATCGTGATCGGCGGCATGTTGACGATCGAAGGCTGGCACAAGATCCAGAACCCGATGGGCCTCGCGGGGTTTGTCGAAAGCCTTGGCGTTGGCCCCGGCTGGTTCTTTTCGCCACTGATCGCGATCACCAATTTTGTCGGCGGGCTGATGATCGTCTTTGGCTTTCTGACCCGTGCCGGCGGGCTTTCGAACGCGGTGATGTTGCTCGTGACCTTGTGGTTCCACATCACCCACCCCTACGGCGATGCGTTTCTCACCCAGGAAGGGATCGCCTATCTGAACGAAAACCCGGATCTGCTGACGCCCGCCGGGCAGGCGCGGCTGTTGTCCGATGGCGGTGCGGCATTCCTTGCCGGGCCAACAGGGGTGCAGCTCAAGGCGGTGTTCAATTCGCTGTTCTGGTCAGCAGGTGCGGCACTGATCGCGGCCTTTGGCGGCGGCGCCTACTCGGTCGACCGTCTGCTGATGAAGAAAGAGCTCTGATCGGGATCGGGCGGGGCCTGCATCGGCCTCGCCCGGTTTGCCAGGGCCGCGCGCCGAGAAGTGCGGGCGGTCTTGGTGTCTTCAAACGAGCGGAGTGCCGGCTGAATCCGCCGGTCAGGCATCGAAGCGGCCCTGCTCGGTGTTCTTGTTCAGCATTTCCGCGGGGAAAACCCGGCCGTTCATCACTCCCCAAACGCCGGGGTCAAGCAATTGCGCCGCGATGACCGCTCCGCCCAGATTGAACTCGCCATCCGACGAATAGAGCGAAAACGGCCGCATCGCCCCGGTCAGAACCACTGTCTTGTCGGGGGCGCGGCCGGTCAGGAAACGGGCGGTTTCGCCCATCGTGCCGGTGCCATGGGTGATCACGACCGAGCGTTCCCGAGCCTGCACGACCGCTGCCGCAATGGCCTCCCGGTCGGTATCCTCGAAATACAGGCTGTCTTTCAGCATCAACAGCTCGACTGCCGGAAAGTGACAGCGCCCGATGTTCAGCAGTTCCGGAATATGCGTTGCGCCGTCCGGCGAAAAGCCAAGGCCCTCGCTCTTGACGTCATGGACCTTGTCGATCGTGCCGCCAGTTACGATTATCCTCACATCGCTGAACAGGTTTTCCATGGGCCCTCGGTTTGGTGGCAATTGTCTGTTTCGTGGACATGTCGGTTCGGTCCCGCAACCAGCCCAGCGTAGCAGAAGACGCAGCATATCAAATGGCCCAAACGCTTTGCCGCGACACGCGGGGGCAGTCTGACAGCATCGCCGAAACGCCGCTTGCGGGGCGAAAACGTGTCCCCCCTTCCCCTGACAGCGCTTTTCCTGTATGGCCCGCCCATCTGAGACGCAGCGCCCTGACCCCGGCGCTCGAACAGGATAGAGGGGTCGGCGGCAATGGGGCCGCCATTTTGGAAGGGAGACCCGGGAACGCCCGGGAGTGCTCCCCAGAGGAAACACTACATGTTCAATGTGACTACGAAATCCATGCAATGGGGTGAGGAGACTCTTACCCTCGAGACGGGCAAGGTCGCCCGTCAAGCCGACGGTTCGGTGATCGCCACGCTCGGCGAAACCTCCGTCATGGCCAACGTGACCTTCGCGAAAGAGCAAAAGCCCGGTCAGGACTTCTTCCCGCTCACGGTTCACTACAACGAGAAATACTACGCCGCCGGCAAGATTCCGGGCGGCTTCTTCAAGCGCGAGGCGCGCCCGACCGAGAAAGAGACGCTCACGAGCCGTCTTATCGACCGTCCGATCCGCCCGCTCTTCGTGCCCGGCTTCAAGAACGAAGTTCTGGTGATCTGCACGGTGCTGTCGCACGATCTGGTCAACGACCCCGACATCGTGGCGATGATCGCCGCCTCGGCTGCGCTCACCATTTCCGGCGCGCCGTTCATGGGCCCGATCGCCGGTGCCCGCGTCGGCTACGAGGATGGCGAATACATCCTCAACCCGACCTGCGACGACATGCACAAGCTGCGTGACAATCCCGACCAGCGCCTCGATCTCGTCGTCGCCGGCACCAAGGAAGCGGTGATGATGGTCGAATCCGAAGCCTACGAGCTGTCGGAAGCCGAGATGCTGGGAGCGGTCAACTTTGCGCACGAGCAGATCCAGCCGGTGATCGACCTGATCATCGACCTGGCCGAAGCGGCGGCGAAAGAGCCGTTCAACTTCCAGCCCGCCGACTACTCGGATCTCTACGCCGCGGTGAAGGCCGCCGGTGAAGACAAGATCCGCGCCGCCTACGGCAACACCGACAAGCAAGAGCGTGTGACGGCCATTGCCGCCGCCCGCGAAGCGATCGTGGCGGCGCTGAGCGAAGAGCAGCAGGCCGACGAGAATCTCGGCTCGGCGCTCAAGAAGCTCGAAAGCGCCGTGGTGCGCGGCGACGTGGTGAAAACCGGCAAGCGTATCGACGGGCGCAAGCTCGACGAGGTGCGCCCGATCCTGTCGGAAGTGGGCATTCTGCCCCGGACCCACGGCTCGGCGCTGTTCACCCGTGGCGAAACGCAGGGCCTCGTGGTCACCACCCTTGGCACCGGCGACGACGAGCAGATGATCGACGCCCTCACCGGCACCTACAAGTCGAACTTCATGCTGCATTACAACTTCCCGCCCTACTCGGTCGGCGAAGTGGGCCGCTTCGGCTTTACCGGGCGCCGCGAGATCGGCCACGGCAAGCTGGCATGGCGCGCGTTGCAGGCGGTTCTGCCTTCGGCCACCGACTTCCCCTACACGATCCGCGTGGTGTCGGAGATCACCGAATCCAACGGCTCGTCGTCGATGGCCTCGGTCTGCGGTGGCTCGCTCAGCATGATGGACGCCGCCGTGCCGCTGAAAGCCCCCGTGGCTGGCGTGGCGATGGGCCTGATCCTTGAGGAAGACGGCTCGTTCGCCGTGCTCACCGACATCCTCGGCGACGAGGATCACCTCGGCGACATGGACTTCAAGGTGGCCGGCACCGAGAACGGCATTACCTCGTTGCAGATGGACATCAAGGTGGCCGGCATCACCCCGGAGATCATGGAGAAGGCCCTCGCCCAGGCGAAAGATGGCCGGATGCATATCCTCGGCGAGATGAACAAGGCGCTGAGCCATGGCCGCGAAGAGTTCTCGGCCCACGCCCCGCGCATCGAGACGATGACCGTGCCCACCGACAAGATCCGTGAAGTGATCGGCTCGGGCGGCAAGGTGATCCGCGAGATCGTCGAAGTGTCGGGCGCCAAGGTCGACATCAACGACGATGGCGTGATCAAGATCGCCTCGCCGAACGCCGAAGCCATCCAGAAGGCGCATGACATGATCCACGCGATCGTGGCCGAGCCGGAAGAGGGCGAGGTTTACAAGGGCACCGTGGTGAAGATCGTCGACTTCGGCGCTTTCGTGAACTTCTTCGGCAAGCGCGACGGCCTCGTGCATGTCAGCCAGATCGAAAACCGCCGCCTCAACCATCCCTCGGATGTTCTGAAGGAAGGCCAGGAGGTTTTCGTCAAGCTGCTCGGCTTCGATGACCGCGGCAAGGTTCGGCTGGCGATGAAGATGGTCGATCAGGAAACCGGCGCGGAACTGCCGCCGGAAGAGAAGAAGAAAAAGCACGACGACGACGATTGATCGTCTGACCTTCGGTTGACACTGGAAAGCCCCGGGTGGAACGCCCGGGGCTTTTTCCTTTGCGGGGTGCACGCTCGGGTCAGGTCCCACGCTGCGACAGGCTTTTGGTGACAGACCGCTCCGAAGAGGTCTTCGTGGGCGTCAGATTCGCAACGTCGGATATGCGGACAATCCGGGGCCTTCGCTTGATCGGCCCGAAGCGTCAAAATCGGCCCGTAACGGACCTTGGTGACGGAGGCGCCGAATGGCTCTTAAGAGCCCAAACTGTTGAATGCTGCAAAGCGCATGAACGGCGCTTTCTTGGCCGCCGCGAAAACCGGCAAGACAGTACGGCAGAACACCAGACCAGTCCTAAGGTCCTTTTCCAAACTCCGCAAACATACTAGGCTCCTCGAAACAGACATGAAATTAGGCATGAGGGCAGCTTGAGTATCGGGGATTGGACCAATTCAGCAATCAACCTGGTGATCGGCGTTCTTCTGGGCTGGTCCGCCCACGGCCTCATAGGCTTGACCACAAGCGCGTTTTGGCCGTTGGCAATTCTCATTCCAGCTCTTTTCCTCGGTGTTTTGCTCTTGGATTGGTATGTGGATGCGATCTCTGAAAGGTTATTCCCGACAGGAGTGAAACCCGCAACGACCCCGAATCGCAAGCCGCTTGCAAGACGCCTGAGCCTGCCCTCGGGACTGGCAATTGGTCTTATTGCTGCGTGGCTCGGTCTCGGTTTACCGTTCCTCGGGACAATCTGATCTGCTCGCGAGAACAACACCAGCCGGAACCAACCATTTTCTGCTCAGACGTAAGCCGATGTGTAGTCTTGGTCAGCGGCAAAGCTGCCATTGGTGACGAAGAAACGAATGTCGGCTTCGTCCCGCTCAGCAGACGTTCTTGCGACGCGCAGCGAACTTCCGCTTCACGGCGATCACCGCCCTTTGGACTCGGGTCAGCGTCCGTGATCTGCACCATGACATGCACAGAGCTGGGAAGAACATCAGGGTTTCTGGTCAAGAGCTTTTCGTGGTGCAGACGCACCGCAGAAACACCAGCACGCCTGCAGCAGTTTGCAATCGCTGGCGATCCAATCCGTCGAGAAACGCCTCAGATGATCTCGTCTTCGTCGAACAGCGGATCGTCTTCCAATTGTTCGGCCAGGGCATCAACCCGTGCGCCGCCATCGATCTTCGAGGGCACCCGGCCAATGTGCATCAGCGCATCGCCCTCGTTGACCACCGGCATGTTGGTGCGGCCGATGATGATCCCGGCGGTTCGTGCCCGCACTTCCTGCTCGACCTCGCCGAACGGATCCGACACGATGCCGAGCAACGCGCCCTGTTCGACATGCGCCCCGGTGGTCTGGAAGGCGCGAAACAGCCCGCCCGCGGGCGCGCGCTCCCAGCGCGACGACGCACAGGCGACAGGGTTGACGCTGGCCTTGGAAACGCCACGGGTCGAGATCATGCCCTTCGCGTGAAGCACCCGCAGGATACCGGCCACGCCGGCGCGCACGCCAGCTTCATCGAAGCGCAGGCCCTCGCCGGCCTCATAGACCAGCATGTTGACCCCGAGCGCCTCGGCGCTCGCGCGCAACGAGCCTTCTCGCAGTTTCGAGGTGAGAATCACCGGAGCCCCGAAGATCTGGGCCATCTGCAAGGCTTTCTCGTTGCCCTCCGACACCCGGACCTGCGGCAGATTGGTGCGCTGGATCGCCGCCGAGTGCAGGTCGATCCCGCATTCCGAGCGACCGACGATTTCAGTGATGAAGAGATGCGCGAGCCGGGCCGCGAGCGAGCCATGGGGCGAGCCGGGAAAGGAGCGGTTGAGGTCACGCCGGTCAGGCAGATAGCGCGACTGGTTCAGGAAACCGAAGGCATTCACGATCGGCACCACCAGCAAGGTGCCCACCAGCCGGTCGAGCGCCGGGGTGCGCAACAGCCTTCGCACGATCTCGACGCCGATTACCTCGTCGCCATGCACCGCCGCCGATACGAACGCAACCGGCCCCGGCTTGCGCCCGTGGATGACGTGGACCGACATCGTCACCGGCGTATGGTCCGACAGGATGCTGACCGGAAGATCGACGGTGGCGCGGCTTCCGGCGCTGACGGATACGCCGCCGATAGAGTAGGGTTCGCGGCGTTTCGCCATCAGCCTTTGCCCTTGGTGCGGGTCTTGCCCGCCTTGGCGTTCTTTTCCAGAAACGCGATGATCGCGCCGGCAATATCCTTGCCCGTGGCCTTTTCCACCCCTTCGAGCCCCGGAGAGGAGTTGACCTCCATCACCACCGGGCCGTGGTTCGAGCGCAGCATATCAACACCACACACATTGAGCCCCATGCTCTTGGCCGCCCGCAGCGCCGTCGACCGCTCTTCGGGCGACAGCCGCACCACCTCGGCGGAACCGCCGCGATGCAGGTTGGACCGGAACTCGCCGGGAGCGCCGCTGCGTTTCATCGCGGCCACCACCTTGTTGCCGACCACGAGCGCGCGGATGTCGGTGCCACCCGCCTCCTTGATGAACTCCTGCACCATGATGTTTACGTTGGCACCGCGAAACGCTTCGATCACCGACTTGGCGGAGCGGTCGGTATCGGCCAGCACCACGCCGATCCCCTGCGTGCCTTCGAGCAGTTTCACCACCAGGGGCGCGCTGCCGGCAAGCTTGAGGACTTCGTCGGTCTGTTTCGGGTCGTAGGCGAAGGTTGTCACCGGAAGGCTGATGCCGTCGCGTGCCAGAAGCTGCATCGAGCGCAGCTTGTCGCGCGAGCGGCCGATGGCAACGCTTTCGTTGAGCGGATAGACCCCCATCATCTCGAACTGGCGCAGGACCGCCGTGCCGTAAAACGTGACCGACGCGCCAATCCGCGGGATCACCGCATCATAATCGGGCAGTTTGCCGCCGTTGTAGTAGATCTCGGGGCGGCGCGAGGCGATGTTCATGTAGCAGCGCAGGGTCTTGATGATGTCGAGCGTATGGCCAGCCGCCTCGGCCGCCTCTTTCAGCCGCTTGTGCGAATAGAGGTTCGGGTTCTGGGCGAGCATGGCGATTTTCATGAATCTGTCCCTTGCGTTAAGGTTCGGCGCTGGCGCCGAGCAGGCCTGGCCTGGCTGCGCAGCAGGTGAGATTTGCCGGGGTCCACCAGCACGCTGTGGCGCCGCAGGGCGGTGCGGCCAAGGATCAGCGGCAGCGTCATGTTGGTGCGGTCGGCCAGCGTGACCTCGATGTGCCAACGACGCCGATTGAGCACCAGCATCGTCTCGATCACCCAGCGCTCGGCCGGCTCGCCACTGGTATTCCTCACATTTCGCCTGTCGACGAGCCGGGCCGTGCAGTCGCTCGCATGGAGCCTGTCGCCATGTGGCACATGAAACCGCACCCAGGTGGCCGCATCGCGCTCAAAGGTTTCGATATCCTCGGCGTGCAGCGCGGAGGTGCGCGCGCCGGTGTCGATCTTGGCCTCGATGCTGGTCAAACCAAGGTCGGGCAATGCCACGCATTCGCGCCAGCCAATCACCAGAGGGGCCTTCGGTCGATGGGGTTTTGCGTTCGCCGTCATGTTTCCGACTGCCTTTCGCGCGCCTCGCGCCTGTCGTCGAGCCGCGCGGCGGCCGACCCATCCCGCCATGCCCGATCCTGTGAGTCTTCTGCGGTTTGGCGCCGATGTCTACTTATTTCCCGGCACCGTGCGGGGCAATCTCAGCGCGCCCGGCTTCGGTCAGCGCCCAGACCCGGCGCCCCTCGATCACCGCCACACCCACCGGCTTGCCGTAGCCCGCGCCGGTATCGAGGTTCACGCGATTGCCGTGATGGGTGATGCCCTGCCCCGGCGTATGGCCGTGCACCACGAGCTTGCCATGATCGCGTTTGTCGTGGTGGAACTCGTGGCGAATCCACAGCAGATCGGTTTCGTCCTGCTCGGCGAGCGGGATGCCGGGACGGATACCGGCATGAACGAAGATATGCTCGGCGGTCTCGTAGCTTGTCGGCAGGTCTTGCACGAAGCGGCGATGCGCCGCGGGCACGGCGGCACGGGCGCGGGCGTGAAGCTGGAACCAGCGTTCACGTTCGGCGATCTCGATACCGTAGGAGGCCAGCGTTTCGGCGCCGCCGACGCCATCGTGAAACCAGTCCCACCCGACCATCATGTAGGGGTCGATCCGCGGTTCATCGTCAAGAAACAGCGCCATCAGCCGATCGTGGTTGCCCTTTACGGCAACCCAGTTTTCACCCCTGGCCTGCCCGGCCAGCAGGAAGTCGATCACGCCTTTGGTATCGGGCCCCCGGTCACACAGATCGCCGACATGAACCACCGGCGCTTCCCGGTCACCCACATCCGCGCGATCCGCGTCGATCAACGCATGGGCGCGGACAAGTTCCGACAGGTAGCCGTGAATATCGCCAATCGCATAGACCCGCATGAGGGCTCCTTTCAGGTGCAGCCTAACGAAAAAGCCCCGGTGTCTCCACCGGGGCTTTCTATCCTGTCCGGCCGAGGCTCAGACCTCGAATTCGAGCGGCGCGACCATTTGGAACAGCTCGGAGTTGCGCAGCTCGTCCAGCACCGCATCCGGCACCGGGGCGTCGACGTAGAGCAGTGCAATCGCATCGCCGCCCGAGGCGGTGCGGCCAAGGGTGAAGTTGGCGATGTTCACCCCATGCGCGCCCATCGTCGCGCCCAGCGCGCCGATGATGCCGGGCACGTCCTTGTTGGTGGTGTAGAGCATGTGCTGGCCGATCTCGGCGTCGATGGTGATGCCCTTGATCTGGATGAAGCGCGGCTTGCCATCGGAAAACACCGTGCCCGCAATCGAGCGCTGGCGCGTCGGGGTCTTGACCGTGAGCTTGAGGAAACCGTCGAACACGCCCGACTTGTCCTGGGTGGTGATCGAGGTCTGGATGCCACGGTCGGCTACGATCACCGGAGCCGATACCATGTTCACATCGGCATTGGCGGGCTTCATCAGGCCGGCAAGCACCGCGCAATCAAGGGCCTTGATGTTCATCTCGGCGGCGATGCCGTCGAGCGTGATGTTGACCTCCTCGATCGGCTCATCGGTGAGTTGGCCGACAAAGGCGCCCAGATGCCCGGCCAGCGCGATCCACGGCCCCATCACCTTGGCTTCCTCGGCGGTGACGGCAGGCATGTTGAGCGAATTGGTCACCGCACCCGTGAGCAGGTAGTCGGAAATCTGCTCGGCCACCTGAAGCGCCACGTTTTCCTGCGCCTCCGAGGTCGACGCGCCCAGATGCGGGGTGCAGACGACATTGGGCAGCCCGAACAGCGGGCTGTCGGTCGCGGGCTCGACGGCAAAAACGTCAAAGCCCGCGCCCGCGACGTGGCCCGACTTGAGGGCGTCGGCAAGCGCCGCCTCGTCCACAAGTCCGCCGCGGGCGCAGTTGATGATCCGCACGCCTTTCTTGGTCTTGGCGATGTTCTCCTTCGAGAGGATGTTGCGGGTCTTGTCGGTGAGCGGCACGTGCAGGGAGATGAAGTCGGCGCGCTTCAGCAGCTCGTCGAGCTCGACCTTTTCCACGCCCAGCTTGTCGGCGCGCTCTTCCGACAGGAAGGGATCGTAGGCCACCACCTTCATCTTCAGCCCGCGCGCCCGGTCGCATACGATGCCGCCGATATTGCCGGCGCCGATCACGCCCAGCGTCTTGGCCGTCAGCTCGACGCCCATGAACTTCGATTTTTCCCACTTGCCGCTCTGGGTCGAGGTGTCGGCCTCGGGGATCTGGCGGGCGACTGCCATCATCATCGCAATCGCATGTTCGGCGGTGGTGATCGAGTTGCCGAACGGCGTGTTCATCACGATCACGCCCTTCTTGGAGGCGGCGGGAATGTCGACGTTGTCGACCCCGATCCCGGCGCGGGCGACAACCTTGAGGTTGGTCGCGGCAGCCAGAACATCCGCCGTGACCTTGGTGGCCGAGCGGATCGCGAGGCCGTCATATTCGCCAATGGCGGCGATCAGCGCGTCTTTGTCCTTGCCGAGTTCGGGCAGAAAATCCACCTCGATGCCACGGTCGCGGAAGATCTGAACGGCCGTTTCGGAAAGCTTGTCGGATACGAGAACCTTGGGGGCCATGATGGGCTCCTTTCTTGGGGCGGGTGCCGGGGCGAGGCCCGGCCTGCATGTTGGGAGTAGGGCGGAGATTTCCCCCGCCCCGCGTTTATTGCGCGGCGATCTCGGCGTTGAACGCCCAGTCGAGCCAGGGCAGCAAAGCCTCGACATCGGCGGTCTCGACCGTGCCGCCGCACCAGATGCGCAGGCCCGCCGGGGCGTCGCGGTAGGCACCCACGTCATAGGCCACGCCCTCGGCTTCGAGCCGCTTGGCCACGGCCTTGGCGAAGGCAGCGCCGTCCTTGATCCGCGCGTCGGTGAACTTGAGGCAGACGGAGGTGTTGGAGCGCGTCGCCGGATCGCCGGCAAGGTTGGCGATCCAGTCATGGGCCTCGCAAAAATCGAACACCGCACCGGCGTTGGCATCGGCGCGGGCGATCAGGCCCTTGAGGCCACCCACCGAGCGTGCCCAGTCGAGCGCGGCAAGGTAGTCTTCCACCGCCAGCATCGACGGCGTGTTGATGGTCTCGCCCTTGAAGATGCCCTCGATCAGTTTGCCGCCCTTGGTCATGCGGAAGATCTTCGGCAACGGCCAGGCCGGGGTGTAACTTTCCAGCCGCTCCACGGCGCGGGGGCTGAGGATCAGCATCCCGTGCGCGGCCTCACCGCCCAGCACCTTCTGCCACGAGAAGGTGGTGACATCGAGCTTGTCCCAGGGCAGATCCTGCGCGAAAGCGGCGGAGGTGGCATCGCAGATCGTCAGCCCCGCGCGGTCCGCCGCGATCCAGTCGCCGTTCGGCACACGCACGCCGGAGGTGGTGCCGTTCCAGGTGAAGACCACGTCATTGTTGAAATCGACCGAGGCAAGGTCAGGCAGTTGGCCGTAATCGGCGGTCTTGACCTGCACGTTGTCAAGCTTGAGCTGCTTGGTCACATCGGTCGCCCAACCGGCGCCGAAGCTCTCCCAAACCAGCATCTCGACGCCGCGCGCGCCAAGCATCGACCAGAGCGCCATTTCCACCGCGCCGGTATCGGAAGCGGGCACGATGCCGATCCGGTAATCGGCGGGCACGCCGAGCAGATCGCGGGTCTCCTCGATCGCGGCGAGCAGCTTTGCCTTGCCGACAGCGGCACGGTGCGAGCGGCCAAGCGGCGCGTCGGCGAGTTTGTCTAGCGTATATGTGGGGTTTTTGGCGCAGGGGCCGGACGAAAAGCGCGGATTGGCCGGGCGCGCTGCCGGTTGTTCGGTGTCCATTGCTGGATATCCTTCCAGATATATGCCCCTCGTTGGGGAGGGGTGTCCCGCGTTCGCAGATACGGGCTCTGCCGCAGTCGCACAATAGGGAAAATAGCCCGGATGCGCCGGGTTGGCGCCGAAATGCGACACGGTCTGGAGCGGATCGGAAACCTGTGGCCGTTTCCGGTCACACCGGAAGGGTCGGCGCGGCGCGGCGGCGGCAGGTTGCTGCCACCGGGCCACGCCCCGCCTGCGACGGATCAGTCGCGCCAGTAATTGTTCGCCTGCGCGACAGTCTGGAAGTTGATCGCCACAACCTCGGATACCATCGTCAGGCTATCGGCGCTGTTGGCGTAGTCCTCGCGCATCCGGCCTCGCGCGTCGTCATCCGGCTGGGTCTTCTTCACCGCCATGCGCGACAATTTGATCGCAAGGTCATACCCGTCTTCGGGCGTTTTGGTGATCAGGGTCGGAAGCCAGGACATGAGCAATCTCCATTGTTGTCGCCAGGTTGGGGCAGATGATCGGCGGCACCTCAATCGCGCGAAGGAACCTTCGTCGGCACAGGCGCCCGCCTGTCCGTGAAGTCTGGCATTTTTTGCTGCCGCGGTCTATGCGATGCGCGCAAACGGGAGCACGTCATGCATATCGCCACCCTCATCGCCCAACCCGGCCGGCTCGACGCCGCGCTCGTCGAAAACCTGCGCAACGCATGGGGCGGCGGCGACGCGCTGTGGCTGGCTCCGGACGAGGCGGCGGAGTTTGGCCTTGAGGCACGGCCCGACAATCTCTGGCAGGTCTGGGACGATCTTCAGCCGCTCGGGGTCGATCTCGTGGTGCAGCCTGCCGAGAGGCGAAAGAAGCGGATGCTGATCGCCGACATGGATTCGACCATGATCGAACAGGAATGCATCGACGAGCTGGCCGATGTGGCCGGTGTGGGTCCGCGGGTGGCCGACATCACCGCGCGGGCGATGAACGGGGAGCTGGATTTCGAGGGCGCGCTGCGCGAGCGGGTCGGGCTGCTCAAGGGGCTGGATGCGGGCGTGATCGACAAGGTGCTGGCCGAGCGGATCAGCTACATGCCCGGCGGGCGGGCCTTGCTGGCGACGATGAAGGCGGCGGGCGGCCACGCGGTGCTGGTTTCCGGCGGGTTCACCGCCTTCGCCGACCGGGTGGCGCGGGACCTGGGCTTTGACGAAGCACGGGCCAACACGCTGGAGATCGCCGGTGGCCTGCTCACCGGCACCGTGGCCGAACCGATCCTTGGCCGTGCCGCCAAGGTGGCAACGCTGGAAGAGGTGAGCGCGCGGCTCGGGATCGGGGCCGACGCGGTGATCGCCGTGGGTGATGGCGCGAACGATCTCGGGATGCTCGGGCTTGCGGGCACCGGCGTGGCGCTGCACGCCAAGCCTTCGGTGGCGGCGCAATGCGACGTGCGGGTGAACCACGGCGACCTGACGGCGCTGCTCTACCTGCAAGGCTACGCGAAAGCCGACTTCGCGGTTTGAGGCTGCCGGTGCCGGGGTATGACCCGTCAACCGTCGCCACTGGCAGAATCGCTCCTCACCATGCTAGGTCTTGTGGCATGCCTGACGACGCCCCCCAGATGAGCGCATCCCGACCGGCGATCCGCCAACTCGACGACGCCGCGATCAACCGGATCGCGGCCGGCGAAGTCGTGGAGCGGCCCGCGTCCGCGGTGAAAGAGCTGGTGGAAAACGCCATCGACGCAGGCGCGCGGCGCATCGAGGTGGCCTATGCCGATGGCGGCAAGACCCTGATCCGTGTCACCGATGACGGGATCGGGATGCCGCCGGACGAATTGCCGCTGGCGCTCAGCCGTCACGCCACTTCGAAGATCGACGGTTCCGACCTGCTCGATATCCATACTTTCGGTTTTCGCGGCGAGGCGCTGCCCTCGCTCGGCGCGGTCGGGCGGCTCACCCTCACCTCGCGCGCCGAGGGCCACGACGCGGCAAGCCTGCGGGTGGCGGGCAGCGAGGCCGGGCCGGTGAAGCCCGCCGCGCTCAGCCGTGGCACCGTGGTAGAGCTGGCCGATCTGTTCTTCGCCACCCCGGCGCGGCTCAAGTTCCTGCGCAGCGACCGGGCCGAGGCGCAGGCGATCGGCGACGTCGTCAAACGGCTGGCGATGGCCGAGCCGCATGTGGGCTTCACCTTGCGCGACATTTCGGGCGGCGGCGAGGGACGGATCGTGTTCCGCGCCAGCCCCGAGACCGGCGACATGTTCGATGCGCTGCACGGACGGCTGGCACAGGTGCTCGGGCGCGACTTTGCCGAGAACGCGCTGGCGATCGACGCAACCCGCGAGGGGCTGCGGCTCACCGGCTATGCCGCCCTGCCCACCTATTCACGCGGCGCGGCGGTGGCACAGTTCCTGTTCGTCAATGGCCGCCCGGTCCGCGACAAGCTGCTCATCGGCGCCCTGCGCGCGGCCTATTTCGATTTTCTCAGCCGCGACCGTCACCCGGCGGCGGCGCTGTTCGTCACCTGCGATCCGCACCTCGTGGATGTGAACGTGCATCCGGCCAAGTCCGAGGTGCGCTTTCGCGAGCCCGGCGTGGCGCGCGGGCTGATCGTGTCGGCGCTGCGTCATGCCCTGGCCGAAGCCGGGCACCGCGCCTCGACCACCGTGGCGGGGGCGACGCTGGGGGCGATGCGGCCTGAGGCCACCGGCCCGCGCGTCTACCAGATGGACCGGCCGTCACCCGGCGCGGTGGGCACGGCCTACCGGATGCAGGCCCCCGAACCCGAGCCGGGCTTTGCCGAGGCCGCCGAGCCTTCGGCGCGCTGGGATATGCCGGAGCCGGACGCGGTGGAGACCGGCGCGCTGCTGCCGCTGGGGGCGGCGCGGGCGCAGGTGCACGAGAATTACATCATCGCCCAGACCGGGGACGGCATGGTGATCGTCGATATGCACGCCGCCCATGAGCGGCTGACCTATGAAAAACTGAAAGCGCAGATGGAGGCCAGCGGCGTGACCGCGCAGGCGCTGCTGATCCCCGAGATCGTCGAGCTTTCGGAGCCGGATGCGCAGATGTTGCTTGGCATGGCGGACGAACTTCAGCGGCTCGGCCTTGGCATCGAGCCGTTTGGCGGCGGCGCTATCGCGGTGCGCGAGACCCCCGCGATCCTCGGCACGGTGAATGCCGAGACGCTGATCCGCGATATCCTTGACGAGTTGGCCGATCTGGGGGCATCCAATACGCTTCAGGCCCGGATCGAGGCGGTGCTCTCCACCGCCGCCTGCCATGGCTCGATCCGCTCCGGGCGCTGGATGCGGGCAGAGGAAATGAACGCGCTGTTGCGCGAGATGGAAGCGACGCCGCATTCCGGCCAGTGCAACCACGGGCGGCCCACCTACGTGGAACTGAAGCTCGCCGATATCGAAAGGCTGTTCGGGCGGACATGAACGAAACCGCGCTTTCCAAGGACCTTGGCGATCCGCTGGTGATCGCGGCGCTGATCGTGGCGGGAACCGTGCTGCTCATGCTCATCCTGCTGATCGTGGTGCTCGCCCGCGCCGGGCGGTCGGCGCGGATGGCCGAACAGCTTGCCCAGCAGATGGGCGGGCTCGGACAGGCGGTGCAGATTCTGGGCCAGGGCCAGGAACAGTTGACCGGCGGGCTTCGCACCGTCTCGGATGCGCAGGCGACCGCGCAGGCGCAGGTGGTGCAGGCGATGGAGGTGCGGCTTGGCGAGGTGCAGCGCCAGATGCAGGAGCGGCTGCACGACAACGCGATGAAATCTGCCCGCTCGCTCAGCGAGATGCAGGAGCGGATGAAGGAAACGCTCTCGGGCAGCGCAGTGAAGACGACGCAATCGCTCACCCAGTTGCAGGAGCGCCTTGCCACGATCGACAAGGCGCAGGAAAACATCACCCGGCTCTCGGGCGACGTGCTGAGCTTGCAGGATATCCTTTCGAACAAGCAGACGCGCGGGGCGTTTGGCGAGATTCAGCTCAACGACATCGTGTCGAAGGCGCTGCCGTCCGACAGCTATGCGCTGCAAGCCACGCTCTCCAATGGCAGGCGCGCCGATTGCCTGATCCATCTGCCCAATCCGCCGGGACCGATCGTGATCGATTCGAAGTTTCCGCTGGAAGCCTACGAGGCGCTGCGCAAGGCCAACACCCAATGGGAGCTGGCCGAGGCCGCCAAGGCGCTGCGGGTGGCGGTGCGCGGCCATATCAAGGCAATCTCGGACCGATATATCATCGAGGGCGAAACGGCGGATGGCGCGCTGATGTTCCTGCCGTCCGAAGCGGTCTATGCCGAGCTGCACGCCAACTTTGCCGAGGTGGTGCGCGAAGGGTTCGACAAGCGGGTCTGGATCGTCTCGCCGACCACCTGCATGGCCACGCTCAACACCATGCGCGCGATCCTGAAAGATGCACGGATGCGCGAGCAGGCCGGCGCGATCCGCAAGACCCTCAAGCAGCTCCACCGCGACGTGGAACTTGTGGTCGAACGGGTCGACAAGCTCAACACCCATTTCGGGCAGGCAAGGGTCGATCTCGAGGGGATCGGCGTGGCCGCGGAACGCGCCGGTAAGCGCGCGGCGCGGCTCGATAATTTCGACTTCGAGGAGATCGCGCCGGAGGCCGACACCACCGGCGTCGTGCCGCTGCCCAAGGGCTGAGCGCCCTTGCCGCCGCCCGCGCCTTCACGATAGGATGCGAGGCAGGATCAACAGGAGCCGACATGCTGGAAATCAGCCCATCCAAGATCGCCCGGATCATCATCCGCGCTCGCGAGCTCGACGCCAAGACACCGCGTTGGGATACGCCGCAGGATGACGCGGATGCCGATTCCATCCTCGAATCGCGCCCGTCCGACGCAACCGAGGACGAACTGCGCTCCTACATTTCGGACCTCAACAGCGATGAGCAGGCCAGCCTTGTCGCGGTGATGTGGATCGGACGCGACACGTTCACCGCCGACGATCTCGAAGAGGCGATCGACACTGCCAAATCCGAGGCATCGTCGCCGACCGAAGATTATCTGCTCGGCATCCCGCTGTTGTCGGACTACCTCACCGCCGGGCTCGACGCACTCGACTATGACGTTGATGACCTGATCGACGAGCACCTCAAGTAGTCGCCGCGCCACCGCTCAGAAATCGACGGCGATACCCTTTTTCTCGTAGTCGCCAAAACGCACCGGCTCCGGCCCGTCGCGGCCACCGTATTCCTTGGGCAAATCCGGCTTCGCGGCAGTCCTGCGCCGCTCTTCGGCCTCGGCCAGCGCCCGGATCGCCTCGGGCGGCAACTCTCGCTTGTCGGTGTCGGTCATGCTGGGCTTCCTTGTTTGTCAGGGATGATATAGGCCGGGCCGCGAGATTTGGCAAAGGTGGCAGATGGCGAACGAGGCGACACGGCCGCGCAAGGTGGCAACCCGGCTGATGGCCGATGTGATGGAGCATCGTCGGCTCTTGTCGGAGGTGCTCGCGCGCCGGGTAGACGGGCTTTCGCCGCAGGAGCGCGCCCGCGCCCAGCGCCTGGTGACCGTGGCCCTGCGGGTGATCGACCGGTCCGACCGGATGCTTGGCCCGCATCTCAAGAAGCGCCCGCCCGAGGCGGTGATGAACATCCTGCGCCTCGGCGTGGCCGAAATCTGCGAAGAGGGCGCGGCGGCGCACGGGGTGGTGAACTCCTATGTCGAGATCGCGCAAGCCAACACGGCGACGGAGCGCATGGCCGGGCTGGTCAACGCGGTCTTGCGCAAGGTCGCGGGCGAAGCCGGGAAGTGGCACAGCCTGCCGGTGCCGCGGCTGCCGAAATGGCTGCGCAAACCGTTGATCGACGATTTCGGCAAAGAGGCGGTCGCGGCAATGGAGGCCGCGCATTATGCCGGCGCACCGCTCGACATCACCCCGAAGGGCGACCCGGTGGCGCTTGCCGCCTTGCTTGGCGGCGTGGTTCTGCCGAGCGGTTCGGTGCGGCTCAGCGGGCCGGTTCAGGTCTCGGCCCTGCCCGGCTATGACGCGGGCGATTGGTGGGTGCAGGACGCCGCCGCCGCCCTGCCCGCGCGGGTGCTTGACCCGCGGCCCGGCGAAAAGGTGCTCGATCTGTGCGCCGCGCCGGGTGGCAAGACGATGCAGCTTGCCGCCGCTGGCGCCGAGGTGACAGCCCTGGATATCTCGGCCGCGCGCGTCGCGCGGTTGGCCGAAAACCTTGGCCGCGTCGGGCTTGGCGCCGATCTGGTCACCGCCGACGCGCTCGAATTCGATGGCGGCCCTTTCGATGCGATCCTGCTCGATGCGCCCTGCTCCGCCACCGGCACGATCCGCCGCCACCCCGATCTGCCGCGCGCCAAGGATGGCAGCGATTTTCCCGGCCTGTTCGCGCTTCAGGCCGCGCTTATCGACCGGGCGCTGGGGCTGCTGAAGCCTGGCGGGCGGCTGGTTTATTGCACCTGTAGCCTGCTCATCGACGAGGGCGAGGAACAGGTGAAAGACGCGCTCGAGCGCCACCCCGGCCTCACCGTCGATCCGGCGGCGCTGGCGCGTCCGGGGATCGACCCGAGCTGGATTGGACCGGAGGGCGGGCTGCGGCTGCGGCCCGATTATTGGGCCGATCGCGGCGGGATGGACGGGTTCTATATCGTCGCGCTGGGCAAACCCTTGTAGGTGACTTGCCGGGCGCGACGGGGTATGATGGCGGTCAAGACCCCGCCAAGGGGCGGCGTGAATCCGAGCTGAGGCTACCCCGTGCCAAACACCGAATCCTGGTCCGCGCGTAAGACGCGCTGGATGAATCGCTGGCACGCCCGCCGCGCGGGCCGCGCCCGCACGCCAACCGGATTCGTTTCGCAACCGGAGCCGCGCACCATCGGCAGCTATGCACGCGGCAAGCAGCTTGTCGCCGGCAACCTGCTGCTCGCGGGCCACCTCATCGAAACCGCCGATCAGCCGATCTGGGATATCACCCCGCCCTCCGCTGCCTTTTGCGATTCGCTTCATGGCTGTGGCTGGCTCGACGATCTCGCCGCGCTGGGCGACCACGCCGCCCGCAGCCGGGCCCAGGCCTGGACCTTCGACTGGATCGCCCGCTATGGCGGCGGCAAGGGGCCGGGCTGGACGCCGGACCTGACCGGCCGTCGCCTGATCCGCTGGATCAACCACGCGATCTTTCTGCTCATGGGGCAGGAGGCCGAAGAATCGGAGGCGTTCTATACCTCGCTCGGGCAGCAAACCCTGTTTCTCGCCACCCGCTGGCAGGCCGCCACGCCGGGGCTGCCAAGGTTCGAGGCGCTCACCGGGCTGATCTATGCCGGGCTGGCGCTGACCGGGATGGAAGATCACGTCGAGCAGGCGAGCAGCGCGCTGGCGCGCGAATGCACCAGCCAGATCGACGCCGAAGGCGGTATTCCCACCCGCAACCCCGAACATCTGCTCGAGGTGTTCACCCTGCTCAACTGGGCGGCGCTGGCGCTGGCCGAGAGCGGGCGGATGGCGCGGCCCGAGCATATTGCCGCGATTGAACGCATCGCCCCGACGCTGCGCGCCCTGCGCCACGCCGATGGCGGGCTGGCGCGCTTTCACGGCGGCGGGCGCGGGCCGGAAGGGCGGCTCGACCAGGCGCTGGCCACATCCGGGGTGCGGGCCACGACCAATGCCGGGCTGGCGATGGGCTATGCCCGGCTGCATGGCGGGCGCACCACGCTGATCATGGACGCCTCGCCGCCACCGCGCGGCGCCGCCTCGACCAACGCCCATGCCTCGACGCTGGCGATCGAGGTCACATCCGGCCGCCGCCCGCTGATCGTGAACTGCGGCTCGGGCGCCGATTTCGGCGAAGTCTGGCGCAAGGCGGGCCGGGCCACGCCATCGCATTCGGTGCTGGGCATCGCCGGGCTTTCATCGTCGCAGCTTGGCCGGGGCGGCGGGCAGGCATTGCTGGTGCGCGGCCCGCGCAACGTCCATGCGCAAGAGATCGAGGGCGACGGTATGAGCGGCCTTGTCGCCAGCCATGACGGCTACACTTA
>SWCA01005028.1_pt1 | contig 30742 bp, 23 predicted proteins | sample 4692961 | NCBI WGS metagenome assembly SWCA01 (sample SAMN10267275, study PRJNA491770) | bioreactor metagenome | isolation source: DHS bioreactor inoculated with | place: Japan: off Shimokita Peninsula
GGTTGCGGTGCCGCTGACCACGCAAGGTTCGGGCAGCCCGGTTGCCGGGCGGCGTTACGTCGCCAGCTTCAGCTACGAGATGTGAGGGGGCAGGGACGATGCGCGCCGTTCATCGCTGGCCGGGGCTGTTGGCCCTGGCGCTTCTGACCGTTCTGGCGCTCAGCGGAGCGGCGCTGTCGGTGTTTCCGGCCGCCGATCGCCTGGCCGCCCCGCAGGCCGAAGCCGGGTTGACGCTTGCCGACCTCGCGCCGCGCATCCTCGCCGCCTATCCGGGGCTGGAACAGATCAAGCGCGCGCCCTCGGGCCAAATCACCGCCTATTGGTTCGATGGTGGAACACCCGGCGCCGCCGTGATCGACCCGGCCACCGGGCAGGGCGTGGCCTCGGCCGATCCCAACCCGGTCGAACGCTGGCTGACCAACCTGCACCGCTCGCTCTTCCTCGGCGATGGCGGGCGGATCGCGATGGCGATCGGTGCGGCGGCAATGCTGGTGCTGGCGGTCTCCGGTGCGGCCCTCGTGGCGCGGCGCGCGGGTGGCTGGCGGCGCTGGTTCGCGCCGCTGCGCGGCCCCGGCGCCGGCCGGCTGCATGCCGAGATCGCGCGCATCGCGGTGCTGGGCCTGGCGCTGTCATCGGTGACGGCACTGTGGATGACGGCCTCGACCTTCGAGTTGCTGCCCGACGAGGCCGCCGCGCCCGCTTTTCCCACCGAGGTGAGCGGCGAGACCGGGGTGGCGCTCGGCTCGGTCGATCTGCTGCGCCAGACCCCGGTTGCGCAGTTGCGGTCGCTCAGCCTTCCCTATCCCGGTGATGCCACCGACGTGTTTACCCTGAAAACCGATCTCGGCACCGGCTATATCGACCAGGGCACCGGCGCCGTGCTCGGCTGGGCCGATCTGAGCGGCTGGGCGAAGGTGTCGGAAACCGTCTACATGCTTCATACCGGCCAGGGCGCGTCGTTGATCGGGCTGCTGCTCGGGGTGATGGCGCTGGGGGTGCCGGTGATGGGTGCAACCGGCGTTATCGTCTGGCTCTCCGGCCGGCGCGCGCGGCCGCGGCTGCGCGAGAACCAGTCTGCCGGCAAGGCCGAAACCATCCTTCTGGTGGGCAGCGAAGGCGGCAGCAGCTGGGGCTTTGCCGCGACCTTGCACGCGGCGTTGACGGCGGCCGGGCAGAGCGTTCATGCCGCGCCGATGGCAGGCTTCGATCCGCGCCGCTATGGCCGCGCGCAACGGATCATCGTGCTCGCCGCCACCTATGGCGATGGCGCGGCCCCGGCCTCGGCCAGGGGCTTTCTCGACCGGGTTGCGGAGCTGCCAGCCGCCCCCGACGCGCCGCTGGCGGTGCTGGGCTTCGGCGATCGCAGCTTTCCCGGCTTCTGCGCCTATGCCCACGAGGTTGCCGAGGCGGCGGCGCTGAAGGGTTGGCAGACGCTTCTGCCGCTCGATACCGTCGACCGCCAGTCGCCGCAGGATTTTGCCCGCTGGGGGCGCGCCCTTGGCACGGTGCTGGGGATAGACCTCGCGCTCGCCCACCAGCCGGTTGTGCCGCAATCGCAGCCGCTCACGCTGATTTCGCGCCGCGATTACGGGGCCGAAGTGCAGGCCCCCACCGCGATCCTGCGCTTTGCCCTGCCAAAAGCGCGGCTCTGGCACCGCTTTGCGCGGCGGGGCCTCGGGCGGTTTCAGCCCGGCGACCTGCTCGGCATCCTGCCCGAAGGCTCGACGGTGCCGCGGTATTATTCGCTGGCCTCGGGGCGGCGCGACGGCTTTGTCGAGATCGTGGTGAAGAAACATCCGGGCGGGCTGTGCTCCGGTCAACTCATGGCGCTGGAGCCGGGCGATGCCGTCCGCGCCTTCCTCCGCCCAAATCCCGCGTTCCATGCCGACCGCAGCCGCAGGCCGCTGCTGCTGATCGGCGCGGGCACCGGCATCGGCCCGCTGGCGGGCTTCGTGCGGAACAACGGCCGGGCGCGCCCGATCCACCTGTTTTTCGGGATGCGCCACCCGGAGAGCGATTTTCTCTATGGCCGCGAACTGCATGGCTGGCAGGCGGATGGCCAGTTGTCGCGGCTGGTGACAGCGGTCTCGCGCGGGGCGCGTCCGCATTACGTGCAGGAGGCGCTCCGGGCCGAGCGCGCGCAGGTGGCCGGGCTGATCCGCGACGGCGCGCGGGTGATGGTGTGCGGCGGGCGTGAGATGGCCTCCGGTGTCGCCGAGGCGCTCGCCGACATTCTTGCCCCGGTCGGGTTGACGCCGGTGATGCTGAAAGCGGAGGGCCGCTATGTTGAAGACGTCTACTGAAATGGTTCGCCACGCGATGAACGGGCCGACCATGGGCACGCGCTGGACGGCGCAATTCCATGCGGCGGCAGCGGTTGACCCCGCGCCGGTCCGCGCCGCGCTTCAGCGCGCGGTGGACGAGGTGGACCGGCAGATGTCGACATGGCGGCCGGAGAGCGACCTGATGCGGCTCAACGCGGCACCGGTGGGCGAGTGGCTGACGATGCCGGTGCGGCTGCTCGAGGTACTGCGCCTCGGACTGGACATCGGGCAGGCTTCCGGCGGGGCCTTCGATATTGGCCTCGGCGATGCGGTCACGGCGTGGGGCTTTGGCCCCGATACCGCCGCGCCAGACCGTATCAAGGCCGCCATGACCGCCCCGCGCGGACTGGCGCCGCATGTGCTCGATCTCGATTTCGCCACCCGGCAGGCGCGCAAGCGCGCGCCGATCGTGATCGATCTGAACGGGATCGCCAAGGGCTATGGCACCGACCGGCTGGCAGAGGTGCTCAGCGATTTCGCGATCCATGGCGGCCTTGTCGGCATTGACGGCGAGATGCGCGCCCTTGGCCCGCAGCCCGACGGCGCGCCCTGGGTCGTCGCCGTCGAGGCGCCCGATCCGGAGCGGCGCGCGCCGCGCTCGATCCTGTCGCTTCAGGATGCCGCCGTGGCAACCTCGGGCGATTACCGGCATTGGGTCGAGGTGCAGGGCCGGCGGCTGTCGCATACGATGAACCCGCTGCGAGGCGCACCGCTGACGGCGGGGCCTGCCTCTGTCACCGTCGTGGCGCGGCGCTGCGCCGAGGCCGATGCCTGGGCGACAGCCCTGATGGTTCTGGGCGCCGATGAAGGCGCCACGCTTGCCCGGCGGCTGGGTCTCGACGCGCTGTTTCTGGAGCGCGACGAGGCAGAGGGCCTGCGCGCGGTGCGCGTCGGGCGGCTGTTTGGCGAGGTGGCCGCGCAGACGGCCGACATGTGAGCGGCGCGCCTGGCGATTGTCGCGGGCGGGCAACGCTGATATGTCCGGGCTTTTCGCCGGGAGCCAGGATATGAGCGATACCAGCGCCGCGACCGGGGCCTTGCCGTTTTCGGGTTTGCTTTGGGATATCGACGGAACCCTTGCCGACAGCGAACCGGTGCACCGGCGTTCGTTCCTGGACGCCTGCGGCGCGCTGGGAATCAATCTGCCCGAGGATTTTCACGACAGCCTCGTGGGCCAGAGCGAGGAGGCGATCTACAAAGTGCTGAGGCACCGGTTCGGTCTTGGGCTGGGCTACGAGAGCTGGGCGGCACAACGCCACGCTGCCTATCTGGCGCGGATCGACGAAGTCACCTTTATTCCGCTTGCCCGCGAAATCTGGGAGGCCGCCGCCGCCTGCGGCATCCCGCAGGGCTTCGTGTCGAACTCCCCGCGGGTGATCTCGCTCGCCAATCTCGAACGACTGGGGCTCGCCGGGGCCGGGGATGTGCTGGTGAGCCGCGACGACGTGAACCGTGGCAAACCGCATCCCGAACCTTACAGGCGGGGGGCGGACCGGCTTTCGGTTTCGCCGGGCCGGGCGGCCGCCATCGAAGACAGCGATGCCGGGCGGCGCGCAGCCGACGCGGCCGGGCTGACGGTTTTCATGATGCCGCACTTCGCTGGCGCCAGGTCGCCACGATGGACCCCCGCGCCCCGGTTGCGCGACATGCTGGTGCAAGCGGCAGGGCAACCGGTGCCGCCGACCTGATTGCTGCGAGGGATCCGGCAAAACAACCGCGCCACGCTTTCGCAGGCCGCGTCTGACAGTGCGGCGTTGGTCGAGAATGCCTGATCCGCTGGCCAAAGCGCGCCAGGATCGGCTCGCCCCACGAATTGCTGTTTTCGCTCCCCCGGATTCGTTCTAGGCTTGCGGCGAGACAAGGCGAACAGGCGCGCAAGACGCCCGATCTCCGCGCAGCGTCCGGCAAGGTTGGCTTTGCCGGGCACGGGGAGAAGAGTTTGGTGCGATCACCCGGAATGACCGCGCCGGATATGCTGGCCGGGACGGATCTGGTGTCGATGGGAGCAGGCGATGGCCATCACGAGCAGGCAGAAAGCGGGGTTTTGGGCGACATGCGTCCTTGTCCTCGCGCCTTTGGCCGCGCCGGGCTTCGAACGGCTCGATTTCGTCGTTCAGGGCGCCGATGACACGACCAAGGCCGCGCTCGAAGGCGCGTCGCTCTTGCGCGGTTCCGAGGCCGACGCTGCGACCACCGATCCGCGCGATGTGCTGGCCGCGGCGCGCGCCGATTACGGGCGGTTGCTCAACGCGCTCTACGCCGAGGGCTACTATGGCGGCGAGATCCACATCCTGATCGACGGCAAGGAGGCCGCAAGGTTTTCGCCCTTCGCCGCGCCCCGGCGCATCGACACGGTGCGCGTTGACGTCACACCGGGCCCGCGGTTTCGCTTCGCCACCACCGAGATCGGACCGCTCGCGCCGGGCACCACGCCGGTCGAGGACTTTGCGACCGGCGCGGTGGCGCGCAGCACGGTCGTGCGCGAAGCGGCCACCGGCGCGGTGGCAGACTGGCGCGATGCCGGACGGGCCAAGGCCGAGGTTTCGGGCCAGAGCATCGTCGCCGATCACCGCGATGCCACGCTCGATGCCCGCATCGCGCTCGCGCCCGGCCCGCTGGTGCGCTTCGGCGAGCTGGTGCAACTGACCCCTTCGGCGGTGCGCGCCGCACGGATCGCCCGGATCGCGGGCCTGCCGACCGGCAAGATCTTTTCGCCCGCGCTGCTGGAACAGGCGGCGGACCGGCTGCGGCGCACCGGCGCGTTTTCCTCCGTCGCGCTGAGCGAGAGCGAGACGCTCGGCCCGGACGGCGACATGGATATCGAGCTGTCGCTCGCCGACGAGGCGCCCCGGCGCTTCGGGTTTGGCGTCGAGCTGGCCACGCTGGAGGGCGCCAGCGTGTCGGGCTACTGGCTGCATCGCAACCTCTTTGGCGGCGCCGAACGGCTGCGGATCGACGCCGAGATTTCCGGCATCGACGGCACCCTGCCGGGGATGGACGCCTCGATCCTGGGCCGGCTTGACGTGCCCGCCGCCTTCGGCACCGATACCGACGCCTTTGCCACGCTTGGTGCCCAATACCTCGACGATCCGGCCTACAAGCTCTACGAGGGCGGCGGCAGTTTCGGCATGCACCGGCGGTTTTCGCCCGGAATCGAGGCCGAGGCCGGGCTGGCCTATCACTACGCGATCTACCAGGACGACCTCGGCACCCGGCGGTTTTCGCTGGTGTCGCTGCCGACGACGGCAACATGGGACCGGCGCAACGATGCCCTCGACCCGACATCCGGCACCTTCCTGCAAGCCGAGATCGAACCGTTTTACGAATTGTCGGGAGCGGCGACGGGCGCGCGGGCCTGGCTCGATGGCCGGGCCTATTACGGCCTCGGCGACGATCGCTTCGTCTTTGCCGGCCGGGCGCTGGTGGGCAATGTCGTCGGGGCGGGCGCGACGGCAGTGCCACCGGATTATCTGTTCTTCTCCGGCGGTGGCGGCACCGTGCGCGGCTTTCCCTACCAGTCGCTGGGCGTCGATCTCGGCGGCGGCACCACCATCGGCGGCCGCGCCTTCCTTGGCGCATCGGGCGAGTTGCGCTACCGGGTGAGCGACACGATCGGCCTTGTCGGCTTTGCCGATGTCGGCCATCTCGGCGCCGACAGTTTTTTTGACGGTGGCGGCGGCTGGCAGGTCGGGGCGGGCGTGGGCCTGCGCTACTATACCGGGCTGGGGCCGATCCGGCTTGACGTGGCGATGCCGGTCTCCGGGCCGGGTGGCAGCGGCGCGCAGCTCTACCTTGGCATCGGACAATCGTTTTGAGACGGCTGGCGCTTCTGCTCACGGCTCTCGCCGCCCTGACGCTGCCGCTCTTGGCCCAGGAGGCCGAGACCGACGACAAGACCTTCCTTGAGAACTGGCTGGAAGAGAACCTGTCGGCCGCCGGTCGCAGCGTCGAGGTCACCGGCTTTGCCGGGGCGCTGTCGTCGACGGCGACGATGGAGCGGATGACGATTGCCGATGACGAGGGCGTCTGGCTTACGCTGAGCGGCGCCCAGCTCGACTGGACCCGCACCGCGCTGCTGACCGGGCGGCTCGAGATCAACAGGCTGACGGCGGAGCGGCTGGAGATCAGCCGCCGCCCGGTCGCGGTTTCTGACGGGCCGCAGGCGGCGGCGTCGGATTTTGCCCTTCCCGAACTTCCGGTCAGCATCAATATCGGCGAGATCACCGCCGAGAGGGTGGTGCTGGGCGCGCCGGTTCTGGGGGTCGCGGCCGAGATGCGGCTCGACGGCGGCGGCTGGCTCGAAGACGGCGCGGGGCAAGCGCAACTGACGCTGGAGCGCACCGATGGCGCCGAGGGACGCTTTGCCGTCGAAGCCGCATATTCGAATGAAACCAGTGTCTTGGGCCTTGCTCTTGATCTGAGCGAAGGGCAGGGCGGTATCGTTGCCACGCTCACCGGATTGCCGGGTGGGCCGCCGCTTTCGCTGACGCTGGCGGGCACTGGTCCGATCAACGATTTCACCGCCGATCTCGAACTGGCCACCGATGGCGAACCCCGGCTTGCCGGACAGCTCGTTCTTGCGCCCGGCGAGGGCGTGGTGGCCGAGGGTGGCCCGGTGCCGCTGGCGTTCGAGGCCGAGCTGCAAGGCGATCCGAGTCCGCTTTTCGCATCCGATTACCGCGCCTTCTTCGGCCGCGACGTGACGCTTGCGGTAACCGGCGCGCGCCGGGCCGATGGGCGGCTCGACCTGAGCCGGATCGCGCTCCGCACCGATGCGATGCAGATTTCCGGTGCCGCCACGCTGAACGCGCAAGGCTGGCTCGAGCGGGCGCAACTGACCGGCCAGATCGCCGCCAGCGGCGGTGGCAGCGTGCTGTTGCCGATCTCCGGGGCCGAAACCCGGCTGACGCGGGCCGATATCGGCTTTGATTTCGATGCCGAGGCAGGGGACGATTGGCGCGCCTCGCTGGTGTTGACCGGGCTGGACCGGCCCGAAATCGACATCGCCGAAACCACGATCCAGGCGCGGGGCACGATTTCGGGCGCGGCGGAGACTCCGGTCATCACCGGCCATGTCGAACTGGCGGCGTCGGGGATCGCCTCCGACGATCCGGGCATTGCGGTGCTGGGCGCGAGCCTTTCGGGCGGGGTCGACTTCGCACGGGAGAGCGGCGGGGCGCTGCGGCTGACAGATCTGGCGCTGGAGGGGGCCGATTACGGGCTTGGCGGCGCTGTCACCCTCGCCACCGACTGGACCCGACTCGACCTGATCGCCACCGGCGCGGTCGATCTGGCGGCGCAGGATCTCGCCCGGTTCGCACCGCTGACCGGGCAGGCGCTGAGCGGTGCCGCCGATCTGCGGATCAGCGGCGAGCTGGCGCTGCCGGGTGGGCCGTTCGACCTGGCAATCACCGGCAACGGGCGCGACATCGCCCTTGGCGTCGATGCGTTCGACCGGCTGTTTGCGGGCGCCAGCAGACTTTCGCTCGCCGCCCGGCGGGACGGGCAGGGCACTCATATCGACCAGGCCAGCATCAAGGCGCCCCATGCCAGTGCAGAGGCGCGCGGGGTGCTGACCGAGGCCGACAGCCAGATCTCCGCCGAGATCACGCTGCCCGATGCCAGCCGCCTTGCCGACGGGCTCGACGGGCCGCTTTCTCTGAGCGGTTCCGGCCAGCAGGCGGGCGATCTGTGGCGGCTTGCGCTCGACGCCAGCGCACCCGGCGAAACCAGCGCCAGTTTCAACGGCACCGCCAGGATCGGGCCGCAAGGGCTCGGTCGCGTCACCGGCACCGGCACGGCTGAGGTAACCCGGCTCGCGGCCTGGTCGGGCCTTGCCGGGCGCGGTCTTTCCGGCGCGGCCAATCTGTCGGTCACGGGGTCTTACGAGGCGACGACCGGCGGCTTCGATGTCGAGGGCAGCGCCAGCGGCGAGGGGCTTGGCCTCGGCCTTGGCGCGCTCGATCCGCTCGTCACCGGCAGCAGCGAGGCCGGGTTTGCGCTGCGGCGCGATGAGGCCGGAACGCTGTTCGTCGACCGGTTCAATCTCGCCACGCCAAACCTGACCGCGCGTGCGACCGGCACGGTCGAGGCCGGCCAGCCACGGGTCGACGTCAGCGCAAGGCTGCGCGATCTGGCGCTGTTCGTGCCCGGCCTGACCGGGGCCTTCACCGGCCAGGGCAGTGCCACGCTCGGCGATGCCGGCTGGCAGGTGAGCGCCTCCGGCGAGGGCCCCGGCGGCACCCGGGTGCAGGTCGATGGCCGCGTGGCCGCCGATGCCGCCACGGCCGAGCTCGCGCTCGCCGGGCGCGTGCCGCTGGGCCTCGCCAACGGCTTCATCGCGCCGAACCAGCTTAACGGCAGGGCCACATTCGATCTGCGCCTTGCGGGCCCGTTCGAACTCGCATCGCTGAGCGGCAGCGTGACCACCACCGAGCGCGCCCGCGCCTCGCTCCCGGACGCGCGGCTTGCCCTCGAACAGTTGCAGGCCACGGCCAACATCGCGGCCGGCCGGGCGACGCTGGAGGCGACGGCACAGGGCTCGTCCGGCGGGCGGATCGCCGTGAGCGGGCCGGTTTCGCTCACCGCACCCTATCAGGCTGACCTCGCCATCGAGCTGCGGCGGCTCGGTTTCAGCGACCCGTCGCTGTTCGAGGTCCGAACCAACGGCGCGCTGACGCTTGCGGGGCCACTCACCGGCGGCGCGCTGGTGTCGGGCCGGATCGAGCTTGCCAGCGCCGAGATCCAGATCCCCGAAACCGGCTTCGGCCCCGATGGCAGTCTCGACGGGCTGCGCCATATCGGCGAGCCGGGCGCGGTGGCGGCAACGCGGGCGCGCGCCGGGCTGGGCGAAACGGCGCCGAGCAGCGGCCCCGCCCGGCCCTATGGGCTCAACCTGACCATCGACGCGCCCAACGCCGTTTTCGTGCGCGGCCGTGGCCTCGACGCCGAACTGGGCGGCAGCCTCAACCTTGGCGGCACCACCGATGCGGTGATCGCGCAGGGCGGGTTCAGCCTGATCCGGGGCCGGCTCGACATTCTGGGCAACCGGCTGGTGCTCACCGAGGGCAACGCCACCTTGCGCGGCACTCTCGATCCGGCGCTGCGGATGGTGGCCGAGACCCAGGCCGAGGAGGTGACCGTGCGGATCATCCTTGAGGGCTCCGCCTCCGCTCCCACCGTCAGCTTTACCTCGTCGCCGGACCTGCCCGAAGACGAGATTCTCGCCCGGCTGGTCTTTGGCCGCGGGCTTGACCAGATTTCGCCGTTCCAGGCGCTCAAGCTTGCCTCCGCCGTCGCCACGCTGTCGGGCAAGGGCGGTGCGGGCACCATCGGGCGGCTGCGTGAGGGCTTCGGCCTCGACGATCTCGACGTCACCACCGACGAAAACGGCGCCCTGGCACTCAGCGCGGGCACCTATCTGACCGACAACATCTACACCGATGTGACCGTCGGCGCCGAGGGCAAGGCCGAGATCAACCTCAACCTGTCGCTCACGCCGGAAATCACCGCCAAGGGCCGCGTCGACTCCGATGGCAACACCGGTATCGGGATCTTCTTCGAAAAAGACTACTGATCTGCCGGCTGCCGGGCGCGGAATCCGTGTCGCCGTTAACCGGGTGGAAACCCGGCTGCGCCTAACGTCGCCCAAATGCATTCTGACGATCCTGCGATTGGCGCCATGGTGCCGGCCGCTGACCGGGGCGAATGCGGCAGTCAAAGACAAGGGTCCGGATCATAGATAAGGCCATCCCCAGCGGCGCGAAGCTGCGTTGGAATTCGATTTTCATCAAGCTGGGCGCGCTCGTCGCCGCCTGCGCCATGGTCATGGCGGTGCTGATCGCGGTGACCTACAGCCGCTCGAGCCTGCAGCTGATCGAGACCGAGGTCGCCGCCTCCGGGGGCCGGATCAACGGCCTGCTCGCCAACGTTCTCGGCGGCGCGGTGCTGTCGCGCGCGCCGGGTCCGATCGAGCGCGAATTCGACAAGCTGGTATCGGCCGAGACCGCCGGCACGCGCTATGCTGTGGCCATTGATGACAACGGCCAGGTGCTGGGCGCACGCGGCGCCATTGCGGCCGACGAGTTGGCGCTGGTGGCACTGGCACGCGATGCGATGGCACAAGGGATCCCGATCACCGGGTCCGGCGGCATGATGATTGCCAATCCGGTGATCAATGCAATGACCGGCGCGGCGGTCGGCGCCCTTGCCACCAGTTGGACGGCCGATTTTGCCGCGGCCGAAGCCATGCGCGCGCAGCGCGCCGTGATGGCGCGGGTGCTCGCCGTCATCGTCCTCACCGCAACCGTGATGATGATCGTGTTCCGCAGCTGGGTCTCGCGCCCGATGCTGGCGCTGACCCGCGCGGTCGATCACATGGCGCAAGACGATCTCGATATCGAGATTGCCGAGGCCGCGCGCGGAGACGAGTTGGGCGATATCGGCCAGGCTCTCACCACGCTGCGCGACTGTCTGGTGGCCGGGCGCAATGAAGCGCGCGAAAACCGCTTTCGCGGCACCGCCTTCGCGTCATCCTCTGCCGCGATCATGATGGTTGATGCCGAGCGCCGGATCACCTCGACCAACAAGACGCTGCAAGACATCCTGCGGCACTATGTTGAGGATTTTCGTCAGGTCAGCGCCGGTTTCGAGCCGGATGACATCGTTGGCAGGACGATGGATGACTTTCATGCGCCAGCGCTGCGCGAGCGGGTGAACGCGCTGATGGCCGACCCGGCCAATTTTCCCTACAGCGCCGACCTCTCGATTGGCGACGCCCGGTTCCGGCTCACCATCAACCGCGTCGCCGGGGCGGATGGCGCGCTGGAAGGCTTCGTGGTCGAGTGGAACGACGTGACGTCGGAATACATGAACACAGCGGTTCTTTCGGCAATCGACGCCAACCAGGTCAAGGCCGAATTCGGCCTCGACGGCACGCTTCTGCACGCCAATGCTCATTTCACCACCTGTCTTGCCGGCCCGTCCGATACGTTGATCGGTCGCCGCGCGAATGACCTCTTCCGGTTCGATCCGGCCATGGACCGGGAGCGCGGCGACGTCTTCGACCGGCTGCGCGAGGGGCAATCCGTCTACGGCTCCTTTGTCGTGCGTCGGGGCGATGGCGAGGATGGTGTGCTCGATGGCGGTTTCACCCCGGTCTACGACACCTGCGGGCGGCTGCTCCGGATCGTGTTGATCGCAACCGATCGGACCGAGGCAAAACGCCTGCTCGACCTCGCCGAAGCGGATCGTGCCAGGTTGCAGAGCGCGCAGGCCGGCATGGTCGATACCTTGCGCAAGAGCCTCGAAACCCTGGCCGGGGGCGACCTCACCGGGCGGATCACCGAGGCGTTTCCCGACGAGTACGAACAGCTGCGCAAGGATTTCAACACCGCCGTCGACCAGCTCCAGCAGGCAATGCGCGGTGTGATCGACAATGCCGGGTTGATCCGCGGCGAGGCCTCTGAAATTTCGTCCGCCGCCGACGATCTGTCGGCCCGGACCGAGCGTCAGGCCGCAACGCTGGAGCAGACCGCCGCCGCGCTCGACGAGTTGACATCCTCGGTCAAATCCGCCGCCGACGGCGCTGCGCATTCCAACACGCTGGTCAAGACCGCGTGGGACAACGCCGAAGCCTCCGGCGCGGTGGTGCGCGAAGCGGTCGAGGCGATGGGCGAGATCGAAGCCTCGTCGCAGCAGATCTCCAAGATCACCGGCGTGATCGACGACATCGCCTTCCAGACCAACCTGCTCGCCCTCAACGCCGGCGTCGAGGCGGCAAGGGCCGGAGAGGCCGGGCGCGGTTTTGCCGTGGTGGCATCCGAAGTCCGTGCGCTGGCGCAGCGCTCCTCCGATGCCGCGCGCGAAATCAACGCGCTGATCTCCGCCTCCGGCGGTCAGGTCAAACGCGGCGTCGACCTCGTCGATCAGGCCGGAGCTGCGCTCAAGGGCATCGTCGACAGCGTCAAGGAAATCAGCCGCAATGTGAGCGAAATCGCGGTCAGTTCGCGCGAACAGAGCGCGGGCCTCGCCGAGATCAACGTCGCCATGAACCAGCTCGACCAGGTCACACAGCAGAACGCCGCCATGTTCGAGCAAACCACCGCCGCCAGCCATGCCCTTACCCGCGAAGCCGAAACCCTGACCGTCACGATGGGGCGGTTCCAGACCGGCCGCGCACCGGACGAGAACGCGAACGTGGTGAAAGCAGAGTTTTCTTCCCGGCGCGCTGTCGATCCGGCGGCGTCTGCGCCGTCACGTGCTGGGACGGCAGCGGTGGCTGCTGCGGTTGCGACCGACCTTGCCGATGACGGCTGGGATGAATTCTGATCCGAAGGGGCACCCCGGTTGAACGAAGCTGAGATGGAGGACGGACAGGTGCGTGTGCTGATCGTTGATGATTCCGCGACGATGCGCCGGCTGATCCGCGCAGGGCTCGAAGCGGATCGGCGTATACGCGTTGTTGGCGAGGCGGCAAGCGCCACCGAAGCGCGTGAGGCGGTCATGGTGAAAGCCCCCGATGTCATGACGTTGGACGTTGAAATGCCGGGGATGGATGGGCTCGAATTCCTGCGCCGCCTGATGCGGGCCCGTCCGATGCCGGTGATCATGTTTTCCTCGACGACGCCACAAGGCAGCGATGCCGCACTGCGCTCGCTCTCGCTCGGGGCCATTGATTGCATCGAAAAACCGCGTTTCGGGCAGGCAGGTCACGCGCTGGCGCATCTGACCGAAATGGTTCTGGCCGCGGCACAGGCGCGGGTCGGGCGTGGCGGACACCCGCGCGGCGCCAGCCAGAGGGGCAAATACCCCGATCCGAACTGGCGCTGGAACGGCAAATGGATTCTGATCGGGTCCTCGACCGGCGGCGTCGAAGCCCTTGAAACGATCCTGCGCGATTTTCCCGACAATTGTCCGCCAACGCTGGTTACGCAGCATATGCCCAAGCCTTTCCTGTCAAGTTTCGCGTCTCGGCTCAATGCCACGATGCGGCCGGTTATCACGATCGCCAATGATGGTGACCGACCGATGCCGGGACATATCTACATCGCTCCCGGCGACAGGCACCTTGTCATCGGCGACGACGGTGCAACGCTGCGGCTCGATGCCGGCCCGGCGCGCGCCGGGCACCGCCCCTCGGTCGACGCGATGTTCGGCTCGGCGGTGGCGTTGGCCGAACATGTCGTCGCGGCGATCCTGACCGGTATGGGCCGGGACGGCGCGGAAGAGATGAAGGCCTTGCGCGACAATGGTGCGATATGCATCGGGCAGGACAAGCACAGCTGTGTCGTCTACGGCATGCCGCGGGTTGCCCGCGAATGGGGGGCGGTCGAGCATGTGCGACCGCTTGGAGAGATTGCCGCAGAACTGCTCCTCCAGACCAACAGCGCGAAGGGTCTGCCCAAGACGCGGCGGCAGGTATGACCGGCGCCACCAGTCAGCGAACCTATATCGCCCAGGGTGAACACGCGATGGACGGTGGGCCGGAGTCAGTGATCGCGACCCTGCTCGGCTCTTGCGTCAGCGCCTGTCTTTGGGACCCGGTCCGTGGAATAGGCGGGATGAACCACGTGCTCTTCGTCGATGACAGAGCTGATGGCGGGAATGTCTTCGGACATGGCGTGAATGGCATGGAGCTGCTGATCAACGGCCTGTTGCGCCTGGGTGCGGGGCGCGGCCGGTTGCGCGCCAAGGTGTTCGGGGGAGCGACGATGATCAGAGGGCTTTCGGATGAAGGCGCGCGAAACGGCGCTTTCGTGGTGGAGTTTCTGGCACGCGAGGGCATCGATCTTGTCGGGCGCGATCTCGGCGGCGCCAGAGCCCGTCGGATAGAATTCTGGCCCGGAACGGGGCGGGTGCGGCTGAAATACGTGGCGCAGAATGTCCCGCTCAAATCCACGTCCACCACGACCGGCGATAGTGATCTGGAGTTGTTCTGACTGATGGCGCCCGCCACAGCATAGCCGACGGCGGCGGACAAGGTCGGTGCAGGTGGCCCGCAGCTGCTGCGGGGTTACGGTTCCCTGTTCCTCAGGAATGTATCTCAAGAGAAGTGTGCCCGATATCTTTCACCAGCCAGACCGGAGCGGTGATCGGTGGCTGCCTGTTCCAAAGGGCGTTTGCTGTCACGATGCATGCCAAGGCAGGCGATATGCCGGATCAGAACCAGGTAATCTCTGCATCGTCCAGCGGCTCGGGACCGGACAATGCCGTGGGTGGCCGGACCGAAAACAGACGGCACCGGAGACTTTCAAGCTTTATGACGGTGCCGATCCTGGCCTCGGCTGTGTCGAGGTCCTGAACCGACCCTGATGCGACATCGAGAATCGCGGCGATATCGACCAGGACTTGCTGCATTCGGTCCAGGTCCTGAAGCATGTGAATTTCCTCGGCCAGATCGGGGTGATCGACCTTGTCGAGCAGGCTCGAGATTGACCATTGCAGCGTGGTACATGACCGCGCGGCTGCTTCGAGTTCCGCCACAAGACGCAAAAGCATCGTGCCCAGATTGATTGCGGTTTCCGGCGTGTTTGCCTCCATGACCACGCTGTAGTGTAGCTAAAGCCGCCCGACGATCGCCTCGATGGCGCCGCGCAGGTCGGAGGGCTGGAATGGTTTCGGCAGGAAATTGTTCATGCCCAATTGTTTTCCGGTTTCGATGATCGTGCGGTCGGCTCTGCCGGTTATGAGAAGAAACCCGACCTTGCTTGTCTGCGCGGACCCCCTAAGCCGGTGCAGCAATTGCAGACCGTTCATGCCCGGCATGTTCATGTCCGAAATTACCAGGTGGACCGGCCAGGCGGCAAGTTTGTGCAGTGCCGACGGGCCATCGGCCGCGCTCTCGACCTGACGAATCCCGAAGCCATCGAGTGCCTGGGTGATCAGGCCACGGCTGGTCGACATGTCATCGACAACCATGATCCTTATTTGGTCGCGCAGGGCCATCGCTCACTCCTTTCTGCCGGAAACGTCGTGACGCTGATAGGCGGTCGTTCCGCGGCGCGCGAAGAGCCCCTGCGCCTCGGATGAAATCCGTTCCGAATGGCCCAGAAACAGCCACCCGCCCGGCGAGAGTTGCGCCGAGAAGCGCGGCCAGAGCTGTGCCTGCGTGGCCGCGTCGAAGTAGATCACGACGTTGCGGCAGAAAATGGCGTCAAAGGCGCCGCGCATGGGCCAGTCGCGCAGCAGGTTCAACTGCCGGAACGTGACGAGGCCGGCGATGTCCGGGTCCAGCTGAAAAACCTCTCGGGCGCTGTCCTCCGCGGATGAAAAGTGACGAATGCGCAGGGCGTCGGGCAGGCCGGCCAACATGCTGGCCGGGTAGCGGCCGGATTGCGCATGTGCGATCACCGTCGGGTCGATGTCGGTGGCGAGGATGCGCACGTCATCGCGGATCGACAGCCCGGCGTCACGCAAGGTTATGGCGATCGAGTAGGCTTCCTGACCATGCGAACACCCGGCAGACCAGATCCGCAGCCTGCCGCCGGCGCGCAGCTTCTCGATGAGCGGCGGCAGAACCTGATCGCGCAGGATGTCGAAATGATGGGCTTCGCGGAAAAAATGCGAAACGTTGGTGGTCAGCGCGGAAATCATCGCGTTGAGTTCCTGGCGTCCGTCGTCGCTTTCCACCAGGGCGCAATAGGAAGCGAAATCTTGCAAGTGCAAGGCGCGCAGGCGGCGGGCCAGGCGGGTGCGAACCATCGCTGCCTTGGAGGCGGCGATGGACAGGCCCGCTTCGCCGTGGGCAAGGGCGGCAAGGCGCTGGAACGCGGCCTCGTCGAGCTCGGGACCGTGCAGTTGCGGCGGGGCGCCCGCGACGGCGATGGGGTCAAGTGCCAGTGCTGTCATGCGGCATCCTCGCGCGCCGGGGGGAATACCGCCGTCAGGTCCAGCACCCGGATCATCCGGTTCTCGACGATGGTAAGCGCCGATACGAAGCCTGCGGCGGTGTCCAATGCGAGATCGGGCGGGGGGTGCAGTGCGCCGGGAGGCACCGCCAGAATATCCGATACCGCGTCAACCACGAGGCCAACGGTGCGGTCGCCGATGGCGACGACGATGATCACATGCCGCGCCTGGTCGCCCAGCGGTGGAAGGCCCAACCGCAGTGACAAGTCGATGATCGGCAGGACGGCGCCGCGCAGGTTGATCACCCCGCGCATGTAGCTTGGTGAATGCGGCAGCGGTGTTGCCGTGGCGCCGCCGCGGATCTCGCGCACGGACATGATGTCGATGCAGTAATCCTGATCGCCGACGAGGAACGACAGGAGTTCGACCGCGTCGTTGTCAGCGGCCTTGTCGGGGAGGGGGGCAGGGTCCGTCATGCGTTTGTTCCTGTCATCGCGGTGGGCAGCGCCGGGGTGGCCACGTTTGCTCTGCGCCGGGTGAGCCCACGGGCATTGGCCACCAGTTCGGCCGGATCGAGGATCAGCGCGATCCGGCCATCGCCGAGGATGGTGGCGGCAGCGATGCCGGGCACTCGGCCGTAGCTGTCTTCCAGGCCCTTGATCACGACCTGGCGCTGATCCTCGATTGAATCGACCACCAAAGCGGCCACCGAACCGTCGTCCTGGCCGATCAGCAGCACAACGCCGCCAAGGTAGTCTTCAAGCGGGTCGCGGTAACCGAGTTCGACGCCAAGATCGAGGACCGGCACGAAGGTATCGCGGATGTTGATCACGTGGCTGGCGGAGCCAAAGGCGCGCAGAGCCTCGCGGCTGATCGCCATGGTTTCGTGAATGGCATTCAGGGGCACGACGAGGGTTTCACCCGCGACCTTGATCACCATGCCGTCGAGCACCGCGAGGGTGAGCGGCAGGGAGATCGAAAAGGTGGTGCCGCGACCGGGTTCAGAACTGATCGCGATGCGCCCGCCCAGGCCCTGGATCGCGCTGCGCACCACGTCCATGCCAACCCCCCGACCGGAGAGGTTGGAGACGGTGTCGGCGGTCGAGAAACCGGGCAGGAACAACAGATTGTCGATATCACTCTCGGAGAGTTGCGCCCCCGGTTCGGCCAGTCCCCGGTCGATGGCCTTGGCGAGCACCTTGTCGCGGTCGATCCCGGCGCCATCGTCGCCGACTTCGATAACCACCCGACCGGAGCGGTGCATAGCGGTCAGGAACACGGTGCCGTCGCGTGGCTTTCCGGCAGCAACGCGGTCATCATTGCGTTCAAGGCCGTGATCGACGGCGTTGCGGATCATGTGGGTGAGTGGGTCGGCAAGGCGCTCGATCACGGTCTTGTCGATCTCGGTGTTTTCGCCGTCGGTGGTGAGCCGCACCTCCTTGCCGATGGCGGTGGAGGCTTCGCGCACGATGCGGCTCATCCGCTGGAACAGCGATTTGACCGGCTGGGCGCGGATCATCATCACGCTGTCCTGAATGTCGCGGGTGAGTTGGAGAAATTCCTCAAGCCCGGTGCGCACCGGCGAATTGGGCGCCAGCCCCGCTGCTTCGACGCTCTGGCTGAGCATGGCCTGGTTGATGACGATCTCGCCGACGAGGTTGACCAGCCGGTCGATCCGTTCGAGATCAACCCGAACCGTGGCGCGCGGCGCCGGCATGGCCGGCTTTGCGAGCGTGTCAGCCGGCGCCGGCATTGCCGCTTTGGGTGGGTCGGGGACGATTGCCGGGGATGCGTCATCGGTGTCGGGCGTTGGAACGGAGGCCGGCTCGGCAAGATCAGTGCCGATCTCCAACCGGCACAGCCCTTCGACGAAGTCGAAGACCTCGCGGATTGCGGCTTCGCCTTCAGCGGTGGTCAGGGTGATCTCCCAGCCGAGATGGCTGTGCTCGGGCGCGAGCGCCTCGAGCCCTGGCAGATCGGTGTCATGGCAGGTGGTGCTGATCTGGCCAAGGTCGCGCAGGGCGCGGAATAGATAGAGCGGCTCATTGCCATGGGCATAGAGCGCGGGTTCGGGCCGGAAACGGATCCTGTAGGTCTGCTCGGCGGGCGGCGGCACGCCGGACACGTCGCCATCGAGGTCGAAATCGAGCGCGATGGCGGCGGGTTCGAACATGAACGGCGCCGCCTTATCGCTGCCCGGCACGGTGGCGGTGAGCGCTTCCAGCGCGGCGCGCACCGCGTCGGAGCTTGCCGGATCATGGCTCAGGCCATCGCGGCTTGCGCGCACCAGATCGGAGAGAACGTCGGCGCCGCGAAAGAAGGTCTTGAGCACTTCGCCGCCAAGCGCAAGGCGATCGTTGCGCAGTTCGTCCAGTGCGGTCTCGAAGATATGGGCAAAGCCGACCAGCGCCTCGAGGCCGAAGGCCCCGGCGCCGCCCTTGATCGAGTGCACCGCGCGGAACACGACATTGACCGTTTCATCATCGGGCGCGCCGTCCTCCATCGACTGAAGGCCGTCCTGCAAGGCCTCGAGCAATTCTTCGCATTCGATGAAGAACGAGGCGCGGATGTCTGCCATCGGGTCCGACATTGCTACCCCGCAACCATTCGCAGCGCCTTGACCAGCTTGGCAGGCTCGAACGGTTTCACGATCCAGCCGGTCGCGCCGGCATTTCGGGCGCGCGTCTTCATCTCATCGGCGCTTTCGGTGGTGAGCACGAGGATCGGCACGGCGCGCAGCGCGTCACGGGCGCGCACGGCGCCGATGAACTCGAAGCCATCCATGCGGGGCATGTTGATATCGGTGATGATCGCATCGGGCGTGGCTATCTCGTCAAGCACTTCAAGGCCGTGCACGCCGTCTTCAGCAAGATGGGCGTGGATGCCCGCGCCGGTCAGGGCGAGGCGCACCATGTCGCGCATCGTGCGGCTGTCATCGACCGCAAGCACCTGAAGCGTCATGGCCGAGGCTCCCAACGGGCGAGGGTTTGTGGTGTGAACCCGAGAAGCTGAAGCTGGTCGGCCAGATCGGGGGAGACATGCGCGATGGTGAGCTGGTGGCCGTCGCCGGCCCAGCTTTGCGCCGCGGCGCGGATGACCTGAACCGCGAGCCCGCCGATCTGGGTGACGGCGCCCGCGTCAAGCACAAGATCGCCGCCGCGTGAGGCCAGAAGTGTTTCGGCAAGTGGCGCCGCGGCGCGCAGATCAAGCCGCTCGTCCAATGTGATCACGCGCGCTGTCATGCCCCGCTCCGGGCAAGCACCAGAAGACAAACACTCACAATCGGCCCCTTTCATCCATCCGTCAGGATCGGGATAAACAGCAGGCGTTAAGATTGCCTTACGCGGGCAGGATTATTTTGCCAGCAGCGCCGCGAGGTGGTGGGCGCAGCCGGTCAGCGCGGCGTAATCGTCTTCGATCACGTGAACGGGAAAGTTCTTCATGAAGCCCGAGAACCGGCCCTTGTCGCGCATCGCCTCGCCGTAGCCGAGCGGGCCGAGCCACGGGATCACCGCGCGGGCCATGCCGCCGATCAGAAAGATGCCGCCGAAGGGCAGGTGGATCAGCGACAGGTTGCCGGTGACGGTGCCAAACAGCTTGACGAAAAGGCGCAGGGTTTCTTCTGCCACCGGATCGGTTCCGGCCTTGGCGGCAGCGAAGATCTCGGCGCTGGTCACCTCGCGCGGATGGCCCGTGCGCCGGGCAAGCCAGGCATAGGTATGGACCAGCCCCCGGCCCGAAAGCACCTCTTCGACCGAAGGGAAGCCGTGGATGGTTTCAAGCTCGCGGCAGAGTTCCAGCTCGGTTTCGGTGCGGATCGGCAGGTTGGCGTGGCCGGCCTCGGCGGGCGGCACGTAGCGCCCGCCCGGCGTTTCATAGACCGGGGCGCAGTTGAAGCCGGTGCCGAGCCCGATCACAAGCTTGGCGGCATGGTCCCCGGCCTCGGGGCCGTCGAGAATGGTGGTCAGCGCCTCGGGGGCAAGGTGGCCAAGGGCATGGCCCTGGGCTTGCAGATCGTTGAGCACCGCCACGGTCTCGGCCCTGGCGGCGCGCGCCACGGTCTCGCCGTTGATCGTCCAGTCGAGGTTGGTGAGGGTTGCCACGCCGTCGCGCACCGGCCCGGCGGCGGCGACGCAGGCGCCAACGCAATCGGGATTGCCCTCTTCGGCGAGAAACGCCGAGAGCACCGTCTCAAGCCCCGGATAATCGGCGTTACGATAGCGCCGGATCGTGTCAGGCAACAGTTTGGTGCCAAGCGCCAGCGCCACGCGGGTATTGGTGCCGCCGATATCGGCGAGCAGCGAATAGGTGTTGGCGGGCAGGGTGGCCATGATCAGCTCCGGGCAAGCGCGGCTTTGAGGGCCTGATACGAGGCCTTGGGCTGGCGTTCAAGGCTGTCGAAGTCGACCCGGACGATGCCGAAGCGCTTGGCGTAGCCCTCGGCCCATTCGTAATTGTCGAGCAGCGACCAGGCGAAATAGCCCTGCACCGGCGCGCCGGCGTCGATCGCGGCGCGCAGGGCGGCGATATGGAGGTCGAGAAAGGCGATGCGGTCGTCGTCGTCGAGGCGGTCCGGCGCGGCCATGCCGTTTTCGGTCACGTAGATCGGGTAGTCGACGCCGTAATCTTTGGCGACGCGGGTGAGCAGACGGGTCAGGCCGTCGGGATTGATCTCCCAGCCCATGTCGGTTTTCGGCAGCGGGCCGGGCACCACCTTGTTCGACGGCCAGGGGCCATCGGCGGGGGCGACGAGATTGCGGGTATAATAGTTGATCCCGAGCCAGTCGAGCTTCTGCGAGATCGTGGCCATGTCGTCCTGCCAGCCCTCCGGCAGATGCGGGCCGACCCCTTCCAGCGCCAGATCGGGGTAGCGGCCCTGCAACACGCCTTCGAGATACCAGCGGTTATGGGTGGCGTCCTGGCGGGCGGCGGCGGCCTGTGCCGCGGGGCTTTCATCGGCGGGCTGGGTGTCTTCGAGGTTGAGCACGATGCCGAGATTCTGCTGTCCGCGCGCGCGCATCCGGTCCATCGCGGTGCCATGGGCGAGCAGGACATGGTGCATCGCACGGGCGGCGGCGCGGATATCGCGGGTGCCGGGGGCATGGATGCCGAGGAAATGGCTCAGCCACGCCACGCACCACGGCTCGTTGATGGTGGCGACACCCCAGAGCCGGTCGCCGATCCGGTCGAGGATCACCTCGGAGAAGTCGGCAAACCACGCCGCCACGTCGCGGTTGCGCCAGCCGCCGAGATCGGAGAGGGCGGCGGGCAATTCCCAGTGGTAGAGCGTGGCGAGCGGCTTCAGCCCGCGTTCCAGCAGCCCGTCGACCAGCCGGTCGTAATAGTCGAGCCCGTCGGGATTGGGCCTGCCACGCCCTTCGGGCAGCACCCGCGCCCAGGAGGTGGAAAAGCGATAGGCGTCGAAATTGCCCTGCTGCACCAGGTCGAGGTCTTCCTCGAAGCGGTGGTAGCTGTCGCAGGCGGTGGCGCCATCCTCGGCGCCGACGACGTTGCCGGGGGCGGCGGCGAAGGTGTCCCAGTGGCACGGGCCAGCACCGCCGAAAGCGCTGCCCTCGATCTGGTAGGCGGCGGTGGCGGCGCCGAAAACAAAGCCTTCGGGCAGGTCGCGTCGGGTGAATGTCAGGGTCATTTCGGGAGACTTTCCAACAGGGGGCCAGTGGATTGGCCGAGGATCAGCTCGGCTTCGAACAATTCTTCGCAGGGGGTGGCTTCGGTCTTCTCGATCAGGTCGAGCAGCATCGCGGCGGCGCGGCGGCCGGCATCGCGCACCGAGGACCGGGTGGCGGTGAAGACCGGCACATCGGCGCGGTTCTGCAAATAGCTCAGATCGTCGTCATGGGTGATCACCGAGATGTCGCGGCCCATCCGCAGGCCGACTTCCTCGATTGCCCGGCGCACGCCGATGGCGGTGATGATCGACGAGACCAGGAACGCCGTCGGCGGTGCCTCACGGGCGAGCAGGGTGCGGGCGGTGTCGTGGCCGAAGCCTTCGGTCATCTCGTCGGAATACATCAGCGCCGGGTCGGGGGCGAGGCCGCGCGCGCCGTGGGCTTCCTCGAACCCGGCACGGCGGCGCTGCGCGAAATCCATGCTTTCAAGCCCGTTCACCAGCGCGATGCGGCGGTGACCGAGATCGAGCAGCAGATCGGTGGCGCGGCGGAAGGCATGGGTGTTGTTCATGTCGACCCAGCAATAGGGTTCGTCGGCATCGGTGGCGCGGCCGTGAACGACGAAGGGCAGGCCGATCATGTTGAGCAGATGAACGCGGCGGTCGCCGGTGCGCGGGGCGTGCACGATCAGCCCGTCGACCGAGCCCTTGGTCTTGAGTTCGCGATAGGCGCGCTCCTGCTCCTCGTCGGCAACCAGCGACAGCACCATGTCATAGCCGCGGGCGGAATAGACCTCGCCGGCGCCGGCAATGAAATCGGCGAAGACCGGATTGACCATCTCGTGCTTGGAGGTGAGCGGGATCACATGGCCGATCGCCATCGCCCGTCCGGTGGCCAGCGAGCGGGCGCGCATATTGGGCCGATAGCCATGGGCCTCGGCCGCCGCACGCACGCGCAGACGGGTTGCCTCAGACACTTCCGGATAACCGTTCAAGGCCCGGCTCACCGTGGTCTGCGACAATTGCAACAGCTCTGAGAGCTCTTTGAGTTTCATTGCAACCGGAACATTTCAAACCGCTTTGAAGATGAGCGAGGGTAGTGCTGATTCCCGTCAAGTGTCAAAAGAAACCCCCGCATTTGGCGCGATACCATTAATAGCACATATATTTATCCCGACAGGGGGAACGTCATTGACAGCGGGGCGGTCCATGCGCGACCTTGGCCGCATCCAAAGCGCTTTGGGGTGAGTCGTATGGCTTTTCCCAGTCGTGCTGGATTGTTTCAGGCGCCAATGACGGCGCGCATCTGGGAGGATACGCATACCATGAAACAAGCTCTCTTTACCGGCGCCGCCGTGCTGGCGCTTTCGACTGGCATGGCAGCTGCCGAGCAGCTGACGGTCTCTGGCCCCTGGCTTGGGCCGGACCAGGAAAACGTGGAGGCGGTGCTGAACGCCTTTGCCGAACAATCGGGCCATGACGTGCGCTATGTCGGTTCCGACAGCTTCGAGCAGCAGATCGTGGTCGACCTTGAAGCGGGTTCCGCCGCCAACGTCGCCGCCTTCCCGCAGCCCGGCCTCGCCTCCGACATGGCCGCGCGCGGCTTCCTGACCCCGCTTGGCGACGATGTTGCCAGCTGGGTGAGCGAAAACTACGCCGCCGGCCCGTCCTGGGTGGCGCTCGGCACCTATGCCGGCCCCGACGGCAAGGAAGCCTTCTACGGCTTCCCCTACAAGACCGACGTGAAATCGCTGGTCTGGTATGTGCCGGAGAACTTCGAGGATGCGGGTTACGAGATTCCGGAAACGATGGAAGATCTCAAGGCGCTGACCGAGCAGATCGTGGCCGATGGCGGCACCCCGTGGTGCATCGGCCTCGGCTCCGGCGCGGCGACCGGCTGGCCGGCCACCGACTGGGTGGAAGACTTGATGCTGCGCACGCAGACGCCGGAAGTCTACGACATGTGGGTGTCGAACGAGATGCCGTTCAACGACGAGCGCGTCGTCGCGGCGATCGAGGAATTCGGCTGGTTCGCGCGCAACGACGCCTTCGTTGTCGGCGGCGCCGGGGCGGTGGCCACAACCGACTTCCGCGATTCGCCCAAGCAGCTCTTCACCTCGCCGCCGCAGTGCTACATGCACCGCATGGCGTCGTTCATCCCGGCGTTCTTCCCCGAAGGCACCGCGGTGGGCGAAGATGCAGACTTCTTCTACTTCCCGGCCTATGCCAGCAAAGACCTCGGCACCCCGGTGCTGGGCGCGGGCACGACTTGGGCGATCACCAACGACAACGCCGCCGCGCACGACCTCATCGCCTTCCTGCAAACCCCGGAAGCGCATGAGATCTGGATGGCGCGCAAGGGCTTCCTCACCCCGCATACCGGCGTGAACCCCGACGCGTTCTCGGACCCGACGCTGCGCAAGATGAACGAAATCCTGCTCGGCGCGACCACCTTCCGGTTTGACGGTTCCGACCTGATGCCGGGCGCGGTGGGCGCGGGCACCTTCTGGACCGGCATGGTCGACTACGTGGGCGGCAAAGACGCCCAGGCCGTGGCCGACGAAATCCAGTCGAGCTGGGACGCCAACAAGTGATCGGTCTGACAGGCTGACACACGATACGGGAGCCCGGTTGACGCCGGGCTCCCTTCTTCTCCCCGCTAAAGAATTGCCAGCGCGCCCGAATCGCGGCTAGGCTCGGGGGAGACATAACGCGAAGGGGGAGGACACCGTGCATCCGGCATTCCAGGGGGTTATCGTCGTCACGATCGTGGTGAGCGCGGCAATCGGGTATTACTACTTCTCCAACGCGTTCCTTGACCGTTTCATCTTTCCGCGCCGCGCCTTCGACGCTGATGACGCGCGCAAACGCACCCGGATCGGGATCGCGACGGTGATCGTTGCGCCGATCGTGGGCTATTTCCTGCTCTCGGTCGTGGTGCCATGGATGGGCACCGGCACCGCCTTCTTCGATGCCGGGGTGACAGACCTATCGGCGATGGCCGCCGGGGCCTCGATCGGGGCGTTCTGGAGCGGGATCGCGAGCTTTTTCACCGGTGTGCTGCTGATGGCGATTTCGGTGGCGCTGGCGGTTGTCGGCTATGCCCTGTTCGTGCTCGCCTTCATCCTCATCGTCGCCTTCGTCCGCATCCTGCTCTCGGCGGTGCTCAACGAGGGCGATCTGACTACATGGACCTTTTTCGGCGGCCTCGGCGCGGCGCTGCTGGCCACGGTGATCGGCAGTTTCGGCGCACATTGGGGCATCCTGACCTTCATCACCTTTGCCGGCCTCATTGCCGCGGCCTGGTCGGTCGTGCGGTCGCTGCGGGCGCAGGGGCAACTGGTGCCGGCCTCAACGGTGGGCGACAATGTCAACAACGCCTCGGCGCTGCGGCCATGGTTCTTCCTGTTCCCGGCGCTGTTCGCGCTCGGGCTCTACCTTGCCTATCCGGTCTACGAAACGTTGCGCCTCAGCCTCACCGAACGGGTGTTCATGGCCGAGGGCGACGTGCCGTTCATCTACCAATGGGCGGGGCTCGACAATTACATCCAGATGATCGGTGAGCCGAAGTTCTGGGAAGCGGTGCGCAACAACTTCTTCTGGCTGCTCGTCGTCCCGGCGCTGTCGACCGCTTTCGGGCTGCTCGTGGCCCAGCTGACCGACCGGCTGGCCTGGGGCAATATCGTCAAATCTATGATCTTCATGCCGATGGCGATCAGCTTTGTCGGCGCGTCGGTGATCTGGAAGCTGGTCTATGATTTCCGCCCCGAAGGCAGCGAGCAGATCGGTATTCTCAACGCCATTTACGTCGCCTTCGGGGGCGAGCCGCAAACCTGGCTGACGATCCCGTTCTGGAACAGCTTCATGCTGATGATCGTGCTGATCTGGATCCAGACCGGCTTTGCCATGGTGATCCTGTCGGCCGCGCTGCGCGGCATTCCCGAGGAAACCATCGAGGCGGCCATCGTCGATGGCGCCAACCCGTTCCAGGTTTTCTTCAAGATCAAGGTGCCGCAGATCGCGGGCACCATCCTCGTGGTCTGGACCACGATCACGCTCACCGTGCTCAAGGTGTTCGACATCGTCTTCGCCATGACCAACGGCCAGTGGGAGACACAGGTGCTGGCCAACTACATGTATGACAAGCTGTTCCGCGCCTCCGACTGGGGTGTGGGCTCGGCCAGCGCGATTGTCATCATGCTGCTGGTAACGCCGATCCTGGTCTGGAACGTGCGCAATGCGCGCAAGGAAATGCGCTGAGGAGAGTGAGCCATGGATAATATCGCTGGTAAGAAATCATCGCTCTCCTGGGCTGTGAACATCTCGGTCGTGTTGCTGGTGCTGCTGTGGCTGTTTCCCACCGTCGGCCTGCTGGTCAGCTCGTTCCGCACCGCCGACCAGATCGCCACCTCCGGCTGGTGGAAAGCGCTGTTCCCCGCCGAGCAGAACCTGGTTCTGCGCGCCGACGACCCCGATGAAAACCGGGTGCGCCGGGATGGCGTCTATGTCGTCGAGGGCCGGCTGTTCGAGGACGGTTCCAGCGCCTCGATCAGCGCCTGGGGCACCTCTTCGCAGGATGTGGGCGTCTATGCGCCCGGCGAGACCGCCGATCTCGGCGATGGCGAGACGATGACGGTGGAGGCCGATGGCGGTTATATCTGGACCGGAGACGCCGACCAGATCTCGGGCCGGGGCCAGCGGATCTTCGTCACCGCCACGACGCCGCCGGAATTCACCACCGCCAACTATGAAAAGGTGCTCTATTCCGGCTCGACCACGGATTCGATGGCCAAGGCCTTTTTCAACACCATGACCGTCACGCTGCCGGCGACGATCATCCCGATCGCCTTCGCCGCCTTCGCGGCCTACGCGCTGGCCTGGATGGACTTTCCCGGCCGCGGCATCCTGATTGCCTTCATCGTCGGCCTGCTGGTGGTGCCGTTGCAGCTTGCGCTCATTCCGCTGCTCAAGCTCCATCTGGATATCGGTATCGGCAAGGGCTATCTCGGCACCTGGCTGGCCCATACCGGCTTTGGCCTGCCACTGGCGATCTACCTATTGCGCAATTACATGGTCGGCTTGCCACGCGACATCATCGAGAATGCGCGTGTCGACGGCGCGACCGACTTCCAGATTTTCGCCCGGATCATCCTGCCGCTGAGCTTTCCGGCGCTGGCCAGCTTCTCGATATTCCAGTTCCTCTGGGTCTGGAACGATCTGCTGGTCGCCAAGGTGTTCCTGATCGACGCCACCGGCGAGACCACGGTGATGACGCAGCAGATCGTCGAACTGCTCGGCACCCGTGGCGGCAACTGGGAAATCCTTGCCACCGCCGCCTTCGTCTCGATCTCGGTGCCGCTGCTGGTGTTCTTCGCGATGCAGAAATACCTGGTGCGCGGCCTGCTGGCCGGGTCGGTGAAGTGAGGCAGGGATGACGCTGCAAGAGGATGCGCCAAAGATGACCCATCTGGCAAAAGACCCCGATTGGTGGCGCGGGGCGGTGATCTACCAGATCTACCCGCGCTCCTACCAGGATTCGAACGGCGACGGCATCGGCGACCTGCTCGGCATCGTTCGCCGGCTGGGCTATATCGCCTCGCTCGGGGTCGATGCGATCTGGATCAGTCCGTTCTTCACTTCGCCGATGAAGGATTTCGGCTACGACGTGTCGGATTACTGCGATGTCGACCCGATGTTCGGTTCGCTCGCCGATTTCGACGCGGTGGTGGAAACGGCGCACCAATTCGGCCTGAAGGTGATGATCGACCTCGTGCTCAGTCACACCTCCGACCAGCATCCGTGGTTCAAGGAAAGCCGGGGGAGCCGCGACGGCGCACGCTCGAACTGGTATGTCTGGGCCGACGCCAAGCCCGATGGCACGCCGCCCAATAACTGGCTGTCGATCTTCGGCGGTTCGGCCTGGCAGTGGGACGGCGGCCGGATGCAATACTACATGCACAATTTCCTGACCTCGCAGCCCGATCTCAACTTCCACGAACCGGCGGTGCAGGATGCGCTGCTCGACGTGGCGCGGTTCTGGCTCGAGCGCGGCGTCGACGGGTTCCGGCTCGATACGATCAACTTCTATGTCTGCGATGCCGAGCTGCGCGACAACCCGGCGCTGGCGCCGGAAGCGCGCAACGCCACCATCGCGCCAGCGGTGAACCCCTATAACTGGCAGGATCACCTTTACGACAAGAACCGACCGGAAAACATTGATTTCCTGCGGAAATTACGCGCGGTGATGAAGCCTTACAATGCCGCCGCAGTGGGCGAATTGGGCGATGCGCAGCGCGGCCCCGAGCTGATCGGCGAATACACCGCCGGCACCGACCTGATGCAGATGTGCTACGGCTTCGAGCTTCTCTCCGGCGACCAGCCTTCGGCGGCGCGGGTGGCCGAGGTGCTGGCGCTCTATGAGGAGGCGGCGCCAGATGGATGGATCACCTGGGCCTTTTCCAACCATGACGTGGTGCGCCATGTCAGCCGCTGGAATCTCACCCTGCCGGCGCAGCGCGGCTTTGCCACGCTGATGATGTTTTTGCACGGCTCGGCCTGCGTCTACCAGGGCGAGGAGCTCGGTCTGCCGGAAGCCCAAGTGGCGTTCGAAGACCTGCAAGACCCCTACGGCATCGAGTTCTGGCCCGAGTTCAAGGGCCGCGACGGTTGCCGCACGCCGATGGTCTGGGAGCGCGACAACGTTTCCGGCGGCTTCTCGACATCGCCACGCACCTGGCTGCCGGTGGCGAGCGAACATCTCGGCCTCGCGGTGTCGGTGGCGGAAGACGACCCGGCGGCGCTTCTGCACCATTACCGGCGCGCGATTGCCTTCCGACATGCCCATCCGTGCCTGAGGAAAGGGGCGATCGAGAGCATCCGCGTCGAGGGCGACGTGCTGTCGTTCATTCGGCGTCACGAGGGCGAAGAGATGTTCTTCGCGCTCAACATGGGAGAAGAACCGGCGATGATCGCGCCACCGAAGGGCGCGACCTGGCAGCCGGTCGGGATGGAGCTCAACAGCGCCCAGCCGGGCGCCGACGGAAACCTGCACCTGGCGCATTGGCAGCCGTGCATCATGTTGCGCAGCCATGGCCGCGCCTAAGGGGAGGGAAAGATGGCAGACCTGAAACTGACGGATGTCGGCAAGACCTATGGCGGCAAGGTCGAGGTGCTCAAGGGCATCGACATGGACATCAAGACCGGTGAGCTGATCGTTTTTGTCGGTCCTTCGGGCTGCGGCAAGTCCACGCTGCTGCGGATGATCGCGGGGCTTGAAAAGATCACCGCCGGAACGCTCGAGATCGACGGCGTGGTGATGAACGACGTGCCCCCCTCCCAGCGCGGCATCGCCATGGTGTTCCAGTCCTACGCGCTCTATCCGCACATGACCGTCTACGACAACATGGCCTTCGCGCTGAAGATCGCCAAGAAGTCGAAATCCGAGATTGATACGGCAGTGCGCCGCGCCGCCGACATTCTCCAGCTCACCGAGTTTCTCGACCGGCTGCCCAAGGCGCTCTCGGGCGGCCAGCGCCAGCGGGTCGCCATCGGCCGGGCCATCGTGCGCGATCCCAAGGTGTATCTGTTCGACGAGCCGCTGTCGAACCTCGACGCGGCGCTGCGGGTGGCCACCCGGATCCAGATCGCCGAGCTGAAAGAAGCGATGCCGCAGAGCACGATGGTCTACGTCACCCACGACCAGGTGGAAGCGATGACGCTGGCCGACAAGATCGTGGTGCTCGCCGACAAGGGCATCGCCCAGATGGGCAGCCCGCTGGACCTCTATGAGCGGCCCGAAAACGAGTTCGTGGCCCAGTTCATCGGCAGCCCGGCGATGAACCTGCTGCCCGGCGAGATCGTCGCCACCGGCCCGACCACGACGATCGACCTGCATCACGGCCACGACGCGGTGGCCGAGATCGAGACCCAGGCCAGCGAGAAGGGCTGGAAAGTGAATGTCGGGGTCCGGCCGGAAGATCTTCGCATGGCCGCCGACGGCGACCACATCCTGTTCGAAGGCATGGTGGATTACGTCGAGGCGCTTGGCGAGGTCACACTGCTCTACTTCAAAGCCAAGAGCGACGAGCACCCGGTTATCGCCAAGCTGCCCGGCATTCACGACAGCCTGCGCGGAAAGACGGTCAGGCTCACCGCCGATGCGCCGAAGGTGCAGGTGTTTCACGAGGGCAGGAGCCTGCGCACGCGCTGAGGCGGCGGGCTGTCACTGGCGACGACCCGGCGGTTGGCGCCCGCGTCTGACCATGCCAGCCTTCGCTTGAACCGGGCGCTCCGCCGCTATACATCTCGCCAGACACCGAAAACAGGCAGGGCGATCATGCGCGCGGAAACCGAAAAAGTGGTCGAGGCTATCAAGGCCTCGCTGGAGCTGCTCGAAAAGCGGATCGGGATGGAGACAGCCGATCACCGCGTCGAGGAACTCAATGCCATGACGGAAGATCCCGACCTGTGGAACGATCCCGAGCGGGCGCAGAAGCTGATGCGCGACCGCCAGACACTGGTGGATGCCGTCGACGGCTACCGGGGCATGGCGCAGGAGCTGTCGGACAATGTCGAACTGATCGAGATGGGCGAGATGGAGGATGACGCCGAGGTGGTGTCGGAGGCCGAGGCGGCGCTGAAGGCGCTGAAAGTGAAGGCCGCCGCGGCCGAGCTGGAGGCTCTGCTCGACGGTGAGGCCGATGCCAACGATACCTTCCTCGAAGTGCATTCCGGGGCAGGCGGCACCGAAAGCTGCGACTGGGCCTCGATGCTGGCGCGGATGTATGTGCGTTGGGCCGAAGCCCATGGCTACAAGGTCGAGATGCAGTCCGAAACGCCGGGGGAAGAGGCCGGGATCAAATCGGTCACCTACAAGATTTCGGGCCACAATGCCTATGGCTGGCTCAAATCCGAGAGCGGCGTGCACCGCCTGGTGCGGATC